>Ga0182015_10005216_pt1 | contig 13614 bp, 12 predicted proteins | sample 712P3MmetaG_FD_120478 | JGI IMG/M metagenome (GOLD analysis project Ga0182015, IMG submission 120478) | Permafrost microbial communities from Stordalen Mire, Sweden - 712P3M metaG | ecosystem: Environmental > Terrestrial > Soil > Wetlands > Permafrost | place: Sweden: Stordalen | collected...
GAAGATCTCCAACGAGGGCCGCTACCGCGTCTGGAAGGAGATCTGGATGCTGAACTACCTCGGGCGGGCCGCCCGCTACGACTGAGGGCCCTCAGTCTGGGGTGGCCAGCTGGCCGCAACCCGCGGCAATGTCGATCCCCCGGCGCTGCCGGACGGTGCTGCGCAGGCCGTAGCCGTCGGAGAGGATTTTCTGGAAGCGCCTGGCCGCCTCATTCGCGGCGGGAGCGCCGGCATAGCCCGGCGTCGGGTTGAGCGGGATCAGGTTCACCTGTGCCGGGAGGCCGCGGATCAGGCGCCCGACGGCGTGAGCGTCCTCCTCGGAGTCGTTCCTGCCGTCGATGAGCGTGAGCTCAAAGAGGATCCTCCTGCCGAGGGTCGAGCAGTAGTGGCGGCACGCGTCCATGAGGTCGTCCAGCGGCCACTTGCGCGCCACCGGGATCAGCGCAAGGCGTCCCTCCTGCGTCGCCGCATGGAGCGACACCGCGAGGCGGACGGGGCTCGCCTCGTCCGCCATGCGCCGGATGCCCGGCGCGACGCCCACCGTGCTGAGCGTGATCCGCTCCGCGCTCAGCCCGAGCCCGCTCGGGTCGAGCAGGATGGACGCCGCCTTCATGACCGCGGAGTAGTTCTGGAGGGGCTCGCCCATCCCCATGAAGACCACGTTGCGAAGGCGCCGGGGCTCGCCCGCGGCGCCGAGGATTCGCGCCACGTGCACCACCTGCGCCACGATCTCGGCCGTGGACAGGTTGCGCCGGTAGCCCATCTGGCCCGTGGCGCAGAAGACGCAGCCCATCGCGCAGCCCGCCTGGCTGCTCACGCAGGCCGTCGCGCGGCCGGTGTACCGCATGAGGACGGTCTCGATCCGCTCGCCATCGCCGAGGCCCAGCAGGAATTTCCGGGTGAACCCGTCGTTCGACTCGGTCTCGGTTGCGACAGGCAGGTTCCCAATGCGTGTTTCGGCGGCAAGCCGATCCCGCACGCGCGGGGGAAGCGTCCCGAACTCGCCGAAGGAGGAGGCAAGGCCGAGGTAGAGGTATCTCCATATCCGCGCCGCGTGGACGGGGCTCAGCCCCCAGGACCCGACGAGGGAGCGCAGCTCGGGCTGCGTGAGGCTGTACAGGTCTGTCGGCGCGGGATCCAAGGGAGCGGCAACTGAAGGACGCACCCGCTGCAGGCGCAAGGTGGATTGCCTTTCCGGCCCTCCGGGACAGGCTTTGGGCCCATGGATTTCGGCCGGAAATTCCTCGAGTGCTTCATCCCGCTTTTCGTCACGATCGACCCGATCGGGCTCGCGGCGATCTTCCTCGCGCTCGGCCGCGACGTGCCGGTCGACAAGCGCAAGAGAATCGCCAACCAGGCCACCTGGACGGGCGGCCTGGTCGCCCTCTTCTTCCTCATCCTCGGCCGCAGCATCTTCATAGCGATCGGGATCGGGGAGGGGGACTTCCAGATCGCCGGCGGCCTGATCCTCTTCATCCTCGCCTCGCGCGAGCTGGTCCAGTCGCCCTCCCAGGAGAAGAGGAGCCTCCCGGACGACTTCGGCGTCGTGCCGCTCGGCATGCCGCTGATCGCGGGGCCGGCCACCATCACGACGCTCCTGGTCATTTCCCAGTCCGTCGGGCTCTGGATGACCCTCTTCGCGCTGGCGGTCAACCTGGCGCTGGTCGCGCTGGCCTTCGCCCAAAGCGAGCGCCTCGAGCGCCTGGTCGGCCACACGGGCCTGCGGGCCGTGTCCAAGATCATCGCGCTCCTCCTTGCCGCGATCGCCGTGCACATCGTGCGCCGGGGATTCGTCGGGCCCTGACCCCGGTCAGCCGCTGAACGTCGTCAGGAGATTCGCGTAGATCTTCGCGCTCGAGACGAGGTCGCCCACCCGGGCGCGCTCGTTCACGGCGTGGATGTCCTCCCCGCCCGGGCCGTAGCCCAGGGTCGGGATCCTCAGGTGACGCGAGAAATAATGGATGTCGTTGAAGCCGGTCGACACGTTGAACACGGTCGGCCTGCCGCGGACGCTGCCCACGCTTGAGGCCATCGCCTTGAAGAAGGGATGGTTCGGCTGGGTGAAGCATGAGAAGTTCTCGGAGACCTTGGCGACCGTGATGCGGCACCCGGGTATGCGCCTTGCGGCCGCCGACAGGAAGGCGCGGAGGCCGCGCTCGGCCGCGGCATGGTTCTCGATGGCCAGGACCCGGCGGTCGATCGAGAACGAGGCGAGGGCCGGGACCGTGTTGATCTTTCCGCCCGGCCCCGGCGCGAAGACGCCGCCGACGTTGATCGTGGGGCGCATCGTCTTGCCCTCGGGCGTCACGAAAGTCGTGCGGGCTATCTCCTTCTTGTAGGCCTCGAGCTCGAGGACCAGGGACGCCATCTTCTCGAGCGCGTTGACGCCCTTCTGGGGCTGCGAGCCGTGGGCCGCCTTGCCGTGCACCGTGACCTCGAGCCAGAGGGTCCCGTTGTGGCCGCAGCAGACCTCGTCGCCCTCGCCGCCCTCCATCACGATGGCGTAGTCCGGACTGATGGGCGCCTTGTCGACAACCCATCGCGCGCCGAGGAAGGAATCCGTCTCCTCGTCGGCCGTGAAGGACACCTCCACGTTCATCAGCGGCTTGGAGCGGGTCTGGACGAGCGCGTCCAGGGCCGTCAGGAGGCTCGCCATCGACCCCTTCATGTCGGCCGTCCCCCGGCCATAGATGAGGCCCTTCTCGACGGCGCCGCTGAAGGGATCCCCGTGCCTCCATGTGCCCGAGACGGGCACGACGTCGTAGTGCGCGTTGAAATGGATCGTCTTGGTCGCGCCGGGAACCCTCAGCTTGCCGAGGACATTGTAGCGCGGGTAGCCGTGCTGCCACGCCGGCAGGCTCTTTCGCAGGAGCTTGCCCGGGATCGGCATCCTCACGGAGGTGAGGCCGATCCTCTTCAGCTCCCGCGTCAGGTAGCCGGTGACCGCCTCGTAATCCTCACCCGGCGGGTTGACCGTCGGGAAGCCGACGAGGCGCTTGAGCCTCCCCAGGAGGACGGGAGCGTTGCGGTCGATGAAAGCGTTTAGCCTGTCCATCGGGGCAGCATCGCCAATCGGGCCCGCGACGGGAAGCGGAATGGCGTGCAAAGCGCCTGCAGCCAGTCTATCTCCCTGAGTATGAACGCCGAGGCGGGGCACCTGATTTCGAGGCTTGGGCTGATCCCGCTGCCCGGGGAGGGCGGATTTTTCACGGTGACGTGGACGAGCACGATCAGGGGACCCGATGGCCGGCCTCTCGGCTCCGCGATCCTTTTCCTCATCACCGAGACCGACTTCTCGGCGCTCCACCGCATCGGAACGGACGAGATATGGCATTTCCACGCGGGCGACCCCGCTGAACTGACGCTCCTTGGCCCAGAGGCGGGTTCCTGCCGGGCCATTGTCCTCGGGCCGGACGTGGGGGGGGCGCACGCCGCGCAGGCGGTCGTCCCGGCGGGCACGTGGCAGGCGGCGAGGATCCGGCCGTCCGGGCCCGTGGGGACCAGGGGATGGTCCCTCTTCGGCTGCACGCTTTCACCGGCCTGGGACGAGCGCGAGTTCGAGCTCGGGCAACGGGAGACGCTCCTTAGCGAGTTTCCGGGGCATGCCGGCCTCATCCGGGCGCTCACGCGCTGAGCGCCGCCCCGAAGGCAGAAGCTTTTGACAGGCCATCCCCGCGGGCACAGGTTCCCCGGCAATGACGCTGGCCGACCAAAGGAAGGAATACGCGCTTGCCGGGCTGTCCGAGAAGGACCTGGCGCGCGACCCGTTCCGCCAGTTCGAGAAGTGGTTCCAGGAGGCTGAGGCCGCGAAGATCAACGAGCCCAACGCCGCTGTCCTGGCGACGGCGGGCAGGGACGGCCGCCCATCCGCGCGGATGGTGCTGCTGAAGGGCATCGACGGCCGGGGGTTTGTCTTCTTCACCAACTACGACAGCCGCAAGGGGCGCGAGCTGGACGCCAATCCCCATGCGGCCTACCTGTTCCCATGGGTTGCGCTCGAGAGGCAGGTGATCATCGAGGGAAAGGTCACGAAGGTAGCGCGCGAGGAGAGCGAGGCGTATTTCCACAGCCGCCCGCGGGCGAGCCAGCTCGCCGCATGGGCCTCGCCGCAGAGCTCGATCATCTCCGGGCGCGGAGCCCTGGACGATGCCATGAAGGCGACGGAGAAGAAATTCTCGGGCGCGGAGGCGCCGCTGCCCCCGAACTGGGGCGGATTCCGGATCGTCCCGGAGACCGTAGAATTCTGGCAGGGCCGGCGCAGCCGGCTCCATGACCGCCTCCGTTACCGCCGGGAGGCAAACTCTTGGGTGATCGAGCGGCTGGCCCCCTGAGCGGGCGGCCTGCGCAAAGACCATGATCTACCTGATGCGGCACGCCGACGCGGTCTCGGATGAGGTGAACGCAGCGCGGCCGCTGAGCCAGAAGGGGCGCGACCAGGTCGCCCGGGTCTGCGCCGCCCTGGCGAAGTGCGGAGGCGTCAAGCCGGCGGAGGTCTGGCATAGCTCGCTTGAGCGCTCCCGGGAGACGGCGGAATTGCTCGCGCGCGGGCTGGGGCTCATGGCTCCGCTCGTCCTCACGGCCGGCCTCGAGCCCGGGGACGACCCTGCGAGGATTGCCGTGACCCTCCGGTCGAAGAAGGGTGACCTCGCCGTGGTCGGGCACGAGCCGCACCTGGGCGTGCTAGCCTCCCTCATGGTCCACGGGCCGGATCGCTCGGGCGTGTTCTATCCCTTCCCCAAGGCTTCCGTCCTCGCGCTCACTCCCGACGGGAAGCGCTGGCGCTCCGATTGGCTCATCCGTTCGCCATGATCCTGGAGGTGCTGCCCGAGCGGACGGGCGGAGCGGCGGAAAACATGGCGACGGACTTCATGCTCCTGCAGCGCTATCCCCGCGAGGGCGTCCTGCGCTACCGCCACTACGGCTGGCGCTCCCCGGCATTCACGTTCGGGTACAGCCAGAGGATCTCGTTCGTGAGGAGCCAGCTCCCGCCGGGCGGGGGCCTCGACCTCTGCCGCCGGCCGACAGGCGGCGGCGTCGTCGACCACCGCGACGACTGGACGTACTGCCTGGTCATACCGAGGGGGCATCCTTTCGAGGAGGCCCGCGCAGCCCACAGCTACCGCGCGATCCACGAGGCCCTCGCCGCGGCGCTCAGGCTGGCCGGCGTGCCGGTCTCGCTGAAGCCCGTCGCCGAGCCCCCGGCCGAAGGCGAGCCCGGGGGACCGGCGGGTGTGTGCTTCGAGAGGGCTGAGATCTTCGATGTCATCCACTCCGGAACGGGCGCCAAGATAGCGGGCGGCGCCCAGAAGCGGAACAAGCGGGGACTTCTCTTCCAGGGATCGATCTGGAAGCCCGCGGCCGGCGTCCCGGTCGACTGGGAGCTGTTCGGCGGCGAGTTTGTCGCCGGGCTGGCTGCCGCCCTCGGCGCCGGCGCGTCCCCCGCCGCGTGGCCCGGGCTCAATGAGCAGGAGCTCGAGGGGCTGGTTGAGCAGTACTCGTCGCCTGAGTGGATGGAATTCCGCTGACCTGGGCCGCATCGGGAGCCGGCTTGCGGACCTTGAACGGCCAGAGGTGGAGGACGCCGGCCACGGCGAGCCACGCGGCCACGGCCACGACAAGTCCGAACGCGAGGCGACGGCGCCCATTCGCGGCCTGGTCCTCATAGGGATCGACTGCCATCCGCGTCGAATGCGGCGGGAGAACCCCCAGGTCCGTCAGGGCGAACCCGAGGGGCATGTTGATCTTCACCCGCCCGTTGACGGCCCAGCCAGTACCCTCGAGGAGCGGGCCCAGGTTGCGCTGGCGCAGCTTGAGGGCGGCCATGATCATCGAGGGCCCGGAAATCAGGAGGAGGGCCGCGGCGACCGCGATCGGCATCTGCCAGGGCGGAAGCCTCAGGAGCCCGGTGACGACGGCCGCCACGGCGCCGCCTATGGCGCCGAGCGCCAGCCCGATGGCCGCGAAGATTCCGGCAAACTTGGCGATGTCGAAGGGGGTCGACTGTCCCGGCCCGGGCGGGGCCACGCGCTCGGGGACCGGGGGCGTCGCGATTCCCGCGGGGGCCTCGAGCCGGGCCTCCATGGTCTTGTCCTTCGCCGCCGCGAATTTCGCGAACTGCTCCTCGACGAAGGCGGCCACCTTCTTGTACGGCGTGAAGAACGCCTGCCGGACGCTGATCGGGCTCGACGTGATCTTGACGATCATCGCGTCCCAGTCCCTGCCGCCGCGGTCGTAGAACACGCCGTTTCGGCCGGCGAAGAGGTAGTCGCTGTCGCCCTGCGTGAAGGACGCGGCTATCTTCATCGCCTCGCCCCCGGGCCTGCGGCAGTCGAGGTAGGCGACGTACACGCGGCTCATCTCCGCAAACGTCGAGTGGGCGTCGGCGTTCTCAACCTGGACGCACAGGCGGCACGACCTGCTGTCGAGGTAGAGCGTCCCCGCCTGGAAGATCGCCGGGCGCACCCTCGAGTAGAAGTCCGAGAAGTTGACGAAGTTCCTGAGGATCATACCGAGGTCCCGGCAGAAGAGCGCCAGCCTCTCGACGTCCGCGGCCGCTTCGACGCGCGGGGCGAGCGTCTTGTCCTCGCTGAAGAGGTCGGCGAGCGCCGCGCGCCCCGGGCCGGCCAGGATCGCGTTTATCCGCTCCAGGCCGAGCTTCGCGACCGGGGACGCCGGCTTCGTCCCGATCCACGCCTCGTAGGGCCGGAGGCGCTCGGCGAGGGAGTCCCAGTCGGCGGGCGTGAGGGAGACGATGCCGGCGCCAAGAAGCGGGGCGACGGCCGCCTCGCGCAGGCGCGCGAGCGCCGGGGCCCACGCCGGGTTGACCCCCTCGGAGAGCGGCAGCGGCCGGTTCGGCTCGATCCGGGCGAGCGGGAAGGCCGCGAGAACGGGCGAGTCCGCGGCCAGGTCCCCAGCGGAGATCGCGCGGTAGTCCTCCTCATGGCGGTTGAGGCCGGGAATGGCGGCGGGATCAAAGGCCGCCAGCTGGGTGCGAGCGAAATAGTCCGCGACCTTGGCTCGGACCGCGGCCACCGCCGCGAAGGCCTCGGCCGCGGCGTGCCCCAGCCCCGCGTTCGCCACGGGACCTCCGGCCCCGGACCAGGCCTTGAACGCGGCGATGTCGCCGTAGAAAGCCTCGACGCTCTTCTCGGTCGCCTCGCCGCAGCACGCCGAGACGTCCCTGATGAGTTCGGTGGTCGCCTCGTCCTTGCCCGCCTCGGGCCTGAGCGCGCCGTCGCCCTTCAGCGGTCCCTTGGCGAGGGACCTGCCCACCTCGGCTGCGTCCGCGGCCGAGACCGACACCGCCGGCTTTCCGAGGCTTGAGAGCACCCAGCGCGCGGCCTCCGCGACGGCCCGGCCCTCCGGCCCGTCGCCGATGGCCTCGACGGGGAGGACCTCCGCGCCGCGGAGCAGGAGCGCGGGATCCCTGAGGCGGGCGCACGCCCAGGAGACCGCGGCGATGATCTCCGGCGGACGGACGTGGCGGTCGCCGTCCGTGTCGATGATGGTGAGGGTTCGCTCGTCGACCTGGAGGCCCTTGACGGGGCAGCTCAGGGCAACCCACAGCTTCTGGTCCAGCTCGCCGAGCGCCCGGAGATCCGCGGCGGTCTCCAGCGAGACCTGGTCGAGCCCGCCGCTGCGGAAAAACCTCCATGAGTGTGACGACGGGGCCAGGGCGCTCATCCGAAAACTATCGGGATCCGGCTTCGCCTTGGCAATACCCGGCCCGCGCAAGCGTGATCACGCACTCGAGGTGCCGGGTCTGGGGAAACAGGTCGAATGGCTGCACCGCCGTGGCGGAGTAGCCCTCCGCCAGGAATCCCTTGAGGTCACGCATCTGCGTCGCCGGGTCGCAGCTCACGTAGACGACGGCCCGCGGCCCGAATGCGAAGAGCTGGCGCAGGAACGGCTCGTCGCACCCCTTGCGCGGGGGGTCGATCACGACCACGGTCTCCGCCGCGGAAAAATCGAGCCCTGAGAATATCGACGACGCATCGCCTGCCAGGAACGTGGCGTTGCCGATCGCGTTCGCGGCGGCGTTCTGCCTTGCGAAGGCGATGGAGGTCTCGCTCACCTCGACCCCGATGACGCGCTCGAACGCGCGCGCGGAGGCGAGCGCGAAGAGCCCGCTCCCGCAATAGGCGTCCACGAGGAAGCGTGCCCCGCTCGAGCGGGCCTGGTCCCGGACATAGGCCGCGAACGAGGGCAGGATGAACGGATTATTCTGGAAGAAGTCGCGGGCGAGGAAGCTGAGCCGGAGCGTCTCCCCGGGGGCGAGCGCGATCTCCTCGGTCACCCGGTCCTCATGGCCCGTGGTCACGACCCCCCCCGCGTCGCGAATGAGGAGGGTCGATCCGCGCGCGAAGCCTCCCGCGGCGGCCTGGGAGCGGATCGCGGCCCGCTCGGATGCCAGGCGCGCGTTGATCGCGTCGGTAGCGATGTCGCAGCGGGGCACGTCCACGATGTCGAAGCGCGTTCCCTGCCGCAGGAAGCCTATGGCGAGCTCCTCGCCCTGGCGCGGGCCGTTGAAGTGGGGGGTTATCTTCGAGCGGTAGCCGAAAGGCCGCGGCGACCCGATCACTGCCGAGACCTCAAGCGTGAGGCCGGCCATGTGCTCGACGAGCTCGGCGACCTGGCGCCGCTTCCAGGCGAGCTGCTCCTCGTAGCGCAGGTTCTGGTACTGGCAGCCCCCGCAGCGGCCGAAGAGGGGGCACCTGGGCTCGATCCTGTCGGGGGAGGCCTCGAGGACCCGCACGAGGTCGGCCTCCGAGTAGTTGGCGTGGTTGCGGAAGACCCGGGCCCTCACGCGCTCGCCGGGGAGGGAAAAGGCGACCATGACGACCCACTTGCGCGCGCCTTCCGCCCCCTCCAGCTCGACGCGCCCCAGGCCGACGCCGAGGTTTGTCAGCGTGGAGATCGTCAGCTCGATCTCCTGGTGGTAGCCGAACGGCCTTTCGTTGAATTTTTTCCTTTTGGACACGGGCGCAAACAACAATTCAAATAGGGCGATGCCCGTCGAGATAATCACCAGCCTCCAGAACCCGCGGCTCAAGCGGCTCGTCAGGCTGCGGGACCGGCGGCCGCGCGACGAGGAGCGCGCCTTCCTGGTCGAGGGCTACCGCGAGGTCCGCCGGGCGCTCGAGAGGAAGGTGGCCCTCGAGGAGGTGTACTTCTCGAGGGACTGGTTCCTCGGCGAGAACGAGCCCGCCCTGCTCGCCGAGGCCGAGGCAGCCGGGGCGAAGCTCTTCGAGCTGTCCAAGGACGCGTTCGCGAAGGTCGCCTACCGCGAGCGCCCGGACGGGATCCTGGCGGTCGCCCCGCAGTGGAAGAGGACGCTCGCCGACCTTTCCCCGTCGTCGAACCCGCTCATCCTCGTCGTCGAGGCGATCGAGAAGCCCGGCAACCTGGGGACGATCCTCAGGAGCGCCGACGCGGCGGGATGCGACGCCGTGATCGTTTGCGACCCGGTCACAGACCTCTTCAACCCGAACGTCGTCCGCGCGTCGACCGGCGTCCTATTCTCCGTCCCCTGCGTGGTCGAGGAGGGCGCCAGAGTCCTCGCCTGGCTGAAAGAGCGGGGGATTAGGACGATTGCCACGACCCCGGCGGCGACTCAGCTCTACTCGGAAGCGGACCTGCGAGGCCCGCTCGCCGTCATCATGGGGAGCGAGCAGTACGGGCTCAGCGAGTTCTGGCTCGGGAACGCCGACCTCCCGGTCCGGATCCCGATGGCCGGCCAGGCGGATTCGCTCAACGTGGCGATGGCCGCCCTCATCACGCTCTTTGAGGCCGTCCGCCAGCGGGGCGCAGCGCGGTGACCCTCAGAGCCCGGACAGGGACCTCCAGGCGCCGAGCGGGCCCCGGTTCCAGGAGACCGTGAAGCCGACGATGTGGGCATAGGGAAGGGCCAGGTTGAGGAGGACGCACGCGATCCCGAGCGGCAGCCAGGAACGGCCGCCCTGTCGCGGCCGTGAGGCCGCCACCACGCCCGCGACGAATGCGGGGAGGAGGATCCCCGTAGATCGGTCCAGGTCCCACGCGACGACCGAGATGGCGGCCAGGGGGATCGCGCAGAGGGCCATCCCGGCGGCCCGCGACCTCCATGGGGAGGCCCGGGCCAGGATTCCCGCCGCCAGCGCGACCCAGAGGACGCGATATCCCATGGCCCAGCCCAGGGGGACGTAGGCCGCGTAGATCGGGAAGACGGCGAGCATCGAGCCGAGGTAGCCCGCGGAGACGCTGTCCCCGTGCGTCAGGGTGAACCCGATGCGGAACAGGACATTCGGGGCAATGCCGGCGCAGGCGGCGGCGGCGGCCCTCCCGCAAGATCCTGGACCCGGCCCGCGCAGCCGGGACCTGACGAGGAGCGCGAGGGGAAGCCCGAGAAGGAAGCGCTCGTCGATCCACGGGCCGACGAAGGCCCAGGCGGCCAGCGCCCAGATGGACCGGCACGCCGCGGATTCGAGGAGGGCGAGGAGGTACCAGCCGTCATTCAGGCCCAGCCACCCGAGCGCCGTGATGAATGGCCCGCTCGTCGCGAAGCCGACCGTTCCCACCGCCGCCCACGCGCGGCTCCCGGTCAGCTCGTCGAGCCGCGCCGCGAGGACGACCGCGAGGACCGCGAGCCCCAGCCAGCAGAACGCCAGAGGCTCGTTTCCCTTGAGCCCGAGGGCGTGGCAGGCAACGGGCGGCAGGAGGCGCCACCGCAACGCCGGCACGACGTCCTGCCTCAGGGGCTCCTGGCACTGCTTGAGGAACCCGTCCGCGCGCGACCATTCCTGGAGGCGGACGTCCCGCTTTGACCAGACCTGGAGCCGGGGCGGATAGAACCAGGCGCAGACGATGAGGGCCAGCGAGCCGGCCACGACGGCGAAGAGCGTCCTCGGCCACGAGTCGAACCTGCTGGCGCCTTGCCCGGGGGTCATTCGGGGGGAGTCCTCAAGGCGAGCCCGACGCCCTTTTCCGGAGGCTGGCGACGAGGGCCGCGGTGCCCTCAACCATGCCCACGCGCGGGCTGTAGGCCAGGTCCCGGCGCGCCGCCGAGATGTTGAACCAATGGTCCTTGGCCAGCTCGGCGGCGATGAACCGGGTCATCGGGGGTTCGTCGCCGAGCGGCAGGACGCCCCACATGAACTCGCAGGCGCAGCCGACCGCGGTCGCGGCGCCGAGCGAGATCCTCCTGCGGACCGGGGCCTCGCCGAGCGCCAGCAGGAGGCCGTTGATCCATTCCCAGAGGACGACCGGCTCCCCGTTGGTGATGAAGTAGGCCCTGCCGCCGGCCGGCGAGCCCTTTGCCGCCAAGGCGAGCTCCGCGGCGACGTGCGCGTCGGCGGCGTTGCCAACGTGGACCATGTCGACCCGGTTCGTCCCCTCCCCCACGATCCTGAGCCGGCCCGCGCGGGCGCGGGCCAGCAGCCGCGGCACGAGGTGGGGATCGCCGGGCCCCCAGATGAGGTGGGGCCTGAGCGCGACGGTCGAGAGCGCCTCCCCGTGCGCCGCCAGGACCAGGGCCTCCGCTGCGGCCTTCGTCAGCGGATAGGGGCTCGGGCAATGCGTGGTGAGGGGCAGCGACTCATCGGCCCCGGCGAGGGGCCGCCCATTGTAGACCACGCTGGGCGTGCTCGTGTGGACCAGGCGCCGCACGCCGTGCGCCCGGCATCCCTCGATCACCGCCTGAGTCCCCAGGACATTCGTCCTGTGGAAATCGGCGTAGCGTCCCCAGACGCCGACCTTCGCCGCGACATGGAACACGCTCTCCATCCCCCGGCACGCCTCCCGGACGCTGTCCCTGTCCTCGAGCGGGGCACGGACAAAGCGGACGCCGCGGGCCTCGAGGTCCGCCGCCGGCGTCCGTCCGGATACCGTCACCCTGCGGCCGCTCGCCAGCAGCCGGTCCACGATGGCGCGGCCGAGGAACCCCGTCCCGCCCGTGACGAGCGCCGGTCCCAAGGGAGGATCACTCGATTCGGCGCCGTTCACGTTGGGGTGACCCGCGGGGCCTCACTCGGCCGACCTGTGGGCCCGCGCCGTGACGGCCCACCTGGCAAGGGCGAGCCTGTGGATCTTCGCATTGTGGCGGACATCGACCGGAAGGTGTTCTCGGAAATAAAAGGTCCTCAGTCCAGCCGTGTGCGCGTGGCCGAGCGCAAGCCGTCGGAGTTCGCCCGTCAGGGCGCGCCGGTCGGCGGTCCCGCACGCGGCGGTCTCGACGACCAGCGCCGGGACGGATCCGACGCCGATCAGCGCGCAGCGCCTCGCGCGCGGGTGCGCGCGGAACACCTGCTCGCAGGGCTCGGTGAACATCGTCCCGTCGGCCGTCTCGACCCGCTCGGCCTTCCGGCCGAGGAACCAGAGCCGGCCCGAGTCGTCCAGCATCCCGCAGTCGCCCATCCGGTGCCACACCGAGCCCGGCGACGACGGGTCGGCGATCTTCGCCGCGGCGTTCGCCTCGGGAAGTCCGTCGTACTCGCGGGTGACGACGGGACCCCGCACGATGATCTCGCCGACCGAGCCGGGCGGCAGGCCGCCGCCCGGCGCAAGCGACGCGATCGGCGCATCCGAGATCGGAATCACCCGGACCTCGACCCCGCGGACGGGGCGGCCGACGCAGGCGCCGCGGGTGGAGCCGGCGTCTATCTCGTCCGCCGACACCGTGCTCACGGGAAGGGCCTCCGTCGCGCCGTAGGGGCTGTGGAGGCGACCGGCCGTGAGAAACGAGCGCGACGACTCCCACAGGTCCGCCGGGACCGGTGCGCCGGCGCAGAGCACCCGCCGGAGGCTGGGCAGGGCGATCCCTTTGGACTGGCAGTGTTCGGCGACCTTCCGCCAGAGCGTGGGCGAGCCGAAGGAGTTCGTGACCCCTTCCTGCAGGATGGCCTGGACGATCTTGGCCGGATCGGCGCTGGCAGGCCGGCGGGCGTCGATCTCGGGGATGACGCTCGTCATCCCGAGCGCCGGGTTGAAGAGCGCGAAGATGGGCAGGAGCGGCATGTCGACCTCTCCCGGCTCGATGCCGTAGGTCTCGCGGATGAGAGCGACCTGGGCATCGAACATGCCATGCTCATAGCACACGCCCTTCGGCGCGCCGGTGGACCCGGAGGTGAAGAGGATGGCGGCGAGCTCGCCCGGCGCGGCGGTGGCGGCATCCGCGGGAGCGACACCCGCCGCCCCCAGCCGGGCCGTGTGCGAGCCGCTCACGGGAACCCGCACCTCGACGCTCCTGAAGGCGCGCCTGCACACGAGGGAAAGGACCTGGGCGACGGGGATGCCGACAACCGCCCTGGGCCGCGACCGCTCGACGCACGAGAGGAAGTTGCGCAGCCCCATGCCGGGGTCGATGATCACCGGGACGGCCCCGATCTTGAAGAGCGCGAAGGCCGAGGCGATGAGCGGCAGGCCCGGCTTCACCATCACGAGCGCCCGGTCGCCCCTCGCCACCCCCTTTTTCCTCAGCCTGGCGCACCAGGCATCGGTCTCCGCCAGCAGCTCGGCGAAGGTGAGGGTCAGGTAGTCTATGCCCCCCGAGGCCGTGCGGCCCCGCGGGACCTTGAGCGCCGCCGCCGCGGGCTGCGCTGCTGCCATCCGGTCCAGATGGCGGGCGATGTTTGCATTCAC
>Ga0182015_10005218_pt1 | contig 13607 bp, 15 predicted proteins | sample 712P3MmetaG_FD_120478 | JGI IMG/M metagenome (GOLD analysis project Ga0182015, IMG submission 120478) | Permafrost microbial communities from Stordalen Mire, Sweden - 712P3M metaG | ecosystem: Environmental > Terrestrial > Soil > Wetlands > Permafrost | place: Sweden: Stordalen | collected...
AGGCCCGCCTGATCCGAGCCGGCTACCGCACCGAGAGCTCGATCAAGATCTTCAACGGCGCCAAGTTTCTCACGCCTGTGGCTATTTGCGCCATTGCGTGGGCCACCGGCCTCTACAAGCTTTCTCCGTTCTTCGTCTATGCCTGCGGCCTTGGGCTTGGATTCCTTGGCCCCGACTTCTGGCTGGGCAACAGAATCAAGAAGCGCCAGTCGATAATTCGCAAGGGCCTGCCAGACGTGCTCGATCTCCTGGTCATCTGCATCGAGGCCGGTCTCAGCCTCGACCAGGCCGTTGTGAAAGCAGCCGAAGAGTTGCGTTACGCCCAGCCGGAGCTCTGCGATGAGTTCGGCGTTGTGGTGCTCGAGCAGCGCGCAGGCCGCCCGCGCGACGAAAGCTGGAAGCACCTATCCGAGCGCACAGACGTCGACGCAATCCGCAATCTCGTGTCGATGCTGATCCAGTCGGAGCAGTTTGGCACCAGCATCGGAAAGACCTTGCGCACCCACTCCGACACGCTCAGAACCAAGCGCGTGCAGCAGGTGGAAGAAGCGGCGGCAAAGACCACGATCAAGCTCATTTTTCCATTGGTGTTCTTTATCTTTCCAGCCTTGTTCCTGGTCGTACTAGGACCCTCGGTCATCATCATGATGGAGTCGTTCAAAACGTTTTTCAACAACTGATTAGGAGAGAAGTTCAATGGACAGCACCACGATGATTCAAGTTGTTTCCGGCGTTCTGTTTGCGATTGTGTTGGGAATTCTCATCCAACGCCGCCGCACGATGGTCAAGTAGCCGGCAATGGGTGCACACAGGTTCGGGGCAGGGCTCTGGGGTTCAATATCCTGCCCGATGAAACACAACTCTTGAGAGAAAGGGGTTCAACATGGACAACGTTACGCTTATTCGGATTGTTTGCGCCGTCCTGTTTGTGATCGTGCTGGGGATTCTCATCCAGCGCCGTCGCACTTCTGTGAAGTAAGGCTGGGTTGCGTGGTAACTCCGGCGACTCGTGAACTTCGACAGCTTAAGCGCCAGCTCCGCATCTTCGGGGAATGAGAACGAAGCCGCCTCGGCGACGACCGTGCTCATCTTAAGGGCTAGCTCTGGACCAAAGAAACCTTAGCGTCGAAAGGAAAGGAAATCGAAATGGACAATACCACCATTATTCGTGCTGTCGCCGCTGTCTTGTTTGTGCTCGTGCTGGTTATCCTCATCCAGCGCCGCCGCACTCGCATCAAGTAACGGCGGCTTCGGGGGCTTCTTCAGCCACGAGTTTGACCTGGGCTTTTTCCGCCGGCTCCTTTTTCACGGGTCGCGGAGGGTCAACACCGCCGCCGTTCCGGCCTTTGCCGCACCTCGCCGGGGCAGCCTTGCAACATTTCAACTATGGTTTTGGTCTCGAATTCGAGAGAAAGGAAAGCGAAATGGAAGGTACCACGCGGATGGACAATCCTGACAGCACATTAGTTTGCTCAGCGCAGGCATTACCCATCCAGCGTTGTCCGATCCAGCCCGGCTAAAACAAACTGTGCTGGATTGACGGCGGATCCGTGGTTTCTCCTCAAGCCGCCGACCTACTCCGGGGTCCCCGCGGACAGGTCTTCGTCCGTGGGGTGGAACTCCGGGGTCCCCGCGGACAGGTCTTCGTCCGTGGGGTGGAAACTCGAAATCTCGTTGGCTGGGACCGGAACGCATTCATCTCAAGCGTCTCCGCCTTATGCCCTCGCCATGGGAATGGGGTTTTACGCCCCAAAACGGGTTCTCATCCGCGTGCTTCCATCAGTTCGGAGGGTCGTCTGCCTCCACGAAAGCACTGGTAGAGAAAGGAAATGGACCAATGAAACAGATGGCCGAACTAGAGCAGTCATTCGATACCACAGTCCGGCGCCAGGCAGCCGGGCAACCGCCTGGCGCGGGAGGCAACATGGAATCACGAAAGCTTTGCGCTTATAACCAGACACGCGAGTGCTTCCTCGGCCTCGAGGTAAATCTCGCGGACTTCACTTACGCCGACCTTAAGGAAAGGGTGAATGCCCTTGCCCTCAAGTCGGGCCAGGGCCTGTGGCTGAACCCCTTCAAGGGTCTCCCTGAAGTGGGTTTGCGCGTTGTGCTGGACCTGATGTATCTCGACGACGATTGCCGCGTCACTGAAGTCATTGAATCCGTGCCCTCCTTCCATGTCAACGCAACCTCGCCCAGTCCGACCAGCGTACTGGCCCTGCCGGCACATTCCATCTACTTCTCGCAAACGCAGCCCGGCGATCAGCTGGTGGTGTGCAAGGCAGAGGAGATGGAGCAGCGCCTGGCGCATATCGACAACGCCGGTACCGCGGCCAAAGCCAACGCAACCTCAACCATCGTGCACAGCGCTGCGTTATTGAGGAAGAACCCTCTTTGGAGCGGAGGACCGGGCCTGCTCGAACTCGAAGACCGCTCCGGCGAAGAAAACCCGGCGCACGAAAAGCCGCACGTGATGGGACTGATCCAGCCGGGAGTGAAAGCCATGAAACCCCCGAAGACCTGGCTTGAGCGGTGGTGGTCGCCCGATCCACGTAAGGCTCCGCGCGAAACTGCCGACGGCATGGCGGCCTACTACTGGACCGGAGGACCGGCCGATGCGCATCCAATCCGCGACGTCAGCGCAACAGGCCTCTACGTGGTGACCGAAGAGAGGTGGTACCCCGGAACTCTTGTCCTGATGACGCTGCAGATCATGGACGGTGTCGAAGAGACCGAGGAGCGCTCCATCACGGTGCACTCCCGCGCAGTCCGCTGGGGAAACGACGGTGTCGGCCTGCAGTTTGTGCTGGCCAGGAACCAGGATGGTCGGAGCCAGGGTGGACCGATTGTCAAACCCACTGACCGAAAGGAACTCGATCGCTTCCTGCACCGCCTCAGGAAGAGCCGGCGATAAGAAGTCCGGGCCGGAGCCTCATCCGGCCTATTTGAAATCGGCGCTGCCGCGCGTTCGGCTGAACAGAGGCAGTGAACGGAGAACACGAAATGTACAGCTTGGCTCAAATCCCGATCCCCTCTCGGGCGCCATTCGGTTGCAGCCGCAGCCGCGCGGCAAAATGCGGGCGCGGTTATCCTTGCTCGCGTTGCCCATCTGCTGATCTCTGAGGAAGAGGAAGGATCGCTGGTCGAGTTCGCACTCGTCTCATCGATGCTGCTGCTGCCGCTCACCACCTTCATCATGAGCCTCGGCACCTTCATGACCAATCAAATGCAGCTGATCGACGCCGTCGACATTGGCGCTCGCACCGTTGCCGTCAACGGCGGCATCGCTCTTGACCAATTTAGCGTTGCCCGGAACCTCGGTGACAAGCCTGAATGACATCTTCACAGCGATCGCCAACGACCTCCTTCTGGTGCGATTGATCCCCAACGGCACAACCTGACGCTGGTGCTTGCCCGCATCGCTTCATAGTTGTCGGGCGTCGCCGCTCACCTGTTTCCGTGATCCGCATTCAGTTGTCCACCTCCGGAATGATGAGAACGATCTCCACCTTTGCTGGATGCCCATTCTCGGCAGCGGGCCTGAACTGCCACTGCGCAAGCGCGCTCAGCACATACTGAGCCTGCGGAAACTCCGGCGGAAATGCCACCGCCAGCGACTCAAATCGTCCCGCTTCGTTCACAAAACCATGCACCATCAGGGCGTCCGCGTTGATGGCGCCAGCGGCCAGATTCGGCCGCACAATGTTGTAAGGCCACGGCGCCTCCAGCCTCGGTGTGTTGCCCCCTGCCTCGGTTTCCGCCGCTCTCGGAATCGAATACTGCAGAGTCCAGCTCTTCTCGAGGCCAACATGCAGGTAGACGGTATAGGCCAGCCGGCCACCCCACATACCTGAGACCTCGGGATACTGGTCCTGAATCGTCGCGCCGACGACCACCGCGCCAAACTGTCCATCCTTCGCAAGCGCGAAGTGGGAAGTCGGCGCATCGTTTCCCAATGTGGCGTCCGAGTTGCCTGGAGCGGGATAGGTCTTTGCCTCGGTCTGAGCCGGCGCTCGCGGTGCCGGAGCAGCCGCGGTGTCTGTAGCTGCGGACTTCGTGACCGCGGAATTCGTCGCGGCAGAAATCGCTCCTGTAACGGGAGTTGCCGACGATGCGCCAGTTCCAGATCCTGCGCCACCAGCTGTACTTTCCTGATTCCCCGTGCCTGGCGCCGAGGGCTTCTCTGCCTTCCCCTCCGCCACTGGTCCATCTTCCTTCTTGTTGGCAGTTTCATTCACAGGAGGCAGCATGACCGGCCCGTCCTTCATCTTCAGATCGGAGAGCGACATTACCGGGGCAGGCGTTGGGGTGGCCGAGGTCTGCGATGCGGTCACGGGCGGCAACTGCGCTTTCTCCGGTCCATGCGCAACCAGCGGCGACGTTGTGCCGGGCGGAAGAAGCGGGAGCTTTGAGGGCGAATCGCTCGCCGCAACAGAAAGGCCGGTCAAATTGACTTCCTCATTCGGTGCCTGCGCCGACGGTTTCACGTCGGACGCGGTTGAAGGCTCGGGAAGCGGAGCCACGACGTTCTTGACCACTTGTTTCTTGGGCGCCCAGATCACAACCGTCGGTAGCAGAGCCACTTCTTTCATATGCGCGGGATGAGAAATGTCGGGCTGAACCAGCGTCTGGGGCCCCTGCTCCGCATCCGCAATTTGGCGCAGAACGGCCTGGTGTGGCGCAGGGTTGCCGCCCGGCGAAGCTTCCTGTTTGACCGTGTTCGGGCCCGGATAGGCAATCTGCTTGCCGCCCTTGCTCGATGCCTGCTGTTGGGGCTCAGGCGTGTGGAGATCGAGGTGGCGAACCGAGTAATGTTCGGTGTGCGCGGGATCTCTGGTCATCGGCGTAAACAGGATGCCGTAAGAAAGAACGCTGGTGGCTGCGGCGTGGGCTATCACGGAGACCAAAAACGAAGACGACCTCTGAGCGAGTTCCGGACGCTCGGAGAAGAGTGTGATTGTGCGGGAAGATCGCATGCCCGGATGAACCCCTCGCGCCCTGTCGTTCTTCGCTCTATTATCCTGGGTCGAACCCCCGAGACAATCGATGCTCCCGACCGCGAGCCGAAATCTCAGAGCCTGTCTTTCTAGTGTCCTCCTTAGATCGCCTTGCGCTCATAGCTCTTTTGATTCCCCGCCGCCATTCAACCTCTTTTTCTCGTATTCTTTGTGGGGTTACCACGGAATACACTAAAGTTGCACATAAACTCTTGATGGCTTTGGGTAAACTCGAACCCGGTTCGGAGCTTTTTTTTCGTATGCCCCACAGGGATTGAGCGTTGCCCAAAGGGCCAGAAAAGTGGAGCTGGCCGGGTAGCCAGTTCAGACAGGCTTCAAGATGAACAAACGGTTGCTCACGATCCTTCTATTGGCTTTCATCATCGCGGGCGCCTGTGCTTTTCTGGTCTATCGCATCATGGGAAATCGCATTATTGCCTCCCGCCCCACTCCCACCACTCGCGTGCTTGCCGCTGCGCAAGATATCAAGCTCGGAACAGTTCTCGCTGCCAACGACCTCACCACCATCGAGGTTTCCGGGACACCCCCGAAGGGCACCTTCCTTGAAAAAGACAAGACGACGGTGATCGGTCGCGGAGTCGCCTCCGATCTCTATCAGGGTGAGCCCATCCTCGATAACCGCCTTGCCCCGGCAGGTTCCGGCGGAGGTCTGGCGGCGACCATTCCAAAAGGCATGCGCGCATGCGCTGTGAAGGTGGACGAGGTTGTCGGCGTTGCCGGATTCGTGACCCCCGGCCAGCGCGTCGACGTGCTTGCCTCTGGTAACCCGCCCAATTCAAACCAGACCGCTCAGATGCAAGCGGAAGGCACACAGGTCCGCACCCTCCTGCAGAACATTCAAGTACTTTCGGCCGGCATCAACATCCAGAAGGACGCCGAAGGCAAGCCACAAAATGTGCAGGTGGTCAACCTGCTTGTGACGCCCGATCAGGCTGAGCTTCTGAGCCTCGCCAGCAGCAATAACGGAGTCAAGATCCAGCTCGTGTTGCGCAACCCGCTTGACACCAAGACAGATCCGATTCAGGGCTCCGCCATGCTGAACATCTTCGACCAGAACGCCGGTCCCGTTAAAAGCAGCTCAAACCAGCCGGTTTCCCGAGTCAGACGCAAGCCCAAGCCCAAGCCTTTTTCTGTTGTAGTGATCAACGGATCGAAGCAGACTGTTGAGAAGTTCCCGCCACTTGAGGACAATAAACAGTGAGAGCACAGGCCGGCACATCCATCGCACGTTTCAGCGCGCTGTCGCTCGCTCTGTCCGCCAGCCTGGGGCTCGCTGCACAGAACGCGCCCAGCGCTTCTCAGCCGGTCGGCTCTCCAAACCAGGACTCGGCCAACGAGCTCTCCGTTTCGGTCGGCAAGACGGTTCTCATCGATTGCGCCAAGCCCGTCGCGCGGGTCGCCGTAGGAATGGGTGAGGTTGCTGAAGCCTCCGCCATCAGCCCAACCGAGATCATGGTCATCGGGAAGGCCGCAGGAGAGACCAGCCTGATACTGTGGGACACCAAGGGCAACCGGCAGTTCTTCAATGTCACCGTTCGACCGCCCGCCGCCATCTCCAGCGACCGTGTGGAATCGGTTCGCCGCCAGCTGCAGATGGAGCTGCCGGGCCAGCCGGTGCGCATCTCTGCCGACCACGACATGATCTTCCTTCGCGGCACAGTCAGGGACCTGACCAGCGCTTCGCGCGCCGCCGCAATCGCCGCCACAGGCGGAAAGGTCGTCAACCTTCTCAACATCGAGGTGCCCGCCGCCGACCCACAGATCCTGCTCAAGGTGCGCTTCGCCAGCATCGATCGCAACAAGGGGCTCCAGGCTGGCCTCAACCTCTTCAGCTCCGGCTTTGGCAATACGCTCGCCGGGATCAACACCGGCCAGTTCTCGCCGCCCTCGATTACTCCGGGAAATGGCAGCACGGCGCCAACCACGACCATTTCAAACGAGCTCAACCTGTTTGCATTTCTGCCCGGCCTCAACTTGGGAGCCACACTCGAAGCGCTCGAGTCGAGAGGCATCGCCGAAGTGTTGGCCGAGCCAAACATTGTCGCCTCGAATGGCAAGCAAGCCAGCTTCCTCGCCGGCGGTGAGTTCCCCATCCCCATCGCGCAAGGCACATCGGGCGGAACGGGCGCAATCACCATCCAATTCAAGGAATTCGGCATTCGCTTGAACTTCATCCCAACTATCACGCCGCGCGGCACCATACGGTTGCAGGTAGCGCCTGAAGTCAGCGCTCTCGACTATGCGCATGCCGTCGAAATTGGGGGCGCGGAGGTTCCAGCGCTCACCTCTCGCAAGGTGAGCGACGAGGTCGAGCTCGCCGACGGGCAGAGCTTTGTTATCGGCGGCCTGCTCGACAACGAAGAGACCGAGACGTTCAACAAGATTCCATTCCTCGGCGATATTCCGTACATTGGCAAGCTCTTCCAGTCGATCAACAAGAACAGGACAAACACCGAGCTCATCGTTATCGTCACGCCTACGATCGTGCAGCCGATACCTGCCGGCGTTGCTCCGCCAGAGCTCAAGTATCCGACCCCGTTCCTGCCGCCCAACACCGGCATTGCGATGCACCACCCGGACGACAAGCCCGCCGGCGCAACAACGGCTACTCCGCCGCCGTCGATTCCGCTTGAAACGCTCATCGAAAGCTTGAATGCCGAGAAGCCGCTGGTGATCGAAGGCGCCACCGGCGGCTTCGGCACTGGGTCGCAGTCGCAGGGAGGCAGTAGCCCGGCTCCCGCGCCGCCTCCCGCAGCTCATTGATGCACCCAGTCGCGGAGTTCCAAGGCAACCGATGAACGCAACCGCGATACCTACGTCCGCAGCCGAGACACACCTTTCGGTGAGAAACCTCACCCGACAGACCGTGCTCGCGACCCAACTCGAATTAGCCGACACCGGCCCCAAGCGCAACAAGGGACTTCTCGGCCGCAACGGATTGGAGCCCGGCGGAGGGCTCTGGATTGTTCCTTGCGAATCCGTGCACACTTTTTTTATGCGATTTCCGATCGACCTTGTATATCTCGACCGCCGCAACCGTGTTCGCAAGGTTCGGAGTGCTGTCGGCCCATGGCGCATGTCCGCATGTCTCTCTGCGCACTCCATCCTCGAATTGCCGGCTGGGGTGATCCTGAGCTCTCACACTCAAAAGGGAGACATGCTGGAGTTCTCCCCGGTTTCCGGCTGAGCGTTTGCTCGCTCTACCCGACCGCATCTTCTTTGCCAGAGACTGGGCCCTTTCGAATCGTGGTAGCCAGCAGATACCAGCAAAGCCACAGCGGAGCCGTCCAAACGAAAAGCGGTGATGGCAACTTCACCCCCATCACCAGCGCCGCTTCAATCGCCACACTTCCCAGCGCGAGCGTCGCCAGCAGCAGGCGCGAGCGCGTGATGTATGCGCCGTAGAGAAGTGCCGGAATCGCAAGCGCCTGATCGAAGAGCCAGCAATATGGTGCACAGACCAGGGAGACCAGCATCAGCAGGCTTCCATCCGACTTCCAATCCCAGCGGCGATGCTTCGCCCAGTACCAAACCACGGCCCAGGCACAGCCAACAATGGCCGGCAGATATTGCAGCAGCGTCGACTGCGGATTCACCCACATTCGCAGCGCCACGCCAACGCAGGGGATGAACTCATTTTCGATTCCCGACGTGCGAATCATCTGCTCATATTGCGTCCACGCCGCGGGCGCAATCAGCCAGGTCAAGGCCACGCTCGTCACCATGGCAGCCGCAAAGCCGAGCACCACGCGATAAGACTTCTCCATGACAATCCAGCATGCGAGCACCAGCCCGAAAGCGAGAAACAGGTGCGGCTTGAGCGTGCAAAGCCACAACGCCATTCCTGCCAGCAACGGCCGCCTTGCAACGAGACGCAGAAACAATGCCAGCCCGAGAAGCGCAAAAAGCGAGGTCTGCCCCACGATCACGCACATGAGCGCAGGTGCAAACGAGTACCCCAGCCAGTTAAGCAGACTTCGCGGCTGTCCGTGCAACTCTCCGAGGAGACGCACAGAGAGCAAAAGGCACCCAAGCAGCGTGAGCGACCAAAGCAAAGCGCCCAAGCGCACACCCACAAATCCAAGCGGCAGTGCGATGGCGAGCCCCCACGGCGGATTCCTCATATAAAGGATGCCGTAGCGAGGGTCGAGTCCGGCTCCGCGCTCGAGCTGCCCCATGGCTTCGGTCCCGTAGGGATTCGCATGGTGGGCGAGCTGCTGGCCGGTAGACCAATAGACCACAAAATCACGCGCGCCGGCGATCTTGCCGGTCAAGGGAGCTACGCAGAGAAACAGCGCCGTCAAGGTGAGCGCGAGCCCACTGACCAGAGCAATCGAAAGCTCCGCAATGTCGGGTTTCTTGCTGGTTTGAAGCGGCTGGGTGGTACCGGCCATGAGCGCTATTGTACGTGTGAGAAGGCGCCGAAGAGTCCCGCCGACAGCCCGCTCTTGCCACGGCGAGTGCCTTCTGAGACAACTGCCAAAGTACTGATTTTGCAGGGTAATACCACTCAATAGCACTTTTGGGGAATGTATACGGCTCCAATCTTGCAACAAGGGCTGTAAACAGCCGTATACACCCCGAATGGCCGCGTTGGCCGCGCTGCCGTTTCTAAGTTGTTGATTTATCTAGAAACACCCGTCGAGACCGAATTGGCACGTCACTTGCAATAGATAAGGCGACCCGGCTCTGGGCTGGGAAAATCAATCTACGGAGAGAACCCACATGAACAACATGCTTCTCAAGCTCTATGTTAAGTTCCAGGACCTGACAAGCCGCGAAGAAGGTCAGGATCTGGTCGAGTATGCTCTGGTCGTTGCCCTGATCGCTTTCGGCGCAACCGCGGGCATGAAGGCCCTTGCTGGCGGCCTGAACACCGCCTTCTACAACATCAGCACCACGCTTGCCTCCTACGTCACCTAGTATCTCCGACGAAGCCAGGGCCACACTCACACCAACCCTCCATCCTTTCTGGGAGAGACTCGCGCTCCACACCCACAGGCCGCAGTCTCTCCCAAACAGAGGGTTGAGAAGCTTACACAAACTCACAGGAGAACCGCACATGGTCACCAAATTTTCCATGCTTGTCTTGCGGTTGAAGGTACTGCTGGCGGAAGAAGCAGGCCAGGATCTGGTGGAATACGCCCTCGTCCTTGCTCTCATCGCCTTTGGATGCACAGCCTCAATGCAAGCTCTTGCGGGCGGCATCAACACAGCCTTCAACAACGTCAGCACGACACTCGGCAGCTACATCTCGTAGCCGTTGAAGTTGTCGTTTTTTGAAATTTCACCCCACACACCCAGTATCGCCAGCTTCGGGAGAGAGACGCCTAAACCACCCGGTTCCAAGCCGTAACTCTCCCGAATGGCACCGCACATATCTTCCCCTCCACACCATATCCGTTTCTTGCCTAAGCAGTTGGTTTTGTTAAACCGCAGTTGGATTCACCCAGTAAAGAGTTGTCCTCCGCTCTTTTGAGCGCGAACGACGCTCCTTGACCTGGACTGACACAGCCAGAGTCGAAGGGAGGCCGGGTGCAACTGAGACATCGGCGCTTCTGGTCATTTCTGAAGTGCGTGCTTACTGACGAGCATGCGCAGAACATGGCGGAGTACGCCCTTGTTGTATCCCTGCTCGGCTTCGCAGCTGTGGCCTCCATGCAGAGTTTCGCCGGCGGCATCAACAGCGCCCTCTCAAACATCAGCACCACCCTCGGAAGCTACATAGGATCGAGCGGTTCCTCATCCGGCGGCGGAGGAGGGAACGGCGGCGGCAACAACGGTGGCGGGGGCAACAACGGTGGAGGCAGGCACGGCGGCGGCGGCGGCCGAGGCAATGGTGGCGGACGCGGCGGTGGTGGTGGTCGTGGTGGTGGCGGCGGACGTGGTGGTGGCGGCGGACGTGGCGGCGGAGGCGGACGCGGCGGCGGTGGTGGATTTGGTGGCGGCGGTCGCGGCGGCGGCGGACGTGGTGGTCGCGGGTGAGCCTGGTCCACATCGCAAGTCCCGCCGGGTCCGCATCTAGCTCCGGGATTGAAGCGTTGCTGGTGGGTTAGATCCAGTTCGTTGATGGAAGCGTTCTGCCGGCCCTTCCGCCCTCTGTTACCAATCCATGCTCTCCCGGTTCTTTGCTCCGGTTGTGGCGCACAAATCATGCCCCAAATCATGCTAGCTTCAGTTCTGGGAACGCTCATTTGCGACTACAGGCGCTTATGGACTCCGGGCGTTTGCCCGCCCATACGCCCCCAGCCAGGTTCTCCATGGTTTCTCAGTAAGCCTCAATTGCCATGCTTGTTGCCTCGTCGTCAGAAAACTCCGGCGTCTCCCTGATGCTCGTCGAGAGCGGCCTGACCGTGATCTCGCTCGGCCTCGCCTTTGCACTGCCCAAACTCGGTTCTTACAGCTTCTCGCGCGTCGAGCATGCGTTTATGGCTCTGGCCCGCAGACGCGGGCTGGCTGTGGCTGCTGTCGGCATCGCAGCCTTTCTGCTGCGGCTGGCGCTGCTTCCCTTCATCCCCGTACCGCTCCCCTTCGTGCCCGACGACTTCAGCTTCCTGCTCGCAGCCGACACCTTTGCTCATGGGCGCCTGGCTAACCCCACCCCAGCCATGTGGATTCACTTCGAGAGCATCCACATCTCCATGCAGCCCACCTACATGTCCATGTACTTTCCGGCGGGTGGCCTGGTGCTCGCGGCCGGCAAGGTCCTCTTCGGAAGCCCTTGGTTCGCCATTTTGTGCGTGACTGCGCTCATGTGCGCCGCCGTCTGCTGGATGCTGCAAGCCTGGCTGCCACCAGGATGGGCTCTGCTTGGCGGCATCCTCGTCATTCTGCGTATCGGCCTCTTCAGCTACTGGATCGACAGCTATTCCGCCGCCACCTCCCTGGCCGCGCTGGGGGGAACGCTGGTGCTCGGCGCCGCCCCCCGCCTGACGCGCAAGCCGCGAGCTCTCGAGGCAATCCTTCTCGGTGTCGGCATGGGTCTGCTGGTCATTTCAAGGCCCTATGAAGGCGTGCTCCTGTGCCTGCCCGTCGTCATCTATCTGGGCAATTGGGCGATCCGAGGAAGAAACCGCCCCGCACCGGCCCAGCTCGCACGTCTCGGCGCGCTGCCGGTATTCGTTGCCCTGGTCGCACTCGCCTGGCTGGCATATTACGACTACCGTGTCTTTCAGAACCCCTTTACCCTGCCCTACGCCGTCAATCGCGCTCAATATGCCATGGCGCCCTACTACGTTTGGCAAGCACCGCGCCCTGAACCGGCCTATCACCACGAAGCCATGCGCCGCTTCTATACCTTTAACGAGCTTGGAGCCTTCCAGAAGATCCATTCGATCACCGGCTTCCTGCCACAAACCCTGGCCAAGCTTGTCCGCACCTTTGAGTTCTTCGCCGGGGTCATCCTGCTTGTGCCCCTGATAATGATTCGCCGCGTCTTCCGCGATCGGCGAGTGCGATTTCTGGTGTTTTGCTCGCTGGTCCTGGCTGCCGGAATGGCCATCGAGAATTACCTCATTCCCCACTACCTCGCGCCATTCACTGGTGCCTTTTACGCCATTGGACTGCAGGCCATGCGTCATCTGCGCGTCTGGCGGCCCGGAGACCAGCCGGTAGGCATTGCCCTGGTCCGATTCATGGTGGCAAGTTGCCTGGTTCTTGCGGCGCTCAGGCCCTTTGCCGGACCCCTGCACCTCGCTTTGCCCCAGTGGCCGGCCTCCTATTGGACTGACCGCTGGTATGGCCCTGACCACTTTGGAACCGAGCGAGCACGCGTCCAGGCAGCTTTCGAAGCACAACCGGGCCGCCAACTCCTCCTTGTCCGATATTCAGACAAGCACAACCCCCTCGATGAATGGGTTTCGAACGCTGCCGATATAGATGATGCGAAAGTCGTATGGGCAAGAGAGATGGGTAGTAACGATAATCTGGAGCTGACAGGTTACTACCGGGATCGATCGGTCTGGCTGGTCCAGCCTGATTCTCTCCCGGCCATCGTTTCGCCTTGGCCCGCGTCTAAGTCACCGGCTCCCGACGCGCACTGAGATCTGGAGCCAGAAGCAAGAAACAAAAGAGCTTAGCTGCGAGAGATCTAAGCTGGAGGAGATGGCCATGATCAACGGGAAGCGCATCGCGGTCGTTATGCCGGCCTACAACGCTGAAAAAACCCTCGAGAAAACCGTCCACGAACTTTCTGACCTTGTCGACATCAAGATCCTCGTCGACGACTCCAGCAAGGACCAGACCGCTGCACTTTCTCGCAGGCTGGGAGTCCAGACCTTCGTCCACGATGCCAACTACGGCTACGGGCGCAATCAGCAAACCTGCTATCGCGAGGCCTTGGCTGCCGGCGCGGATATCGTCGTCATGGTCCACCCTGACTACCAGTACACCCCGTCGCTGGTTCCCGCGATGGCCGGAATGGTCGCCAGCGGCGTCTACGACATGGTCCTCGGCTCGCGCATTCTTGGCGCAGGCGCCCTCAAGGGCGGCATGCCGCTCTACAAATACATCTCCAACCGCTTCCTCACCGGCTTCCAGAATCTCCTTCTCGGCGTGAAGCTCTCGGAGTACCACACCGGCTTCCGCGCA
>Ga0182015_10005219_pt1 | contig 13606 bp, 15 predicted proteins | sample 712P3MmetaG_FD_120478 | JGI IMG/M metagenome (GOLD analysis project Ga0182015, IMG submission 120478) | Permafrost microbial communities from Stordalen Mire, Sweden - 712P3M metaG | ecosystem: Environmental > Terrestrial > Soil > Wetlands > Permafrost | place: Sweden: Stordalen | collected...
ATTCTGGCCCGACGTGCGCAGAAAGTTGTTTAGACACTGAGCGCCTGAGACTGACACTGTTGGCCGATGCAAAGGGGCGAATGGCGAGGAGAGAGGACAAAGGACCGTGCCACGAACAAGTCCGATCTCTAGCGACAGAACGCAGGCGCACGCAACGAGCATCGAGCTTTGCACAGTGTTCACAGAAAATATGGCTGGCATGCATTTGCTTTCGTTCTTGCTGACGGCCAATCCGACAAAGGCTGAGGAATGTTTTGTCGGCGGCTTGGGCGACTGCGTTGAGGGAAGCTACGTATTTCGAGATTGGGCGCAATCCTGGGCTCGGCGGACGATTATTCAGAATGCAATTCGCATGTTGGCACCTCGTAAGAACCACTCTGCGGTTGCAGAAGCACCGAGTGATTCCGTCCGTTGCAGTTTTGGACGCACGCCGGAGGCCGGTTACGCAATCGGGAGCATCCTGCGCCTTGAACATTTCGAGCGCTTTGTTTTTGTCATGTCCGTTCTTGAAAAATACACAGACCACGATTGCTCCGTTCTCCTGGGCTGCGCGCGCCAGGATATCGGGGAGACAAGGTTGCGAGCGTTACGGCATGTCGCTGAGTCTGCCGGGCAATGTCCCCAGATCAGGGCGGGATTTGATTCCTAAGATCACGAAGAAACAGCGACGTGAGAAACGCAGATGGAGCCACAGTTTTGGTGTCTACGAAGACGAGAGAAGCTCACAATCTTTGAGTTCAAGAACAGGGAATAGCGTTTAAGAGACAGTCAACAGATCGGCATCGCTCGTCACGGCCCCGCGCGGTGAATCCTAGACGATTCAAGTAAGGAAATGTCATGAGAATTCTGCTCTACAACCCCGACAACGGCGTGACCCGCAACTTCATGCCGCACCTCTGGATGTTCTTACTCAAATCCCTGACTCCTCCTGGCCATGAGGTGCTATTGATCGACGGCAACGCTCGGCCGATGGACGAGCTTCAGATCGCACAGTACGTTCGAGATGAAAGCATCGGACTGGTCGGCATCGGCGCCATGACCCGAATGATCGCGAAGGCGTATCGCATTGCCGATGCCATTCGCGCCACAGGGGTTCCGGTCGTCATGGGTGGTCCTCACGTTACCGAATTGGCCGACGAGTCCCTCGGTCGCGACGGCGGCCCACGCCACGCCGATGCTGTCGCCCTTGGAGAAGCCGACGAAACTTGGCCGCAAATTGTGAACGATGCTGTTAATGGTCAGCTTAAAGAGAAATATGCCCCAATCGACGGCCTGGGAAAAGAGCGCAAGCCTTCGCTGAAGCGGTACCCGGTGATTCCTTGGGACTCAATCGATCTTGATCAGTTCAATCTTGTCCCTAAGTCCGCTGCCGCACTCCTCCGGAAAGTTGGTGAAGGTTGGGGAACCTTTCGCATCGTCCCCGTCGAGTCCGGACGAGGATGCCCCTACGGCTGCGAGTTTTGCACGGTCACCGGATTTTTCGGCGATTCCATTCGCTTTCGGACCAACGAAAGCGTCGTCAACGAACTTCTCCTCTTGAAAGCTCGCGCTCATAAAGAGAGAGGCCAGATGGCGGTCTTTTTTATCGACGATAATTTCGCCATCAATGTTAAGCGAACCAAATCATTGCTGCGCGATATCATCGCTGCCAAAGCCCAGGTTCACTGGGTGGCGCAGATCAGCGCCAATCTGTTGCGCGACGAAGAACTCGTCGATTTGATCGCCGCTTCCGGTGGCACGTGGATCTTCATCGGCATGGAATCCATCGACCCGGCCAATCTCAAAGACGTTAACAAGGGATTCAATAAACCGGGTGAGTATGCCGCCGTGCTCGACCGCCTCGCGCAACGCAATGTGTACGCGATCACATCATTTATCTTCGGTATGGACAACGACACGACCGGCGTGGCCGAGCGCACCCTGACGCAAGTCCGAACTTGGCCTCCGGGTCTGCCCATTTTCGGTCTGCTGACGCCCCTGCCCGCCATTCCGCTCTACAAGCGCCTGGAAACCTCGGGCCGGCTCACGCGCCCCAAACACTGGCAGGAGTTCATCCCGTTTGCAATGGCTCACACGCCGCTCAAGATGACCATTGAAGAAGCTCATGCCGAAGTGAAATATGGTTGGGAGCAAGCGTACAGCCCGGAGGCACTGGCCCAAGCGGTCGACGCGCTCACTGACCGGCCTCTTGGTTATCGCATCAACATCTTCCTCGCGCGTCTGTGCTTCCGCGGGATATATTTTCCCATGATGGGGAAGATGGCATGGCTCAAGGTGGTCGCACAAAACCGCCGAACCATTCTTAAACTGGCGAGAGAAGCCTTCTTTGGCCGCCGAGCGCGACCAAAGAATCCGGACGCGAAAGATGCCTACGAACCTGTCGCGGTACCGGATGTCAACGGCGAAGTGAGTGCATGATCCACGGCACCGCGAACGGCCGAAGAAACGTCGCTTATGCCGCCTGCAGCACGCTCATGGGTAGCGACAAGGTTATAACAGCGCCGCCTCCCGGACGATCGGAGACCTGTGCGCCGCCGCCGTGCGCCTGGGCGACCGCATCCACGAAAGCTAGCCCGAGACCGTGACCGGGAGAATGCTTGCCCTTTACGAATCGCTTGAAACCCTGCCTGCCGATATCCAGAGGGAATCCCGGACCATTGTCTTCAATTACCAGTTCTGCCGATCCTTGATGTGAGCGGAGCCTGATATCTACTCGGCATCCGGCCGGCAAGTGAGTCAATTCGTTTTCAAGCAAGTTGCTTATCACACGATTCAGGAGGGTTACGTCAGCATCGACGACTACATGCTCTTCGAGGTCAGTGGTTACCTCATGATGGTGCTCGGCCATCGCCGGTTGATAAATGTCAACGAGCTGTCTCACAACATCCGAGAAGTCGACCGGACCGCGATCGATGTGAAGGGCACCCGCCTCTGCCTCTGCGAGGTCCAACGTGGTGTTCAGCAATTGCAAGAGACTGTCCAGGTGTTCGATCGCCTCCCCAACCGCATCACGCCACTTGTCATTTCCTTCATTACATAATGCCGATTCCAGCGTTCCTCGAATCAATGTCACCGGGCTCTTGAGGTCGTGGGCGACACTGCCAGTAACTGTTCGGATCTGATTCACCGAAGACTGCAAACGATCCAGCATGTGATTAAAAGTCTTCGCCAATCGCGAAATTTCATCTGAATTCACAGGTTCAGGTAAACGTTCCTCTAGCCCCGCAGTGCCAATGCGCGCGACGGTTTCCGTGATTCGTTCGACACGATGCAGCGTACGACGCGCGCTCCAGTAGGAGATGACAAAACCGAGCAGGAACATGCCGCCCCAGACCATCAGAAAACGACGAGCTAATGTGTGCAGCACATGCCGGGCGCCATGATCCGATAGTCCGAGATAAACAGTTCTCCCGTTTTGCGTCTTCACCACGACTTGAAACGTTTGGCGATACCCTTCGACTGTTATGGATTTCGGAGGTCCCGGAGCCAGCTTTGTCTGTTGAATCGCCTTAACGAAAGCATCCTTTGAGCCAGGGCCAACCCACAACGGACCCTCAGTGTGGTTGGGGTTTGTTGCCAAAAAGAAAACGGAATTTAGCCTCTCGCCGCGGGCGTTGCGCTCATCCGGTACTTCCTGCGTCGCGAGCTCAGCCACCTCTCGAACGATCCGCTCGTATAGGTGATCGCTCGGAGTATCCGCCGAGACTTGAGCTAGGACTTCAGCTTCGCCGCTAAGCCAAGTGTCACTCCGCTCCCTAAGACCTTGAGCGACGAGGAAATAAACTATGGAAAACGCCGCAGCTGTTCCGAGCGCAAACGCCAGAGTTGTCCAGATCGAAATGCGCCATGCGGCGGTGGTTCGCAGATTTCTAGGCATGTTTGAGAACGTAGCCAACACCACGAATCGTATGAATCAGGGGTCGCGAGGTGGCATGATCCACTTTGCTGCGAAGGCGGTAGATATGGACATCCACTACGTTGGTAGCGGGATCAATCCTCATCTTCCAGACATGATCCAGGATCATGGTCCGGGTTACAACCCGTCCTTCATTGCGGCAAAGATATTCCAGCAGAGAAAATTCCTGCGGGGTCAGTTGCAGCAAATGATCGCCCCGTCGTGCTTCCCGGCGTACCAGATCGAGCTGTAAGTCAGCAGCTTGCAGGCGCACCGATTCAGTCTGTGAAAACCCGGACCTGCGTATGAGATTTCTCAATCTTGCCAGCAGTTCCGGGAGGGCAAATGGTTTCGTGAGGTAGTCGTCTCCGCCCTGCTCCAGTCCGCGAACACGTTCGTCTACAGAACGCCGGGCAGACAAGATTAAAACCGGCGCAGCATTACCTTGGGCGCGGCAACGCGCAATTAAGTCCAATCCATCCAGATCGGGAAGGCCAAGGTCGATGATGAAAGCATCGTGAATACCTTCCAGGGCTATCAATTCGCCAGCTTTTGCCGTACTCGCCGTATCTACCTGGTATCCAGCTTCCGTTAACGCCCGCCTGAGGAACTGCTGAATGGAAATGTCGTCTTCTACCACCAACAATCGCATCGGAGATTCCCGCCCGTCCAAGACTTTACACCTCCAGATGGGATGCAGGAAACAGCGCCCTGGAAACTTACCTAAACCAGAAAATCCAGCATTCACTGCGGATGCCAGGTCAGTTCCACGCGCACTGGAATGTCGTTCTTGACTGGCATGGTCAGAAGTGAGGGCGGATCGATCTTGAAATCGGAGAGCGTGGCCGGAATGGTCCCGATGATATGCGTTTCGCCGCCCTGTTTTTCCACTTTGAAGGGCACCTGTTTGTAGTGGGCAGTCTGGCCAGCGAATTGAATCTCGAGGTCGGCATTGATGGTGGATGCGGCGGCATCCGATTCAGGCAAGCGAGTACGCACGGTGACCAGCGGAAACTCCGCGCCGCGCGTGACCTGAATCATGTGGAGGTCGCGGTTGCTGTCCCCGGAGTCAAACGACTTGACGGGTACAGCAATCAGGAATTCGCATTGGCCCGCGTGACAAACACCCTTGCCCTTCGCCCCATGGCTCACACCTTCAGACTGGTGCAGTGGATGGGACACATGGTAGGTGAGAGTGCTTTGTTGGAGGATCCATTGGGTGTCAGCTTCAGCAAACGCAGTGAGCGCCAGAAGCGATAAAGCGATCAGTATTCTCTTATCCATAAGCCGTAATTAGAACTTTACTGAAACCGAAAGTAGAGCAGCCCCAAACGCACCGGCAGTGACAATGGCGACTGGTCCGTGCGCGGAGGCAATTCCGTGAACTTTTTCGCCGTTGTTCTTCTGATCGAAAGCCATAATGCCCAAGATAGGCGTCAATATCATTCCGGGGCCGTGTATCCAAGCCATGGCCTTGTGGAAACGGATCGGACCGCGGGTTTCGGTTCCAGGCACTCTGGGGGCACGGATTGCATAGTACGCTGTGATGCCATACAAATCTCCCGTCAGCCCACCGAGGGCGGCATGCAGGTCACGGGAGGCCGAACTCGTGTTCTTGCCTCCGGCATTGAGGGATGTGGCAACGGTGACAATTAAGGGAATGGTTGTGATCAAACCCATGCGCTGATGGATCTTAAGCATGTGTGTTCGTTTATCCAGCAAGGCTTGCTCACGGGCGTTTCCCTGAGTCTGCTCCGGAGAAAGGCCTAGATCTGAAAGCGAGGGAGCTGTCGTACTACTCGACGGCGCATTCGGTAGGTTTTCCTGTTGCGTTGGCGTTGGTTTGCCATTGACTTGCTCGCCTTTCTCCAGTTTGCCATCCAGAACTTCTGGCACGGTCGCGCTGACCGTTGCTGAAGAAATCTCCAACGTCTTGAAGCCCGTGGCTTCAAACGTCAGTCGGTAGTTGCCTGCAGGCAACTCCAGTTTGTACGTACCATCAGGCCCTGTGTTCGCCGTTTGTTTCTGTCCAGCATCTATGCTCGTCGCCGTCACGGAGGCATTTGCAACCGCTCTACCGGATTCGTCGCTGACAGTACCTCGAACTACTCCGGTTGATGTCTGAGCGGTCAGAGGCGCAGCGACTTGAACCAGCACACAAACGGCAAGGGACCAAAGGAAAGTACCAAGTTGCTTGCACGGCCAATTCCTCAGCATCATTCACCTCACGCTTTTTAACGGCGAAATTGTCTCCCTTTACTGCTTCTTGCATATCGGGCTGAGACCAGCCTGACAATGCTCGTGGAAAATATGCCGTCCGATCAAATAGCCAAGGGTGCTTCCCACTACAATATCGGAGGGAAAGTGTTGCAGGCTGGTGAATCGTGTGACTGAAACAGCCGTCGCGGTTCCGTAAGTGAGCCACTCTACCCACGGCTTTGGGTATTCGTGCGCGATTGTGCTCGCAGCTGTCCAGGTGATGATCGTATGACCGGAGGGAAACGAATTATCCAAGCCGCTGGTCTGGAAGAAATTTCCTCGCCCCGTCCCTTGCAGCGGACGTTGACGCTCAGTGATCAGCTGCAACGCAGCGTACACCAGAGCGCTGTTAGCCATGGCTTCGGCTCCCAACACGCCAGTTTCGCGAGCATGAGAATCGCCTCCTGTTTCTCCATCAAGAAGCAATGCACCAACCGCTCCCGCCGTGGCGAACAGGCCAACATCGGAAATATCGCTGCTCGCACTTGTGCCGTTTCTCGATAGCGCGCCCGAAGCATGCTTGTCGATCGCGATCAGTCCGAGAGTCACAGCCGGCAGCCCAACCACCCACTTCAGTTCAGAACGATGAAACGGGGCCATGCAAATATCAGCCTGATCGCGGAGCCCGCGCTTGGCCCATCGGCTGAGAAACTTGCCATTACTTGTGTCGCGGGGCCCCGGATCAGGCGATTCTGCTGGATTGGACCCGGCAGCCGAGCGTTCAGGAGCCGGAAAACTCGCACTCCGGACATCTGACGGACCGTCTGGCAATTCCTGAGAAAAGGCCGAGATCCCTTGCAAGATTGCTCCCAACAAAAAGACGAAAAGGCAGCACCAACGACTATCGGCCTCGTACGTGGGCATGCTCAAACCGAATTTCACGCGTCTGTTGAGACACAAAGACCACCTTCACGATACGACCGAAACATTACCGGAGCTTTTCCGGAAGATGACAATTTGTTCATCCAGCGGTTATTTCCAGTGCCATGGATTCGAGAAAATTGAGATTGAGCCAACCAGAATTTACCGTGTAGAGGACGCTCGCGAATTCCTTTCCGGCCAAAATATAGACGTGGATGCGATTGCGCCGCAGGTAGACCGCAAGTTCATGAGCGCATTCGTGCGGGCTGTGAAGCCGCGGGAAATCCGGTCCCACCTGACGCACATTGTCACGATGTTCCCCAACGGGGAATTCTCCATTCCCATGTTCGTCCATGACCAGGTGCCGCCCGGTGTACCTGTAATGAAAGAAAAATGCGCCGAGATTTCTTACAGCTATGAAGGGTTGCCGGCGGGCGGCAGGGTGCGGATTAGAACGACAAATCCCGATGCGCTGAAAGCAATTCATGACTTTCTTCGTTTTCAAATCGAAGACCATCACACTGGAGACACTACTGAGGCGACTGCCCGCTATATTCGACCAAAATCGTCAGGCTTGCGAAAAACGGGATGTGGGGAACGCCGCATGAAGCCAGTACGGATATGAGCATGTTGCTCGGTCTCATCTTTCAGTTGCTGGTTGGTGCTGGCACCTGGTCTGTTGAGGCATGGCTAGCAGAAAGAAGGGACACATCTCATGGTTGAACCACCAGCCATTCAATCTCCAGAGTCTATTTCTGAAAACAGACAAGTTCCTCTCGATGAGCTTGCTTTGTTCTTTCTCCGGAGAACAAGAACTTCTCTATGCCTTCAGAAAGGAACACCCAGCCGACCAGAATACGGATCAGCAAGACCGCCTTCGCTGTGCGATCCGCCCAGGTTGTCTCTGCGTTCACTGTCATCGGTCTGTCTCCTCGCAACGCTCGAGAATTAAGAAATGAAGTCAACCCGGTTCATACATAGTCGAACAGGTTCATGAAGCCAAAGTCCATGTGCAGCTGCTGATGGCAGTGGAACAACGTAAGTCCGGGATTGTCCGCTGTAAAATCCACTTCGACTTCCTGATATCCGCCGACCATCACGACATCCTTCATCACACCAGCGGTCGGCTTGCCCGCGAGCTTGCTCAATTCAAAACTGTGACGGTGAAGATGGATCGGATGGATGTCGTCGCTGGCATTGCGCATACGGATGCGATAGTGCTTCCCTTGCTTCAAATGAAATGAGGCAGGGACGATTCCCTGGGTCATCGGGTAAGCGATGCCGTTAATCGTCCATCGGTTGAAACCTTCTTCGGCGGCGTTGTCCTTTGCAAACCTCATCTCGAACGTCTCGTCTGGCGAGAGTGTGGTTGCACCAGATCTTGCGAAACGTGAATAATCCCAATGAAACGGCTTCGGCGGTATCCAAACCGGCTTTCCTTTGTGTCCCGCATACTCAACGACAATGCCCATGCCGTGACCACGATCATCATCCGCAAGATCGCCCATGATCCACACACCCGAATGTTTCATGTCGACAATCGCAGAAATGCGCTCGGCCGTTCCAAGCCACAGCACTGGGACCTCGGCAGGCGTCGGAACCACATTGCCGTCTAACGCGACAACCTTGAAAGAGTGCCCCGGCAACGCCAGGCTTCGAATCTCGGTCGCACTGCCGTTCAGGACGTGAAAGAGAACGCGCTCGCCCTGCTTTACGCGCACCGGCTCGCCATGCCCCAACATACGTCCCTTGATGGTGAAATACCGATAGCCCACTTCATAGCCGTGCGGCATCCCCTTCGCGAGCGAGGCTTTCATCGTGGACTCGCCGGACGTTTCCAATTCTTTTACTCGGGCGATGGGGCTCAAGAAATCCTGCGCCATGTCACCACCTTGACTGAAAGACGGCTCGAACTCTTTGAGAACGAGAAATACTTCCTGGTCGTAGCTGCCTGGCTCGTGCTTGGGCTCGATATACACGGGTCCGACTTGGCCGCTGTACTGTCCTGCGTGGAGATCGGCACCCGCCCGATTATGTGTGTGATAGAAACGGAAACCGGATGGACGCGGAGTGAACACAATCCGGCGCATTCCGCGCGCCGGGATGAAAGGCGTTGCCTCTTCCGCGGCGCCATCCACGTCAGCGGAAACCATTTGGCCATGCCAGTGCAACTGCTCGGGAGAGTCGGTGTCATTGTGCACTTCGACCGTCGCTGCTTGACCTTCTTTGAAACGCAATAAAGGGCCTGGGAACTGACCGTTGTACGTTGTTGTTGAGACGATGTGTTTGGGAGCGATCTCTACCGGACTTGAAGCGATGCGCAGGATGTAGTCCGTTGGACCTGTTTCCGACTGGTGTTCGGAAGATGGAGTCGCAAGCACTGTCTGGCCGATCAAAGTAGTTGGACTGAAAAGCGTGGCCCCTGCGGTGGCAACCGTCGCCTTGAGAAAGTTACGGCGGGATCTAACGTTTTTGCTCACAAACCGCTCCTGGAACGACTGAGTTGCCCTTCTAGAGTTTTCAATTGATCGAGAGTTCTGCCCTCATAGGAGATCCCTGCTCGCCGAATCAGCAACAGCCACAAGCTTCGCCGAGCATGGCTTCCCATCCTTCCCATAAGATGAGCGGAACAATCACAAGAGCAGCAATCGGGTCGGCCCACCAAATTTGCCAAATCGCGTTGATTGCCAGGCCAACAAGAGCAATTACGGAAAGGTAAGCGCACAGTGCGGATTCAGCAGCATCCGCTCGGAGTGCGGCACTCCCCATAGTGGCAGACAGCTTCCGCTTTTCCTTGGCTAGCCAGGGCATGATTGCAGCCGCGCCGATCAAGATAGTTATCCCCAGATATGTGGTTTTCGCTTCACCGTGTCCCAAGAGCGTCATTGCAGAAGTCACGGCTACATAGGCCGCAAGCATCAATAATAATGTGGCGGCGATTCGCGCCACCTGTTTTTCTGATCGCTCCTGCGCAGAAGAGCGAAACCGCCACAATACTGCCGCCGCAGAAAGAAGTTCGATCGCGCTGTCTCCTCCAAAAGCGAGGAGAGCAGGGCTGCGCGCCATCCACGCAGCAGGCAGCGATACGGATGCTTCCACTGTGATCCGAAGGATTGTGACTGTTTGAATCCGTTGGATGATTTGGGCGGTATCTTGGGTCGGGACTTGGAGAACAGAGGTCATTAAATCGCATTATGACACGCTCGCCGCAGGGATACGCGAGTGAAGCCGCTGCCCCTCGCATGTTCCGTGTTCCACCCGAATATTTTCACCGCCGCCTCGTTTCCGATGGGCTTAGGATCAACGAGAGTTGTCAACGGAAAGACGATGGATGCACTGCGCCATTGGGAGAATATCTATGGCAGGAAGGCCGCGGACGCGGTCAGCTGGTACGGTCCGCACCTCGAAACTTCCCTTGAACTCATAGAACGTGCAGCGCCCGAGTACTCTACGTCCATAATCGACATCGGCGGTGGCGAGTCCACCGGCACACTCTTGGCATTAGAACCAGAATGTGCGGATCGTTTCGCCGCCGAGTATACGGAGTTTTTTTGCAGGCGAAATCTACACGCACGGTGGAATCAGCCCCCTGGAGTGCGTGATTCCCGAGATCAAAGTGGAACGCGGCACAGAACTGGTGCGGGCGGCGATCCAGTCCGTTCAGTGGCGCGGGATGCGTTGCCGCGTGAGCGTAGAGACTAACGACCCGTCCTTTACGCGTCGACCTACGGCTCAACTCGAAAGTTGAGTCGAGCTGTTTGAGGAAGGTTATAAACTGATGCAGGTAGTGGTTGTAAGGTAACGACTCGCCTTGTTCGACGGGCCTCGATCTAGACATGGTGTTTTCTAGTTTCCATAACCCACGACCACGACCGCTTGGCCTGCAATTATCCGCCGTGTTGAGACCCGCTCCGTCACTCTCGACACCGCAATGTCCGTAAATAATTGATAATAAACTAGATATTGGTAGAGGCGACGGGAGTCGAACCTTTCATCCCCATTTAGATTCTGTAACTTACTGATTCTACAAACGGACGAAAGTGCCAAAAGGCCTACATAAGCCTGCTCATCGTACAAATTTGCTCGCTGAAAAGCGGGGCTTCCGGAAAGAAAATCCATTCGACAATAGGCGGTCTTGGGATCGCCGGTTTCAGAGTCGAAGGCACCATTTGTTGTATTAGGCTCTTGCTCCTACACACTCTTTGAAATAAAAACATCAGCGGGAAGTTTGAACCGAGTGCTCAATTTCCGCACTTGTTCTAGGGTGAGATTCCGTTGCCCGCCCAAGAACATCGAAACCGCACTCTCCGAACCAAATTGAGGAATCAGGTCACGTTGCGTGAGATTCTGCTGTTCAATGAGAAACCGAACAACTGAAGCCGGATCAGCCGCAGGAATAGAGTAATGCTCCTGCTCGTAACGTTCCACGAGCAAGGTTAGGAGTTCGATCGCTTCAACTTCAGAGCTAGAGGGGCTTTCCAGCGCCGTTAGTTGGAAGAGAGCATTGGTATACGCTTCAAGTTCCGCGTCATTGTGTATAACGCGGGGAGCGCCGTGCGCAATCATTTCCGCAGGGTTTGCGAGACCTGTGCTCATTTTGTTCCAAACCTCCTATCCCAGTTACTACGATTGTCGTATTCCTTATGCGTCAAGAAAGATCGGATGTAGACGTGCCCTTCGGTCTGCTTTTCATCCGCCGTCTTTGAATAGTGGACGACGGTGATAAGCCTGTACCGGTTCTGTCTGATGTTAAAGATCACGTAGCCATCCACAGGATCGGCATCCTTAAACATGCCGCGCACTTCCGCAAAATTGTGCCACCGGACCGCCTCGACGATGCCCACCCACGCTTTGATTCCGTTGGCCGCATCCGGGTAGCGTTCCATCGCCTCGCTCAAATGTTTACGCGTGACGATATGCACTCACCCAGAATACTTCACGAAATGTGAAGTCGTCAAACAAATAATCTAATGAGCCCCGCTGTCATCTAAGCTATTGTATTGTCAATGGCTTAGGGTACATCTGGCAAGATGTGAGGGAGCGCGGATAGGCCATTTTCCGGCGCAAGTCGCTCCAATTCTCGATTTATTGGGAATTGCGTAGTCCATCCATTTTGAGTTCTGGCGGAGTGCTGGTTTGCACTCCGCCATTTTTTATTTGATTGAAGGGTCTGGAAAGAACGGTTTCCCACAACGGTGAGTCGAGTCCGCGTCTTGCGTCTATTGATTGGCCACGAACCGGTGATGAGGATGTCCACGAGTCTCCTGACGCTTTGCTGGCAGTCAGGTGTATGCCGATGGTGAAATCTGGGTTCGTGTGCTTTGTATTCATGGTATTTGTGTTCGGAACTCTAGCGGCTCAGGACCAACGGAGCGCGGAGAAAAGTCAACAAGTCGTCCTGAAATATCTAGGAACGGCCGGCTGGGAAATCACCGATGGAACCACCTCTATTCTGATCGATCCATATCTGTCGCGAATCAACGGACCTGCGCCACCGGGAGGAGGGTCGGGCCACTCCCTTGCTGGAGACACTCGCCGGGCGTATGGGTGGGGTGATGTTGCCTCGTCGGACGTCGCGGCAATCGATTGGCACATTCATCGAGCAGATTGTGTTCTCGTCACTCACACACAGTACGACGGCCGACCAATTCGCCGACAAACTGTCAGAATAAGCTTCGTTCGGACACTGCTTCGAGATGCAGTAGATACACGACAAGCGCGCCCTGTGGACCCATGAACCACTTACGTTACATTTTCCCCAGTAAGCAATCTGCTGAATTCATTTCTGGATCCAAACTTTGCTTCCGGCATCAAAGTGGTTGCAGCACGCTATCGCCGCAATAGGCAAGGAGTGATAAGGATGAATTCCAAGCAAGTGGTTCTCGTCACCGGCTCCAGCACTGGCTTCGGTAGACTGTTCACGGAAACCATGGCGCGTAAAGGGCACACTGTTTTCGCCACGATGCGTGATCCCGGAGGTCGGAACGCCAAGAATGCCGCCGAAATACGCACGCTTGCGCAGAAGGAGTCACTGCCAATCCACGTCCTTGAATTAGACGTGACCGACGATGCCTCGGTGGGGCGGGCTGTGGATGCCGCCGTTGCCAAAGCAGGACGCATCGATGTGGCTATCAACAACGCTGGCTATTACCTGGGGGGGCTGGCCGAAGCGGTTACCACCGAACAAGCTCAGCGCCTGATGGACACGAATTTTCTTGGCCCGGTGCGCGTAAATCGCGCGGTACTTCCGCACATGCGGCGCCAAGGCAGCGGCCTGCTCATGCACGTCAGCAGCGGCGCCGGCCGCGTGGTTCTTCCTTCTGCGGGTTTCTATTGCGCCAGTAAATTTGCACTCGAGGCGCTGGCCGAGTCGTACAGCTACGAACTTGCCGCGCAAGGAATTGAATCTGTGATTGTCGAACCCGGGGCTTATGAGACTGCTGTCTTCGGCAACAGCGTAACGGCTGCCGATGTGGCTCGGACCAATACGTATGGCGCTGCCAAGGAGTTTCCGGCGAAGTTAAACGCGGCACTTTTATCCACGGTCGGCAACGCTCAAGAAGTCGCGGACGCCGTTCTGCGGATTGTTGA
>Ga0182015_10005220_pt1 | contig 13601 bp, 12 predicted proteins | sample 712P3MmetaG_FD_120478 | JGI IMG/M metagenome (GOLD analysis project Ga0182015, IMG submission 120478) | Permafrost microbial communities from Stordalen Mire, Sweden - 712P3M metaG | ecosystem: Environmental > Terrestrial > Soil > Wetlands > Permafrost | place: Sweden: Stordalen | collected...
CCATGGTATAGGAAAGGTGTTGGCAGGAGTTGGCTTGAATCGGCGGCGGATATGCGAATCGAATGGCAGATCGGCTTTTGGATCGGCACATTTTTGCTCCTCGTTCTCTTGCTGTGGCTTTTCAGCGGCGTGCTTCTGCCTTTCGCCGCCGCCTTTGCGCTTGGCTATCTTTTGAACCCAGTCGTCGATCGGCTGGAGCGGCTTGGCTTCAACCGGCTCGGCGCGACGCTCCTCATCACGGTTTGCTTCGTGCTCGTTCTGATCCCCATTTTAATTTTGATCGGGCCCGTTGTTTGGCGTCAGCTTGTAAGTTTTATCGAGGCGTTGCCGGCCTATGCCGTCAAGCTGGAGGAACTGATTTCGGCCGAGAGCGCGCGCCTTGAACTGGCCTACGGCGGTATTCTGATGGACAAGTTCGGCCTCGGCGGTAATGCCGGCGCCGAGCTCGCAACCGCCACCAACGATCTCGTCGTCGAGGCGGCGCAATGGGCGGCTTCGTTTTTGAAATCGCTTCTGACCGGCGGCGCGGCGCTGATCAACCTACTTTCGCTGCTTGTCGTGACGCCCGTTGTCACATTTTACATGCTACTCGACTGGCACAAGATGATCGCGACGATCAGTGGGCTTGTGCCGCTCCGTCAGCGCGAGACGGTGCGAGCGCTCGCGCGCGAGATAGACATCGCCCTTGCGGGGTTTTTACGCGGCCAAGCCCTTGTATGTCTATTCCTTGGCGCCTGGTATGGCATTGGACTTTCGCTGATCAGGCTCAATTTCGGCCTCTTGATTGGCATCACGGCAGGGATCTTGAGCTTCATCCCTTATTTCGGTTCCTTGACCGCCCTAGTCTTGTCCTCGGCGGTCGCGATGGTCCAGAGCTGGCCGCAATGGAAGTTGCTCGCCATGTCTCTTGGCGTCGTCTTTGTCGGTCAATTTCTTGAAGGCAATATATTGTCGCCGAAGCTCGTCGGCGCATCGGTCGGATTGCACCCGGTGTGGCTGATTTTCGCGCTGCTGGCGTTCGGCAAACTGTTTGGTTTCACCGGCCTCATTACCGCGGTTCCCTTTGCCGCCACCATCGGAGTGATCATGCGTTTCGCGGTCAGGCGCTACCGCGAAAGCAACCTTTATACGGACACCGCAGGGGCCGACCCTCGGATTGTCCTCTCATCGGCTATCACGCATCCCGATGACGAGGACCATTGAGATGGCCGGCGAAAAACCTCGCCAGGCACGACAAGCGAACCCTCAACTGACGCTGAACCTCGCCCCGGACCCCGGCTACGAACGCGAGAATTTCTTCGTGTCTGGTTCGAACGAACAAGCCTATGCGATGATCGAACTCTGGCCGAGCTGGCCGGACTCGACGCTGCTCATTTTGGGGCCGTCGGGGGCCGGCAAAAGCCACCTTGGCGCGATCTGGGCTTCTCTCGCCAAGGCCGGCGTTCGATCCGCCGCTTCCCTGGCGGCGGAGGATATTGAAGCGCTTGCTGCCGCGGGGCCGCTACTCCTCGACGACGCGGATGGGATAGGCCAATCCGAGGCGCGGCTCTTTCACCTTGTCAATTTGATGCGCGAGCGCGGCGCGACCCTGGTTCTCACCGCCAAGACGCCACCGGATGCCTGGGGCTTGCGGACCGCCGATCTCTTGTCGCGCTTGCGTCTCGCGCCGGCGGTCGAGATCGGGCCGCCGGACGACGCCCTGATGCGCGCCGTTCTCGTCAAGCTGCTGATCGACCGGCAGCTTATCGTCGACACCGCCGTTGTCGGCTATATAGCGTTGCGGATCGAGCGCTCGCTCGGCGCGGCGCGCGCATTTATCGACGCGCTCGATCGCGAGGCCTTGGCGCGGAAAAGCCGGATCTCCCGGGCCATCGCGGCAGATGTCCTGCTTGCCATGGGCCCCGGCTTGGGTCAAGGTCTGCTTCACGACGAGCGGGACCGCTTCGAATAACGGCGGCGGCGAAGACCCGCTGCCGCTCACGCCGCCGCTTACGGTCCGACGTAGCGGACCGAACGGCCTCGGGGGTCTATGATGGTTTTCCCGAATACGGCTTTGAGTTCGCTTGCCGAGCGCCCGGTAGCCATGCCGGGGTTGCTTTCCAAACTAGAGCCTTGGGCGTCCAGAGCGGCGAGGGCCTTGCGTTCGCGCTTGGAAACCCCCGTGATTTCGGATGGTTTTCTAAAATCCTGAGGCGCGTGGGGAGTGCCGGACGAGCCAATAAAAATCCTTATCCCGCTTGCCGTCATTACTGCATCGCCGGGTCGCAAGCTATCGTCTTCCATAAGATCGGCCGGTGCCGGAGGCGGCGCTGAATCGTCTGTTTCATCGGCGACGCTTAGCTTCCGGCGCGCCGCGAGCTTATGTTCATGTCTATGGAAACCACGCTCCGCGTGCCTGCGGAAACCGGGGCCCCGGCCCCAATAGCCAGGCGTTCCGCCAAAATAGCCTCCATAATGGCCGACGGTCCGACTGTGGAAGGGCCCAAATAGAAAGTCGAAAAATCCCGCGTGCGCGATGCTTGGGAACGCGATGGTTTGAATCAAGCCAACCGTCGCTACCGCGATCGCCACGCCGCGACCGTTACGCATTGCGCACATGGTAAAATCCTCACATTGAAAATACTATCTTCCGCTAACGCCGCAACCCGAAAATTAGTTGCGCTGGCGCAGGAAATCGAGCGCCACGTCCGCGAATCGCTTGTGGCGGAGCATATTTTGGCCGTGACGTGTCCGTGCATGGGCCCATAGCCGCTCGATTTGCCCGAATATTCCTTGGCGGGATATTCCGGTTGCAAGCGTCCGCGCCAAGCCGTCTCATTTCAAACGACAGCGCGCATCCTCTCGAATCCCGCGTCGAGATCCGCCTTCAGATCCTCGATGTCTTCGAGGCCGACGGAAAAGCGCAAAGCGGGACCTGGCGGATTCCACGCAGTCGCGCTGCGATAACTGCGGCAATCGAAGGGAATGACAAGGCTCTCGAAGCCGCCCCATGAATAGCCCATGCCAAACAGTTTTAGCCCGTCGAGCATGGCGGCGAGCGCGGCCCGCGAGCAAGGCGAAAGAAGCACCGAGAAAAGCCCCGACGACCCGAGAAAATCGCGCTTCCAAATGGCGTGTCCGGGGCAAGAGGGAAGCGCCGGATGCAAGACTTGGACGACCTCTTTGCGGGCGGCGAGCCAGCGGGCGAGATCGAGCGCTTGACACTCGGCCTCCCGCAGCCGGAGGTCGAGCGTGCGCAGCCCGCGCAAACTCAAGAAAACATCCTCGGGACCGGCGCACATCGCAAAGGCGTCGAAGGTGGCCCGCAGTCTTGGAAACCATTCCGCATTGGCGGACACGAGCCCGATGAGAAGATCGGAATGGCCGGAGAGATATTTTGTTCCCGCTTCGACCGCCATATCGGCGCCGCGTGCATGCGGCGGAAAGAACAAGGGGGTGGCCCAGGTATTGTCGAGAATCGTGCAAATGCCCTTCGACCGGGCGAGCGCGGCGATGCAAGGGACATCCTGGATTTCGAAGCTCTGCGAACCGGGCGTCTCGATGAAGATCACGCTTGTGTTCGGCCGGATCAAGGATTCGATCGCGACGCCGATCGCGGGATCGTAATAGGTTGTCTCGACGCCCATGCGGGCCAGGATCGTCGCGCAAAAGTTGCGCGACGGACGATAGACCGCGTCGGTCACGAGAATATGATCGCCGGACTTGACGGCGGCGAGCAGGGCGAGCGTGATCGCCGCCAGGCCCGAGGGCGCAAGCACGGTTCCCGCGGCGCCGGATAGTTCCGTCCAGGCGCTCTCCAGCGCCGCCGTTGTCGGCGTTCCCTGGGTGGCGTAGGAAAACCGCGCCTTGCGCGCCAAAAAATCCTCGAGAGTCGGGAAGAGCACGGTCGAGCCGCGATAGACCGGGGTATTGACGAAGCCATGCTGGTCGCTTGGGCGGCGCCCGGCGTGGATCAGTTTCGTGCGGTTCTTCAAAGGGATGCGGTCTTGCGGCGTGGTCTCGGTCATAGGTGCGTCCAGTCGTATGTACGCCGGAAACCGCGCTTTTGATCGGGCCTTCGTCAAGCCGGGGATTGAAACGCGGTTCGCGCGGTTGCAATGTCCGCCACCCGGCCGGTTTCGTCCAGTGCCTCCGATGCGCGCCAGACGCCCGTTTTTCGCGCCGCTAGCCCTCAAGCCGATCGCTCCGGATAGCTTTCTTATGCTCAAAAAGGCAGTCTGATATAATTCTAGTCCAGGCCCTCGGTGGATGAAATTTTTATGCCAAAGCCGGAAAGCCCGACATAGGTCATCGGCCGCCCCGTGCGCAGCCTTATCGAGGAAATCCCGAGATCGCGCAGGATCTGGGCGCCAACGCCGATGTCGCGCCATTCCTTTGTCCGCTTGGCTTCGGACTCCGGCTTGTCGAATTGAGCGATGGCAACCGGCACGCCCGCTGTGCCGTCGCGCAAGAAAATAAACACCCCGCGGCCGGCTTCCTTGAATGCGGCAAACGTCTTGCGGATGCTGTCGCCGCCGGCGATCACATCGCTGATTATATCGACCCGGTGCAGCCTTGTCGGCACATCGCGGCCATCGCCAATCTCGCCTTGGACAAAGGCGAAATGGCGCACCGGATCATAGGGCGTGACATAGGCATGGCCGGTGAGCGGACCGCTCGTGCCGATGACTTGAAACGTGCCGACCCGCGCGACGATTTTTTCGCGCATTTGGCGATGCGCGATGAGATCGGCCACCGAAATCCGCTTCAACCCGTATTTTGCCGCAAAAGCCTCGATTTGCGGCCCGGCCATGATGGTGCCGTCGTCATTGGCGAGCTCGCAGATCACCCCAACCGGCGGCAAGCCCGCAAGCCGGCAAAGATCGACCGCCGCCTCGGTATGACCCGAACGCATGAGCACCCCGCCCTCCCTCGCGATAAGCGGAAACACATGGCCGGGGCGGACGAAATCTTCTGGCCCCATCGTGCCATCGGCGAGGCCGCGAACCGAATTACTGCGCTGTTCGGCGGAAATCCCGGTCGTCAAACCATGCTTGATATCGACCGAAACGGTGAAGGCGGTGGCGTGCGGCGCGTCATTTTCCGCCACCATCGGCTGCAGGTTCAATCGTCTGGCGTCGGCGGCGGTCAGAGGCGCGCAGACGATGCCGCAGCAATTGCGGATGATGAAGGCCATCTTTTCCGGCGTGCAAAGAAAAGCCGCACAAATCAAATCGCCTTCGTTCTCGCGGTCGCCGTCGTCGGTGACGATGACGATCTCGCCGCGCGCGATCGCTTCAATCGCCGCCGTGACCGAATGAGACATCGCGGCAAACTCCTTCGTTGCGCCGGGCCCCAGAAAATCGTTCGGCGTCACGGCCCCGCCGGTGGCATCACGAATCTTCTGCATTTGCTCAGGCCTCGGCGTACGAAAGCCGCCAACCCAATGGCTCACCGCCTTGGCGGTGACGCCAAGCCGTGCGGCAAAGTCCCTTTCGCTGAGATCGCTTGACGAGAGGTAATCCGAAAGCTTCATGTGCGGACGCAACGAGAAAATTTTACGCCATGGAACAAATTGTTCCATATTCGAGTTACGAAGCCGGTCCGCCGGGCGAATTCGGCGCGGCTCACATGATTTTGTTTTAGCCAGGCGTCGAGCCTCATGGTGCATCCTTGATGCGAAGCGTTTAGTAGTGACAAACTATGGTGGCGCGGCGCGTTCGGCAATACTGAACAATGGCCGCCGGCCCTTAAGGCAACAAGGCGTTTGTCTCCCGCCAGATGCGCCGCGCAATGTCGCCCGCCGGTTCGGCTCGGGCCATCGCGCCGGACTGTCCCGCCCATGCTTGCAGCCGATCCTTGTCGTTCTTGTTCTGGGCATCGTCGCGCATCGCCTGCGTCAAGCCGCGCTGGACGGGGTAAGGCGCGGGCGGCGGCGCGCCACGTTCGGTGGCGGCCCGGATATAAGTGTTATTGACACTGCGGCCCAGTCGGCCGCTAAAGGCGCGGGTCAACGCCGTGTCCTCCGGTTCAAGCTCGACAAGCGCTGCCGCCCATGCCGGATTTATTTGGGCTTCCGGGCAGCGCAGAAAAGCGGTGCCGATCTGGGCCGCCGAAGCGCCGAGCGTCAGGGCTGCTGCAACCCCACGCGCATCGCCGATGCCGCCCGCCGCGATCACCGGCAGGGAGAGCCGGTCGGCGAGGCGGGGGATGAGGGCAAATAATCCGACGCCTTGATTTTCGGCCGCGGCAGAATCGAAAGCGCCGCGATGGCCGCCAGCCTCGATCCCTTGCGCGACGATCGCATCGGCCCCCGCCTTCTCGGCAAGGATCGCCTCGGCAACGGTCGTCGCGGTGGCAAACCAAGCAATGCCGCAGGCCTTGAGCTTGGTGACAAATTCGGGCGAAAAGAGCCCCATGATCGAGGAGACCGCGCGGGGCTTGGCCGTGACCAACGTCGCGCATTGCGCCGTGAAATCAGGCGGCCGCGCATCGCCGGCCTCCGGCGCTACCTCGGGCCCCCATTGCGCCAGGAAACGCCGGACCTTTTCTTCCGCGTCCGGATCGCGCGCGGGCGGCGGATCTGGAACCCATAAATTGAGCTGAAAGGTCCCTTGGCTCGCGCGCCGGAATGACTCCACCCACGCGGCAATCCCTTCGGGCGGGCTCAACAAGGCGCCCATCGCGCCCATCGCGCCGGCGTTGGCGACGGCCACACTCAAGGCCGCCGGGCAAGCTCCGGCCATCGGCGCAAGCAGAATCGGAATTTCGAGCCCGTAGACCGCGCAAAATCTTTTCGCGCGGGCGCGGGCGGGGGAAGCGCCAAAAATTTCCGCTTCCGGCATCGGCAAATCTTTCACATTTGCGGCACGAACGGCCAATTCGCGCTTTCGCCAACTTGGCCGCGATGGCGCAGGAATTGATCGGCGAGCACGCAGGCAACCATCGCCTCGCCGACCGGAACGGCGCGAATTCCAACGCAAGGATCGTGGCGGCCCTTGGTCACGATTTCGGTTTCCGTGCCAAAACGGTCGATAGTCCGGCGCGGGGTCAAAATCGAGGAGGTGGGCTTGACCGCGAAACGCGCGACAATTGGCTGGCCGGTCGAAATCCCACCGAGGATTCCGCCGGCGTGGTTCGACAAGAATTGGGGCGCGCCGTCGGTGCCGCGGCGGATCTCGTCGGCATTGGCTTCGCCGGAAAGTAAAGCGGCGGCGAAACCGTCGCCGATCTCGACGCCTTTGACGGCGTTGATCGACATAAGGGCGCCCGCCAGTTCCGCGTCGAGCTTGCCATAGATTGGCGCGCCCCAGCCCGGCGGCACATTCTCGGCCACGATCTCGATGACGGCGCCGATCGAAGACCCTGCCTTGCGGATCGAGTCGAGATAGGTCTCGAAAAACGCCGCGGCCTTGGGATCGGGGCAGAAAAACGGATTTTTTTCAACCGCGTCCCAATCCCAATTGGCGCGCGCGATGGAATGTGGGCCCATTTGCACGAGGGCGCCGCGGACCAATACGGGCGCGATGATTTTTCGGGCGATCGCGCCCGCCGCGACGCGCGCGGCGGTTTCCCGCGCGGAAGAGCGGCCGCCGCCGCGATGATCCCTGATTCCATATTTACGATCATAGGCAAAGTCGGCGTGGCCCGGCCGGTAGGTGTCCTTGATCGCGGCGTAATCTTTTGCGCGCTGATCGGTGTTCTCGATCAACAGCGCGATCGGCGTTCCCGTCGTCAACTGGCATTTGGTTTTTTCATCGCAAAAGATGCCGGAAAGGATTTTGACAAGATCGGCCTCTTGCCGCGTTGTAGTAAAGCGCGAGGTGCCGGGACGCCGCCGATCGAGGAAGACTTGGATGTCTCCTTCTTCGAGCGGGATCAAGGGCGGGCAGCCATCGACGACGCCGCCGATCGCAACCCCATGGCTTTCGCCGAAAGTCGTCACCCGGAAGAGATGGCCAAAGGTATTGTGCGACATCGGCAAAAACCTAAGAGGCGGGGCCGCTTCTCAACTGGCGTCTCTCATCTTCGAGTAAAACCGCAAGCCGGCGCCGATTGCGCCTAAAATCCGCCGAAGGGCGGCGCGCCGGAACCGCATGCCGCCCTTGCTGCGCCATGGGCTTTCCGGCTTGCAAAATCGGCGTGTCTGATTTCCTTGCCAGCCCGCGGAAGGCAGTGCCGGGCACGAGGATGCCTTCGCCGGCCTTAAAACCCGGAAGAATGAGCAGTCCCGATTATGTATATCAATAGACCCGCAGCAACAAGCCGTCGCCTGCTCCGGCAAATTGGCGGAAGAAGGAGAGACCGCATGGAAACATTACTGAGTCATCCGGCAGAACTCTGGCTTGGCCTTGGCGCGTTTCTTATAGTGTTCGAGGCCATTACCACGCCCGGGCTCGGCCTGTTTCTGGCTGGGATCGGGGCGTTTTGCACGGGCCTTCTTGTGAAGGCAGGCATCGCAAGTGAAGGAGCCTTGGGCGCGCAGGTGGCCTGGTTTTTCGGCCTGACCGCGTTGTGGACGGCAGTGCTGTGGAAACCGCTTCTGAAGTTCCGCATGAATAGCAGGCACCAGGACGGCATCGAACTCAACAACATGGTAGGAGGCACCGCTACCGTCGGCGAACACGGCCTCGCACGCGGCCGGACCGGACAGGTGACCTGGTCGGGTACGCTCATGAATGCCGAGCTTGAGGCTTCGGCGGCTGTCGAATCCCTGCCTGCCGGCGCGCTTGTCGTGATCAAGTCCGTCTCCGGCACAACGCTGACCGTCATCCCTAAATAGGAGAACTTGCCATGGATCTCGCGAAAGTCATTGATTTCACCACTGTATTTGCGCTGGTCATCACCCTTCTTGCGGCCATTACCGTATTCAAGGGTGTGCGGATGGTGCCGCAGCAATCGGTCTGGATTGTCGAAAAGCTCGGCAAGTATGACCGCACGCTCGAACCGGGCCTCAACTTCCTCATCCCATATATCGAAACGGTATCCTACAAGCATTCGCTCAAGGAGTATGCGACGGAGGTGCAGGAGCAGACGGCGATCACGCGCGACAACGTCACTTTGCTGCTCGACGGCATCATTTACTTGAAGATCACTGATCCCGTCCACGCGTCGTATGGGGTGGCCAACCCTGTGTTTGCCGTAACCCAGCTCGCCCAAACCACCATGCGCTCGGAAATCGGCAAGCTCACGATGGACGCGACCTTCGAGGAACGCGATCGCCTGAACGCCAATATCGTTACCGCCATCAACCTCGCGGCACAGAGCTGGGGCATTCAGTGCATGCGTTATGAAATCAAGAACATCAGCCCGCCGGCAAGTATTCTCAAATCCATGGAAATGCAGGTCTCGGCCGAGCGGCAGAAACGCGCGGTGATTTTAGAGTCCGAAGGCAAGCGCCAGTCGCAGATTAACGTGTCCGAAGGCGAAAAACAGCAGGTGGTGCTGAAATCGGAAGCAGCGCAGATCGACCAGATCAACCGGGCGCGCGGCGAAGCCCAGGCGCTGCTCATGGTGGCGGAAGCAACCGCCGGCAGCATCCGCCAAGTGGCGGCGGCCATCAACGAACCGGGCGGCCGCGAGGCCATCGAGCTTAAAGTGGCCGAGCAGTATGTCGATGCGTTCAAGAACCTGGCAAAGACGAGCACTGCCGTGCTGCTGCCCGGCGACGCGGGCAATGCGGGTTCGATGGTCGCGCAAGCTCTGACCGTGTTTGACACTTTGCGCAATCACCGTGAGTCTGCGCGCGGAAGCACTTCCATCGTACAAAGATCGCCTCCAAGCACCGCCTGAAAGCGCAGGGATACGAAGGAATAGTCAAGGCAGCCCTGTCATCCTGAGCGTCGCGAAGGATAGCAATCTGACTGCATGAGAGTCTTCGTCGTTTCGCTCCTTGGGATGACGACGAGCCATTTTGTGACCCTCGCCTCCTCCGGTCTTTTCCAGCTGTTTTTTCTCGCATAATCGTTACCAAAAAATCTGCACTTTTCTTAGATCATGCACTCGCCGCGGGGCAATTGACGAGCGCACCGGCGGTTCATATCGTTGCGCTTCAGCGCGGGCCAAGACCCTTCCGCGAACTTCCTCGCTTTCCTAAGGTCACGTCATGTCTCTTGCCGGAGCGCTCGGTCAAGCCAATGCCTGGCCCTTCCAGGAAGCGCGCAAGATTCTCCGGCGCGTCGAGGCGGCCGGCCAGACGGCAGTGGTGTTCGAGACCGGCTACGGACCTTCCGGCCTGCCGCATATCGGAACTTTTGGCGAGGTCGCCCGCACGAGCATGGTGCGCCACGCGTTCCGGGTCTTGACCGAGGACAAGATCGAGACCCGCCTCATTGCATTCTCAGACGACATGGACGGCCTTCGCAAGGTGCCGGACAATATACCAAACAAGGAGCTTGTCGCCGCCCATCTTGGCAAGCCGCTGACCGAGGTTCCAGACCCTTTCGGCACGCACGCAAGCTTTGGCGCGCACAACAACGCGCGGCTGCGCGCTTTTCTCGATCATTTCGGCTTCGAGTACGAATTCGCTTCGGCGACGGATTGCTATAGGTCCGGCCGCTTCGACGAAACACTTCTCCACATCCTTGCCCGCTACGATCAAGTGATGGCGATCATGCTGCCGAGTTTTCGCGAGGAGCGGGCCGCGACCTATTCGCCTTTCCTGCCGGTTCATCCAAGAACCGGCGTTGTGATGCAGGTGCCGATCGAAACGATAGATTTGGCCGCGGGCACGCTCGGTTGGCGCGATCCGGACACGAACGAAATTTTCGAGACCCCGGTAACCGGCGGCGCCTGCAAGCTGCAATGGAAGCCGGACTGGGCGATGCGCTGGTACGCGCTCAAGGTCGACTACGAAATGGCCGGCAAGGATCTGATCGCATCGGTCAAATTATCCGGGGCGATCACGCGCGCCCTCGGCGGCATTCCTCCCGAAGGGTTCAATTATGAATTGTTCCTCGACGAAAACGGCCAAAAAATCTCTAAGTCGAGGGGAAATGGCCTGACCATCGACGAGTGGCTTGCGTATGCGAGCCCCGAAAGTCTGTCGCTTTTCATGTATCAAAAACCAACCGCCGCCAAGCGGCTCGCTTTTGACGTGATCCCGCGCACGGTCGATGATTATCTGAGCCTTCTCGATGCCTATCCAAGGCAAGAGGACAAGGAGCGTCTCGGCAACCCGGTCTGGCATATTCATGCGGGCGCGCCACCGCCGCCCGAAGTCTTGCGCGGCGAGGGCAATCAAGCCACGACGATCACCTTCGGCATGCTGCTCAATCTCGCCGCCGTTTCGAACAGCGAAGATTCCCAGGTGCTATGGGGTTTTCTGCGCCGCTATGCGCCGGACCTTTCGGCCGCGACGCATCCGCGTCTCGACCGGATGGTCGCTTATGCGGTCCGCTATTTCCGCGATTTCGTGCGCCCGGCGAAAAACTTTCGCGAGCCGGACTCAATCGAGCGCGAGGCACTCGCAAATCTCGCCGCCGCTCTCGCCGCCCTGCCCCCGGACGCCAGCGCCGAAGCGATTCAGACCACACTCTACGACGTCGCGCGACAAATACCGCGCTTTCAGGATATGAAAGCCAAGGGCGCGACAGCCGAACGTCCCGGCGTCTCGAACGATTGGTTCGCCATGCTTTACGGCGTGTTGCTCGGCGAAAGCCGTGGCCCTCGCTTTGGGTCGTTCGTGGCGCTCTACGGGATCAAGGAAACCCGCAAACTCATCGCCGATGCGCTCGCTGGCGATCTTCCGCGCAACCATGCCGCATTGCAAGCATCAAGATGAGGAAGTAGGATATAGGGCGTTTACTTTAGGGAGGTGGAATTGGCATGAGCGCGGCCATCGCGGCCGCGGCATTGGCCATCGCGCAAGTGCCCTGGCCGAAGACCCGTCCGTTCTTGACAAATGTGCGCGGCAGCTTTACTAAAATCGAGGCCCTCTAGGTATAGCCTGACAATAGTTTAGAGGTCAGGGCTTCACAACCTGGAACGTTTACCGTGATTGCCGAATGGCGGGGTAATTTCATTTGTCCTCATCGTCGTCGCCTATAGGTTGATGATAAGCATTCTATCTGATTACTTGTCTCGTGAGGAGATTTGTTCTTTGCCGGCCATAGCCTTTCCTGAACGGCCATTGTTGAACGCGGACGCTGCGGTGTTTGCCCGTGACTTCGGGGCTCTATTTCCGGCTTAAGCCGCAGGTTTAAGCGCGGCGAAGGGCACCGCATCTCTGCTAATCCAGCTCGGCGATCTCTCTCATCGGCATTGTGACCTCGACCGTGGATTTGATCTATAAGATCGTGCCCGCCTCCTTGTGGCGCAAAGCCCAGGACAAGGGCCGGTTTGACGGCGCGCCGGCCGATATCTCCGACGGTTACATCCATTTCTCGACCGCGGAGCAGGCCGAGGCAACAGCCGCGAAGTATTTCATCGGCACGGGCGATTTGCTGCTGATCGCGGTCGACACAAAACGGCTCGGCGACGGGTTGCGCTACGAACGAGCGCGCGGCGGCGCGCTTTTTCCACACCTTTTTTCAACCCTGCCGCTCGATGCCGTGGTCTGGGCAAAACCTCTGCCGCTCCGGCCGGACGGCGGGCATGATTTCGCGGGCCTTTTAGGAATAGCTGGCGAGCTGGGATCGGACTAGCCGGGAATCTTACGCATCGGGCGATTCAAGCCTTTTTTCGACCCGCGCGAGCCTTGCCTCGACACAAGCGAAGCTAATCGATTGCTCATGCGCGAAGGATGTTTCAAGGTGACCGATACGAATCGTCATGTCGTCCAGCCCCTGCTCAACGTGGTCAACGGTCGCCCGCATAGGCGCGAGATATTCGAGAAGCAGGTTTTCGGTCAATTCGGGCATGGCCGATCTCTATCGTCTCGCCAGGGATGCGCCATGATCGAGGCTATCGCAACATGTTTCAAACATGGCCCGAAGCCACGTTACACCAGGTCCAGTCTCGAAGTAGCGTTAAATTGATGCGCTACCGTTTATTAGACACGTTCGCGCGTCCGGTCCTGTTCCTGCTCGATCCCGAGGATGCGCATGAATGGGCCATTCGCGCGCTTGAGGTTCTGCAAAAATTTCCTCGGCTGCCGGCACCGCCAGACGATCCTCGCCTCGCGATCCGCGCTTTCGGTCTCGATTTTCCCAACCCGCTCGGACTCGCGGCGGGGTTTGATAAGAATGGCGAAGTTGTCGATTACATCTTGGGTCTGGGCTTCGGTTTTACAGAGGTAGGTACGATCACACCACGGCAGCAAGCCGGTAATCCGCCCCCGCGCCTATTTCGCCTCGATCGCGACCAGGCAGCAATCAACCGTCTCGGCTTCTGCGGCGCCGGTCATGCGGCCGTTCACGCGCGGTTCAAAAAACGCGCCCAAAGGCCGGGAATCGTCGGGATCAATCTCGGTGCCAACAACGACTCCGGCGATCTCCCCGCCGATTATGTGCGGGGGATCGAGGTTTTCGCCGATGTCGCGGATTATTTTGCGATCAACGTTTCTTCGCCGAATACGCCGGGCTTGCGCGATTTGCAGCGCGCCGATGTGCTCGACGATCTTCTTGCGCGCGTGCTCGCCGCGCGGGACATCGCGACGGAACGGTTTGGCCGCAAACCCGTGC
>Ga0182015_10005221_pt1 | contig 13600 bp, 7 predicted proteins | sample 712P3MmetaG_FD_120478 | JGI IMG/M metagenome (GOLD analysis project Ga0182015, IMG submission 120478) | Permafrost microbial communities from Stordalen Mire, Sweden - 712P3M metaG | ecosystem: Environmental > Terrestrial > Soil > Wetlands > Permafrost | place: Sweden: Stordalen | collected...
CAAGGCCGCCGTAGTTGAGGCTGTCGACAACCACTCCCGAGGCGTCTCGTAGCACCATGCTACCCTCTTCGACGGTGATGCTATGACCGAATTGAGGGGACCCGGTGGTCAATTCAGGTCCTCCAAACCACTTGTTGGGCACCGGCGGTCCTTGGTACCCCGCAGTCTTAACGGCTGGATCACGGACAACCTCGTGAATCCCGTGGTCGTTAGCGAGTGGTCTGTCGAGTGAGATGCCGGTGCCAAGCGCCTGGACCGGCTCGTTGCTCGAATGGGCAAAGGCAGTCGCCGGCTGGAAGCTGACTCCTGTCCCGAAATCGCTGAACGGAAGATTGGCCGCATGACTGAACCGTAGGGGAGCTGCCAGATCCAGACCCGTGCCCGGAGATACCACCCATTCACTGACCACATGAGGTTTGGCGAGGGCGGGTGTAATGTCGATGGCGGTACCGTCCGGCCCCTGGCTGCCCACGGCCGTGATGGTAACGCCTTCCTGGCTTGCAGGCGTGCCGACCATGATCCTGTCGCCTACAGCGAAACCCTCCGCCCGCCGTACGCTGATCCGGGTCGCCCCGGCGCTCGCAGGAGCCGAGAAATTGGTCCGACCTGTTGCTGTGCCGACATGCGCCACAGTAACGGTTTCGATTCCATGGCCAACGCTGTCGATGTCCAACCTGATCTTGTCACCGATGGAGATATCGGAGAGGGTTGTCACCTTGACGTTGGTGGCTCCGGCAGGCGCATCCATTGCGAGCCAGGCTTGTGTGCCTGGCTTGCCGACTGCGGTCACCGTGGCTATCTCGTACTGCTCCACAGGATTGGCAGCGACCGGGTAGGTAGAACCATAACCGAGCGCGATTTTCTGGCCGACAACGAAGCCGGATGCACTCTCTACAGGCACATTGGTCGAGCCGGCAGGAATTGTGATCACCGGTCCATCGGGAAGGGGTTGCCACAGCGTTGTGTGGTTGGTGGCAGCCGTCCCCAGGCTTGCGATCTTGCGCGTTTCCATGCTGGAGCCAGTATCGATGGTGATGGTATCGCCAATCGACATTCCATCCGTGTTCCTGACATGGAGGATGCTGTCGCCCGCGCGCGCAGGGGCCGCCAGCCCGGAGTTGGAGAGACCGAGCAGGTAGAAGCCGCGGGCCGCAAGCTTCGTTCCAGCCGGGATCTTTACGGTCGAGAAGATAGCCTGCTGGGCTGGGTGTTCGGTCAACGTCCAGTTGGAAATATCGACGCTTTGGGAACCTGCATTGTAGAGTTCGATAAATGAGTTCGTCAGGTTGCGAGGTGCGCCTGAAGTGACTCTAAACTCGTTGATTTTGACTGGCCTGGCATTGCGCACCTTTTCCACCGCTGTCTCGACTTGCTTTCTGCCGCTGGCCGGGTTCGTCCACGATGCATTGCCGACTAGATCGCCGTTGAAGGCTTCTGGCCCAGAAGTGACTTTGAAGGTTGCGCTCACGCTCGCACCCGGTGCGACCTGCTGAGCGAACGTCTTCGATGTCTCAGTTGTGCCTGAAACGACAGAGGTCCACTGATTGCCGGGTACAGCAATGCTCAACGAAACGCCCGCTGCAGGCGCTCCTGTCGTATTCGTGAACGTTACTGTGAGGTCCCGCGAAGACTCCGGAGTGAACGTCTTCACCCCTTCCGGCCCCGCTCCCGGCGCCAACGCTGTCGCCACTTGCGAAACAGTGAGTGGATTCACGCCGTACCCAGCAGCCACAATGTTGGCTTGAACAAGCTGGTCGGTAGCGTTCGATGGAAATGTGCCGGCGGCTGTCATCGCTCCCTCATAGAACGTTCCTTGCGAGCCATCACTGTTATCGCCGCCGTTGCCCAACAGAATAGCCCCCTGCTTGCGCATCGGGTCATAGGTAGGATTCACGCGGTTTCCATCGAACATGACGGACAGAGCGCCTTTTTGCGCGTCACCCCCCAGAGATGCCCAATGGTGCGGTTCTCCCTTGCCGATTGCAGTCACGAAACGCCAGGGGATGCTGGGTAGATTTGGACAGCCTTTGGAACCATCCTGGTTGACGCAACCAACGAGATTGTTCTCCTGGTCGGTCATAATCCACGGACCGTTACCATTCCCGCTATACCACGGCGTGGCGTTGCCGAAGTAGAGGGTTTCCATGGTGCCGTTGTCATCATCGCGGCTGTCGATTTCGGCGTTGCCGTAGTCGAAACAGCAACCGGAGTTGAAATGCTTACCATTGACTACCCAGTATTGCCCCTCCGCCTGATCGTCGACTGCGGTGCCTTTCACATCGTTCTGGCGAAGTCCCATGCCCGGTTCGATGAACACGCCGTAGACCTTGTGCCCCGTGATCGTAATCGGCGCCATATCGGCGATGGGAAGGTTGTTGAAGCCTCCCAAGGCCGGGCCGCCGAACCCGCCACTCGGAGCCTGAGTGAGATCGTTGTGCTTGGGAGATTGATCGTAGATGATGCTCATCCAGCAATAGGTGCCGGCGCAGAACTCATCCTGCGCGGCTGCGTTGGCGTATCCGCCCGGATCCGGAACTGGCGAGGTAGCAGGCTGGACAACACTAATGTCCAGAGTCTTGCCGTCCGATTGGCGCAAAACCTGGTACAGGGGACCGTTATAGGTCGCATATAGCGCGCGTGTAGTGCTATGTGCGGCGACGCAGGGGGCGCCGGCAGAAGCGTAGATGTCGCAGGGGCCTTGAGGCCTGTGTGGAGGAACAACAGGTCTGGTGGGAGCCTGCTGCGCCATGGTCAAGGTGGCGCCAACCACCGTAAGCACAAGTGAGAGCATAAGCGCGAAATCGATCCTGGTTTTCATTCTTGTCCTGTGTGCGGTGAAGAATTTTCCTGGGCATTCCGAAGGGACGGAATCTTCCCTCGGTTTTGCCGCCCGATTTCTTCAAATTCTCTGTCGGGAATACGTATACCACCTGATCCCGAATTGGCTCCATCTGCTCCAATCGGTGAAGATTGAGTTTCGTGGACGTATGCGGTGTTGAATCGGGAGGCGAGGCGTCTTAGGGTGGCCTCGGTTACGCGAATTCCATCTCATCCTTCAGATCAGAAGGATGGGGGTTAGATCGTCCCCGAAAGGTCCAAAAAGCCTCCCCGATCGGCGCGATCATGAAGGGCACCCCCATTGTCATGGATCGGTCTATATGCTTCCCTGATATGGTTGTTGACAAATGCCGTCGATATCAAAGCTATTGGTTTTCACTACCCTTGGTTGCATCTTTCACAGCATCGGCAAATGACTTGGAGTCTTTAGTACGGTGAATTCGACCCTTCAGTACATCGTCCCATGTGATGTAGGGATAGAGATTATGAGCTTTGGCCTGCTCTTCGAACTCAGCCTTAAGTGCAGACAGTTTCTCGGGGTACTTCTTGGCTAAGTCAATTCGCTCTGTGTAGTCCTCATTCAGGTTGTAGAGTTCCCAGGCGTTTTCATCGAAAGGCTGTGTGCTTTGCTCATTTCCAGTGATAAAGCTGCTCGGGTAAGCCAATTCAGCTTTCCACCCGTCGTGATAGATCGACCTGGAGCCAAAGATGTAGTAATACTGCAGCGTGTGACGGGAAGGCGCCGCGGCATCGTTGATCGAGTATGCCAAAGACGTTCCCTGAATGGCATCCTGCCTGATTCCCTTGATCTGCTCAGGAGCCTTGATGCCCACAAGATCGAGTGTCGTCGGAAGGATGTCAATGACATGACTGTACTGGGTACGAATTCCTCCTTTGTCCTTGATACCTTTGGGGTAATAGACGATGAGCGGATTGTGGGTGCCGCCTTCACTGTTCGCATCCTGCTTCCAGTACTTGAAAGGTGTGTTTGCGGCCTGCGCCCAGCCGAGTGGATAATTCCCCTGGCTGGCGGCGGAGGTACCTATCTCCCCGATCTTACCCAGGTTGTAATTGATATTCTCTTGCTCGGTTATAGCCTTGCCAAACAAAGGGCGATCGATATCTCCGTTCAGGGTGCCTTCTTTGCTTGCGCCATTGTCGCCGATCGAAATGAATACAAGCGTATTGTCCAGTTGGTTTGTCTCTTTCAAGTGATTGATCAAACGGCCCACCTCATAGTCCGTATATGTCAAATAGCCCGCATACACTTCCATGAAGCGTGCATAGAGCTTTTTCTCGTCTGCTGACAATTGATCCCAGGCTTTGATGTCCGGGTTGCGCTCGGGAAGTTTCGCATCGGCAGGAATCACGCCGAGCTTCTTCTGACGTTCAAAGACGACCTCGCGGTAGGCATCCCAGCCCTGGTCAAATTTGCCTTTGTATTGATCGCTCCAGTATTTGTCTACCTGGTGCGGCGCATGAGTAGCGCCAGGGGCGTAATAGAGGAAGAAGGGCTTGTCAGGAGCTGCCTTCCTCTGACGATCGATATAGCTGATGGCTTTATCGGTGATCTGAGCGCTGAGGTGGCGGCCATCTGGACGGACGTGAGCTTGATCTTCCACCAGGTCCGGCTTGTATTGGTCGGTTTGCGAACCAAGAAATCCGAAGAAGTGGTCAAAGCCTTTTCCGGTTGGCCAACGATCAAATGGGCCTGCATCGGTCGCATCCTCGTCAGGGGTTACCCCATATTTGCCAACCGCGAATGTGTTGTAGCCATTCTCACGAAGAATTTCTGCAATGGTTCCATCCGAGGAAGGAATCCTGCCGTCCCAGCCGGGGAATCCGGCGGACAAAGCAGTGTGTGAGAACCCAGATTCATGTACGGATGCGCTGTTACGCCCAGTCAGTAGCGCTGCGCGGGTTGGGGCACAGATCGCGCACGTATGGAAATTCGTATAGCGCAAACCGTTGTTGGCTAGACTGTCGAACGTGGGAGTCTGGATCAGCCCGCCGAATGTGTTGGCGGCGCCAAAACCCACATCATCCAAGAGTATCCACACTACGTTTGGGGCACCGGCAGGCGCCTTCACAGGTTCCGGCCACCACTCTTTTGACTCGGGAAGGGTTCTGCCAACGACTCCTTGAAATGGCTGTGTCGCTTGAGCATGAAGTGAGAGTCTCGCACTCGTCGCGAGGATTAAGATCGATGTCAATGCCTTCAGTACGCTTTTCTCTTTCATAGAGCTCCTATTGATTTAAATCATTCAAAGACGACTCGGGTAAAGGGTTGTTAACCGGGCCAGCGATATTCAATCGCCAACTTCCCGCAACCTGTGAAGACCAGGAAGAGTTGGCGAGTGCAACACACATCTCCCACAACTTCGAGCGACAAGCTGCTATGCGAGAACAACTCCCTGCGCCTTCTGCCCCGAGGTCAGTGAAGCTGCGATTGAATGTACTGACGCACGTACGCCTCGAGCACATCGTCGGCCATGCGAAACTCGCGCCCGCTACCCGGATAGAGGTTCTCCTTCTCCAGGTAGTAGCAGTAAGTGCAATCCAGGTTGCAGATCGGCCCGTACGGCTTGCCCATAATATGAAACGGTTTCATAGGAACTGGTTCCCGATTTCCGGCGAAGGGGCCAAGCCCCAAAAAAGAAACCCACGAGTTCGACTCATGGGTACGCTTTTGTCAGGATCAAGTCCAGATGACGTCGGAAGCCGTCAGCGTAATTCCGCGAAGTCGCTCAACCGTCTTAGAGGGAGACAGGGCGACAACAACCACTGCGGAATTGGAGCTTCTGCATCATGCTGACTTACTCTCGCGGATTCGAATCAGGTTTGCCAATCTCGGCGACGAGTTATTCAGATGTTGCACTGAAGAAGATTTCATGTCAAGCGCGAGAACGAATTTAGTTACTGAATGTCTCATTCTCTGAGATGCGATTGACAATTGTCGCGTTCTATGGCCTCATACACACTATGCAAGGCAAGATGCGGTTCTCTTCAATGGTCAAGCATGCGACGCCGGCTCCCCGCCGTGCGTGTGGCTGTTGTTGATTCCCTCGCATTCAAGAATTTCCGCCAAATCCCAAGAGTCACTTCGATAACGGTGTCGCCGCGTGAAGGTTCGTTGCCACGGTGTGCGGCAATCGCCCTGTTGAAAACGAATCACGGCGCGGCACCTATCTATGCAAGGAATGAATCCAATGATGATTTGCCGTTCTTCTTCGTGTTGTCGCTAGCGTTCCCTGCAAGAAGCTGAGTCGGCCATTTAGTCAGGTTGATTCGCAACACATTCATCGGGCGCAGGAGCCATGGGGCAAAGTGTCCCGGTGCGGCGCGGTCGTGTGCCGATTTCCGTGCGATCACTCGCGGATCGCATTTCTGGAGGCAATGATGTCATCAAGATCCACTTGGTTTCACCCGCGAAGGGCTCTGTTGTATTCGCTTATCGCGGTTCTCGCGATGATGACAGTGCATCGCGTTTACGCGCAGGTCGAAAGAGGGGTGATCACTGGCCTGGTCAGAGATAGTTCTGGCGCCGTGGTCGATCACGCGCAGGTGACGCTCGAAAACGCTGCCACCGGCCTGCCTGCGAATACCACGACGAATGGCGAAGGAATTTACGTCTCGCCACCGTTGAATCCAGGAGCCTACGAGGTGAAGATCACCGCACCTGGTTACAGCAGCTTGATCAACCATGTACGCCTTGAAGTGGCGCAGCGGCTGACGGTTGATGCGACACTCTCGGTCGGTGCCACGGCCGAATCCGTCGACGTGCAGGCGAACACTGTGCAATTCGACACGGAGACGGCAACGATTTCGAACCTGCGGACTGAGGAGGCGGTGCACAATCTTCCGCTCAATGGACGCAACTTTGCGGAGTTGCTGGGCCTGGGCGCCGGTGTGGTTCCGGGGCAGTCGCAACTGGCCGGCAGTATTCCCTATGCGCAGCAACGCGGTCCGACGGCGTATGCCATCAATGGCCAGCGCATGACCGACAACCGCTTTCTGCTCGATGGAATCGGAGATAACGAAAATCACAATGGCCTGGGTGTTGTGATTTTTCCTCCGATCGACGCGGTTGAGGAGTTTCGTGAACAGACGACGGACGCCGATGCGCGTTATGGCCGGGCCGCAGGCGGGATTATCAATGTCGTCTTCAAGTCGGGCACCAGCCACTATCACGGCGAAGCTTTTGACTTTCTGCGCAATTCCACGCTTGATGCGAAGAACTATTTCGATAGCGGCAGCAAACCACCTTTCCGCATGAACTCGTTTGGTGGCACGTTCGGTGGACCGGTGTTCCGGGGCACAAATCCACGTACATTCTTCTTCGTTGATTACGCAGGGCAGCGCACCAGCCAGGGCCTGACCTATGTGAACTCGATTCCGGCGTGGGGACCGCGGGGAGTCGGCGACTTTTCGCTGTATTCGCAGGTGGTGCAGGATCCGGTAACCAAGGTTGCTTTCCCGGGGAATGTGGTGCCGGCATCGTACCTAACCAGCGCACAGTCGCAAGTCGGCCAGAACGTCATTGCCCTGTTCGCAAACAGTGGCGTAAAGCCCAACATCGCCGGAACCACGACAGCAAACAACTATCTCTACAATCCGCAGCGCATTGACAATGGCAATGCCTTCGATGTGAAGGTGGATCACCAGTTCTCGGACAGTGACAGCGCGTTTTTACGCTACAGTCATGCGCACGACGGTATCCTTCAGCCTGGTTTGTTGCCGACGCCGCTGGTGGGGGCAGTGGTTTCCGGACCGGCGCAGCAGCCGGCCCACCAGGCAGTCCTGAGCGAGACACATGTCTTCTCGCCGAGCTTACTGAATACCGCCCGTTTTGGATGGTCACGCATCTTTATCACCGCCCAGAACTTTGACGCCGGCCTGAACCTTCCCACGCAGCTCGGCATTCCCGGCGTGATCGTCCCCGGTGATGAAGCACATACCGACGGGCTACCATTGTTGAGCATCTCCGGCGCAACAGCGATCGGTGACCCCGTCAACAGCCCGACGCAGATCGGCACCAATAACTATCAGGTGAACGACAACGTTACGATCGTTCACGGCAAGCACTCCATCGATGTCGGCGCTGAGGTGGTTCGGTTGCAATACAACATGTACCAGACTCTTGCGGAACACGGTGTGATGGCCTTTACAGGCAATTTCACCGGCCTTGGTCTGGCGGATCTCTTGCTTGGCGCGCCGACGTCAGGAACTTATCAATACCAGCGGGGCACACGTGGATTCCGCCAACTGGATCTTTCGTTCTATGTGCAGGACAGCTACAAAGCAAGCGATCGACTAACACTTGCACTCGGCGTTCGCTATGACAACTTCCTGGGTTGGCCGTGGACGGAGGTATACAACCGCGAGTACCAGTTCGACCCTGCGCTGTCGACAACCGCTGTGTTTCAGGTCGGCTCACAGGGCATACCGCGGAGCGGCGTGAACGGCAACGATCTGGATTTCGCGCCACGTGTCGGCTTCTCTTACAAAGTGGCGACGAAGACCGTTGTACACGGAGGATTCGGCATCTACTACGAAGCGCCGCAGGTTTCGAATTCGTATACGCTCGGCGCCAACTCTCCGGCGATTGACTACTGGGCCTTCAACAATCCGGTATACGGCGCCCCGGGATTCAACTGGGTTTCAAGCGGCTTTGTTCACACCCGCTCAACCACCAACGCCCCCGCTGGAGCACCACTCTACGCGATCGATCCCAACGCCAAGATTCCTTACAGCGAGCAGTGGCATGCGAGTGTGCAACAGCAGATCGGCGATTCGAACAGAATCACGATCGCCTACATCGGGAACGTGGGGGTTCATCTCGATGGGCTTCTCGATATCAACCAGGCGACGCCGGGAACGACGGCGATCGCGACGCGCCGGCCATATGGATACTTCTCGCAGATTTGGCAATTGCAGACCAGCCTAGTGTCAAACTACAACGGCCTGCAGTTGACGGCGGAACGGCGCTCGAAGACTCTGAGCTATCAGTTCTCCTACACATACAGCCACGCGCTCGACGAAAACTCGACGAACCCCGGCACGATTGTGAATTCCTACGACAAGCAAGCCGATTACGGAAGCTCCGATCAGGATATTCCCAATCGATTTGTCGGCAGCATCAACTACTCCGTGCCCTTCAAAGGATCGGGATTCATTCGGCCACTGGCGCAGGGCTGGCAGTTGAATGCCATCGCAACGTATTCCGATGGGATTCCATTTTCAGTGCTTTCGGGCTCCAACTCGCTGGGTGTTGCCGATGGTATTGTGCCGCGCGCGCGGTTCGCCGGGACGAGCGGAAACGGCTCGCTGCCCTCAGGCCAACGGACGCTGAACAGGTGGTTTAATACCGCGGCGTTCGCCAATCCGGGCACTCAGCAATGGGGCAACTCGGGCCGTAACATTCTGCAGGGCCCTGGCACGAAGGGTATCGATTTCTCTGCGTTCAAGACGATCCCGCTGCGCGAAGGGGCAAGCCTGCAACTACGATCGGAGTTCTTCAACCTGTTCAACACACCACAATTCAACAACCCCTATGCGACGGTGGGACCGGGATTCGGCACGATCTCTTCTGCTGGATCTCCAACCACGCTGCAGAGGGTTTCACGTGAGATTCAGCTTGCTGCCAAGATCGTCTTCTGATCGGACGAGACGCAATTGACACACATCGAGGACGGTGGGCAACACGGAGACCTGCGTTCGTCCACCGGCCCATTTCATGACACACGATCTGAGAAGACATCGATCGGGGAGATAGAAGGACAGTTGTGATCCTGGAACCCGTATCTTGCGCTCTGCATGCACTGCTCAATAGAAACCATGAACCTGGCGACGGTCTTTCTGCTTCAGGCTAGCATCTTGCCCGCGGAGAGAAGTGACTTCGCCCTGTATGTCTCGAAAAGCGTACCTCAGCGGCTAAACAGGCTGCGGAAAAATGCGGGACCGGGCAGGAAAGACGTACCCGTTCGACAAGCTCAGGGCAGGCTCTCAGGGGCTAAAGCCCGACGTTTTCTCATCATTTACGGCCCGACTAAAGTCGGGCCCTGATACAAAACCGCGTTTTTCCGCGGCCTCTAAAGGCGTCAAGCGCGCAGGCCATTTACGGCACGGCTGAAGCTGTGCCCTTCGTCGACAGTCTTCCGCAACCTCAAAAGGTCAGTGAAGGCTTCATGTGCTATTTGGCTGACGGCCAGACGGAATTTACCCCAACGAAAAAAGTATCTGCTTACCACTTATGACGGCCATAAGCGCAGCCCGCCCTCAACCTTAGTGTTTTGCTGCCGCGATACTCGCCATGCGCTCCTCGGCCTGGCGGGTAAGGTGGGGCACAATACCGAGCTTTCGCTCGATGAGCATCAGCTGGCCGCGATGGTGCATCTCGTGCTCCTTGGCCCCGAGCAGTTGTTCAAAGCGCGACTTCGTGCCTGAGCCATCGGCTACGGGGATCATTTCTGCGAGAAACTCGGGCGTCAGCGTTTCTAACCACCCTGCAAACTTGCCGCCCTCATCGCGTAGCAGATCGAGAATCTCCGCTTTCGTTCGGGGCTTTACTTCCTCTGCCATCACCTCGCTGCCCAGCCGAACGAAATCAAAGCCGACCAGCGTATTCACCCGCTGCTTGCCGTGGACCTCATACCACATCCGTGGAGAAACTGCGATGTGTGTCAACAGAGCGCCGATCGCGCGGCAGTCAGGCGCGGGCACGAAGCCGTACTTCGATTCAGGAATATCCTGTGCAATCTGAAGAGTGTTATTGCGTACCACGCGAAATTGCCTGGCAAAATCTTTCCCGTCGTAAATGGTCAGCGTCATGGCTCGCTCCTCATGCTGGAGAATTCTACTCGATGGCTCCCTCCTAGTGAAAAAAAAAGGTTGAGAGCCGCGGTAGGCCAGTCATGGAGTCATTGCTGTTGTTGGTGATTTTGTGACAGGGATAGAGTGTGGGACCGGACAGCGGTGACGCTATCCTTCGCTCGCGCTAAAGGCCGAAACTACCGGCAACTGCCGGCCAGGCGGTCGCGTGAGAGGCCGTCGCCTGCCGATGTCGTCTACTCTAGGCCGGACGCAGGCTTCTGGCGCTGGCCGGGACTGCTCCAAATATCAAAGAGGTGCGTAGGCGGCGAGTGGATGAACCATGATCCTCGTCGAGGACTGCGCACCTAAGATAGCTGGGGAGTATAGAAGAACGAGGATCGCCAGAATGCCGCACGGAAGTTTCATGAGTTTCTCCCGATGGACGGCTTGCTGCGGGGGAGCATCGATTCAGAACGCGAACGGCGCTATCCATCTCCGGTTGAACTATCGATCATTGGAGGCGTTTCAGGCAAGCGATTTGATACGAATCCGATCGTATTCTAACGACAAGACCTGGGTTGCGCAGAACCGCAAGACGGCGATCCCCAGATGTAGAGGATTTCCGCAACAGGGGGCAAACCCAAACACTGATGTTGCCAGCCGCTAAGTAGGTGTAGCGTCAAGATCAGAAGTTTCGTGAACAGTCCCGAATTGCCCTAACCCTCAATCCTTGAACCTTAATTCAGCAATACATCCTGATTCGGGCAATCCAGGGAGAACGTCGGTATCTCAATATCAAATCGCTCGCCCCTCTCGCTCTCCATCTGGTAACTTCCGCCCATCATCCCCGACGGCGTGTTGAGGGGCGCACCGCTCGTGTATGCGTAGTTCTCGCCGGGCTTGAGGAATGGTTGCTGCCCAACGACACCCGGCCCCTTGACCTCGGTCAATTCGCCACGCGCATTCGTAATCATCCAGTGCCGACTTCGCAGTTGAACTGTTTCCCGTCCCTGATTCTCGATGGTCACTCGATAGGCCCATAAATAATGCGAATTACCAGGGGATGAATCCGCCTCAAGGTAAGTGGTCTCAACGCTTACCACTATCCCTCGCGTGATTGCTATATACGGTGTCCGATTTGCCATAGAGGAAGGTTAATGCAAAGTCGGGGGATGAGCCAGGATTTGTGGGGCACCGGCACCCTGCATCTGAGGGCAGCAGACCGTTACACAAATTTGGGGTTATTTCGTCCCGAAACTCCTGTCCCGAAACCCCCGGATTTCGGGCGCCTTGCCGATTTCCCATTGCAAAACATCATGTCTAAAGGCCGCACCGTTGTCCTGAGAGCCGTTCCTGATGACCTGGTGGGTGTGATTGAGTTCGTTGAACCGCTCGCCCAAGCCGTAATAGCCATCGGCCGCGTCCTGGAGTGCGAGACGCCAGTTCCCTACCCTGTCGGCGTCCCCAGTCAGTCCATACACGCCTTCGCTCAACTGCTGGATGCGCAGCCGATTTGCGGGGAAAGATTGGCCCTCGAAGGTAACGTCGTGCAAGCGCACGCCGGTGGCGGGTGCTCCCTGCCGCCCGGCTGTGTATCCAGGGACGGCGAACTCCACTGCGCGAGGTCTTCGGCATGGATCAAGTGTCCGGACACATAAATGCCGAATGAACCGTGGTCCGATACCAGGAGGGCCAGGCAGCAGATGATATGAAGCCGTCCTTCCGGTGTGCTGGCTTCACTCAGCGACGTTTGGTGCCCGGCTGAATATGGGTGCATTGAGCAATAGTCCGATAAGAAAACTGGCCGCGGCAAGAACTTCTGCAAGCCTGTCCTTGAGTGTGATCACGAAGACGACCATTGTCAGAAATAGTCCCCATTTGACTGTTTCTTGCCGGAAGGCCTTTCCCCACCCTGAATGAAATTCTTCCGCGGCAGGAGGTGTGAGCGGTGAAGCAGTGGGCAACGTGTGCAGCAGGAGATTCCGTGTCCGAGTATCCTCGCGCTGTATCAGGCGAAAGACGCGAAGGGTTTCGCCCGCCACGAGAATGATGAATCCCCAAAGAGGAACGAGAGAAGCTAAGCCGATTGCATAAAGAAGGTCTCCGAAGTACCGTGATCGATGGAGATGACGATACGATTCCATGCCAATCGCGCTCTCTGACCTACGGTAAACGCGCGCACATGTACAGATTGCGGCCCCGACAACAATGAATACTGTCGCGACGATAAAAAAGAAACGCTCAAACCCTCTCGGCGCCGAACTGTCTTTGACGAATCGCCATACAATGTCCTCGCGGTCCACAAAGTACGTGAGAAAAGCAGCGGCAACAATGAATTGGTGAACCAACGTCTGATGACGATATTCGAAAGCAGTGGCTTTCATTGCCAAGACGCCTCACGTCAGGAATCGGCCTGATTCCATGGATTGAAGACACGCACTTTGAACCGACTATTCTGCGAGGATCGTCGGTCAACAGGAAGTTTATCGCGCTTTGTTCCGCGAGGTCAGTTAATGAGTACCTCGGTTGCAAGCAGAATCTCGAAGAGCCGGTGAACGACCGATTCGGATGCCTTTTCTCGAAGGGTTTCTATTCGCGATAAGGCCTGTTCTCAACGGTTGACAGCGCTCTGTGCGATACTTGCGAAACATGACGTTCATTCCGAGGATTTGCACTTTTCTGAGCACTGTTCAAACCGCTGCCCAAGTCAGAACCGTGACACTTCGTTTCTGAACTAATTCGAGGATAGATGGTCTATGACAGACTGGTTCGCGCGCCCCGTCGTACACGTCAAGGACGTCGAGGCCTCGCTTCGCTTTTACGTTGACGGTCTGGGCTTCACGAGCCCCTGGCGCTACGACGAGGGCGAGAGAGCGCATGTCGCCCAGGTCGAGCGGCAGGGCTGCGCGCTTATCCTGGCCGACACGTGGCCGGAGAAGATTGGCAAGGG
>Ga0182015_10005222_pt1 | contig 13593 bp, 12 predicted proteins | sample 712P3MmetaG_FD_120478 | JGI IMG/M metagenome (GOLD analysis project Ga0182015, IMG submission 120478) | Permafrost microbial communities from Stordalen Mire, Sweden - 712P3M metaG | ecosystem: Environmental > Terrestrial > Soil > Wetlands > Permafrost | place: Sweden: Stordalen | collected...
AGGAATGCCTCGTGTTTAGACGTTACGCGGCAACGCGGAATAGCGTGCCAGGGCTCGTCAATGCATGGCGACGGGGGTTAGAGCGCCGAAATTGTCATTCGTGTTGCCATTGATGTCGTTGTTGCCATAGCTTTGGAATCCTCATCCAAGAATTTCTATCATCCAATAACTTATCGATTACTTTTAAATATCATACAATTTTTCATCATACAAGCGAATTAATGATCTTTGACAAATAGAGTAACATCAGAAGGGCAATTCGGCCTGTTTCCAGAAGGCAGCGACGAGGGTTTTGCGGCGCGGGGTTCGCTTGAGCTTGGCGCGGGCAAATGCGCTGAATGTCCGAAACGGGATCATGTACGTGCTCACGACGGGATGCCAATGGCGGGCCATTCCGAAAGACTTGCCGCCGTGCAGCACGGTGTTCGCCTCTCTCGATTTATGGATCTATGACGGCACCCTGGATCGCATGCACTACGCGCTTTACGAAGCGTGCCGCGAGCAAGCCGGCCGCGAGGCCAGCCCTGCCGCCTGCATTATCGAAAGTCATCCTTCGACAAGCTCAGGATGAGGGCGTGAAAAGCGCCGGAAAAGGGGGGCGCGCATCGATCCGCCTGGGTTCGACGCAGGCATCCTTCGGCGAACTCAGGATATCAAGGGCAAGAAGCGGCACATTCTCGTCGATACCGAGGGACTACTGCTGCATGCCATCGTGCATGCCGCCGATATTCAAGATCGCGACGGAGGAGTTCTTCTTTTGACCACGCTCTTTGGCCCGTTTCCTTTTTTGAAGAAGCTGTTCGCCGGCAGCGCCTGCCAAGGCCCGCTCTTCAACATGGCCGCCGGCAAAATTCTAACCCAACGCGACATCGAAATCGTCAAACGTTCCGGCCAAGCCAAGGGTTTCGTCGTTCTGCCAGAGCGTTGGATCGCCGAACGAACGATCCCCCTGGATTTAATCCGGGGGTCAACCGGTGCCGCAGGCTTGCCAAGGATTGGGAAAATCTGAATGTCAAAGCACTTGCTTTCTTGCGCTTTGCCTCCATCCGTCTCATGTTACGAAAACTCTGTCATCCTTCATGAAGTTTTTGGACGGACTCTTGGCGTCTCTGGACGGGAGTCGCAGGGTTTCGCTGGAACGTGGGATTCCGCCAAACGGCGGCGCCAAAACGTGCCATTTCGCCAGGCCGATGATTGGTTTCCGACCCCCGTTGTTCGGTATAAGGGATGCTGCGATCGCGAAGGTGCTGCCCCATATTACTGGCTAGCTGACATTCTTCTAAATAACGTCGTCTCCCAAAATAACGTCGTCTGGGTGCGGTACGACCGGTAGGCCGTCCGGGCGCCGCAAATTTGTTTCAGGCATGAAAATGAAGCTCCGCAATATCGCGATTATAGCTCACGTCGATCACGGCAAGACGACGCTCGTCGACCGTCTGCTCCAGCAGTCTGGGGCTTTTCGCGAGAATCAGCGAGTCGCCGAGCGGGTCATGGATTCGAACGAACTCGAAAAGGAGCGCGGGATCACGATCATCGCCAAGGCGGCCTCGATTGCCTGGAGGGACACGCGGATCAATATCGTCGATACGCCGGGCCACGCCGATTTCGGCGGCGAGGTGGAGCGCATCTTGTCGATGGTCGATGGCGCGATCGTCCTCGTCGATGCCTCTGAAGGGCCGATGCCGCAAACCAAATTCGTCGTCGGCAAGGCGCTGAAAATCGGTCTTCGGCCGATCGTCGCGGTGAACAAGATCGACAGACCGGATGCCCGCGCGAGCGAGGTCGTAAATGAGGTTTTCGATCTTTTCGCGGCGCTTGACGCCACCGAAGAACAGCTCGATTTTCCGATCCTCTACGGTTCGGCGAAGCAGGGCTGGATGGCCGGGAGCCCGGACGGGCCGAGGAAGGGGATGGCGCCGCTGTTTGATCTTGTCTTGAAGCATGTCCCGCCGCCAAATACAGGCGACGGCGGTTTTCGGATGCTCGGCACATTACTCGAAGCCAATCCCTATCTTGGGCGGCTCATCACCGGGCGGATTTTCGCGGGCTCCGTAAAACCGGGTCAAAGCGTACAGGTCTTGGACCGCAAGGCCAATGTGGTCGAACAGGGGCGGGTTTCCAAGATCCTGGCATTCAGGGGCATCGAACGCACCCCGATCGAGGAGGCGGAAGCGGGCGACATCGTCGCGATCGCCGGGCTCGAAAAGTTTAATGTCGCCGACACGCTTTGCGCGCCCGACGTCGCGGAGCCTTTGCAGGCGCAGCCGATCGATCCGCCGACCTTGTCGATGACGTTCCTTGTGAATGATTCGCCGCTCGCCGGAACCGAAGGCGACAAGGTCACGAGCCGCGTCATCCGCGACCGTCTTTACAGGGAGGCCGAAGGCAATGTCGCCTTGCGTGTCGAGGATTCGCCAGGATCCGACTCTCTTGTCGTCTCGGGGCGCGGCGAATTGCAGCTTGCGATCCTGATCGAGACCATGCGCCGCGAGGGGTTCGAGCTCGGAGTATCGCGGCCAAAGGTGGTGTTTCAAAGGGACGAGGCCACGAACGAGCTTTTCGAACCAATCGAGGAAGTGGTCATCGACGTCGACGAGGAACATTCCGGCGTCGTCGTGCAAAAGATGGCCGGGCGCAAGGCCGAGATGATCGAGATGCGGCCTTCCGGCGGCGATCGCCTGCGCCTTGTCTTTCACGCGCCGACCCGCGGGCTCATCGGCTATCAGGGCGAGCTTTTGACCGATACCCGCGGCAGCGCGGTCATGAACCGGCTGTTTCACGCCTACGCCCCTTGGAAGGGCGAAATTGCCGGGCGGCGCAACGGTGTTTTAATTTCCAACGACAACGGCGAGTCCGTCGCCTATGCGATGTGGAAGCTCGAGGATCGCGGCCCGATGATGATCGAGCCCGGCTGCAAGGTCTATCGTGGCATGATCGTGGGCGAGCACACCCGGGAAAATGATCTCGAGATCAACGTCTTAAAAGGCAAGCAGCTGACCAACATCCGCGCCGCTGGCAAGGACGAGGCGGTCCGCCTGACTCCGCCGCTCAAGATGACGCTCGAAAAGGCGCTCGCCTATATCGAGGACGACGAGCTGGTGGAAATCACGCCAAAATCGATCAGGCTGCGCAAGGCGCTTCTCGATCCGAACGCGCGCAAGCGCGCGTTCCGGGCCAGGGAAAGCGCGTGAGTCAACGCGCGAAGAGCGAACACAAGAGAATGTTCCGAAAAGGTAGCTCGATTTTTTGGGATTGAGTCAATTCGAATTTTTGCTTCTGTCCCATAGCGAAAATCAACAGCTGTCGATCTGAAGGTCCGCGAAGGGTAGATTGCGAACATCTACATTAGTGGCGCGTCACGTCATCGAGAGCGGGCGAAAGGCCTTCGTTCTCTACCTCCGAGTCCTGATTCGCCTCTGGCTTCGTGTCGGTCAACGCTTCCGGAATGCCGCTTCGCATGGGCTCGCCGTAGACTTTTTCGAAGGCCTCGTTAACTTTCGGGTCATCCCTCACCCAGTCAAGGACGGGCCATTCGCGAAACTCAGCGGCCGAGATGGCATTGCTAGCTGCGGCGCTGGGCATTAGCGCAACGACCGTGTCGATGTCACCTCGAAGTGAAGCTATGCAAATCTGAAAATTGTCCTTTGATGCACTCCAGTCAGTGCTGGCAAGAACCTTTTGACAACGATCGTCATCGCTCATCTTCTTGCAAGAGTTGGCTAGGTTCACAATCATCATTCGAAGAATAAGGTCAGAGCAGCCACGTTTCTGCTTGTGGAGAGCGAAATCAAGGAGGCGGTTGGCGAGTCGCGGCCTCTTTACCTCTATTAAATCGTAGCAGACATCGTTAATTTCTTTGAATGCGGACTCGTCGCCGCCAGCTATATGCTTACGCCAAAGCGCGAATATCAGCAATATACCAAATTCAGACAAAATATCTACAGAATTATGAAGATATTTCCGGCTAAGAGTTAGAGTTGCCCCAATATCTCCTAGGTTGACGCCCTTACATTTTGCCTCAAGGCACCTCTCAACGTAGGTGCGGTTAACCACTAAGTTCTCGTGAGCTACAAGATTCCTTCTTTCAAATATCTCAACGAAGTCAGGCCAACGTTCATAGTGGTCTATAATCTTTACGCCGAGGTGTGACTCAATGAACTGAACTTGTTCAGCGTGGCTTCCACGCATCAGATCATTGATCTCATGATCGATGACGTGGTCTATTACATCTTCGATGCTATTCATAGAGAATATTTCCTTCAAACTCATCGTTTGTTCGCTGCCTGTGTAGCGTTCTGGATGAATAGCTAGAAAGAGTCTCACGATTTCTGAGAAATAGGAATCAAACGTAGCGACAAGACTCAATAGCGTTGCACTAGGAATGGTGTCGTATCCCGCCCTCGTTTCTCGAAACCGCATCAAAAGTTTACGCGTCTCAACAAATTGACTTCGTGTAAAGCTGTAAATACAGTGTATGACATCTTTCTCAACGAGTGTCAGATTCTTCTCTACGTGAGGAAGGATGGCCTGCTCTATAAACACGCGCGCTAACAGTGGCCTAACCACTGACGTAAAGCCAATCAAATTGTGAACTGAAGTCATCGCCTTTCTAAATCTATCAAGCAATTTCTTCGCTCGCTCAGGAAGGCTAGTAACCGGGCATTCTTTGCTGTCGCCGATCGATTTGTCTGAAGTTGGCTCGATGCTTCTTAGGCTAGGAGAACCGCTCGCCTTAGATTTCCACTTCTCCAACTCGTCGCGGTTGGACTTCACCGCAAACCCAACATTGTTTTTCTCATCGCGCCTAAAGGCGATGTAGCCTAGCAGTTCTTCGCTATTGGGCATTCCGGCGGTCCTTAGGTCGGCTAATATGGTTACCGGCTGCGTTCGCCGACAGCGAAATTTGCTCAAGATACTCAGGCGTGTATTAACTGTCCAAATCTAACTTCTCCGGTCCCCGTGGGCGACGGCAGGGCTCGGGCGCACACCGTGCCATGGCCTGAGTGCGGATTATGCAAACGGCGGCTCTGCGCTGACTCGGTAACCTAAGAACTGTCTGCCGACAGCTTAGGGCGCAAAGCCGAAATTTCAAATGGCCCACTACCAACTTTTTCGATCAGAACATTCTGCGATTCTTGAATCGAGCGACTCGCATTCGCTCACGTGATTCGACGTCCACGGCACGCGCCCTGGCGTCCCGCAAAAGTTGACACTTAACGCAACAGCATCATGAGGCCGATCGCGGCAATGAGCCAGAGCGCGAAGTGGCCCCAGCGCGCGCCGCGCGCTTCAGCCTTGCCGATTTTCGCGATCGTGTCCTCCGATAACTCGAATCCGTTTTCGGCCATGCCTTCGAGCTGATTGACGATATTTTCGCCGCGCAACAGCACCAAGGGCAGATTGGCGGCGAACCGCGCAAGCGTCGAGGCGGCGCGGCCGGCGTCCTGCAGCTTGCCCATGGGCCCGAGATTCTGCTCGATCCAGGCGCCGACCACCGGTTCGGAGGTAGTCCACACGTTGAGTTTCGGATCGAGCGTGCGCGCCACGCCTTCGACGACAACCATGGTCTTTTGCAAAAGAACCAGTTCGATCCGCGTCTTCATGTCGAAAAGGCCGGTGATCTCGAACAAAAGCGTCAGCAGTTTCGCCATGGAAATCTGATCGGCGGTGCGGGAATGAATCGGCTCGCCGATCGCCCGGATGGCCTGCGCGAAATCCTCGACCCTGTGCACGCGCGGCACATAGCCGGCCTCGAAATGGACCTCGGCCACCCGCCGGTAATCGCGCTTGATGAAGCCATAGAGGATTTCCGCGAGAAAGCGCCGCTCTTTGAAACCGAGGCGGCCCATGATGCCGAAGTCCACCATTGTGAGGCGCCCCTGCGCGTCGACGAACAGATTTCCCTGATGCATGTCGGCATGGAAAAGTCCGTCCCGCATCGCGGTGCGCAGGAAAGATTGAACGACGCTGCGGCCGAGGTCCGGTAAATCGTAACCCTCGCGGGCGAGCGCCTTGATGTCGGACAACGGTGTCCCCTCGATCCATTCGAGCGTAAGCACCTCTTTCGCGGTCCGGTCCCAGTCGATTCGCGGAATCCGGAAATCCTTATCTTGCGCGGTATTCTCGGCGAATTCGGAAGCCGCGGCGGCTTCGAGCCGGAAATCCATTTCTATTCTGACGATGCGGGCGAGCGTATCGACGACCTCGACCGGCTTTAGGCGGCGGGTGTCCTCAAACCAGCGTTCGGCCAGGCGCGCCGCGAAATACATGTCGCCGAGGTCGCGTTTGAAAAGCCGCTCGACGCCCGGACGCAGCACCTTGACGGCGACGTCGCGTTCGCCATCGCCGTCTTGCACGCGCGCTCGGTGAACCTGGGCAATCGAGGCGGCGGCGACCGGCTCTCCGAAGCTTATAAAGGTGCGGCCGAGCGGTTCGCCGAAGGCGGCCTCGATGGTCGCGACCGCGACCGCGCGCGGAAAAGGCGCCATCCTGTCCTGCAAAAGCTCAAGCTGTTGAACGACGGCCCCGCCGACGACGTCGGGCCTCGTCGCGAGGAATTGGCCGAGCTTGACATAGGAAGGCCCGAGCCGGCTGATCGCGGCGGGGAGATTGGCAAGGCCGGTCGCCTTTTTGCCGACGGCCTTCGCTCCGGCGGTTTTCGCGCCCGCCCTGCCAAGGAGTCTCGCCAAGGCGAGCGGCAGCCGCGCCACGGGGGGCAGAATCGAAGGGTCGATATCCCTGAACACGCCGGCCCGAGCGAGCACGAACGCCGCGCGCGTGAGCCGGAGCAGGGAACCAAGGGAGGAACTCAAAATTGCCCGCCCTAACGCATGGTCCGATCCGGAAGGCCCGGATCGCGCTTCGACGCAGGCTGGTTGCAAACGATCGGAAGGCGATCACTTGCTTCGCTTTTAGGGATCATGCTCCTGCTCGCAGTCGTTGATCGCATGATCGTATCGGGACAATTCCATGCCTTTGTCAAACTCTTGCCTAAAGCTTCCAGCCCGAATGAATGGCGACGATCCCGCCCGAAAGCCGCGTGAACGAGGCCCGCTCGAACCCCGCCCCGGCGATCTTGCCGCAAAAACTCTCGGCATCGAGAAACCGCGCGATCGATTCGACGAGATAACGATAGGGCTTTTCGTCGCCCGCGACCAAACGTCCAATAAGAGGGATCACGCGAAACGAATAGGCTTCGTAGAGACGGTCGAGGATGGGCACGTCCACATCCGAAAACTCGAGACAGAGGAACTTGCCGCCACGCCGGAGAACCCGGTGCGCCTCGGCCAGCGCCCTGTCGACGCGCGGGACGTTGCGAATGCCGAAGGCGATCGTATAGGCATCGAAGCTGTCGTCGGCGAAAGGTAGCTCCTCGGCGTTAGCCTCGACAAAGTCGAGCGCCGCGTCGAACTGCCGCTTGGCGGCGCGCCGGCGCCCTTCCTCCAGCATGCCGGCATTGATGTCGAGGACAACGACCTCGGTCAAGGGCGAGCCTGCCTTCGCGACCCGGAAGGCAATGTCGCCGGTGCCGCCCGCCACATCGAGATGGCGGAACCGGATTTTTTTGGACGGCTTGACCCTGCTAACGAAAATATCTTTCCAGATCCGGTGGAGGCCGCCGGACATCAGATCGTTCATGAGGTCGTAGCGGGACGCGACCTTGTGAAAAACCGCGTCCACCCGCGCTTGCTTGTGGGCAAGCGGCAAGCGGGAAAAACCGAAGTGCGTTTCCTCAGCCATGTTTTACGGTGTTCGATGCGGGGGCGGGTTAGGGTCTAATTCTCGTGCAACATAGCGCGGGTAATGCGCCATGGCTATTGGCTGGGCCTTCACCGCACGCCGCGCAGTAGGATGAACTTATTCATCCTTGTGCCTCACGCGGCGCCCGCAAACGAGACCGAGATAGAGCGCGAGCAGGATGGCGATGGAGAAGAAAAACCCATTGGGCGGCGCGAGATCCATGCCGAAGCCGACGATTGGCGGGCCGCCGAGCATGCCGAGCGCGTAGAGCATGATGAAGGCCGCATTGGCGCTAGCTAAATCCGGCCCGCGATAGCGCGAGCCAAGATGGGCCAGTCCGACGGCATAAAGGCTGCCGACGCCGCCACCCCATAGGACAAGCAGGCCGCAAAAGATAACAAGATGGGAGGGCCCGGCAAGAGCGAGCGCGATTGCCCCGCAAAGACCGAAGCCGCCAAGCGACAACAATAATGTGGCTCGATCCATCTGGTCGGAGACAAAGCCGATGGGGAGTTGAAACAAAATATTGCCGAGCGCGAAAAGGGTAACAAACAAGGCTCCGGTTTGCGGGCTAAGACCGGCGCGAAGGCCATAGACCGGCAGGAGGGCGAGACTCGCGGTCTCGATTGCGCCATGCAGCAATCCGGCCAAGGTGGCGGCGGGAACGCAGGTGAGGAAGCCGAGAAGGGGAATGCTCGGAGCACTCTTGATCTCGGGCGCCTTGCCGCTCCAAAGGACAATCGGCACGGCCGCGAGGGCCAAGAGTGCCGTGGCCGCCATGAAAGGCGTTGCGCCCGCGGTGCCGGCAAAACCAAGGATCAACGGGCCAGCGGCAAAGCCGGTTGCGAGACTGGTCTCGTAAAATCCCATTACGAAGCCGCGCTGCCGGGGCGGAGCGATCGCGTTGATCCAATATTCGCTGGTGACAAACAATATGCAAAGAGCGCCGCTAAAGACCGCTCGAATAGCAAGCCATGCCCAAAAATCATTAGTCAAGGCAAAGCTCAGAAGACTGAGGCCAGCGATCAGGAGCGCCAGCAACAGCAACGGCTTTACACCAATCCGGCGCGCCAGGGCCGGAACAAAGCCGGCGCCGGCGAGGACCGCAAACCCGCCGGCGGTGGAGTTCAAACCGATCGCATGCGCGCTATACCCTTGTCCGGCAAGGCGCAGTGCGAGCAAAATCAAGCTCAGCGAAAGCCCGACGCCGACAATCGTTATGCAGGCGATCGCCGAGGCTAGCGCGGGGATAATTTCGCGGCTTGCGACGGAAGCGCCCTGCTGGCGGGCACGGCGGGAAAAATTCATTTGTCCATGCTTTGGCCAATGGCGCCCTCGGCGCCTCCGTTTTCAACCGCGAAGGCCTATAAACCATAGCACGCCACATTTTTAGATCGCAAAATTCGAGGAGAGCCGTTTTGGGGCCAAAGGCGCATCCTGCGCCGCCGCAATTCGCAAGACCTATGCGTGAACCATTATGCTCGGTTTGGCACGGCTGCTGCGGCGGAGTCCTCGATGCGGCCGGAGCGCAGTTCGATCCTACGCTCGCATTTGCTGGCGAGCGCAAAATCGTGGGTGACCAGGACCAAGGTCGCGCCGCGATCGCTCTTCAAGGCGAACATAAGGTCGATGATGCCAGCACCTGTTGCCTCGTCGAGGTTTCCCGTTGGCTCGTCGGCGACGAGGATGGCCGGCTGGGGCGCCAACGCGCGGGCGAGCGCGACGCGCTGCTGTTCGCCGCCCGACAATTGCGCCGGATAATGCCCGAGTCTATCATCGAGGCCGACAGCGGCAAGCTCGGCGCTGGCTAGCGCAAAAGCCTCGGCGACCCCCGCCAATTCGAGCGGAATCGCGACATTTTCGAGAGCGGTCATGGTCGGAATGAGGTGAAACGACTGGAACACGATGCCAATCCGCGCGCCCCGAAAGCGCGCGAGCGCGTCCTCGCCAAGGCGCCCGAGGCTGGTTCCGTCGACCTTGACCGAGCCCGCATCGGGCCTCTCAAGGCCCGCCATCACCATGAGAAGGGTGGATTTGCCCGAGCCCGAAGGCCCGGTGAGGGCGGCTGTTTCGCCGCGCTCTATTTTCAGCGATATACCCTTAAGGATATGGACCCGCGCCGCGCCACGTCCCAGGCTTAGATGCACATTTTCGAGTTCAACCGCCGGTTCCCCCATCCATGCCCTCCAAAACCGCACGCGAAACCGCCTCGCCCAATCCGATGCAACGGTCAAGGCCTGGCGGATATGGCCATCGCCGTGCTTTCCTGCAATTATCAGCCGCGCTTTTGTTAGCCGCGTTGTCATGCCCGGCCCGGTCCGCCGCGAAGGAAACGGCCCCCCTGAAAATCATTGCCTTCGGCGACAGTCTGGTCGCGGGTTTTGGGTTGTCAGCCGACGCCGCCTTTCCCGCCGTCCTCGAAAAGACGCTGCGCGCGGAAGGCTATGCAGTGAGCGTCGTCAACGCCGGGGTGTCCGGCGACACTGCGTCCGGCGGCCAGGCGAGGCTCGATTGGGCGCTCGGCAATGGCGCCGATGGCGTGATCCTGGAACTTGGCGCCAATGACATGCTGCGCGGAGTCGATCCCGACGTGACGAAGGCCGCGCTCGACGCCATTCTTGGAAAACTCAAGGCGCGCAATATCAAAGTTTTGATCGCGGGCATGAAGGCGGCGCCAAACCTCGGCCAGGATTACAAAACGCGCTTCGACGCGATCTACCCCGCCCTCGCCAAAAAATATGACGCGCCGCTCTATCCGTTTTTTCTCGAATGGGTGGCGGGCGAGCCGGCCCTTAAACTTGGCGATGGATTGCATCCCAATCCCGCGGGAGTCGAGCGCATCGTCAAAGGCATTCTTCCCGCCGTCCGCGCGTTTGTGGACCAATTCGGCGCCAAAGCCGCGCGGGGCGAATAAACCGCGCGGTTTGACTGCTTATATGAGGAGGTCCAGCTGCAGGGCACCGTGTGTTGACGGTCTTGATGCGAAAATTTTCTCGAAGGAGGAGAACATGCCTTCATTAGCCGAAGCGGAAAGTAAAGCACGTAACCGTGTCAACGGGTAGACTGCTGGGCCGGTGTCCGTTGGCTGGGTGCCAGGAAGCATGTTCCTCCTCGCGGCTGGCGACGTCGAATTGTGCCGAGAAGTAGCAGGATGTTTTGGGGTCGAACATTGGTCGGCTGAATCTGTTTCTGCGGCCGTAGGCGCATCCGTAACCGGAAAGATTGTTGCAGGCGAATCGTTGTCGTTAATTCCTGTGTTTGGATGGGCAATTAAGTCTGTGGTTGCCGGAACCATTACGAAGGCCGTCGGCGATGCGATCCTCGCATATTTCAAATCGCATTCGCCATATACCTAACTTACGGTGCCCTCATGAACGGCGTGCGCCTTCGCCGCATCGATCCGCCGCGCCGCCATCGAGAAGGGCCGGCGCCAAGCCCTTGCCCTGGGCTGGCGGCGGTCCCGCCGTGCCGTGGGACGGGAGCTAAGCAGACTTGATAAATATCGTGTGTAGTGTTACACATTAGCATGAATAGCCGTGACGTCATCCACATCCTTGAAGCCGATGGATGGTGCAAGGTTGCTCAGAAAGGCAGTCACATTCAATTGAAACATCCGGTAAAACCTGGCCGCGTGACGGTGCCGCATCCTTCGCGGGAAATCGCGTCAGGCACCTTACGAAGCATCGAAAAGCAGTCTGGCTTGCCCCTTTGGCGGCCTCATGAAAGGTAGGCGCCATGCGTCAATATGTTGGCCTTATTCATAAGGAAGCTGGAAGCGACTACAGCGTTTCATTCCCGGATTTCCCCGGGTGCATCACCGCTGGCGCGACCTTGGATGAAGCCCGCGCGATGGCCGCAGAGGCGCTTGCCTTACATATCGAAGGGCTTGCCGAAGACGGCGAGGCGGTCCCCAAGCCGTCGTCCATAGAATCCGTCATGGCCGATTCGTTAAACCGAGCCGGCGTTGCCATCCTTGTCCCCGTACAATCCGCCGCCCCGAAAACCATGCGCGTCAATATCACCTTGCCAGAGGATATTTTGACGGCGATCGACCGCTATGCGGAAAGTCATGGCCTCTCGCGTTCAGGTTTCATCGCGAAGGCCGCCAAGGCCGCCATGAAGTTAGAAGACGCGTGAGCAGCCGCCCTCGCCTTAATCGGAAAACACCCAGGTTTTCATTTGCGCCGAATTTTCGCTATAAGCATCGTTGCTTTATGTCCGCCCGTCTGCCGTGATGATTCGCGGCTCCTTGGCTTCGAGTGGAGGGATCCATTCCCCGTTTGTTCACGGGCCTCGAAATCCCTTCCGATCTCGCGATGGACCTCTCCTTGTTGCGAGGCGGCATTTCCGGCGCGCGCTGGATCGAAGCCGAAAACTACCATCTGACCTTGCGCTTCATCGGCGACATCGACGATTCGACCGCACGCGACATCCACGCGACCCTCGAAACAATCCGGCGGCCGCCATTCACCGTGACGATCGAGGAGCTCGGTTCCTTCGGCGGCGCCAAGCCCAGGGTTCTCGTCGCCAAGGCCAAGCCTGCCCTACCCTTGGTCGAACTTCAGGCCCAGCAAGAAAGGCTCATGCGGCGCATCGGCATTGCGCCCGAGCCGCGCAAATTTACGCCCCACGTCACGCTCGCCCGGCTGCGCGCGGTGTCCTGGGCCGGCGTCGCCGAATATCTTGCCGCGCGGGGGTATTTTTTTTCCCGCCATTTCGACGCGAGGCGCTTTGTCTTGTTCTCGTCGCGGGCATCGACCGGCGGCGGCCCCTATGTCGTCGAGGCGGCCTATCCGCTCGGATGAACGCCGGCCACGGCCGCCGGGGCAGAGACGCGATTTCCCCGCCGCCGCAAGATCATCGGCAGACCGCCCTCCGGCCGCAAGGTGATACGCTGCACCGGCATCGCCACATGGTTTTTCTTAACTTCAAACGAAAACGATCGCATGATATAGGCGAGGATGATCGCCGCCTCCTGCAGCGAGAAGGACGCGCCGATACACACCCGCGGACCGGCGCCGAAGGGCAAATAGGCAAATCGATCGATTTTTTCGCGCGAACCGGGCAGGAACCGGCGCGGGTCGAAGCAATCTGGCTTTTCCCAAAGCGCGCGATGCCGGTGCAATACCCATTGCGACACCATGACCAAGCTGCCTTTCCGGATACGCTTGCCGGCGAGATCGTCGGGGCCGATGGCCTCCCGGCTCATGCTGGCGACCGGCGGATAGAGGCGCATCGCTTCCTCGATCACCGCCTTCGTCTCGACCAGCCGCGCGGCATAATCCTCGACGGGACCAGATAGTATCGCGCTGGCCTCCGCCGCGAGCCGCGCCCGCCATTCCTCCGAGAGGGTGAGAAGAAACAATGACCAGGTCAAGGCATTGGCGGTGGTTTCGTGCCCAGCCCCGATAAAGGTCAGGATATTGGCCTTGACTTCGGTATCGCTCAATCCAGCGCCGGTTTCCGGATCCTGCGCTTCGAGGAGCAGGGTGAGTATATCGCGGGGCGCACCGGCCTTGTCCTTGGCGAGGAGGCGCTTGCGCCTGGCGATGAGCGTTTCGACAACGGAGGCAAAAAAATGCTCCGCGGAGCTGCTCCCAATCTTGGTCAAGCGCGGCAGCCATTCGGGAAAATCGAGAAGATCGAAGGGATCGAGCCGGCCAACGGTCGCGAAATAGCGGTTGATCGCGACCGCGAACCGATCCAAGTCCCGCCCAAGCCCGTCCGAAAAGATCGTGCGCCCGAGAATGTCGAGCGTTACCCGCGCCATTTCCGGCTGCATGTCGATGATGAGCCCTTCGCGCAGACGCAGCCAGCGGGCGACAAGCTCTTCCGCCGCGGCGGCGGTGGCGC
>Ga0182015_10005223_pt1 | contig 13592 bp, 11 predicted proteins | sample 712P3MmetaG_FD_120478 | JGI IMG/M metagenome (GOLD analysis project Ga0182015, IMG submission 120478) | Permafrost microbial communities from Stordalen Mire, Sweden - 712P3M metaG | ecosystem: Environmental > Terrestrial > Soil > Wetlands > Permafrost | place: Sweden: Stordalen | collected...
AGTCCGAGCGCCAGGCTGTTGATCGCCACTGCCCGCAGGAAGCCGCCCATCCGGAATCCCATCTCCCGAAAGATGTCGACGACCAGCTCCTGGTGTGCCTCGGGAAAGAGGTCCACCGTGAAAGCCTTGAGCCGGTCGCTGCTCACGAGCCACAGGAAACCGACGACGAGCGCGAGCACGAAGTCCACGATGATGCTGAAGATCGTTCCGCCGATCGCGAACAGGATGTTGCGCGTGGCATCGATGACCGAACCCACCTGTTTGGCGACGTCGACATTGAAGTGGAACTGCTGCTCCACCCCGGTGAACCACTTCAGAAAGTCCTTCTGGTACGTCGGGAAATTAGTGGCGAGCGACGACGCTTCACTGACGATCGGCTGCACCAGCAGCAGCACCATGATCGCGATGAACGCGAGCACGGCGACGTAGACGACCAGGATGCCGACCGGTCTTGGAACGCCGCGCACCTGAAGCTCCTCCACCAGTGGTCGTATCCCCTCGGCGAACACGATCGCGACCAGCACAACCAGAACGATGCTGATGATCGTGGCCAGGAACGCGACCAGCGCCACGATGCCGAGCACGATGAGCGCCGCCGTCACAAGCGTTCGCACCGAGATCACATTCACGCCGTCGCGACGTGACGTCTTCTGTGGCTCGGTGGTAACGCGGTCGGAAGCGTCCCCGGCTCGAGGTTCGGCCGGCTCTGGCGCCGGATCTTGGTCTGGTGGAGTCCCGACGACGCGCTCTGCCAACGCGGTCAGCCTAGCAGCCTCCGGCTGCTGCTGAGAGATGAGCTTTGCGTACTCTGTCGGGCGTGAGCGACCTCGAGACTCGACCAATCGGCGGAGGGGCTCTCGAGGCCACGGTGGTTGGACTCGGTTGCAACAACTTCGGCCGCCGGCTCGACGCCGAGGGAGCGGCTCGCGTGGTGCACGCAGCACTCGAAGCGGGGATCACCTTCTTCGACACTGCCGACATCTATGGTGGCGGGCAGAGCGAGGAGATGCTCGGCGCGGCGCTCAAGGGGCGGCGCGAGGACGTGGTCATCGCGTCCAAGTTCGGGCACAAGTCCGGCGGCCCGGACTGCGGCGGGTCCCGAGCGTGGATCCGCGTGGCCATCGAGAACAGTCTTCGGCGGCTCGACACTGACTGGATCGACCTCTACCAACATCACACTCCGGATCCCGTAACCCCGATCGAGGAGACCCTCGAGACGCTCACCGAACTGGTGAGCGAGGGCAAAATCCGCTGCGCCGGCTCGTCGAACCTGGCCGGTTGGCAGATCGCCGACGCGGACTGGATGGCGCGAACCCGCGGCCTCACCCGGTTCGTGACCGCGCAGAACGCGTACAGCCTCCTCGATCGCTCGGTCGAGGAAGAGGTGATCCCGGCGTGCGCCCACTACGACGTGGCGATGATCCCGTACAGCCCGCTCGCCAACGGCCTGCTCACGGGCAAGCATCGGCGCGGCCAGCCGCCCGTCCCGGGCACGCGTCTCGCAACTGCCCCGGGCGCCAACCCCAGCCGTTGGCTGACGGACGCCAACTTCGACGTCGTCGAAGCGGTCGAGGCCTTTGCCCAGGAGCGCGGCATCTCGATCCTCGATGTCGCCATCGGTGGTCTCGCCGCCCAGCCGCAGGTCGTCTCAGTCATCGCCGGGGCGACATCGCCGGAGCAGGTGCGAGCCAACGCGCAAGCCGGCCACTGGCGGCCGAGCGCGGCCGACCTGGAGGAGCTCGATCGCATCGCTCCTCGTCGATGAGCCACACCGCTTTCTCTAGACTGGCCCGCCGATGAAGCTCCTCGAGTACCAGGCGAAACAGCGTTTCGCCGCCGCCGGCATCCCGGTACCGCCGGGCCGGCTGGCGCGCACCCCCGAGGAGGCGGCCGCTGCGGCTCGTGAGCTCGGTCGCATCGCGGTGAAGGCACAGGTGCCCATCGGAGGCCGGGGCAAGGCGGGCGGCATCGCGGTCGTGGACACACCCGAGGAAGCGCAACGAGAGGCCGCGCGCATCCTGGCGATGGACATTCGCGGCTACCCGGTGCGCAGCGTCTGGTGCGAGACCGGCCTGAGCATCGATGCCGAGCTCTATCTCGGCATCACGCTCGACCGTGACCGCCGGAGGCTTGTGATCATCTTCTCCGCCGCGGGCGGGATGGAGATCGAGCAGGTCGCCGAGGAGACGCCCGAGCGGATCGCCAAGCTCTGGCCGGACCCGTTCGCCGGCCCGCAGCCGTTCGAGATCCGCCGGCTGGCGTTTGCCGGACTCAAGCACGCTCCCGAGCTGCACGACCGCGTGCCGAAGCTGGTGAGCAGCCTCGTCGGGCTGACCAGTCGTCTCTATGAGGTCGCCACCTCACTCGACGCTTTGACCTGCGAGATCAATCCGCTGGTGCTGACACCCGAGGGAAATCTCGTTGCCGCCGATGGCAAGCTCGAGATCGACGAGAACGCCGATTCCCGGCACAAGGACATCGCCGAGGAGCTCGCGCGCGACGAGACCGGTGATGACGGCCGCAGCGGCGACGACCCGTTCGAGGTGGAGGCGCGCAAACGCGGCCTGACCTACGTCCACCTCGATGGCGACATCGGCTGCATCGGCAACGGCGCCGGCCTGACCATGAACACGCTCGACCTCGTCAAGCAGCACGGCGGCGAGCCCGCCGACTTCCTCGACATCGGCGGCGGCGCCAACGCTGAGCGCGTGCACAACGCGCTCGAGATGGTGCTTCTCGACCCCAAGGTGCGCGGAGTCTTCATCAACATCTTCGGGGGAATTACGCGAGGTGATGAGGTCGCGCGCGGCATCATCGCGGCGCGCGACGAGCTGCACATCACCAAGCCGCTGGTAGTCCGCATGACGGGCACGATGGAAGAGGAAGGACGAAAGCTGCTCGAGGAGGCCGGCATCGTGCCGGCCAAGACGGCGACCGGGGCCGCAGAGACCATCGTTCAACTCACCAGGGCAGGGAGCGCATGACGTTCGTCTTGCGCCGCACACACGGTGGCGAGGGCATGAACTGCGGTGGGCACGGGGTCGGAACACCTTCGCCGTTCCGCCCCTCGCTCTCGCCCGGGGGAGTAGCCCGGGCTCCGAGACGGCCCTCCTCCGTTCATGCCCTCGCCAGCGTAGTAGTTCATCTGGCCACTGATGCCCTCACCTCCAGGCTCGCCTCATGAGCGTGCTGGTCGATCGGTCCAGCCGCGTGCTTATCCAGGGCATTACCGGGCGCGAGGGAAGCTTCCATACCGCTCAGATGCGTGCGTTTGGGACCAATATCGTCGCCGGTGTTTCGCCCGGGAAGGGCGGGACGGATCAGGAGGGGGTGCCGATCTTCGACACCGTTGCTGATGCTGTTGCTGCGACGGGGGCTGACGTCTCCGGGATCTTTGTGCCGCCGGCATTTGCTGCTGACGCGATCATGGAATCGGCGGCCGCGGGGATCGAGTTGACGGTCTGCATCACCGAGCTCATTCCTGTGCAGGACATGATCCGGGCGCGGGAGTTCGTGATTCGGTCGGGGCATCAGCTGCTGGGTGCCAACTGCCCGGGGATCGTGACTCCTGGTCAGTGCAAGGTCGGGATCATTCCCAATCACATCAATACCCCTGGACCGGTCGGGATTGTTGGGCGGAGCGGAACGCTCACGTACGAGGTCATTCAGGGGCTTGGTCAGGGTGGTATGGGGCAGACGACGTCGGTCGGCATCGGTGGGGACCCGGTGATGGGGCTCAGCTTTCCCGACGTCCTGCAGCGTTTCGCCGACGATTCGGAGACCCGCGCGGTGGTGCTGATCGGCGAGATCGGTGGATCCGACGAGGAGAACGCCGCAGCCTGGATTCGAGGGACCGGTTTCGACAAGCCGGTGGTGGCGTTCATCTCCGGGCGCACCGCGCCGCCGGGCAAGCGGATGGGACATGCCGGGGCGATCATCAGCGGCAACACCGGCAGCGCGCAGAGCAAGCTCGATGCGCTCACGGCGGCCGGCGCGGACATTGCCGACACGATTGAGGACGTCGTCCGGCTGACGGCAGTGAGGCTCGGCACGCAGCCTCGCTGAGAGCGTGCCTCGAGCCCATCCCGCCGCGCTACCGTTAGGTTCGAGTGAACTTCGATCTCAGCGACGAGCAGCGTCATATTCGCGACGTGGTTCGCGACTTCGCCCAGGCGGAGATCGCGCCGGCGGCCGCCCATTACGACGAGACGGGAGAGTTTCCCTATGCCCTCGTCGCCGGGATGGCGAGGCTCGGCTTGTTCGCGCTGCCATTCCCTGAGGAGATGGGTGGTGCCGGGGGCGATTTCATCTCGTACTGCCTCGCCATGGAGGAGATCGCTCGCGCTGATGCCAGCTGCGCGATCACGCTCGAGGCTGCCGTCTCACTCGGGATCTCGCCGATCGCGAAGTTCGGCTCGCGAGAGCAGCAGGAGCGCTGGCTCGAGCCGCTCATGGCCGGTGACCGGCTCTGGGCGTTTGGGCTCACCGAGCCGGACGCGGGATCTGACGCCGCCGCCACGCAGACGCGCGCGGTCCGCGATGGCGATGAATGGGTCATCAACGGCCGCAAGGCGTTCATCACCAATGCGGGGACTGACATCAGCGCGGGGGTGACCATCACCGCCATCACCGGTTCGCACAACGGTCACAAGCAGATCAGCACGATCGCCGTGGAGCATGGAACACCCGGTTACTCGCAGGCTGCCAAATACCGAAAGCTCGGGTGGCACGCATCCGATACCCGGGAGTTGATCTTCGAGGACTGCCGTGTGCCGCTCGGCAACCTCGTCGGGACGCCCGGTCAGGGATTGACCCAGTTCCTGCAGATACTCGAGGGCGGCCGTGTGGCCATCGCCGCACTGTCCGTCGGCGTCGCTCAGGCGTGCCTCGACGCGTCGCTCGCCTACTCGTCGGCTCGACGCCAGTTCGGGGTTCCGATCGCGACGTTTCAGGCCACCCAGTTCAAGCTGGCCGACATGGGCACGCAGATCGAACTGGCTCGACTGATGACCTGGCGAGCCGCCGCCGCGATTGATGCGGGGAAAAGTGCGGCACCCTATGCATCGATGGCAAAGCTGCACGCGTCCGAGGTGGCGACCGCGTGCGCGAATCAGGCGATACAGATCCACGGCGGCATGGGCTTCATGGAGGAGTCACCGGTGGCGCGCCTGTATCGCGACGTCAAGGTCAATGAGATTGGGGAGGGGACGAGTGAGGTTCAGCGCATCCTGATCGCGCGCCACCTGCTCCGGCCGTTCGAGGTGCTCGAGAGTGACGGTGGCGACTGAGGCGGTCATCGTCGCGGCGGCGCGGACGCCTTTCGGCAAGCTCGGCGGTGGCCTCGCGTCGGTGCCTGCCGTCGATCTTGGGGCACGGGTGATTCGCGAGGTCCTCGAGCGGACCGGCACCGACCCGGCCACCGTCGATCAGCTGATCATGGGCATGGTGCTCGCGGCCGGCCAGGGACAGGTGCCGTCGCGCCAGGCAGGGTTGCGCGCGGGTCTCCCCGCGAGCGTCTCGTCGTTCACCGTCAACAAGGTCTGCGCGAGCGCGCTGAAGGCGGTCAACCTCGGTGCGCTGCTCATCCGCTCCGGCGAGGCGGACGTGGTCGTGGCTGGTGGGATGGAGTCGATGTCCCGCTCGCCATATCTGCTCGAGGATCAGCGCTTCGGCAGTCGCTTCGGCGACCGCGTCGCAGTCGACAGCATGATGCGCGACGGACTCTGCTGCCCTGTCGACGGCGTGCTCATGGGTGTGCACGGCAGCGATGTCGCATCCGAGCTCGGGGTCACCCGAGAGCAGCAGGATGCATGGGCGTTCCGCTCGCAGATGCGCTACCAAGAAGCGCTCGCCGCCGGACGGTTCGCGGACGAGATCGTGCCCGTGAGGGTCAACGGGTCAACGGTGGGACGCGACGAGCAGCCGCGCGCGGACACGACGCTCGCGAAGCTCGCCGCGCTCCGCGGTGCGTTCGGCGACGGGACCACCGTCACCGCCGGCAACGCGCCGGGAATGAACGACGGCGCCACAGCCGTATTGCTCATGAACGCCGAACGCGCGCGTGCGGAAGGGCTCACGCCGCTCGGCACCTGGCTCACCTACGGTGAATCCGCCGCCGAGCATCCCTACCTGGCGACCGTACCCGCGCTTGCGGTCGAGGCCGCCCTCGCCCGAACCCGCGGCGAGGTCGACGCCGGCAAACTCGAACTGGTGGAGATCAACGAGGCCTTTGCCGCAGTCGCGATCACGAGCACGCGGATGCTCGAGGTGGATCCCGATCGCGTCAACGTCAACGGCGGGGCCATCGCGATCGGCCATCCGATCGGCGCCAGCGGAGCGCGGATTCTCATGACGCTCCTCTACGAGTTGCGCCGTCGCGGCGGCGGATACGGGGCCGCCGGCATCTGCAGCGGCATCGCGCAGGGCGAAGCAACGCTCGTCCGTGTCGACTGAGCTCGTCGACGCAGCCCTCGGTGGCCGCATCGGGGCGTTCGTGGAGGACGCCATCTTGCCGATCGCTGCGGCAATGGCGCGCGGAGACGGTCCCTCCCCCAAGAGAGTCGTCGAGGCGGCGGGCGAAGCGGGCCTGGCCGGGATACTCACCCCCGAGGCGTATGGCGGCGCGGGCGGCACGCACGCGGACTTCATCGAGTTCATTGAGACGGTCGCGCGTGTCGATGCCAGCTGCGCGGTGATTCTCGACGTGCATCTCTCGGTCGGCACCGAGCCACTCCTGGTTTTTGGCAATGATGACCAGAAGTTGCGCTATCTGCGCAAGCTCGCACGCGGCGAGTGGCTCGGGGCCTTCGCGTTGACCGAGGCGGCCGGAGGGAGTGACGCCGTCTCGATGCAAACGCGGGCCGTCCGCGACGGTGACTCCTACGTGCTCGACGGCGCCAAGGCCTTCATCACGAGCGCCGGCGATGCCGATCTCTACATCGTCATGGCGCGCACCGGCGAGGGCGCGCACGGCATCAGCGCGTTCCTGGTGGAATCGGCGTGGCCGGGTGTGCGCACCGGCACACCGCTGGCAAAGATGGGGCTGCACGGTTCATGGACGGGCGAGCTGATACTCGATAAGGTGCGCGTCCCCGCGAGCAACCGCCTCGGCGATGAGGGTGTCGGCTTCACGGTCGCCATGTCGGCGCTTGACAGTGGCCGGGTTGGCATCTCGGCGCAGGCGGTGGGCATCGCCCAGGGATCGCTCGATGCTGCGCTCGCCTCCTCGCGTCGCCGCCGCGCCGCGGACCTGGACGTCGATGTCACGGCACTTGCGGACATGGAGGTCCGCACGAGCGCCGCACGTCACCTGACTCGGTATGCGGCGGCACTGGTCGACGCCGGGCGGCGCGTGACGCTCGACGCGGCGATCGCGAAGCTGTACTCCACCGACACGTGTGTCGCGGTCTCGCAAGCGGCAGTCGACCTCTGTGCTCCTGATTCCGCAGCGGAGGATCACCCGGCGGCGGTGCGCCTCCGCGACGCGAAGGCGTGCCAGATCTACGAGGGCACCAATCAGATCCAGCGAGTGGTGATCGCTCGCCACCTGTTCAACGACTGACTCGGTGGCTTGGTAGCATCAGCCGCATGGACATCCGCCTCAACGAAGAGCAGACCATGATTCGCGACACGGTGCGAGATATCGCTCGCGAGCGTATCGCGCCACGCGCCGCGGACATCGACCGCAGCGGCGAGTTCCCGTGGGACGTGGTCGATCTGTTCCGCAAGCACGATCTTTTCGCGTTGCCGTTTCCGCCCGAGTACGGCGGTCTGTCCGGCAGCGCACTGACGCTCAACGTCGCCATCGAGGAGGTGGCCAAGGTCTGCGCAACGAGCGCGTTGATCCTCGCGGTCCAGGCCCTCGGCGGATATCCTCTGATGATCGCGGGGACCGACGAGCAGAAGGCGCGGCTGCTCCCGGACCTTGCCAGTGGAGCCAAGCTCAGCGCGTACGCGCTCAGCGAACCCGGCGCCGGCAGCGACCCGGCCGGGATGCAGACGCGGGCCGAACGTCACGGCGACGAGTACGTGATCACCGGCAGTAAGATCTGGATCACCGCGGGTGGTGTCGCGGACACGATCACCGTCTTCGCCAAGACTGATCCCAACGAGCGGGCGAAAGGTGTCAGCGCCTTCGTGCTCGAGGATGCGCAGCATCTCAAGGGATTCACCGCGAACACGATCCACGGCAAGCTCGGCATCCGCGGCAGCAACACCGCCGAGCTCCACTTCGACGAGGTGGTCATCTCCGCCGCGAATCGAATCGGCGAGGAAGGTGACGGCTTCCGCATCGCCATGAAAGTTCTCGACAGATCGCGCCCCGGAGTGGCCGCGCAGGCGCTCGGGATTGCGCAAGGGGCTCTCGACTACGCGGTCGGATATGCCAAGGAGCGCAAGCAATTCGGCAAGGCGATCGCGGAGTTCCAGGGAATCCAGTTCATGGTCGCCGACATGGAGGCACAGACCGCCGCCGCACGGGCGATGGTGTACTGGGCCTCGCAGCTCATCGACGACGAGAGCCCGGATGTGGGCCATTTCGCCGCGATCGCGAAATTGCTCGCCGCGGACACGGCGATGAAAGTCACCACCGATGCCGTGCAGATCCTCGGTGGCTACGGCTACGTGAACGAGTACCCGGTCGAACGCATGATGCGCGACGCGAAGATCACCCAGATCTACGAGGGCACGAGCCAGATTCAGCGTGTCGTGATCGCCAGGGACCTGCTGCGCAACTAGCGCTGGTCACCCACAGCTCCACGGGCCGCTGACGCTGAGTGGCAGGGCCGAGGTGTTGCCGACCCAGGGTTCGAGGATCGCGTGCACCGTTCCCGACCGACTGTCTTGAGCAATCACCGTCAGACTGCCCGCGACGGAACTCCACTCGGCACCGGTGTCGTCATAGAAGTCGACCTGCAAAGCCCCCTCCGTGAGCTGGTAGTCACCGGGTCCCGTGAGCTGCTGGATGTTGACGTACAACAGGTCGTGGTGACCGGAGGTGGTCAGGCGGAATATGTCATCCAATCCCACCATCGTCACGTCACAGGAACGGGTGGCCGGGTCACTCGAGGCACATTCGTTGTAGGCACCGTCCAACTGCAGCTGATCGGACGCGCAGTCCAACGGGACAGGCGTCGGTCCGGAAGACGCGCTCGGCCTGGGCTTCGGTGCCATGTGACCTGCGCCCGTGACGACCAGCGACACCGCGCCGACAGCAACCACGACGGTCGCAAGCGCAAGGAGAATGCGGTAGGCGGACGGCGTGCCGGATATGCCCACAACGTACCTCGACGCATTCTGCAGGCATTTGGCCTACATCGTGAGGACGACCTTGCCTCGCGCTTGCCGCTGACCGAGGAGGTTGAGCGCGGCAGGCGCCTCCTCGAGCGGGTATGTCGCACCGACGATCGGCGAGACGACGCCGGCCTCGATCATCGCGTCGAGTTCGTGCTGTGTCTTGACGAACAGCGAGGGCTCGACGCCAAGGAATGCACCCCAGGCAGCACCGACGATGTCGATGTTCCGGAGCAGGACCCGGTTCACCTGGACGCTCGGGATTCGCCCCTCGGTGAAGCCCACGACGATCAAGCGGCCCTCGGGTGCGAGGCACCGAACGCTCTGGTCGAACCGTTCTCCACCAACTGGGTCGAGGATGGCGTCGACCCCAAGACCATCGTTCTGGGCCCGGAGCGCCGCAACCCAGTCGCCCTCGGCGTCGAGAACCTTGTGCGCACCCGCGCGCTCCGCGATGTGCATCTTGTCGGGGCCCGCCGCGATCGCGATCACCTCGGCACCGAGCCCACGCGCAACCTGCACGGCGGCAGTCCCAACGCCGCCCGCGGCGCCGTGGATCGCGACCCGGTCGCCGGGCCCGATCCGTCCCCTGCGGGCGAGGGCGAAGAACGCGGTGTGGTAGTTCATGACGAACCCCGAAGCGGCCTCGAATGTCAGACCCGCGGGAATCGCGAGGGTCAGGGCTGGTTCCGCGAGCGCCACGTCGGCGAAACCACCGAGCATCGTGAAGGCCATCACCCGGTCGCCGGGCCTGAATCCTGATCCCTCGGGCGCGGAGCGGACACGACCGGCCACCTCAACGCCGGGCACGAAGGGCAGCGGCGGCTTCATCTGATATTCGCCACGCGTCAGCAGCAGATCGGGGAAGCTCACGCCCGCTGCGGCGACTTCGATGACCACTCGAGCCGAATCGTCCGGCTCGTCAACGTCGACCAGATGAAGCCCTGATGGGCCCTCGAGGCCCTGAACCTGCTGCGCGCGCACCTCATTCCTCCGTCCCCCGCGTCTGGCCGCAGATCATGCCAGATCGGCTCCTGACGAGCGGACCCTGGGGTACCCTTGTCCCGGGCAGCGGGTAACCGGAAGCTGACATCAGCGTTTCCCCTAGAGGGAGCCCACTGTGGCGCGCCGGCCCCGCACGATGCATGCGGCGGTCACTTCACCCCTCAGAAAGTCGAGAGCGATACCTCAACCATGGCAACAATCAGCAGATCATCCGTTCGCAGGCGGCGCCGGTCTCGCTACAACGTCATTCCGAACTGGATCACACGCAGGCGCGCCGTGGTCTCGGTCATCGTGATGTTCTCGCTGTTGCTCGTCGCGGGCGGTATCTATGGTGTGCGGCTCTCGCTCGCGCTCGCCAAGACGTTCCACACCAACCCGATCAGCGCGGCGGTCGGCGCGCTGCAGGGCGGCGGCGGCTCGGCCATAGACCAGGAACGGCTGCGCAATCAGCGGATCAACATCGTCCTCTACGGGTACGGCGGCGATGGGCATGACGGCGCATTTCTCAGCGACTCGATCATGGTCATCTCGATCCAGCCGCTTCAGGGCCGTCCACCACAGATCGCGGAGATCTCGGTCCCGCGCGACTGGTTCGTGACCATCCCGCTGAAAAATGGCAAGTCGACTCAGCAGCGAATCAACTTCGCGTACGCAGCCGGAATGCTTGGTGAGGGACCGGAGCCCGCGAGCGCTGTGGACGCCGGCGCCGCGGTCGCGGATCCGGTGCTCGCCCACATCCTTGGCATCGGCATCAACTATTTCGTGGGGGTCGACTTCGACGCGTTCAAGCAGGCCGTCGACGCCGTGGGCGGGATCAACCTCGATGTCCCGACCGGCTTCACGGATAACCAGTATCCGGCCGGCGAGTGCGACGAGGGCAACTGCCGGTACGAGACCGTGCATTTCAACGCGGGCATGCAGCACATGAACGGCGCGACGGCGCTCATCTACGCGCGCTCACGGCATGGGAACGACGGGCAGGGATCGGACTTCGCGCGCAGCGTTCGCCAGCAGCAGATCGTCGTCGCCCTCAAGGACCAGATCGAGAGCATCGGCGGATTCGGCAAGCTCCCGGATGTCATCAACGCGCTCGGCGACAATGTGCTCACCGATCTGACCATCGGTGATGCTGAGTCCCTCTATGGCCTGGTGAACGGCGTCAACCCGGCGAGCATCGAGCACATCAGTCTCGATGACACCAACTTCCTGTACGACTGCGGGTATCCGACGCATTGCGGGAGCTACTACCTCTACACGAACGACCGAAGCTACGTCTCGCTCCAGCACTTCGTCCAGAACGTCTTTCCGACGCCGGCGGCGCTCGCCGACGGCGCGCAGGTGACGTTTGTCAACGCGAGCGGACGCAACGACAACGCCACCACCCGCTGGGCGTCGGTCATGCACATGGTGGGGTTCGCGACCAAGGCGGGGGGCCGAGCGTCGACTCAGACCGTCACCCAGGTGATCGACAACAGTGGTGGCAAGGACTTCGCCGCCGCGCAATGGCTGGCCACGTTCTTCGGCGTCAGCGTCACCACCGAAGCGGCGCCCACGGCACCGGTGACCACCGCGCCGGCGACCCCCGCGACCGCCGTTGCTGGCGACGTGACCGTCATACTCGGCAGCGCCGAGGAGCAGGCGTTCCTCGGTGATCCTGGAGTTGGCCAGTAGCTTCCTGAACAGCGGGGGAAGAGTGGGACAGAGAATTGCCATCCTGACGGGCGGCGGTGACGCCCCAGGCCTCAATGCCGCCATCCGTGCGATCGGACGTCGCGCGCTCGCGGCAGGGGACACGCTGTTCGGCATTCGCAACGGCTGGGCCGGCATGATCGGTGACGGCGATGTCATGACCCTCGAGCGCTCGAGGCTCTCCGGCATCCTCCAACTCGGCGGCACCATGCTGGGCAGCTCGCGCGTCAACCCGATGAAGCTCGAGCACGGTGTCGAGGAAGTCCTGCGCAACATCGACCGCCTCAAGCTGGACGCGCTCGTGGCCATTGGCGGGGATGACACGCTCAGTGTTGCGGCTCGCCTGGCTGAGCAACACGCGCGTGTGGTCGGCGTTCCCAAGACCATGGACAACGACCTCAGCATCACCGAGTACTGCATCGGCTTCGACAGCGCTGTGAGCGTCGTGACCGAGGCACTCGACCGCCTGCACACGACGGCAACGTCGCATCACCGCGTGATGGTGTGCGAGGTGATGGGTCGCGACACCGGGTGGGTGGCGGTGATGGGTGGTCTCGCGGGCGGCGCGGACATGATCATCATCCCCGAGTTCAGCGTCACGGTCGACGAGGTGGTCGCGCACCTCGAGGTCCGCAGAAAGGCCGGCAGCGACTTCAGCATCCTCGTCGTCGCCGAGGGTGTCGAGATGGCCGGCTTGCAATCGAAGGATGAGGCGGAAGGCACGCGAGACGCATTCGGGCACGTGCAGCTGTCGCGACGCGGCGTCGGCGAGAATCTCGCTCGAATCATCGAGGAGCGGACCGGTCACGAGACCCGTGCCACCGTGCTCGGACACGTGCAGCGCGGAGGCTCGCCCACCGCGTACGACCGCATCTGGGCGACGCGCGTCGGAGCCAAGGCATACGACCTCGTCGTTGAAGGGCTGTTCGGCGAGATGCCGGTGGTCACCAACGGAACGGTCGATGTGGCCAGCATTGCCGACGTCGTCGCCGAGCAGCGGCGGGTGCCTCGAGAGCTCTACGAGCTCGCCCAGGTCTTCTACTAGATCGCGATCAGCGCGACATCACGGGCACGCTGCTCAGCGGCGACCAGCTGGGCGGCGATGTCGCGTCGAAGTCGAGGTTCGTGGTCACCTGGATCGTTGGCGACGGTGCGGCGCTCGCTGCACCGTTGATCCACCAGAGCTCGAAATGTCCGGTGATGTCGGCGGTGTTGTAGTAGACGAGCCCGGTTCCGTCGGGCGACCACACCGGGTCGGCGCAGAGGCAGTTGTTGACCAGCGTCACGGGCGTCCCCAGCTTGCCATTGGTGAGGGTTGCGACCTCGAGTCGTGAGCTCTGCAGGCCCGTGTTTCCGATGCAGATCATCGCGATCTTCGTGCCGTCGGGTGATGGGGAAGGCTGACCGCAATCCTGGGCGGGCGTCGTCAGGATGAGAGGCTTCCCCTGCGCCTTGACTTGGATCGCAATCTGCGAATAGGCATTGCCACTCCCGATCGCGAACTTGGAGTAGATGACGGAGCGGTTGGCCATCGGTGTCGGATCGACATCGCCGCCGGTGAACGGGTTGGCGACGCTGAGTTGCTTGCCGGCGAGCTTGCCGTTGAG
>Ga0182015_10005224_pt1 | contig 13591 bp, 13 predicted proteins | sample 712P3MmetaG_FD_120478 | JGI IMG/M metagenome (GOLD analysis project Ga0182015, IMG submission 120478) | Permafrost microbial communities from Stordalen Mire, Sweden - 712P3M metaG | ecosystem: Environmental > Terrestrial > Soil > Wetlands > Permafrost | place: Sweden: Stordalen | collected...
CACGGCATCGAACCGGCCGCGAAACGTGTTGCCGCCGGCAAGCCCGCCCACGGAACCGTGCGCCTGAATGCCTATCACCAGGGCACTCAGGTGGTGATATCCGTCAGCGACGATGGGGCCGGACTCGACCGTGACAAAATCGTCATGCGGGCTATCGAAAACGGCCTGATCTCGGAAGGCGATGCCGACCGCCTGAACGATACCGAAGCTTTTGCGCTCATCTTCAAGCCCGGCCTCACTACGGCCGATGAAGTAACCGAGCTTTCCGGACGCGGCGTGGGCATGGACGTGGTCCAAACCGTCATCGAAAAACTAAAAGGATCGATCACTATTTCCAGCGAACGCGGCAGGGGTACTCAATTTCTTTTGATGTTGCCGCTCACTCTCGCCAGCATCCAGGCGCTGATGTTTCGCGCCTGCGGCCGCCTGTATGCCGTGCCGCTGGCTTCCGTGGTGGAAATCACCCGCGCCACCGCGGCCGATATTCATCGCGTCGACGATCGCGAGGTGTTGCGTCTGCGTAATCAGATCCTCACCCTGGTGCGCCTGGACCGCCTATCCACGCTGCCCCCCGAACAGAACAAGACCAGCTACGTGATTGTGGTTTCCTCCGGCACGCGGCGCTTCGGGATTATCGTCGACAAACTTCTGGGCGAAGAAGAATTGGTGATCAAGGCGCTCGAAGATCGCCTGGTGGCCTCCGAATTCGTCAGCGGCGCCTCCATACTCGGCGACGGCACGGTGGTTTTGATTTTGAACGTGGTCTCACTGGTCGCGCGGCTCAGCAAACACCAACCACTGGGAGCGACGGCATGAGAGACCCCATTCGCGTCCTGGTGGTCGACGATTCCGCACTAATGCGCAAGCTCATCCCGCTGGCGCTGCAACAGGACCCGGGAATTGAGGTGATTGCCACGGCCATGGACGGCAACTTCGCCTTGAAGAAAATTCGCGAATTCCATCCCAACGTCGTAACTCTCGATCTGGATATGCCCGAGATGGATGGCATGGAAACGTTGCGGCAGATCATGCACGGAGAGCGCGTCCCCGTTATTGTGGTCAGTTCTCAAAATTCCGAGAGCGCGGGCGCCGCGCTAAAGGCCCTCTCGCTGGGCGCTCTGGATTTCATCGCCAAACCGGACAGCGCCCTCGCCGGGAATATCGACTCGATTCAAAAAGAGCTGATTCAAAAAGTGAAAGTCGCCGCCGCGTCGGGCATGCCGCAGCTGGTCTCCACCGTTGCCTCCGCCCGCGATGGCGGCCCGCGCAAACGCAAGCCGGCGCAGAAACCTTCCAAAGTGATCGCCGTCGGAGTTTCCACCGGCGGCCCCAACGCTCTTCAATATCTGTTCTCGCATCTCCCCGAGGATTTCCGGGGATCCCTGGTCGTCGTCCAGCACATGCCCCAAGGCTTTACCGAAATGTTTGCCCGGCGTCTGGACGAACAATCGCCCATCGAGGTCAAGGAAGCGCAGTCCGGCGACGTGTTGATCGCCGGGCGTGCGCTGATCTGCCCCGGTAATCGTCACATTCGCATCCACCGCATGGCGGAAGCGGACGTAGTGGTGCTCACCGATCAACCGCCGCTCAAGGGTCACCGCCCTTCCGCGGATGTCTTGTTCCGTTCCATCGCGCGCGAATTCGGCCGCGAAGCCGTTGCCGTGCTGATGACCGGGATGGGCGATGACGGCGCGGACGGCATGGGCGATGTTTTTCGCGCGGGCGGGCTCACCCTGGCGCAGAGTCTGGACACCTGCATTGTCGAGAGTATGCCTCGCTCGGCCATCGATCGCGGCTGGGTTACTCGCGTGGTGCCGCTTTCTATGCTCGCTTTACAGTTGCAAGCTCACTGCTTTACGGCCCCCGCATCACCGGCCATTCCGGTGGTGGCCAAGTGATTGGTTCGGTAAAATGGATCTTGGAATTTTTATTGAAGGAGAAATGAAATGAAACAGTTCGAGCCACTCAAACGAAAGAAAGACGGCCTCCCGGTTCGCTACCTGGTGGTGGACGACTCCGTTTTCGCGCGCAAGAGCCTGCTCAAGATGATCGAAGCATACGGCGGCGAACTCGCGGGCGAAGCCGGCGATGGCTGCACCGCCATCACCGAATACGCCCGCACTTTGCCCGACATCGTGCTGATGGATATCACCATGCCCCAGATGGAGGGGATCGAAGCGGTCGAGCGCATCGTCCGCGATCACCCCGAAGCACGGGTGATCATGGTTTCCTCGGTCGGGTATCAGGACAATATTCTCGCCGCGCTCCAGAAGGGCGCGCGTCACTTCGTCCAGAAACCGGTCAAGCCGGACGCTCTCTACGAAATCATCCGCTACGTGCTCGCCGATGATTCCGTCGCCGAGCCCGTCGTCGTGTCCGGAGGAGCCGCCAAGTCATGAAAATGGAATTGATCCAGCCGTTCATCAACGCGATGGATACGGTGCTGGCGCAGACCACCGACTCCGCCCCTCAGGTCGCCGGCCTGAGCATGGAAGAAGAAGCGTACCGCCGCAAAGGCCCTGCGGCGCTGATCGCTATCCACGGAGAAATCGAAGGCCGTATGGTCCTGGACATGGATGAAGACACCGCGGTGAAAATCGCCGGCCGTCTGGCCGGCGGAGACGTCCATCCTTCCGAAACCGTAATTCGCGAAACCATCTGCGAGCTCGCCAACATGGTCATCGGCAACGCCGTCACTCTGCTCAACGATCGCGGGTTCCGCTTCAAAGTGTTTCCGCCGGAGGTTCACAACGCGGGAAAATGCGAAGCCGCGGAAGAAGATTTGGAAGTGATGGTGCTGGAGTTCGAAACCAAGGAAGGTAACGTCTACATGAATATCGCCATGCACTACCTGAAGAAAAACGAGCACGATCACGCCGCGGTGATGCTCGGATAAGCTCGGACCGGCTCCGCTTCCTGCCGGTCCTCCCGGGCCGTCCTTACCTCACTTCGACATTTCTCCCGGCTTCAGATACTCAATCTCGTGCCGGTACAGCCCGGCTCGCACTTCTTCCACATGCGTCACCCGCCCGGGCATAAAAATATTCGCGGTTCCCGGCGTGTACGGCACAGAAATATCCAGCCGCGTATCGTAATCAAACCGCTGTCTGCAGCGAATCGCCACGCTGCTCTTGGAAATTTCTTCGCACACCGCGGGCTCTTCATTCAACCCCTGCTTGCGAACGCACGCGCTCAGCCGCGTCTTCACTCGGCCGCTGGGCTTCTTCACCGGCGGAACCGGCGGAGCCACCGGCACCGAGTAGTTGCGTGGTGCCGGAGGCGGATCGACGTCGGTCTGAAAACGATCGGCGCGCCCCATCGCCATTTCATGCACGGCCTGCACCCAGATCGTCGGCATTCCGCAGGTTTTGCAATTCCGCGCCGTACCGCGATTGATCTCAAATCCTTTTAGTTCCACTTCTCCCAGATGCGCCACTTCGCGGCTGCGGCAAAAACTGCACTCCAATAGCATGCGTGCTACGGTCTCGTCGGACTCCGATAGCTCCGGAAATTCCACTCCCCAAATATCTTGCTCGGGATGAATCAGCGAAACACCGTAGATGTTTCCGTCGTGCTCGTGCCCAAACAGCCCAATCACTTTCACCGCACCTTGGCGATAGGTTTCTCCGGGCGCACGCCGGCGGATGCTAAGCTCTGCGTTTGGCTCTACCGTCTGGTCCAGAACGATCACCGCGCCGTGCCGGCTGATTAGCATGGTCCGACCCGCGGTCTTGAACGAGTGGCCGTAGCTGTCGGTACCGTCCACTTCCAGAAGCAGCGTCATGCAGACGCGGTCGCTGCGTCGCATCGTGGCTTCAGCCATACGATCCTCCCAAGGCAATAGTGCCCAAATACAGCCTAGCATGGCCCTCGCGCGGACTTAGTTGCCTTCCGCTCGGGGTGTTCCTGAATTTCAATACCCACGCGTCGCAGGTTCCAGCCAACGGGATGCCTCGCCCCTAGGAATCGCTGTAAGATGAGCCCCAGTCCAAAATCCAGGAGGGACATAGGCTTGCACTCCCCCGAAATTTCAATCTCCGCCGTCCCGGGACTGCCGGAAATCCTCCCCGGAGCGGACCTGGCCGGCTTGGTGGCCCAGGCGGTGCGCGCGAAAAACTTGCGCATCGGGCCGGGCGATATTTTCGTGGTCGCGCAAAAGATCGTTTCGAAAGCCGAGGGCCGCATCGTCGCCTTGAGCTCCGTAGTGCCTTCCGAGCGGGCCACTCAGTGGGCGGCGCAATACGGAAAAGACCCGCGCATGATCGAACTCGTCCTGCGCGAGGCGCGCCGCATCGTGCGCATGGAGCGCGGCGTCCTGATCGTCGAAACGCGTCACGGATTGGTGTGCGCCAATGCCGGTGTGGACGCTTCGAACACGCCGCACGATGCGGCCACTCTTTTGCCGGTGGACCCGGACCGCTCGGCCCGCGAACTGGCGGCAGGTTGGAGCCTCGAGTTCGGCGTGCCGGTGGGAGTGATCGTTTCCGATACGTTCGGGCGTCCGTGGCGCGAGGGCTTGGTCAACGTAGCGATCGGCGTGGCCGGATTATCCCCACTCGCCGACTACCGCGGGAAGCGCGATTCCTCCGACCGTCCCATGCAAGCCACCATCATCGCCGTCGCCGATGAACTAGCATCCGCCGCCGAACTAGTGATGGGCAAGACCAGCGGCGTGCCAGTAGCAATCGTCCAAGGTTTTAGAGCGGAGAGTGTAGAAGGTTCAGCCAGCCAGATGATCCGTCCCGCGGATCAGGATCTTTTTCGCTAGCACGCCCACATCCGAAACGTGTGAACCAAGGCGAATTTCTATTCCTTCGGCAACCGGCGGAATTTTCCGCGGAAGAATATCAGCGGCTGACCGTCGGCCATTTGCACGTCCTCTACTTCTCCGACGCAAATCGAGTGGTCCCCCGCATCGTGCCAGCCAACTTTCCTGCAATCGAGCCGCGCCAGTCCTCCTTCGAGCGTCGGAGTCCCCCGCGCGCTGCGCGTAAATCGAATCCCCAGCCGATCCGCAGTGATTCGATCCTGTTCCACCAGCGCGAAATAACGCGCCCACTCTTCGTGATTCTCCGCCAACACGTTCACGCCAAATCGCATTTGCTCCGCCACCAGCCGGTGCGTCCGAGCTTTCTTCCCGATGCACACCAATATCAGCAACGGAACGAGCGAAACCGAGGTAAACGCGTTCGCGGTCATTCCATGAACGAGAGTCCCATCGTCCACCGTAACCACCGTAACCCCGGTGGCAAAGTGCCCCAGAACTTTGCGGAATATTTCCGCGTTGGGAGATTCCTTGGTCGGATCCGGCATGAGCAGTGACACGTTATCGCGGAACCCGCCAATCATCAAGATTCGCGCGACTGACCTCACTTCGAGAATTCACCTAACCTCGGAGTATCATGCTAGGAGCTCCATCGCATCAGCACAACGGAGAGTGTCGTGAGCCGCACAATCGCAATCGTTGGTGGCACCGGACCCGAAGGCATGGGGCTGGCCCTGCGCTGGGCACGCGCGGGAGAAGTGATCCGCATCGGATCGCGCGACGCGCAACGCGCCGCCGAAGCGGCTTCCCACATTGCCGAGCGCGCCGGAGCATCCGCGCAAGTGACGGGAATGGAAAACGCCGCGGCGGTCAGCAGCGCCGATGTGGTGGTGCTGACGGTTCCGTTCTCGGCGCACGCCGCGACGCTCAAAGGACTGAAGACTGCTTTCCGCCCCGGCACAATTTTGGTCGACACCACCGTGCCGCTGGCGACCGCGGTGGGCGGGCCGCCGACAAAAACGCTGGGGGTGTGGCAGGGATCGGTAGCGCAGCAAGCGGCCGAACTCGTGCCTAAGGAAGTGACTGTCGCGGCGGCATTCCACCAGGTTTCGGCGGTGCTGCTCGACAGCGATAAGGACGTCGATTGCGATTCGATTATTTGCACCGACGATGAGCGAGCGCGCCAGGTAGTGTCTGAACTGGCGGCGAAAATCCCGGGGGTGCGAGCCATCAATGGCGGAAAGTTGGAGAACGCAAGAATCGTCGAGCAGATCACCGCGGTGCTGATCGCGATCAATATCAAATACAAAGTGTACAGCGCGGGAATGCGGATCACCGGCCTGCCGATTTAGTCTTCAGCGGAAAGTGCCGGCCGCGCGGGCTAGCGGCTTGCCGAAGCCATGGCGTTCCAGCCAGGCGCGGGTTCGCGGGGCCGCGACCATCGCACTTCGGAGCGCCCGCAGGTCGTCGTAGTCGTCGACATCCATTTCCAGTTTTTCGTTGCGCAGAATCTTGATGCGCGCGCCGCACTGTTCCGCTTCGCCGAGATGCTTGCCAAAGCTACCCGGTCCGAAATGCGACGGAAAAAGCGGCGCAGGCGTGCGCAGCAGCGCGTTGGTGCCGTCGCCGTCACGCGAGGGAACGATCACCGTGGCCGGGGCCGCGGGCAGCGCTCGCCAGATGCTTTCGATGTCCGCCGGTCCCGCCAACGGAAGGTCCACCGGAAGCCGCAGCAAAGCCTTCACACCGAAGTGCGCGCACACGCGCGACGCGAAATCCACCGAGTCGGTCTCCGAAGTTTGCGTCGATTCCGGAATCACTTCCCAGCCGAGTTGCCGCGCGCGTTGCAGCACGCGCGGCTCGACGCTGATCACGAAAATGCGGTCCACTCCGCGCACGGCCGCCACCACATCGAAAAAATCCTGCCACAGCACATCCGCCAGCGCGATGCGCTGCTCCGGAGAAAAGTGCGCGGCCAGACGCTGCTTGGCCTTCGCTAATTCCTTGACCGGAATCAAAATTGCATTCATCTATCTTCCCGAGAGTTCTATTTTTTCGGTTCTAAGGTTCTACGGTTCCGGTTGCAGGTCAAGGGCGTAGAACCGTAGAACCTCTGACTCACGTCGCCCCGCCTAAAATTCCCGGCGCCAAGACCGCGCGAGCCAGCCGCACTTTATCACCCAGCGTCGACATCACCGTCGATGCCACCACAACATTCATGCCCATCGCTTCGATGGCCTTCTTCTGCCGCGCGTCGGCAGCATCAATCATCAGTGTGCCGCAAAAGTCGCGATACAGTTTAGCCACGCCCAGCGCGGAGGATTGCAGCCCCATCTGGCGCATCATCTTATCCGAAGGCCCTTTCAGCGATTTCCCGCCGACCAATGGGCACACCGCCAGCACCGCCTCGCGCCTTTCGCGCAACGTCTCGCGAATTCCGGGGACAGCTAATATCGGTCCGACGCTGATCATCGGATTGCTGGGGCAAATCACGATGCGCTCCGCTTTCGCTAACGCCGCCAGCACGCCCGGCGCGGGGCGCGACTTCTCGCAACCCTCGAAGCGAATCTCGCGAACCACCGGTTTCGCGCGCAGCTTGACGAAATATTCCTGAAACGCCAGCCAGCCCCGCTTCGCGCGTATTTTTGTTCGCACCGGCTGATCGCTCATCGGCAGAATCACCGCTTCCACTCCGAGCGCGCGGCGGACTTCGTCCGCTACCTGCGAAAGCGTGGCCCCGCGACGCAGCCGGTCGGTGCGATAAATGTGCGTGGCGAGATCGCGGTCGCCCAGATTAAACCAGCTCGGTCCGCCGAGCACCGCCAACCGTTCCAGCAGCCGAAAAGTTTCCCGCCGAAATCCCCAGCCGGTCTTCGGATTCACCACTCCGCCCAGAGTGTAGGTAACGATGTCCAGATCCGGCGATATTTCCAGGCCTTGCAACGAAAGGTCGTCGCCGGTATTTACGATCGCGGTGAGCTCACGCGCGTTCATCACCCGGCTCAGGCCCAAAAGCAATTTCGAGGCGCCCACTCCGCCCGCTAACGCCGCCACGCGCATCAGTATCCGGTTCCGGAAACGCTTGGCTGGAAGCTGCGCACCGAGGTGGCGCCCGGCGCCGGCAGATGCGGCTCCGCTGGATCGTTCACCGGAAACGTCTCGCGGATCTGATACGTGGTGGTGCGCTCCGCTGGAATGCGGCCGATCGAGCGAATCAGCGAACGGAATTGGGCTGGCTCAACGTACTCACCGAAATTCGCGCCGGCGGCTTTTGAAATGCTCTCTTCCATCAGCGTTCCGCTGAAATCGTTCGCACCCGCATCCAAACACGCCAACGACATTTCAAATCCCAGCTTCACCCAGGAGACTTGCAGATTGCGGATGGTGAGATCGAGCAGGATTCGCGAAAGCGCATGCACTCCCAGATGTTCGGCAATGGTGCTGCCGGGCCGCGCGCCGCCGATGCGGAACAAGCGGGTATTGGAATGAATGAAGCCGAGCGGCACGAACTCGGTGAAGCCGTGGGTTTCTTTTTGGATTCGCCGCAGGAGCAGGATGTGCCGGACCCAATCTTCGGGCTGCTCGGTGTGTCCGTACATCATGGTCGACGTGCTGGCAATTCCCAGGGAATGCGCGGTGCGCACCACTTCGATCCATTGCTCCACTTTCAATTTGTTGGGGCTCAGCTCTTCGCGCACACGGTCGTCCAGAATTTCCGCGGCGGTTCCGGGAATGCTGCCCAGGCCTGCGTCCTTCAGCATCTGGAGGTAATCGCGCAGGGGCAGACCGGTTTTCTCGACACCGTAAACAATCTCCATCGGCGAGAACGCGTGAATGTGGATTTGCGGGATCGCCGCTTTGATGTCGCGGAGCAGATCGCGATAGTAGAAAGGATCGAGATCGCGCGGCAAGCCGCCCTGGATGCAAATTTCGGTCGCGCCCAGTTCAACCGCTTGGCGGGTCTTGGCGATCAGCGTTTGGTTGGCGTGAAAGTAGGCGTCGGGAGAATTGGGGCCGCGACTGAAACCGCAGAACGCGCAACCCACGAAACAAATATTGGTGAAATTCAAATTGCGATTCACCACGTAGGTGATCGCTTCGCCCACCGCGCGGCGGCGCAATTCGTCCGCGGTCTTGAGCATGGCGATCAGGTCCGCGCCGCCGGTGCGAGCCAGGTGGGCGAGCGTGAGCGCGTCCTGAAAATCGGTTTCGCGCGCTTCCAGCGCGCGCTCCAGAATTCGCGCCACTTCCGGGCTGGCGCACTTCAGCGCGCCGCGCAAAGTGGCGTCGCGCATCTCGTCGACGAGTTGCATGGAGTTTTCGCTAGTTGCTGTCGCGGGCATAGCCATCCTGGTCGCGCAATTTTTCAACGTACGAAAAAACGCGGGGTTCGACGAATTCCCCGCGGGCGGCAGGTTCCGGCCCGGCCCACCCGCCGTTCCCGCGCACGAATTCGGGATACAGGGCCAGCCGCTCGCGCAGAACGTAACCGGCGGCCTCGGTTTTTTCCCGCAGCAAACGAATCGCCGGCCACGGCGCTTCGGGATTGATGTGATCCTTGGTGACCGGAGAAATCCCGCCCCAATCGTTCAGGCCGCCCTGAATCAAGCGCGGAAAATCGTGGTAGCTCAAGTTCGGCGGCGCCTGCAAATTCACATTCCCGGGCAGAATCAACCGCGCGACCGCCAGGGTCCGCAGCAAATCTTCGGCTCCCGGCTCGGCCATCTCCTGGAACCGGGTGCCTTCCTTGGCGCGAAAATTCTGCACGATCACTTCCTGGATGTGTCCGTAGCGTTGATGCAGGGCGCGGATGGCCAGCAACGAATCCACGCGTTCTTCACGCATTTCGCCGATCCCGATCAGAATTCCGGTGGTGAACGCAATTCCCTGGCGCCCGGCTTCTTCGATGGTGCGTAGGCGCAGCACCGGAACTTTGTCCGGCGCATTCCAATGCGCTTCACCTTTGCGCATCAGCCGCGTGCTGACGCTCTCCAGCATCAGCCCCATGCTCACGTTCGAATTCTTCAGGCGCGCCAGGTCTGCGCGGTCCATCACGCCTGGATTGGAGTGCGGGAGCAGGCCGGTGGCGTCGAGAACCATTTCGCACATGTCCGCCAGATATTCGAGGGTGCGCCGGTAACCCAGCCGGCGAAGTTGTTCCGCCGCTTCGGGAAAAAGTTTTTCGGGCTGGTCGCCCAAACTAAAAAGGGCTTCCTTGCATCCCGCTTCTTTCCCGGCCAGCGCGATGGTCCGCACATCATCGGTAGTGAGGAAACCGCCGCCGGGCTGGCCTGGGTCGCGGCGGAAAGTGCAGTAGCCGCAATAATCGCGGCACAGGCGGGTAAGCGGAATAAAAACTTTCTTCGAGAAGCTGATGGTCTTGCCGATCCACCGGTCTCGGCGCGCGGAAGCCGCGGCAAGCAGCACCGGCAACTCTTCGTGCTCGATCAACCACAACGCGTAGTCCCTTTGCACTCCCTCGAATTCCCGCTCCGCATGCGTGATGATATCGCCGGACCGGAAATCTTTGGCTTGTTGAACGGTCATCGAGCGTCCTGACCGGGCACGGCGACTATTGTACCCGGCAACCAACGCGAATTGGAGTGTGTGCTCATTTTCGAAGCCACGATTTCCGGTGAACCTGCCTCCAACCTACCAGAAACAGAGTCGACCAGTTTGTTCGCGGGCAATTATACTGCGGGCGGCCCGATTCGTCGAAGCGCTGACGTTTCGCGGAATCTTTGTCCCGGTTGAGGAGACTTGTATGACCGAACTTCTTACGTCCCACGTCGAACTGAACGTCGCGGACGGCAGCACCATGCGCGCGTATACTGCGCGTCCCGAAGATCGTGCCCCGCGGGCCGGGCTGATGGTGTTTCAGGAGGCGTTCGGCGTCAATGGCCATATCCGCGACGTCACCGAACGCTTTGCCCGCGAAGGCTTTTCCGCGATCGCGCCGGAACTGTTTCATCGCACCGCGCCGGGATTCGAGGGCAGCTACACCGATTTCAACAGCGTAGTGCCGCACATCAGCGCGTTGAAACCGGAAACGATGGCCGCCGACGTCCGCGCCGCATTTGCCTACCTGGAGGCCGACAAAGCAACGGACGGAAAACCCATCGCTTGCGTCGGATTCTGCATGGGCGGTATGGTTTCATTTCTCGCGGCGGCCGAAGTGGGCGTGCAAGCCGCCATTTCATTCTACGGCGGCGGAATCACCCCAAACCCGCGTTCCGGCGGACTACTCGAACGCACCTCCGAACTGCGCGCCCCGATCCTATTTTTCTGGGGCGGCAAAGACCAACACATCGGACCCGAAAAACAAAATCAGGTTACCGAGTCGCTACGCGCGGCAAATAAATCCTACGTCAGCGTGGAGTTCTCCGACGCCGACCATGGATTTTTCTGCGACCAGCGCGCCAGCTACAATGCGCAGGCCGCCGCCCAAGGTTGGGCGCTCTCGCTCGAATTTCTGAGCGTTCACCTCAGGAACCAGGGCGCCCAGGGCACCTAGGGCACGCACCTCACGACGCAAAATCCCCGTTTTGGAATTCGTCTAGCCGATCGATTCAAAACTGCTGCGTCTTCTTCTACCCATCGCCTTGCTCTGAGGGCAGGGAACATTTTCGGGCTCAGGTAAAACGGTTTTTTGCCCGGATGCGGGACATTTCTCCTCTCAGGAATCAAGGACATCCGAAATTCAAGCTGGCAGTGTTGCGGTTTAGGTTTTGGATACCTAGCGATGTGAGAACTAAGGCCGGGGCAAGTTTTCCTGGTCGACGGATTTAAAGTGGGTGGAAAAGGCATGATGAGGGGGGGCACACAGCCAGGTTGGCTGTGCCACAAAACCCGCGTGAACTAAGGTTGGGGACAAGTTTTCCTGGTCGACGAATTTAAATTGGGTGAAGGCATGATGCGGAGCGCACACTGCTTTTGATTTAGGCGAGGTTGATGATGTGGACGCGAAATCTTCCGCACTGGAATCCTGAAGGGAATCCGCGTTGACCTCTCTCTGGACCGTTCGGGGAACGTAGATCGTGTCGAGATAAAATTGAAGTTTTCCTGCGAGTTCGAGATGGACGAGGGTTATGAGGCGGCCGCCGAAGCAACTCAAGAAGACTGCTTGTTGGTCCGCCTTGGTGCGGGTGGAGTTGATGATCTGCTCGCGCACCGGACCGACCGCTGGCCGCGCGCGCGTTTGCGTGGCGGCTGGTGAAAGCAGGCGGAGGCTTGGAAATTCCGGTCTAGTACTCAGAAATAGTGCCGCGTGAGGGAATGAAGTGTTGACACGAGACGGCGGCGAGCATATATGTTTTGCGCGAAGTTGAAGTTGCACTCTCCTGTAGTCCCGGCCCCTTCCGAAAATTGCCAAGCAAAAGGAGAACACGAATGGCGAAGCCCATTGCTCTTGCCCCGTTTTTTTCACCGGCCCAGTGGAAAGCAGCATTCGTAGTCAGCCTGATCCTGGGTACGCTTGCAGTGAGCCCTTCCGGGAACGCGCAGGAGCATCGCATCACCACGTTTGACGTTCCCGGGGCCGGCACAGCGGCAGGTCAGGGAACGTTGGCATATGGAATTAATTCGGTGGGAGTGATCGCGGGAACCTACTACGATGCGGAGAACATTTCCCATGGTTTTCTACGCGATCCCGGGGGCAAGTTGACGATGTTCGACGTACCAGGCGACGCCGGGGGTACGACGGTCCTTGGCCTCAACGCCGAGGGAGCGGTGGTGGGATACTTCGTTGACGCAACCCCAGCGATCCACGCATTCCTTCGGACTCCGGATGGCAAGTTCATTACCTACGATGCGCCGGGTGCGTGCACGACGAGTGTGAATGTGGGCTGCCATGGCAGCGGAGCGTGGGACATCAATATTTTGGGTGTGGTGGTGGGACCCTACGAGGATACGAGCGGCAACTTCGTGGCGCACTGCGCGATACGCTACCCCGACGGCCAGTTCACGACCTTCGAGGTTCCCGGTTCTTCCATGGAAGCCGGCCAAGGCACCCTCCCTGCAATCCTGTCAGGCCTGAATATCTGGGGCGCGATCAGCGGAGAGTACTACGACGCGAACAATGCGTTTCATGGCTTCCTGCGCACTCCCACTGGCGCCTTCATCCACTTCGAAGCCCCGGGCGCGGACACGACCATATCCTTCAACGGCACGTTCCCCGAGAGCCTGAACGACGCCGGGGCGATCGCCGGATACGACCTTGACGTCAACGAGGTTTACCACGGATTCCTGCGCAGTCCGGCCGCTGGCTTCACGACGTTCGAGGTTCCCGGAGCGGACACAACTGCTGGCGACTACAACGGCACCTTCCCCAGCAACATCAACCTGTCGGGGGCGATCACGGGAAACTATGTCGACGCGAACGATGTATCCCACGGCTTCCTGCGCGGTCCGAACGGCGGGTTCACGACGTTCGAGGCTCCCGGAGCGGACACAACTGCCGGCGACTACAACGGGACCTTCCCGGTAAGCAACAATGGGGCGGGGGCGATCACGGGATATTACATTGATACAGGCAATGTGTATCACGGCTTCATTCGGGAACCGTAAGCGCGCTGTGCGTGAGTCTGAGGGTGAGGCAGTTATGGGTCGATGGGCCGGCGAAGGGAAGCAGCGGATTCCCTTCGCCTAGACGAGACGCTCAGGAGCATCGACCAGATGCCTGCCTGCATTCTCACGCCCTTTTGCGAAGGGCCGTCCTGGTAGGAGAAGGAAGTGATGTCAAGGCAAAATGTATTCTGGATCCTAATGGCGACGTGGGTTGCCGCACCGACCATGGTCATGTTTCTCTGTGCCGGCCGGTCGGGGGCG
>Ga0182015_10005227_pt1 | contig 13587 bp, 16 predicted proteins | sample 712P3MmetaG_FD_120478 | JGI IMG/M metagenome (GOLD analysis project Ga0182015, IMG submission 120478) | Permafrost microbial communities from Stordalen Mire, Sweden - 712P3M metaG | ecosystem: Environmental > Terrestrial > Soil > Wetlands > Permafrost | place: Sweden: Stordalen | collected...
CCCAAGGTGAGATGAAGTGTAGCCTGGCGTCAGGATGCGTGCAAAACTGCCCTTCTGCACCGTGGAGAGACACTTGCGGATATTCCAGGTCGACGCATTTACCTGCACCCGCTTCACCGGCAACCCGGCAATGGTCGTCCTCGATGCCGACGGTCTGAGCGACCTCTCTTTGGCGGCCATTGCCCGGGAATTTGCGCACGCCGAAGTGGCGTTCGTATGCGCGGCCACCGCGCCCGACCACGACATGCGTCTGCGATTTTTCAATACGCGCAAGGAGGCGCCCTTCGTCGGCCACGCAACCATCGCGGCTCACGCGGTGTTGTTGGCGATCGGCAGACGGGGGGTCGGCGTGTGCCGGCAATTGTGCGGCATGGGCATCATCGAGGTGAGCGTCCACGAGGACGGAGCGGGAACCGTGGAATTCCGCCAAACCCTGCCCGAATTCGATCCACCCTTGCCGCTCAAAACCACCCTGCGAATTGCCGAGGCATTGCGGCTTTCCGGTGCGCAGTTGCACGACACCATGCCCGCCCGCGTCGCGCGCAAGGGAAGCTCGAGACTGCTGCTGCCCGTCGGCGACGCGCGCGCGCTCGATGCGCTGACGCCGAATTTCGACACCTTGATCGCGCTGGGCAATGAATTGAAGGTGGACGGGTTTTTCGCGTTTTCGGTAAATCGGGGCGCGGACGGGTTATCCACGGATTCGCGGATGTTCTGTCCGGCGCTCGGAATCGCGGAGGACCCCGTGAGCGGCAATGCGCACGCCATGCTTGCAGGTTATCTGTGGGATCGCGGTCAATTCGGAAACAGCGTGTCCGCCTTCGTCGGCCGGCAGGGCCGGCAGATGAATCGCCCCGGCCTGGTCAGCGTTCGCTTGGAAATCGATCATGGGGAGTTGATCGCCGTGCACATCGGCGGCAGCGCCGTTCTGGTCAGCGAGGGGACGTTGACCCCGTGAACATGCGCAACGCCTCGGCCGCGCTAGCCGGTTGACGGCGACGCGGCCTTCGGCGCCGCAGGCGGTGCTGCCACATCCATTTTCAATGCGAGCACCAGGGCTTGAAGACTGGTATCCACCGTCTTCGCCGCGGAGACCGCTTCCGTCATGTTGCCGGTGGCGAAAGCCGCCTGAGCCTTCGACCACAGCGTCTCGGCGCTGCTTAGACGGCCTCTCGCCGAATCGAGGTTGACGCCTGACACGACATTGCGTCCTGTCTTGCGAAGCGCATCGAGGTGGCCTTGGATGGCGGTCATTGTGGTCGGCACCTCGGCGGCGAAGCCGGACCATTGTTCGTTGAGCACCTTCGCCTGCGCCAGTTCGTCTTTCTTGGCGGCCGCTGCGCCCGCCAAACCTTGCGCCTCGCTCATCACCGCCGGCGCCTTCCGGAGAACGGTCGCATAATCCCCCTTGTCGAAGGACACCCTGAGTTCCCCCAGCTTGATCCGTGTGTCGGCGTATTGGTCCGGAACGTATTGTTGCGCGTCGGCCGAGGCGGCGGACACGATCGCCTCGATGTCGATGATCGACCGTTGCGCGGGCTCAATCTCCTTGGAGCAGCCGGCCAGCGCCATCAGGATCATGGCAACGCAGCCATGGCTGCGATACCGCAGTATCGACGACATACACTCTCCTCAGCCGGCGCATCCAGCTACATTTCGCGACGCGCGCGCTCCAACCACTCGGCCTGGGCCTTGCGATAGTGCGATGGCGCCAATTTCGCTCCGTCCAGCAAATCTTTCAGCATGCCGCGCGCGTCGTCAAGCTTGCCGCGGCGCTTGAGCAGGAGCGCGTACCGCAGCCGGGCCTCCGCGCCGGGATATCCCGGCGCCGCGGCGGCGTACTCGTGTTCCGCCTCATCCAGCGCATCCTGCGCTTCCAGGGCGCGGGCGTAGAGAAGATGCCCATCCGGCGATTTGAACTCAGGGTTGTGCAGTATCAGGCGCTCGAGAGAGGCCTGTGCCCCACCGTAGTCGCGCGCCGCGAACTGCGCCTGCGCCAAACCCAACAGCAGGGTCGGATCGTGTTCGAAAATACCGGCGAGTCCGGCTTGGTACACGCCGATGGCCTCGGCAAACTGGGCGCGCTCGTACAACTCTTCCGCGAGCCGGCGGCGCGCATCGACGTTGCCGGACAACTCCACGGCCGCCACGGCATGTCGCAGATCCCGGTTGGGGTCGATGATGCGCTGCATGCCCGCCTTGGTGCGCCGCGCGGACCGGCCGCCGAAGACCCCCGGCAGTATTTCGACGACGACATACGCCACGGACCCCGCTGCCGGCAGCAGCGCTATGGCCCAAATCCACAGGCTGTTTCTTCCCGTCCTTATGACGTGAACGATGAGTCCGGCCTGGATGGCGAGGGTGAGGATGAAAATCAACGACACGCAGCAAACTCCCAATTCGCGCCCGCGCAAACGGGATAGGGTCCCCAGCACGCGTGGGGATGATAACAGGCTGGGGACCCCGGCGGGCGCGGTGCCTGCGGGGTGAACGGACTCAGACAGGCTCCTAGCGTTCGGCTATGCGGATCCTGCGCTCAACCTCGGCACACTTGGACCATCCGATGTTCGACAGCGAATATCCGAGAACGTGATCCGACCTTGGATCGACGCTGACCTCCAGTTCGCAGCCGTGAAAGCCCGACGGCGCGCCTGCCGGCACCTGTTCCAGGAACCACACGTACTCAAGCTTGGTCGTGGCCGTTTCGATTTTGCGCGGCTCGCCGAGCGCCTCCCGCAGCCGGCTCACCGGCTTGCCCACGTTGTCCGCGGCAATGCGCGGAATCGGTCGCACGGCGTAGGCGGAGTTGCCGCAAGCGGCGAGCATCAATCCCGCCATCGCGGCGGCGGTCGCAGCCAAACGCATCATCGTGAGACTCCCGTGCCTGACAGTGAGGCTCAAGTGTTGCCGTTCGCAGCGCCTCTTGCCGCTGACTCAGGTCGCAGAATGGAATTCTGAGGCATGGGCACGCCGCTTATGTAAATTCAACGCGTGAGTCATTCCGCGCGGCAGATCTTCCGGATGATGTGCCGCTATGATGAGCGTGCGGTTCTTCGACATCAAACGCCCGAGCAGCCGCTTCATCGCGGCCCGCTGAGGCGGGTCGAGGCCGGTGAGCGGCTCGTCCAACAACAGAATGCGCGGTTCGCCCGCGAGGGCCCGCGCGAAGAGTGCGCGGCGCAGCTGACCATAGGACAGTTCGCGCGGCCGGCGCTTCGCGAGCGACTTCAGGGCAAAGAACTCGAGCCAGTGTCGCGCGTGCGCCTTGTCCGACGGCGTCGGAGCCTCGGCCATGCCGATGCTCGCGTAGCGGCCGCTCATCACCAAATCGAGCACCGTCACGTTCACCGCATAATCCGTCTGCAGCTCCGGCGACACGTAGCCCACCTGACGCTTCCACGCTTCAATGGGCGTACCGAACGGAAAGCCGCGGCGCTCGATTTTTCCGCCCAACGCCGGCGACAGATCCCCATACAAGAGTTTGAGGAAACTGGACTTGCCGGCGCCGTTGGCTCCGAACACGGCCCAGTGCTCGCCCTGGTGCAGGCGCCAATTCAGGTCGCGTAATACGGCCCGGTATTCCACGTAGAGATCGGCTCCGGTAATGCGCAGCAGCACCCTCCCATCCGCGGCGCCGGGTGTGCCCATGAATCGGGACCGCAGGACCTTCGTCCCCCGCCTGGACGGGTATTCGTCGGCGGCCGCCGTCAGCCGCTCGAGCGCGGCGCTGCGCAGCTTCGTGACCGAGCGCAGCCGGCCGGCGTGCAATTCGATCAGCCCCGAGGTGCCTTGCGGCACGTCCATGGCACGGTGAGCGGCGGCTATCCAGGACTGCCCCCGGCGACGCGCATGATCGAGTATGCGGTCGATGCGGTGTCGGTACCCCTCATCCAGGCCGTTGTAGAACTCATCGAGCAACAGCCAATCCGGATCCTGGATCAGGGCGCGCGCCAGCAACCCGAGGCGCTTCTGCCCGTAGGACAGGGTCAGGAATCGGCGGTTCTTCAGGTGAGTCAAGCCGCAGATTCGAAGCATGCTTCCGATCCGACGGCGCTCCGGGGTCGTCGCCGGCTCGAGCAGCAAATCAGTGCGGTGCAGGCCCGTCGCGAGCAGATCGCTCACCGTGGGATTCCAATCGTAGCGGACGTATTTATCCTGCAATTCCGCGCCGACATAGGCGATCCGCCGCTTCGCCTCGGCGACTTCGACCCGGCGGCGGCCGATCCGATATTCGCGCGACTCGCGGCCGGCGGGCGTGGGCCATACGTCCGTGCCGAGCAGCTTGAGAAGTTGCGTCTTGCCCGCACCGTTTCCGCCGATGAGAGCCCAGCGCCCGCCCGCTTTGAAACTGAGGGAGATGTCCCGCAGAGCCCAGCTATCGCCGCGCCGCACGCTGACCGCGTGCAGCGCCATGCTCAAACGCCCCGTCATGCGCCGCTGAGCCGCCAGCTGCCCCCGTGCACGGTGACGCGGCCGTCCCGGACGAGTTTGATGAGATGTGCCTCCAGGGTGAGCCGCGCCCAAACGTGGCGGTCCGGCGGCACATCGTCGTAGACCGCCGGCGTGAGCTCGTCCAGGGTTGCCGCGCCGAGCCCCAGCTTTTGCACGACCTTCTCCTCGCGCGCCATGCGATGCGCGCGCAACTGCGCGACGGCATGCTTGCCGCTTTGCATGATTCCGCCGTGGCCGGGCGCAATGCGCTCGAAATCGAAGCCGGCCAGCTTGTCGAGCGAATTCAGGTAGGCCGCCATGTCGCCATCCGGCGGAAGAATGACGGGCGAGACGCCTTCGAGCACATGATCTCCGGTCATCAGCAAGCGCTCTTCATCCAGCAGATAACAGACGCAGTTGGACGCATGCCCCGGTGTATGAATGGCGGTGAGCGCGATGTCGCCCATAATCAGCCTCTCACCGTCCCGCGGTACTCGCTCAGGCAGGAACGTTTCATCCTGGCGCCCATCATGCGGCGGCGGCAAGCCGATCAAACAGGCGCCCGTCCGGCGGCCCAGCACCGCCGCGAGCGGCGAGTGATCGCGGTGAGTATGCGTGACCACGATCCACCGAATGGCCCCGTCGGCGGCATCCATGATGGCCTCGAAATGCCGGACATCGTCGGGTCCGGGATCGACGACGGCGACCTCGGTGCGCCCCAACAGGTAGGTATTGGTCCCGGGCCCGGTCATCAGCCCTGCGTTGGGTGCGACTATGCGCCGCACATCGGCACAGAGTGTGCTCGGCTTTCCATGGGCCGCTTGCATGGCCGTCATCCGATCCATGATATTTTTTCCCCCAAGGGGTGCGTCATCGCGGCGTTGCATGGCTCGATACCGGCGGCGTTATGTACGTCTGTGATCCACATCCCAGTTTGCCACAGTTGCCATGATCGCCGGAGCGGCTACACTGGGCACATGTCGAAGTCTCCAAACGCCAGGCGATTGGGTGGCCCGCTCAGCTGGGATGATCTGTCGCGATCCGATGCGGAACAGAACCAGCGGTTCCTCGCCGAGTCGCTATCGCTGTTGCTGGCGGACCTGCTGCGCTCGGTGCTGTCGGATGCCAGCCCTGCTCTGCCGGCGGACGAATCCGCGGTTGAGCGCTATCGTCATTTGGCCGACTCGCTGGCGGACGGGGAATCGCGTCGCCGGACCAGCCTCGGAATCACCCGGGCAGGGCTCGCCAAGCGCTGTGTCACCTGGCTGAAGCTGCTCCTGACTCCGGCGCCAAACTCGTCAGCCGCGGCCCCGATGCGCGAATTTGTCGATGCGCTGGGATTGTTTCCGGCGCTTTTCGACAGCGAGCCCTCGGCGCGCTCGCGCCGCGCACGCCTGACCTGGCTGCTGACCCATGATCGCCGGCTCGATGCCAGCACCCGCGAGGCCGCGACGGCATTGATTGAAGCATGCGAACATTTGGGCGCACTGCTCTGGCCCGACGCAGAAACTGCGTAACGCAGTTCCTATCTGACTCACCGGCGGAAGCGTATAATACTCGGTTCTCCCTTCGCGCGCTGGCTGGAGTTTTGCATGCAACCACCTTCCACACCTGTGCCCGACGGCGAATCGGGCGCGATTCCCGCTGCGGACAAGTCCCGGTTCACGTTCCAAAGGCTGCTCCAGCCGTTCACGGTCGACCGTGACATCGCGACGCCGGTGGTATGGTTCTTCCTCGATTGGCTGGTGCTGGGCGCGGCGATCGCCACCCTTTTGGTGGGCGAGGCTTGGTGGGTCAAGGTTTTCGCATCGCTGGTGGCGGCCCTGTGGATTGCGAGATTGTTCGTCATCGGCCATGACGCCTGCCACGGCTCCTATACGCCCAATAAAACTCTCAACATGTGGATTGGCCGCATCGCCTTCCTGCCATCGCTGACGCCCTACAGCCTGTGGGAGGTCGGACATAATCTTGCGCACCACGGATTCACGAATTTGAAGGGCCGTGATTACGTTTGGACGCCGTACTCGCCGAACGAATTCGCGCGCCTGCCCTGGTTTCGGCGCCGGCTCGAGCACGTCTACCGCAGCGGTGTCGGCCAGGGCGTCTATTACCTGGTCGAGATGTGGTGGAAGAAGCTGTTCTTCCCGGGTCGCAAGCACGTGACGACGCGGCGCACCAGCCACCTCGTCGATAGCTTCCTCGTTGCGGGATTCGCTGCATTGTGGATCGGGGGTTTGACGTTGTGGGGGATCCGTAACGGCAGTTCCATATGGTCGCTGCTGATTTTTGGATTTGCGGTGCCGTTCTTCTTGTGGAACTGCCTGATGGGATTCGTGATCTACGTGCAGCACACCCACCCGCGGGTGGCGTGGTATGAGCGGCGCGACCAATGGAGCGCGAATGCGGGCTATGCGACCACCACGGTGCACGTCAAGCTGATGCGGCCGTTCGACAGCTTGATTCACTACATCCTCGAGCACGGCGCACATCACGTGAATATGGCCGTTCCGTTGTACCGCCTGAAGGAGGCTCAGGCGAGGCTCAGCGCAACCCTGGACGAGCGATTGAATTCGGAAGTCTTCACCTGGCGCTATTATTGGAACACCGTGCGGCGCTGCAAGTTGTACGACTTCGCACAGCACGTGTGGACCGACTTCGACGGGCGGATCACCTCCCAGCCCGTTGTTCCGATCCGCTGACCTGCCCGGGGCGCAACAGCGCCTTCGTCAAGTCGATCGCAATTTGGCGCCGGTGCCGGCGCTACCCCAACATTTTCGCGTGGTGTTGCAGGTGATCGGCCATGAAAGTCTGTATGAAATAATAGCCGTGATCGTAGCCCGGCTGCATTCGCAGCGTGAGCCGCTGCCCGGACTTCGCCGCGGCAGCCGACAGTTTTTCAGGCAACAACTGCAGTTCCGCGAGAAACTGATCGTTGGTGCCCTGGTCGACGAGGATGTGTGCGGGAAACGCCTGGCGAGCCATCAATTCGCTGGCATCGTGCTCGCGCCATTTCTCCTCGTCGGAACCGAGGTAGTTTGAGAACGCCTTCTGACCCCACGGGCATTGCATCGGCGCGCTGATCGGCGCAAATGCCGACACCGATCTGAACCGGGTGGGGTTGCGCAGGGCGATGGTCAATGCCCCATGGCCGCCCATGGAATGACCGAAGATGCCGGTGGCGCCCGGCAACGCCGGAAGGTTTGCGGCCACGACCTCGGGCAGTTCGCGCGAGACGTAGCTGTACATCCGGTAGTTCGTCGACCAGGGTTCCGCGGTCGCGTCGATGTAGAAGCCGGCGCCCTGACCGAAATCCCATTTCTCCGCGTCGCCCGGAATGCGGGGTTGGCGCGGGCTGGTGTCCGGAGCGACCAGCATCAGCCCCAATTCGGCGGCAACCGCTTGCGCGTGCGCCTTCGTGGGGAAGGTCTCCTCCGTGCAGGTCAGGCCCGCCAGGTAGTACAACACCGGCACTTTCCCAGCCTTCGCCTGCGGCGGCTGATAGACCGAAAACCTCATGGGCCCGCCGGTCTCATGCGACTCGTGCTTGTAGAATTGCTGCACGCCGCCAAAGCAGGCGTGTTCCGACAACAGCTGGATTGAACTCATGGCAACACCATCGCGCGGCAAGGGCTAGGAGCCTGTCTGAGTAATCTACGTGGCCGCGAGCGTGGCAGATTTCCCTTCAATCGAGGCGGAGCCGACGCAGTTGGGTTAGGGCCCAATGAGGAGGCGACAACGACGAGTGAAGGGAAATCTGCCCGCTCCCGAAGGGTTGGCAGGGGGAGGGGCGTCTGCGGCGTTGCGCGGCTTGCCCATAGTGCCCACTATGGGCCGCGCCTCGCGCCTTGCATCCGCTCCCTCCCCCTGCCAACGCGGTTCACGTAGATTACTCAGACAGGCTCCTGGGATATTCTTGAGGCGCATACCCTAAATCAACCCGGGCAGACTTGGAAGCAGCATATGAATATTGAATTCTCCGCCACCGAAGCGCGCGTCATCGGCTGTCTGATCGAAAAGGAGATCACGACCCCGGATCAATATCCGCTGTCGCTCAACGCGCTCACCAACGCCTGCAATCAAAAGACCAACCGCGAACCGGTGCTCGAGCTCACCGAAGCCACCGTGCAAAACGCGGTCGACTCGTTGATGAAGAAGTACATGGTGAGCGACAAATCGGCCGGCTACGGCGGACGCGTCACCAAGTACAAGCATCGGTTTTGCAATACGGAATTCGGTTCGCTGAAATTCTCCAAACAGGAATTGGGCATCATTTGCGTGCTGCTGTTGCGCGGCCCGCAGACCCCCGGCGAGCTGCGTTCCAGGACCAACCGAATGTGTGAATTCGCCGACTCATCGGCGGTCGAAGCCGCGCTCAAGGGTCTGATGGAGCGTGAGGACGGCCCGTTCATCGCGCGCCTGCCGAGAATGGCGGGTGCGCGCGAATCGCGCTACGCGCATTTGTTCAGCGGCATGATCGAGTCTGCGCCGGAGGCGCAGCAGGCGGCGGATGAGGGGGAACCGGGCGCACCGGCCGCCAACTTGAGCCAGCGTGTCGCGCAGCTGGAAGAGACGGTTGCGCAGCTGCGCGTCGAGATCGAGGAGCTGAAGATCGCGGCGCTCGGGCACAATGCCGGCGCAGGAGGGTAGGCGCCGGACCGCCGCCCGCGTCAATGCGGCAAGGAAGCCGTCTGCTTGGCGATGCCGTCGCGCTCCTGCAGCCATTTGTCGAACGCCTCGACATCCGAAACGCGCATTCCGTTGGCGTTGCTTCGGTGCTCGGCCAGCCACTTTTGCATCGCCGACATCAATTCATCTGCAAGCGGCCGCGCATGATTGAACAGGTCCATGTAAGCGGCCTTGGCCTCGTCCAGGCGATCCACGGCGAGACAGGCTTCGCCGCGATGTTCGACCGCATCGAGCAAATCCGGCTTCAACGCCAGGGTGTGATTGTAATCGTCGACCGCTTCCATATAGGCCCCGAGCCGAAGGTGGATGTAGCCCACATTGTTCCAGGCTTCATACATGTCGCCCTTGTTGCTCAACGCCTCGGTGAATTGATCCAATGCGCGATTGTAATTGTCACCCATCTTTTCCATGGCATTCGCCCTTTTGTCCGGGTTTTGCGCGGCTGCAGCCGCGCTCTCGTAGTCCTTCGCCTTGGCCAGCGACTTCATCCCGGCCGTGTACGCCTTCCGCGCCGCCGCATCGGGCTTCTCGACCATCGGCGTCGTTTGAATCCCTTCCCCCGGCTGACCCATGTTGGGCGAGCGGCCGGCGCCGCCCTGCCCCCCCGGCATCATCTGTCCTCCGGCCACGGCGGCGCCGGCGAGCGATGCCGCCGCAATGATGACGAACAAGCAATCGAGTGAAATCCGGCGCATTCTGCCCCCCGAGCGGCATTTTTCCGATGTGTGCAATACTTTGAGATCCATGACCCCCAATCTTAGATTTTTACTCCTGACCGCGTTGGCTTTTTTGACTGAAGCTGCCGGCGCGCAATCGCAGCCGGGAATGGCCCAGATTCTGGCCGCAACCAAACCATCGGATTGGCGGCGCTTGGACCCCGACGATACCCTGTATGTCGACCTGCCCAAGGGCCGCGTGGTCATTGCCCTGGCGCCGCGTTTTGCGCCGCTGCATGTGCGCAATATCAAGACCCTGGCACACGCCAAGTATTTCGACGGCCTGCCGGTGCTGCGGGTCCAGGAAAACTACGTCGTGCAATGGGGCGACCCCGACAATAGGCACCCGATTCCACCCGGTATCGGCAAGGTCGCGCCCGAATTCGATTCACCGCTGCCGCGGGATATGGCGTTCACGCGCCTTCCCGACGGCGACGTGTACGCGCCCGAGGTGGGGTTTTCCGACGGCTTTCCGGTGGCGCGATCGGCCAAACTCGGAATGGCTTGGCTCGCTCATTGCTACGGCATGGTCGGCGTCGGACGCGACATCGACGTGGAAAGCGGCAGCGGCGCCGAGCTGTACGTGGTCATCGGCCATTCGCCGCGCCATTTGGACCGCAATGTCGCCCTGGTTGGACGGGTCGTCAAGGGAATGGAGTTGCTGACCAGCCTGCCACGCGGCAGCGGCGACATGGGCTTTTATGCGAAGGACGAAGTCCCTGTGCCGATCAAATCGGTGCGCATCGCGTCGGACGTGCCGCCGCCGGATCGAACCGACCTCGAGATCATGCGCACCGACACGCCGGCGTTCGCCGCGCTGGTGGAGTCCAGACGGAATCGGCCCGAGTCATTCTTCAAGATTCAGGCGGGCCGCATCGAGTTGTGCAACGTGCCCCTCGTGGTGCGCCAACCGCCCTAGGCTTCCGCCTGTCTCCCCGGGCCCCCACCTGTCGCCCCCAGGAGTACGTCTCGGGGAAACGCCTAATCGGTCTCGCCGGCGGCGACTTTGATGCCGATGCGCAGGGTCGTCGTCGCGATGCGCACTTCGATCAGGAAGGCCGACAGCGCCGCCGCCAGGGTCAACATCGACAAGATGAACATGCCGGCGATGAACGTCGCCAGTTCCCACCGCAGGAACGCGTTGACGAACAGCATGACGACCACCAGCGCAATGAACAGTGCCGAGAGCGTGATGAGCGTGATCGCCGCATTGATCCACCGGGAGCGGCGCGCCAGAACCCTGAGCTGGCCGTGCAAGTCGTGCGGATCCAAGACGTCGTCGGGCCGCAGGAGACGATCCTCCATGGCGCGAGCCCGGTCCACGATGCGCGCGAGCCGGTTGGTGAGCACATTCAGGGTCACGCCGATTGCGGATATGAGAAATATCGGCGTCAGCGCAACCTGGATCAGGTGCGCGATTTCAACGGATTGAGCGGTCATGGATGGGAACCGCCGGAACTGGAAGACAGGAACGCCCCGGCCACATCAGACGCGGCCGGGGCGTGCACTCAAGATTATGTTACTTGGTTGTCGGTGCGGGTGCAGCAGGGGCCGCCGCTTTCTTCTTGTGGTGCTTCTTGGGCTTCGGGGTGGTCGTCTTCGGGGTCGATGCGGCCGGCGCATCGGCGGACATCGGGGCGGCGCTCTTCGGCATGTCGGCAGCCATCGCGCCAGCGGCGAGGCCCATGGTCAAAAAAGCAGAAACAATCAAGGCTCCGGACTTAGTCATAACAACTCCAGCGGTGGGTATAAACGAGCAAACGCAAGAATACGACGGATCCGCAAATTTCAGCACAGATGAAGATCATTTCACAAACGGGGAACGTTGCCTTGAAAGGACACGGTGCCGCAAAATTGCGCTGCCGCGGCGCGGGACACGGCGCCGGTGCGCTACCGGCGCCCTTTTGCCCGCACGTGCCAGACGAGGTACGCGACAATGGCGGTGTTGGCGATCACGACGGCGGCCTTGCCGAAGTTGGGCCGGTGGACGAACTCCCAGACCTCCAGCGGAATCAACGAGGCTGTAATGATGGTGGTCAGCCATTCCGCCCACCGCTTGCGCATCCACAGGCCGATTCCCTCGACCGCGAACACCGCGGCATAGGTGAACGTCACGAATCGCAGCGCGCGAATTTCCGATTCGGAGAGGCCGCTGAATCTCTGCAGCAACTGCGACACCACTTGATGCTCGAGTCCCGCGGGCCTGGCCTGCACCCATGTGATCAGCTTGGCGGAAAGGGACGCATCGTGAAGCCGTAACTCGCCGTACGCCGCGAACAGCAGCAGCACGACCTTGACGATTTTGTACAGCGCGATAGTGCGCAACATCCCGAAGCGCGGCGTCGGCGCTTGGTCGTCGGCGGCGATCATGGATGGCCCGAAGCCTACGCCTGACCCGCTGCGGGCTGGAACTCGAGCGTGGCGTCGAGCAAGGCCGGAATGTCGAATACCGCCCGCTCGTTGTCGATGACCAATGGCGCGACTCCGGCGGCGGCGACCAGCGCTGCAGGCACTTGAATACGGTCGCGTTCGCGGGTGACGGTCCACGTTTCGAGCCGCTTGTCCTGAAACGCGAGGTTGAGCGCTCCCCAGCGCAGCAGAGCCGCGCGCGCCAGCGGCGTATCCCCGCCCCACTGTCGCTGCGCCAGCGCCATCGCCGAACTGGCCGCAATTTCGGCATGCGGCAGCGTCATGAGATCCTGAATGTATCTCACCATCTCGTCCGGAGGGACGTGCAGGTTCATGTAAGCCGAGGCTGACTCGCTCATTCGCCCATTTTAAGTCGGATTCTCAAGGCTGAACATGGCCTTCTCGTCATCATAGGCAAAAGCTTCGGCGTACCGGCCCCAGCGAACCACGTTGCGCAAGGTCTGGTCGGCGGCTTCCTCGTTCATGAAGTCCTCGAGTTCGTCGATGAAGCGGCTTTTGCGCGCCGAATGTGAAGTGCGTTCATCCAATACCCTACGGATGTGTGCAGCCAGCGGCACGTAGGTGAGCAGGTGACGCAGGAAAATGCGTTTACGTTCGTCAACATCGGCATGTGCGAAGGCCAGCCCGTCTTCGGTCAGCCTGAGGTCTCCGCCTTCGAGTTCGGCGAAGCGCAGCAGTTGCAGCGTTTCGGCAACGGGAAATAGCTCATCGATCTCCATTTGCAGATCCGAGGCGATATCCGGAAGGTCCGCCTTGCCGCTGAACGGCGCCGCCGCCACCGCTTCGATGAGGCCCGCGAGCAGGTTGGTCGACACGGGGGGCAGGACGCTGCCGATGCCCAATCCCGGGAAACGTTCCTGGCGTCCGCCCTGGACAACCTTCGGGCGGGCCGTCATTTCGACGTAGATCCGCTCGACCAGTTCGCGAAAACTGGGGTCGAGGCGGTTGCGCGGCTGCGGCAATGACACTTTGATTTCACTCAGGATTCTGCCCGGATTGCTGCCGAATACCAGGATGCGATCGCACATCAGCACCGCCTCCTCGATGTTGTGCGTCACGAGAATCACGCCCTTGATGGGCATGCGCCCCTCCGACCACAAATCCAAAAAATCCGTGCGCAGCGTCTCCGCGGTCAGCACGTCGAGCGCCGAGAACGGCTCGTCCATCAGAAGAATGTTTGGATGCACCACCAGCGCCCGCGCAAACCCGACGCGTTGCCGCATGCCGCCCGACAGCTCGCGCGGGTATGCCGATTCGAAGCCGTCGAGGCCGATGAGATCGATGGCGGCCAGCGAGCGCTTGCGGATTTCCACCCGTGGCATCC
>Ga0182015_10005228_pt1 | contig 13586 bp, 14 predicted proteins | sample 712P3MmetaG_FD_120478 | JGI IMG/M metagenome (GOLD analysis project Ga0182015, IMG submission 120478) | Permafrost microbial communities from Stordalen Mire, Sweden - 712P3M metaG | ecosystem: Environmental > Terrestrial > Soil > Wetlands > Permafrost | place: Sweden: Stordalen | collected...
CCAGTTCGGCCATAAGCCTTCCCGCGGCCTCCTTCTGAAACTTCCAGGCGACCTGTCCCTGTAGGGTTACCGCCCCTCCGCTCACTATAGGTTGGATGTTCGACCATCGCGTCGCTATGTTCCAGCGCAATACGCTGCTGGCCGCCTCGGCGATATCCACATCGCTGCGCACCCCCCACCCGGGTAGATTCACGACGACTTCGTTCGCGATCGCCTGTACACCCTCGATGCGCAGGGCGATATCCTCCACCGCACATCGGCCGCTGTAGCTCGAGATCTCTCCAGTCAACGTAACGATGCCGTGATGGACGACGATGCCGATCTTGCGATCGTCGATACGAGGATCCCACTGCAATTCGGATTCGAGATCGTGCCGAATTTTTGCGTCGCGGCTCGAGATGGCCTCGGAAAGCGCCTGTTTTCGCGTCGGCGTCTCGATCTCTTCGCAATTGCCGTCGCAGGTGACGACGCGGAGACTGCTGGCAACTGACTGATGGATGCTCATGGGCGCCTCGGTAACTCGTGTCGGTTGTATGTTCGCCCGGCGAAGGGTCCGTTGGTATGCGAGAATCCCGAAATGCATCACGGGTATCCCCGGGGAGCCGAAAGGCGGAGCGGGACGTTAAAACCATATGGATCGCGCAATTTCTCAGTGTTGGCCGCGTCGCGCGTTTGGGCTGCCCCGCATCCTCGACTCGGGCAGGCCGAACCGCAATCGGCCTACGTATAAGTCCTTACCAAGTGAAGTAGTTTCGTTATTGCGCAATCAAGCAAACCGACCTATGGTCCCCCCCCTTTCAGAATCCATGGTATGACTCAATGAGCTTTCGCGTGTCGCAACTCTTCAAAGCGCCGAATGCCGCGCGTCCCGGGCGTGACGTTCTCGTTGCACTGGCGCTCAAAGGGACTCTTTTGCTTGCAATCTATCTGCTGTTTTTTGGCCCCGCTCACCGGCCGCGATCGGACGCAAGCGCCACCGCGCAGGCAATGATCGGGGCAGGCGCGTTGAAGGATACTCCATGAGCTCTTCAAATCTGATCGACCTGTCGCGACTGCAGTTTGCCGCCACTGCGATGTATCATTTTCTGTTCGTTCCACTCACCCTGGGACTGTCGATCCTGGTGGCGATCATGGAAAGCACCTACGTGATGACCGGTCGTGCGGTTTGGCGCGAGATGACCCGCTTTTGGGGAATCCTATTCGGCATCAATTTTGCCATGGGTGTCGCCACCGGTATCACGATGGAGTTCCAGTTCGGAACCAATTGGGCCTATTACTCCCACTACGTCGGGGATATTTTCGGCGTGCCGCTTGCCATCGAGGGGCTGATGGCCTTCTTTCTCGAAGGCACGTTCATCGGGCTGTTCTTCTTCGGTTGGGATCGGCTGAGCCGCCGCCAGCACCTGGTGGTCACGTGGCTGGTGGCCATCGGCAGCAACCTGTCGGCCCTTTGGATCCTCATTGCCAACGCGTGGATGCAAAACCCAACCGGTGCGCACTTCAATTCCACGACCATGCGCATGGAACTCGATTCAATTCGCGATGTGATTTTCAATCCGGTGGCACAGTCCAAATTCGTGCACACAGTGAGCGCCGGATACGTCACCGGGGCCGTCTTCGTGCTTGCGATCAGTGCGTGGTACCTGCTCAAGGGACGACACATCGAATTCGCGAAGCGCTCCGCCACCGTGGCGATCAGCTTCGGACTCGCTGCTGCGCTCTCGGTCGTGGTGCTGGGCGATGAAAGCGGCTACAACGTGACCGAGCATCAGAAGATGAAACTCGCCGTCATAGAGGGCGAGTGGCACACAGAACCGGCACCCGCGCCGTTCACGCTCTTCGGGCTTCCCGACAGAGCGAGCCATGAGACGCATGACCGGGTCGAGATTCCTTGGATACTCGGGCTCATCGCGACCCGCTCGGCGGATACGCCGGTTCCCGGAATCGTCGAGCTGGTTGAGCGGGCCAGGGAGCGAATTCTCAACGGCATTCCTGCCGCCTCGGCGCTGAAGGTCTTGCGCAATGACCCCAGCGATTCCGTCGCCCGACAGAGGCTCAAGGACCATGCGGGGGATCTCGGCTACGCGCTCCTGCTTCGAAGGTACGTGGACGATCCGGCTCAGGCGACGCCGGCGCAGATCGATAAGGCCGCCTGGGACACGGTGCCGTCCATCGCGCCGATATTCTGGTCGTTCCGGGTCATGGTTGGGCTGGGCTTCTTTTTCATCGCGTTGTTCTCGGTCGGCTTCTACCTCGCGGCCCGTCGGCGCATTGCTCAAAGCACCGCGTTCCTGAAAGTTGCCCTTTGGGTGCTCCCGCTCCCCTGGCTTGCCGCCGAGCTCGGTTGGTTCGTCGCCGAACATGGCCGGCAGCCCTGGGCGATCGAGGGCGTGCTACCCACGTTTCTCGCGGTCTCTCCGATCCCGACGTCGAGCGTGGCGCTGAGTCTCGCGGGATTCGTGATCTTCTATACCGTGCTCGCCGTCATTGACGTTTTTCTTCTCAAGAAATACGTGAAGCTCGGACCTGGCGCGGGCTCACCGGTGCATGATGACGCGGGCGTCGCCGCGGCCGGTCCCATTCCTGCCGGCCTACCTCGCTAGGAGCCATCATGTTCGACTACGAAACACTCAAGGTGATCTGGTGGCTGCTGCTCGGAATCCTCTTGATCGGCTTTGCGATCATGGACGGGTTCGATCTCGGGGTCGGGATGCTGCTGCCCTTCATCGCACGCACCGACACGGAGCGGCGCGTCGTGATCAATACCATAGGGCCCGTTTGGGAAGGCAACCAAGTGTGGTTGATCTTGGGCGGCGGCGCGATCTTTGCGGCGTGGCCGGCGCTCTATGCGGCGAGCTTCTCCGGATTCTATTTGGCGATGCTCCTGGTTCTCGCGGCCTTAATCTTGCGGCCGGTCGGCTTCAAATTCCGCAGCAAAATGCCGGGGCTGCGCTGGCGGCAGAACTGGGATTGGGCCTTGTTCGTCGGCGGGGCGGTCCCTTCGCTGGTGTTCGGCGTGGCGATGGGAAATCTCCTCAAGGGGGTCCCGTTCAGTTTCGATTCCGAGTTGCGGGCGACCTATGCCTTCGGTCTGTTCGACCTGTTGAACCCCTTCGCGATCCTCTGCGGGGTCGTCAGCGTGGCGATGCTCTTGACGCATGGCGCGGTCTATCTGGCGATAAAAACCGACGGGGCGGTAGCCCAACGTGCGCGAACGATTTCGCGGTTTGCCGCCTTCGCATGGCTGCTACTGTTTTTACTCGCAGGCGTCTGGTTGTGGAGGGGCCACTTTGGCTTCGCCATCACCGCGGGCGCGTTACCCGGCGCGGAGCCTGACCCTCTCGCAAAGACCGCAGTTGCCCAAAACGGCGCGTGGCTCGCGAACTACGTCCGCTGGCCGGCCACGCTGCTTGCGCCGGCGGTGGGTCTCGCTGCTCCTTTGCTGGTGGCGGCGCTCGCCGGCTCGAAGCGGCGGCTCCTGGTTTTCATCGTGAGCAGTCTCGGCATCGCCGGCGTCATCGGTTCGATGGGAGTCAGTTTGTTTCCGTTCCTGCTGCCCTCGTCCTCCCATCCGCAGAGCAGCCTCACAGTTTGGGATGCCTCGAGCAGCCACCGCACACTCGGCATCATGTTGGTTGCTACGATCATTTTCCTACCGATCATTCTCGCCTATACGGGCTGGGTGTATTGGGTCATGCGGGGACCCGTGACGAACGCCTACGTCGAAGCCAACCGCGAGACCAGTTACTGAGGAGCGATCATGTGGTATTTCAGCTGGATATTAGGGATCGGTCTGGCTTGCGCGTTCTCCATCCTGAACGCCATGTGGTTCGAGTTGGATGCTGATCGGCATGCCGCCGACCGGCCGGCCGACACGACCAACCTCCCGTGACGGTATTTCGGGCATGAAAGCCTCATGCGCCTCGTCCGAATCCATGTTCTGACCGCCGGCACGCCGCAGCCCGGCGGCGGGTGGCAGGATTGGAAGGATCTTAGTAGATGACCCATCATCAACTATGAATAGCCCTACAGCCCCCTCCTCGCTTCGCGCCGATGGCTTTGCGATCGATGTTCAGGCACTGACGTTGCAGTTCGGTCCTGTGACCGCCGTCGATCACATCGATCTCCAGGTGCCTTACGGCGTCATCTTCGGCGTGCTCGGGGCCGATGGCGCCAGCAAGTCGTCCACCATCAAGATGCTCACGACGCTGCTGCCGCCGACCAGCGGTCTTGCCCGCGTCGCGGGCTACGAGATCTCTGACAATCCCCATGAAGTCAGGAAACGCATCGCCTATGTTCCTCAAATGTTGTCGGCCGATGGAGCGCTGACGGGTCGAGAGAACCTCCTACTCTCGGCAAGGTTGTACGGGATACCGCCCCGCGAGCGGCGCAGCCGCATCCAAGCGGCCCTGGACTTCATGGGCTTGTCGGACTCCGCGGACCGGCTGGTCAAAACCTATTCGGGAGGAATGGTCCGTCGCCTCGAGCTGGCCCAAGCGATGTTGCACAAGCCGGTGGTGCTTTTTCTCGACGAACCCACGATAGACCTCGACCCGGTTGCCCGCCATGCCGTATGGAAGCACTTGAAGGGCCTGAATCAGGACTACCACATGACCATCCTATTGACGACTCACGACATGGAAGAAGCGGATCATTTGTGCTCGGACGTCGCGTTGTTGTATCGAGGAAGGATGGCAATCCAGGGAACGCCGGCAGCACTCAATGCCGCAATCGGTGAACATGCGACGCTCGACGATGTGTTCGCTCGATTCAGCGGCTCGAGCAGCGATGTAGGCCGGCTTGCCATCCGCGGTCCATTCCTGGAACGAGATCTGGGCGACAAGTTTGGGGGCAACGAAGACAGCGCCCTTGGCGTGGGGCGGAGGGAGCGTGTGGGCCGCCAGTCTCGCTAGCGCCGCCGCGACTCGTGGAAATCGGTCGGTACGGTCCTGCCCGTTTCGCGATGCCAACCGGACCTGATTCCCCTCTTTATAGGCGAGTATCCGGTCGCCGTCGTACTTCTCCTCAAACACCCACCCGGGCCTGTCAAACGGCTGCTCGACGAGAGTCGCGAGCATCGGATGAATGCGCGGTATCCGAGTGGACGCGTGGCTCGTCGCCTTTAGCTCATCGGAAATGCTGCACGCGGGACGGATCGAAGCACGACGCTCAATTTACGCGGCGGCCCGCCGAGGCCAATAGGTACTTTCTCGGATCGTATCGCTCGCCGTTTGGGGGCAGCATCCTTGGTACGCCAATCCGGCGTGGAGATGTAAGGGGAAATACGATGAATCTAATACGTTGGTCGCCGTTCAGCGAGATGGAAAGCATATTCGATCCAGTGTTGCCGAGCGCATTGGCGAATTGGCAACGTCTCGCACTCGGAAACGGCAAGAAACTCGATTGGGCGCCGTCGGCTGACATCAGTGAGACCGACAAGGAGTATGTTATTCGGGCCGAGTTGCCGGCCGTCAAGAAGGAAGACATCCAGGTGAGCCTCGATGAGGGCTTGATCACGATCAAGGGCGAGCGCAAGCAGCAAAAAGAGGATAAAAATGAGAAGTTCCACCGCACGGAGAGCTTCTATGGCAGCTTCGAGCGCCGCTTCTCGCTCCCTGACAACGTGAATGCCGACGCGGTTCATTGTGAGAGCAAGGAGGGAATTCTGACGGTTCATATTCCGAAGACGGAGTCACCGAAACAGAAGGCGAAGCAGATCACTGTGCAGTGACGATGACCCTATTGAGCTGGTCCATCAGCTTGGCGGCGCATCGCGCGCCGCCGCTCTTTTAAGCGCCCGAAGCAGCGCATTCTGACACTCATTCATCCGCGCCGTTCGTGCCGCGCTCCTCGATCTCGAGCAATGCGCGCTCCATCGAAGTCTCCGCTTCGTGTGCTTGCAGCGGACGCTCCGGCAACCCCAGGTCGTCCGGGTCGAGATCATCGAATGGGCCCACCCAATCCTCGGGCTGCTCGCACTGCTTGAGATTCCTCACCATCCAGTCATCGAAACTTGCCTCTTCCAATGACCCGTCGGCATTTTGAATTTCGACGGATCGATCATCCGGATCGACGCTGACGATCTGAAATGTGCCGCCGGAATCCCGATCCTGGTACCACTGGCCGGGTAGCGCCGCGATCCGAGTACTCATAAATCCTCCTTCACCATGTAATCGACTGAGCCTTTAGCGCAAGCCTGCGCAATCGGCGGCTACAACGGTATGCGGTGAACTACCTAGCCGTTCAGCGCAGCCATCGTCCCGCCATAGGTGGAACCGCCTATTGGGTGAAGGACCCAAGCGCCGCAGAATGCTTGCTTCCTCAAGCTACGCAAAGAGACGCGACAGCATCCCATGATTCAGGGATTCGACCCGCAGCTGCCCGCCCCACCCTATATCCGCCGGATCCATCTTCGCGGAGGCGAGCCCGAGCATGTCGCTCGCTTCGTCGAGGCTCATGCGCCTGTAGTAGAGAGGCGAGGCCTTTGCGTCCATGCGGGACGGGCGTAGGCGCTACGCTCAATTACCTATATCAATCGCCGTCCTGTTTCGGTAATGCTTGCGGGTAGTTTCATATCAAGGCAAAGCCCATGAATGCTGACTTCGCGGGAGTGATCTTGCACATCGACGATGATCGCTCGGTACGTGAGTCCATGGCGCTGCTGTTAAGCATAGAGGGTTACGAAATGAACAGCGCGGCGAGCGGATCGGGCGCGCTTGAACTCGTGAACGGAGGTCTCCGACCCGATGTCCTCATTGCGGACTTCAATCTCGAAGCTCAGATGACCGGGGCCGAAGCTGCTGAGAAGATCCAGAGAATGCTGAGATACGCACCGCCGGTCATCATTTTGACCGGCGATTTAAGTGCCGCCAAGGTTCCACGCGTCAACGAAGTCATCGTTTGGATGACCAGCAAACCATTGGATCCGCGATTGTTGCTGGCCGCACTGCCGGGGCTAATACAGATATCACGCGCGACCCGCTGCATGCCAACAAAGACGGTGTGATCGTTTGTTACCGCGGGGCCAACGCACACGCTGCGGCACGACTCGTGCTTCGCTTACGAAGCTCGACGTGATCGCCGGATTTCAGCCCCAAGGCGGTGGCTTCATCCGCATCCAGGTGTAGCTCCAACCGAAACTCGGGGGACACGCGGATCAGCACGTCTCTTAGAAAGACCGGCGGACGCTGGGCCCAAATTACCGCATCGACGCGCTCTCCGTCATGAACCCCAACGCGTGCGGCATCGGCGGGGGCCATATGCACGTGATGCAATGCGCGGATCACACCGTATTCCAGCCGCACGCTCGTTCTGGGTCCCTGAATCACGATGCCCGGAGTATTGACGACCTGGCCGGATCGCCGGACCGGTGCGGCGATGCCCAATCTGCGCGCATCGGTCGAGGATATCTCAATTTGATTCGCCGTCCGCGGCGGTCCGATGACGGGAATATGGTTCAAGCGCCCCCGGGGCCCAATCAGGGATACCGTCTCTTCTGCCTCATACAGTGCGGGCTGTCCAAAGCGGCGGTGCTCATGCAAACGATAGTGATCACAGAACAAGGTCTCGATGGACGCCGCCGTCAGGTGAGCGTGCGTCGGCGAGATGGCGACGGGCACGCGCAACGTCGGGCGACGGGGACGATGTATGTCGGGCCGTGGCGGCGAGAGATCCACTTCGGACGTCATTGGCGTTTCTCCTCGAGCGCATATCCTACGGTTTGGGCGAACAGGACGCGCTGATCGGCGCGCAGGCCGAGCTTTTTGGAGAGCGCAGTCTTGTCGCAATTGTGAAACCAAGCTGCCAACCCGGTGGATGCCGCGAACAGATAGACATTGGCGGCGATGAGGCCGGTGTCCACGACCATCGCGTGCTTTCCTGATCGTCCTCCAGTCAGATGTGGCTCGCACTCGGGCCGTGACAACCCATGTCCGATACTCGTGACGGAGTGTAGGCTGCGGATCATTGCACGAGCATGTCAGCGAACCGCCCGCCAAATGAGGCCAGGCACGAACCCCCGCGACGAACTCGCGATGACCCGTGCCTGGCGAGGCACCGTTCCGTCAACCTACTGGATGGTCAGGTGATTTTCCACGGTGTTGACACCAGGAGCCGCCCAAGCCGCCAGCGTCGCATCTTCGCGTTCTTGCCAGGTATGCACATGCCCATTCAAGCTGACGCTGGCGTTATGAACGATCACTTGAATGTCCTTCGCATCGAGGACCGCGTGGCGCTTGAAGGCGTCCTCGATCTTCTGCTTCACATCCGATGCCTTGATGCTCGGCTTCACGCTGATATCGTTAGAGACGCCCTTGACGCCCATCAGGTTTCGCACGGCGCTCTCGGCAGCGATTCGCTGGTAGCCCCAATCCACCAGACCGCTCAGCGACACCCAGCCGTCTTTCACCACGGGTGGCTTGATCTCCGTGCCGCTCAAGGACACATTCCAGCGCAGCGCGTTCGCCACGGCCTCGGCGATTTCGGTATCCGATCGGGTGCCCGACGCCGGGATCTTGATTTGGATATCATTTGCTATGGCTCGAACTCCCTTGACGCGTTTGGCGGTCTGCTCGGCCGCCCACCGGGCAAAATAGTGAGGCACGTCGCCAGTGAGGGTGACGACACCATTGCTGACGGCTACCCCAATTCGCTTGTCGTCAACGCTCGGGTCCCACTTCAATTCACTCTCCACATCTCGACGAATGTCTGCATCGGCTTTCATTAGCTTCTCCTCAGTTGTCTGCTGTTGAACAGCACCATGATTGCTCCTGCACCATTCGCTATACCATTCGTGGTTCCCGCTCCGGATTGCTGGATTTACCTAATCTAAGGAAGCGGTCATTTAGCCGTTGAACCTCATGGCATTCATGATCGGATCCGCGACAGCCCGCGGACTAGTCTAGGGCGCTCGTCCCCCAGCCCACCGAGCCGAGGTAGGTATTTCCCTTGATTGGCAACGCAAAACTCCGGGTAGTAGCGTTCTCCGCGTGCGCTTATCGTGAATGCGAAGTAAAGCGTAGTCACTTATTAAATGACACGATGAGAAATTCCGCCCTGAAGCGCCATCTTATGGAGACCGCAGCGGTCAAAACATGAATGACGAATCCGCTGACACCGGATTATTTCGGCTCGTTGCTCGAGATATACGCCGCCACGTTGGCAATATCGTCGGCGCTCAGGGTCAGCTTTTTCGGGTGCTTGACCGTACCGCCGACGATGCCTTTCAATTCCGTCTCGAGCTCCGCGTCCGACTTGCCGGCGTAGCTCTTGAGCTGATGGCAGCCTGCGCAGGTGGCGGTAAAGGTCTTCTGACCCGCCGCGCTATCCGCCGCATGGGCGCCGATGGATGCCACGAGGCAGGGAATCAGGGTTAGAGCAGCGATGATCCGGGCATACTTCATAAGTTCGCACTCGCGCCTTCGTTGATGACAGGCCGGCGATGAGGCCACCGCCGGGAGCTGCGTGTCTGTTCGATACCGCACGGAAAGTCAGCAGATTCGCGGCAGAGGATCCTCCTCGAGCTCGTCGAGTGAGCGCTCCCCGCCGAACGCGGTGGCGAGCACGACCTGCGGCACCCCCTCGCCGATCTCGCCGATCAATGCGGCTTGCGGCGCGACAGTGCGCAACGCCGCGAGCGCGGTCGCCGCGCTCTCTCGCCCGACCACCGCGACGATGCGTCCTTCGCAGGCCAGATACAAAGGATCGAAGCCGAGTAATTCACATACCGATTGAACGGCGTCATTGACCGGAATTTGCGCTTCCGACAGGCGCACGGTCAGGCCGGTCGCTCGAGCAACCTCATGGGCCACGGTCGCAAGGCCGCCGCGCGTCGGATCGCGCATGAAATGCAGGTCGGGCACGGTCATCAGAGCCTGGGCCTGGGCCAGGACGCTCGCCGCGTCCGATTCGAGGTCGCCGCGCAGACCGAATTCGCGGCGGGCGAGCATGACGGCAGCGCCATGCTCGCCGATCGGACCGCTCACCAGAATGCGATCGCCGGATTGGATCTGAGCGAGCCCGAGGGCCACGCCGCGGGGCCGGAAACCGACCCCTGTGGCCGCTAAGTAAATCCCGTCACAGTCGCCCCGGCCGACGACCTTGGTATCGCCGGCCACCACGGCCACGCCCGAGTCGCGCGCCGCGCTTGCCAGTCCCTGCACCACGCGGCGCAGCACGGCAATCTCCAAGCCTTCCTCCAGAAATACGCTCAAGGTCAGGTACCGCGGGACGGCGCCGCTCACCGCAAGATCGTTGACGGTGCCATGCACGGCCAGGGAACCGATATTGCCGCCCGGAAATTCCAACGGATGGACGGTGAAGCCGTCGGTGGTCACCATCAGATCGCGATCGGCGGGCACCGGCAGCGCGACGGCATCGGCGCCGGTGTCGAGCTGTGGGTTGGCGAGCGCCGGCGCGAATATCTCGTCGATGAGCTCGCGCATCAACCGGCCGCCGTTGCCGTGCGCGAGACTGATGTGAGTGTCGCGAAATTTAGGCGTGCGCACCAGGTCCTCCGGTTGGGATACGTGCTCCGGTGAGGATTCAGTGTACCGCTTGCAGCGCGGCGGTCTCGATCAGCTGACCGAAGCTGATCGCAGCATCGTTGACCGGCAGCCGCTGGGGCATCAGGACCTCGAAACCCGCCGCCGTCAGGAGCGACTGCGCCTGCTCGCTCAAGGTTCGGTTTTGGAATACTCCTCCGCTCAAGGCGACGCGCGATACGCCGCACCCCTTACGCACGGCGAGCGCCTGTTCGCACAGGGCATGAGCAAGGCTGGCATGAAACATCGACGCGCGCACTGCCCGGGCGACGCGCGTGTCCAGCAACGCCGCCAGGAGCGGTGCCCAATCGCTGCGCCAAAGGCCGTTCGCATCCGGCGCGAGCGGCAATGCCACGGGCGGCGCCGGCTCGCGGCAGAGCGCTTCCAACCGCATCGGCGCCTGGCCCTCGTAGCTCGCCTTCGAGCAGGCACCGAGCAGCGCGGCGGCGGCATCGAACAGGCGCCCGACCGCGGTGGTCGCGGGCGAGTTCAGGCCGCTCTCCCAGGCGGCGCGCAGCAACGGGTCGCCGCCGTGGGAATCCCGCGCCCAGGCTTGTCCGGACTCCCAGCACAGGGCGAGCGCGGAGCGCCACGGCTCGCGCGCCGCGCGCTCGCCGCCCGGCAGGCGGAAGGGACGGAAACTCGCGACGCGCCTCCAAGCCCCTGGCACACCGAGCAGCGCCTCCCCGCCCCAGAGCGTCGCGTCCGGCCCCAGACCCATGCCGTCCCAGGTGAAACACAGCAGTGGGGCTTCGCCGGGATACTCGCCTGCCACGGCCGCCGCATGCGCATGATGGTGCCAGACCGCCTGGGTCGGCAGCCCCGAGTCGCGCGCCCAGCGCGTGTTGGGAAAGCCCGGATGCGCATCGTGCGCAATGCAGTGCGCGCGTACACCGTAGAGCTCTTGCAAATCCCGAGCCACCTGCGCAAATACTGCCCGGCCGCGCGGGCTCGCCAGCTCGCCGATGTGCGGCGACACGACCGCACGATCCTCCCATGCGAGCGCCACCGTGGTCTTCAAGTAGGCGCCGACCGCGAGTATCGGTGCCAGAACTCGCTGCGGCAATGCCAGCTCGAGCGGCGCGGTACCGCGGCCGAGACGCACCGCGCGCGCGACCCCCGTGATAACACGGACCACGGGATCGTCCGCCGGCCGAGCAATCGGGCGGTCGTGGTGCAGGAAGCCATCGGCCACCCCGGCAAGCCGCTCCCGTGCTTCGTCGGGTTCCGTCAATACCGGCTCGCCGCTCACGTTGCCGGACGTGGCCACGAGCGCGGCGCCGAAATCCGCGAGCAACAGATGGTGCAGCGGACTGTACGGCAGCATCAGCCCGACCTCGCGAACCCCCGGCGCGACGGATGGCGCGAGCGGCGCTTGGGCCAAGCGCTCGGCGAGCACGATGGGACGTGCGCTGTCGCAGAGCGCCGCCGCCTCGAGCGGCGACAAGTGCGCGAGCATCCGCGCGTAATCCAGACCGTCGCGGCCGTGCCACGGCAGCATGACCGCGAGCGGCTTCGCCGGCCGTCCCTTGCGCGCCCGCAGGCGCGCCACGGCGTGCTCATTGCGCGCGTCGCACAGCAGATGATAGCCGCCGACACCGCGCACGGCGACGATCTGTCCGTCGCGAAAGGACGCGAGCGCGGCCGCCAGCGCAGGCGCGTTGCCGCCGATGGCCTGGCGCTCGTCCTGCCACGAGAGCGCCGGGCCGCACACGGCGCACGCCAAAGGCTCGGCATGGAAGCGACGATCCATCGGATCGGCGTACTCCGCGGCGCAGTCGCGGCACAGCGTGAAGCGATCCAGCGTGGTATTCGCCCGATCGTAGGGCATGGCGCGAATCAGCGTGTAGCGCGGGCCGCACTGCGTGCAGTTGATGAAGGGATAACGATAGCGCCGCGCCCGCGGGTCGTGAAGCTCAGCGAGGCACTCGTCGCAGGTAAATAAATCCGCCGGGATATGGATCCGTGATTCGCCGTCCCGGGCGCTCGCGAGGATGCAGAACTCGTCACGCCCTTCGCCCTGCACCGGCCGCGCATCCAGGAGGTACGGCGCCGCCGCGGGCGGTGCTTGCGACAACAAGGCGTGCCGGAAAGCCCGCAACCGGTCCGCCGGCCCTTCGACGAGAATGTCGACCTCGCCGCCGTGGTTTCGCGCCCAGCCGCCGAGCTCGTGGAAGCGCGCGAGGCGATACAGGAACGGCCGGAAGCCCACGCCCTGCACGCGTCCGCCGACGCGCAGGCGCTCTGCCGCATACGCCGGCGCCGAGCTCGCCGCCGGACGATCATGTTCAAGCGCCGCGCTCATGCACTCGCCGGTTCGTGCTGCGCCGGTTCGTGCCGCGGCGGACCTGTCGCACGGCGGTGCTTGGCGAGATGCAGCGGCGTCCAGCCATGCGGCGTGCGGCAGACGAACCGATGACGGGCGATGTGATAGCTCGGATCGAAGCCGTAGAAATTCATCCGCATGTGCTCGAGTTCCGTCCTGCGGTAATCGGCCAACGGCCGCAGTCGCTCGTCGCGCGCCCTCCGCTCACGCTTCTCCGCCAAGGCCCGCACGAAGCCGGTCGCAAGCTCGGAGGCGACCGTGTCGATGAGCGCGCGAAACGTTGCCGTGTCGGGTCCGGCGCAGTCGTCGATCAGACCGATCGAGCGGGCTTCCCACGTTCCGAGCGGAAGCCTGCGGGCCATGAGGGTTTGCGCCGGCTCGAGCTTTACACGCCGCGGCAAGAGGTAAGTCCAATATTCCGAGCCGTAAAGGTTTCCCATGTTGCGATAGTGCGGATTCAGCACAATGCCGCTGCGCGCCAGGACTCGATCGGCGGCAAGCGCCAGGAATACGCCGCCGGCGGCGGCGTTGCCGTGCAGGGCGGCCACAGTCAGATGCGTGTCGGTGAGCAGGATCTCGCGGGCGAGATCGTCGATGCAGCGAATGTTGTCCCAGGAGGCGTCGGCGGGGCTTTCGGCGGCTTCGATGCAGTGCAAGTGCATGCCGTTGCACCAGAAATCGGCTCCTCCCATGAGCACGATGACCCGGGTGGGCCGCCC
>Ga0182015_10005230_pt1 | contig 13584 bp, 10 predicted proteins | sample 712P3MmetaG_FD_120478 | JGI IMG/M metagenome (GOLD analysis project Ga0182015, IMG submission 120478) | Permafrost microbial communities from Stordalen Mire, Sweden - 712P3M metaG | ecosystem: Environmental > Terrestrial > Soil > Wetlands > Permafrost | place: Sweden: Stordalen | collected...
ATTCCAGCGTGCTGCGCTACGATCCTTCCACCAGGCGATTTGAACCGGGCAGCTGGCCGGAAGGCGGAGAGGCTTTGCGCGAGAAGTTGGAAAAGGCGCTGGCTTCCTATTCCTCTCCCGCTGACCTGAGTCCGGGCAAGAAGCCTGCTTCGCCGGCGCCCCCCCAATTCGTGGAGGGTTTCTACCCTGGCGCTCCATTGATAGGCTGGCGGTTTGAGCCGGGCATCCCCGCTCTTCTGCACCCGCTTTACCCGAATCGAAGTTTCGTCGAGAAGTCCCACGATGGCCGTGAATCGGCTGAATGGATCGTGCTTCAGTTGAATGACCGGGTGATACGGAACCGGGTCCTTCCGGACCTCGCTCAGCGCTACTTTCAGGGCACCGACGGCCTGGATTTTCAGGTGGCCGTGGTGGACGGAACTGGGCGGGGCCGCGTGATGTATTCGTCGGATTCTGATTTCGGGAGGCAGACGGTAGGCGACGCCGACGGGAATATGGATTTGTTCGGCCGGATTGCGGATCCGGCGCTGGGATCGCCGGTCCACGTGTTTCACAAGCCCTCGGTGAGTAAGGGGCCGGCTGCTGCGGTCGGCGTCTCGTGGTTTCCACTGCTGTCGGAGGTTCCCACCGATCAAGATTGGCAATTGATCGTCAAACACCGCAGGGGAGGTCCGCTCGGAGCCTTCGGCGCGGAATTGCGCAGGAGAGATCTGGCGATCAGCTTCGGCGTGCTGTTTCTGCTCGTGCTCAGCATGGGAATGCTGATTGTGACGAGCTACCGGGCGCAGCGGCTTGCCAAGTTGCAGATGAATTTCGTTACGACCATCTCCCACGAACTCCGCACGCCGCTCACGGTAATCAGTTCCGCCGCCGACAACATCGCGCATGGCGTGGTCGAAGGGAAGCAACAGCTGGCGCAATACGGATCGGTGATCGGGAACCACGCGCGGCAGCTTTCAGGGTTGGTGGAGCAGATTCTTCTGTTCGCCGCCACGCGGGATGGGCACCAGCGATACAACTCGCTACCGCTGGAGGTCTCCCAGATTGTTGACGCGGCGCTTGCCAACACGGAAGGACTGATTCGCACGGCCCAGTTCACGGTAGAACGGAATATCGAGCCCGGCCTTCCGCCGGTAGCGGGTGATCTATCGGCTCTTTCCCAGTGTCTGCAAAATCTGATCACGAATGCGCTGAAGTATGGCGGCCGACAACAGTGGATCGGCATTCGTGCCGCCCTCAGCGATCACCGCATCCGGGGTAAGGAAGTGCAAATTAGCGTTTCTGACCGGGGTATCGGCATCGCTTCCGGGGATTTGCCGCACATTTTCGAACCCTTTTACCGAAGCTCTTCTGCAGCCTCGGCCCAGATTCATGGCACGGGTTTGGGTTTGCCTTTAGCCAGAAGTATTGCGGAAGCGATGCAGGGAGAGCTCACGGTCACCAGTTCGCCGGGCAAGGGAAGCACCTTCACGCTGCACCTGCCCTGTATTCCCAAAACCACCCGTGAAGCGCAAGTCTATCCTAATGATATGGTTACAGTCCACTACGCGGCAGAAGGAAGCGGCAAGCCCACGCCTACCGAAACCTGATCGGGCTGCAATAAAAGAATAGTTCCCACAGGTTTTACAACCTCCTTACAGCAATTCAAATCGGGGCTGATGTAGGCTTCGCCTATTGCTCGTGGGGTTGAACCGACGTTGTTCCACCGCTCTAAATACATGGTTGCGCAAGGCTGGCTCGAATTTATGCCCAGGGACTATGCGCGGCGGAAAACTAACCTCAACTTGCGATCGAGGCTCTGCGAAGGAACGACATGAAACTTGCATCTGTGGAACGTTTTTCTGTTAAGGGGTGCGTGAAGCTAGCGACGCTGGTCCTCGCTTGGCTCGCAGCTTTTTTGCTCGCCACGGCCGCATTTGGGCAGATGAATACGGCTGATATCACCGGAAATGTTACTGACCCCAGTGGCGGGATCATTCGGGGGGCTACCGTCACCGCACTGCAGGTCGCGACGCAGACAAAGCATACGGCGGTTACGAATGACACGGGTCAATACTCCCTGCCGCAACTTCCTCTCGGCGAGTACACGATAACCGCCGAAGCACCGGGGTTCAAACAAGCCACCCAGCAGAGCATCATTCTTCATGTGAGCGACAATATCCGGCAAGATTTCTCCCTCCAGGTGGGCAATCAAAATGAAACGGTGAGCGTAGAGGCAGCACCGGAACAACTCCAGACGCAATCGGTTTCCGTCAAGGATGTGATCGAGAACAACGAGGTTGTCGACCTGCCGCTGAAGAACCGGCAGTTTCTTCAACTGACTCTACTAAGTGAAGGTGTCACCAATCCGCCGGGAGGCACGAGAGGGGATTCCTTGCAGCAGACGGGCTCGCTGATCAATGTCCTAGGGCAGCGGACCGGCCACAATCTGTTCCTCGTCGATGGGACGAGCATCACGGACGAGTATTACAACAACGTTGTCCTGAATCCGTCGCCCGATGCCATTCAGGAGTTCATTATCAACAAGACGGATTATCAGGCGGAGTTCGGGGGAAAATCGGGCGCGGTGATCAACGTGGTCACGAAATCGGGAGCGAACAATTTTCATGGAAGTGCCTACGAATTCCTGCGAAATGACGCAGTAGACGCTGAAAACTATTTTGCTCTGAAGAACGAGCCCGTGCCCGCCTACAAAGAGAATCAGTTCGGCGGGGCGCTGGGAGGCCCGATCGTCAAGGACCATACCTTCTTCTTCGTGAACTATGATGGGCAAAGGCTCCGGCAAGATTTGGCTCATCTTTTTACGGTTCCCACCGCCGCGCAGCGAGCGGGCGCCATCGGAAGCACTCCTGTGACCGGTCCTTTCGATCCCGCCGCGGTTGCGTTGCTGAGCCCGGCTTTGACACCGCTGCCCAACTTGCCTGGAACCGGCAACAATCTATTGGAAGAAAGCGAATCACAGTTTGATTCGAATTCTTACAACGCGAGACTGGATCAGCGAATTTCTTCGGCTGACTATGTATTCGCCCGGGTCTCGGTCTTTGACGCTCACGAAATCGATCCTTATGGATCAACCATTCTCAATGAAGCCCAGCTCCCGGCGTTTGGACGCACGCTGAACACGCACACCGTGAACCTGTCCATCGGTGAAACGCACACCTTCTCGACCAACTTGTTGAATGAGTTCCGGTTTGGCTGGATGAGGGTGTCGGGCGGGCAGGGCGATCCAAATGCGGGCAATCCCTTTGCGACGACGTATGGGCTGAAAGGCACGACAACGAATCCGGCCGACCAGGGTTATCCGCAGATGAATTTGAGCAACGAATTCACCACGATTGGTTCTCCGACCGGCTTCACTTCTCGAGTGGATCGTGATTTCGAGCTTGTGGATAACGTGATGCTACATAAGAATGCGCATACCATCCAGTTTGGCGGCTACATCTTTCATCTCGATTTCAACCCCCGCTATCCGAATAACGCGCGTGGCGTGTACACCTACAGCGGAGCGTATACGGGAACGCCGTTGGGGGATTTCCTGAAAGGCGAGCCGGCATCCGCGCAGGTGGGGCTGGGAGAAGGCGCGGAAAATGCAACCACGAATTGGGCGCATTTTTATGCACAGGACGATTGGCAGATCACGCGCAGCCTGGTGCTGAATCTCGGCCTGCGATATGAATACAACGCGAACCTCGTGGCAGAACCGAACCAGACATCCAATATTGATCTGACTGCCCCGGGCGGTCCCGCTTTTGTGGTCGCGGGCAACCCGGCGGCCTTGACTGGAACGGCGGCGGCGAATGCGGCGCTGAGCCCGATCCCCATTATTTCGGCCGCGACTGTCGGCTGGAACAACAGCTTGCTCACCCCAAGAAATGTGCGGTTTTCGCCGCGGCTGGGATTGGCGTGGCAAGTTCCCGGACAGCAGGGGTTGGTGGTGCGGGCGGGTTTTGGAGTTTACACAAACCAGGCAGCTTACAGCATTCTGCAAAATCTGGCGGAGAACATGCCGTTCTTCTTCACGGAGACGGTGACGGCTCCGGCGGCGTTCAATCCGAACTACTCCACGGGAAACATTCTCTCATCCGTAAATTACAAAGTGCCCGGGTCGATTGGCGCGAACAGCGTGAATCATACGTTCCGCGTCGAGTACAACGAGGTTTACAACTTGAGCGTGCAGAAAGCTGTCACAAGCAATACCACGATCGAAGCGGAATACGTGGGATCGCGCACAGTTCACGCCGACAGCTCTACCGTGCTGAACATGCCGGTGCTGCCGCCCGCAGGCACGACGAGCTCCGCTCAGTCGCGGCGTCCTTATCCGCAACTGACGGCGTTCACGACGATTCGCTGGAATGGGTGGGCAACGTTCAATTCTCTAACGCTTAAGGCAAATCGCCGGTTTACTCACGACCTTTCTTTTGAGACCACCTATACGTGGTCGAAATCCATGGATGATGCTTCGGATACCGGCACGACGAACAATGAATATAACCTCCCCCAGAATTCTTACGCGCCGCAACTGGAGAGCGCGCCTTCCTCCTTCGACCATCGGAACCGGTTTACCGGCAATGTCGTTTACGACCTTCCCATCGCTCGAAATTCCAGCGGAATGATGCAAGCGGCGCTAGCCGGCTGGCGAGCGAGCGGGTTGTTCACGGCGCAGAGCGGCGCGCCGTTTACCGTGAACCTTTCGACGGCTGCTGGAAACGAGCCGGCGGACGTTGGTCTTGTGAACTCGACAACGAATGTGGAGCGCCCGAATGTAGTCGGCAGTCCCAATTCCGGCCCGCACACTGCAACGGAGTGGTTCAATCCGTCTGCGTTTGCCCTTCCGGCAGCTTTTACATTTGGGGACGCAGGACGCAACGATGTGTATGGGCCTGGATATGTGGACCTGGATTTCTCCTTGCAGAAGGATTTCCTGCTGCCCTGGGAGAGCTCGAAACTCCAATTCCGGTTCGATGCGTTCAATGCCTTGAATCACCCCAGCTTCAATGTTCCCGGCCGCGTGGCTACATTCAGCAGCACCGGTGCGCAAACCTCGCCAACTTTCGGCGTAATCACGAGCGCGTTGGATCCGAGGGAATTGCAGTTTGCGCTGAAGTTCGAGTTCTAACGACCACTCAGGGGGGAATCTCTCGGCGGCGGTTCCACGAGGCGCCGCTTTCTTATTGCGACATCACGTGGGAAGGCGAACTTCCACGTTCAGTCCCTCCAGTACCGGACGCACGCGGCGTATCACCTCGCTGGCCCATAACTTTTCGCTCAACAGCACAAGCGAACCATCCTCAAATCCGCAAACGGCGCAGAAGAAGTAATTCGGGAATACCTTGTGGTAGGCATCCACGCCGCGCCGCGCAAGCTCGGTTTCCAGTGGCGGATCACCGGCCGTGAGAGGACCGCCGGCTCGCGCGCCGAACGTCTCATTCTGGAAGTGATCCAGCAACGCTTCGAGCTGCGGGATTTCCGGAGAGGGAATCACGATGCATCGCTGGCTGGCCTCGCGGTGTGGAAGCTGGTGCCGTTCGCAATATTCTTTGACGCGGTCGACGTGGCTAAAGAAGTCGAGGGCCCACGGTTCTTTTCCAGTGGTGGCCCAGAGCACGCGGCTCCAGATGCGAGCGGCGTCGCTTCCGCGAACCGGCTCGCGGTTTTCATCCGCCTCCACAAGCTCCAGCCCGACGGCTCGCACGTCCTGGCCGAGATCGAGTGGTTCGATATCGAGCAGGTACACTTGGTCAGGCCCCTTCGTCAGTCTCATCCAGGAACTTGCTCTGGAAGCCGGGCGACTGCTTCCGCACTTCCAGCCAATCGAAGAAGGCATCCGGAGTTTCCAGCCAGACGGCAAACCATTGCGCGACTTCCTGCTTCTGCGCGCGCTTTTTTTCATCCACTTTGCGATTCCGGGCAATCATCTCGGCGCGGCGGCGTCCCATCCTGGCGACTTCGCGCACGCGCTCCACTGCGGCTCGTTCCTTCTGCTGCTGAAACTTGCGCAGCAGCTCGTCGAGACGCACCAGGCACATTTCCGCCTCTTCCAGGGTTGAGAAATGCAGCAGGTCATCGAACTCTTCTTCGTATTTCCCCTGCGTGTCGGAGTGGGTGGACATGGCGACACGCATTCCGGCCTCTTCGAGAACGCTCACGATGTAGTCGGCGGAGGTCTTTCCTCGTTCTCCCAGCTGAGCGATGAGGCGGCGCCGAATCTGCTCGATCTCCGCGGGGGTGAATCGTGGTACGGCGAGTTCGCGCGCCACCGTCAGAATCAGCGCCTTCTTTGTCGCAGTTCCCGAGGAAGCATGCTCGTTGGAATGATCGGAAATCAAGGTCGCCTCACTGCGCGGGTTTGCGGGACGTAGGGTCAACGTGTGCCGCGTCCCGGTTCAGAAGACGCCGGAGGAGCGCCACGTTCTTGTTATGTTCGGCCAGGGTGCGGCTGAAAAAGTGGCCGCCCTGGTCATTTGCGACAAAGTAGAGGTAATCCGTCGCGGAAGGGGAGAGCGCCGCGCGAAGCGATGCTTCCCCCGGATTGGCGATGGGCCCGGGCGGCAGGCCGGGATGCTCGTAGGTGTTATAAGGCGAATCGATGCGCAAATCGGCGGGTTTTACGTCGAGCACGACGCGGCCAGCCAACAACATCGCGTATTGCACCGTCGGGTCGCACTGTAACGGATACGAATGGCGGAGGCGATTGTAAAACACGCCGGCGACCAGCGGACGTTCCTCCGCGTTGGGCGTTTCACGCTCGACGAGAGATGCCAGCGTGACGGCGTCTTTGGGCGTCATTTCGCCGGGCAGCTGCGGAAATCTGGAGACTTGCAGGTTACCCCAGACGATTCGGAAATGGCGCACCATTGTCGCGGCGATCTGTCCGCACGTGGTGCGGCGCGTGAACTGATAAGTGGAAGGGAAGAGAAATCCTTCGAGACTTTTCGCGTGCGGAGCCAGATCGGAGATTAACGAAGTATCCCGAGCCGCAGCGAGAAAATCCTGCCGGCTGCAAATCCCCTGATGCTGAAGCTGATTGGCGATGTCGTAGATGGTCCAGCCTTCCGGAACCGTCACGATATGGACGAAGATTTGACCATGCGCAATCTTCCAGAAGACCTCCCGGGAGTCGACTTGGCGGTCGAAGAGATATTCTCCTGCCTGGAGCGGCTTGCGGAAATGCCAATCGCTGAACAGCGCAAATGCGAGCCGGTTGCGGATTACGTCATTTTTGCGCAGAATCCCCGCAATGCCCCACCGGGACGTGCCGCGAGGAATGTCGACGAAAACCCTCTCCGGCCGGTGCCCGCGATAGGGGCGGCTAATTTGCGATTCGAGCCACCCCGCCCCCGCCCCCAACGCCGCAATAGCCAACAGCGCCAATAAGCCCAAGCGCCTCATCGTCAGCGAACCTCGCCCATGGTTGACGCGGGAATTGGCAACCGTTCTCTTCCTAGGTATTCGCGCAGCAGGATGGCGGCAGCCACCTCGTCCAATGGCCGGGATGACCTCGATGAGTTGCTTTTCCCAAGGGTCTCGCGAGCCTCCCAGGTGGTCAGGCGCTCGTCCACGAGTTCGACTGGCAGCCCCAGGTTCTTATTCAGGCGCTTTGCAAAACGCGCGGCCTCCTCAGCCATGTCGCCAGCCTCACCCGTTAGATGAAGGGGATGCCCGACGATGATCAAACGGACTGCGTTCTTGCGGCAAATATCCCGGAGACGATCCAGATCCTTCCCGCGATTTGTGCGCAAAAGAGTCGTCAGCGGCTGTGCCGTCAGACGGAGACTATCGGACAGCGCCAACCCGATTTTCTTGTGCCCGTAATCGGCGGCGAGGATGCGCCCAAGCCCTTCATGCGACGTTGACGCGGCTGGCACTCCTTGAAGAGGTGTGCGCCCATGAGGTTTCATCTGGGAACCATTATACGCGACGCATCTCATTATTAGCGAAGAGCAGCGAATGCAGCTGACGTAAGCCGCGATTGGAGTTTCAGCTTGGCATATCGTCGTTGGCGACGATGAATTCCTATGCCTATTACTCACATTACTGTCGACCGGTTACTTTTCTTTGACTGGAACCCGAATATTTTCATCGGCGCCAACCGGAGTGCAGGGCAGAAATTTCCTGTCACAAGCAATTTGTACCGACGCTACAGCGTTCCGTGTAGCACAGGGGACTAGTATCCGTCTCAATTTGAGTCGGTTGAAATCGGTAAGAGCTTTGGCATTGTAACTGCGAATACGAATCCGTTCCGGCGATGCGAGCAATCGCAGGTCTTGGACAACAGGGATTACTTCAAACACGCAGTTGCCGTTTCTTTTCGGCGTCACCCAATTCGCTTTGGAAGTCGAAGTATCAATCCAAGAGAGTTTGCCGAATGCATCTTCGGCAACTGGGGGAAGGTTTATAGTGAAGAAATCGCCTCAAACGCACAACCCTGTCGATCAGAAGAAAAAAAACGCGATGGATGGTTTCGGGCCGTTTGTTTTCTGCGAAAAATCGACAGGCGTGGCGCAATTCCATGCGGAATCAAATGCCGATCCCAACAGCACCGTTGAGCGCATTGCGGGCCTGTTGGCGATGCAGTGCCTTGTCCGGGGACACGACCCGGAGGATTTTGTCGTGCTCGTCCCGGCAGATGGGAACATCGTGGGACGCTTCTTGTCACGCGCCAAGGAGCTCCTCGAAGAAGGTCGCGCTGTGTCCCGCCCCGAGTCGTTGAGCCCGCGCCAAAGCGAAATCCTGCTTTCGGTGATTCGCAATCGGGCCAACAAGGAAATTGCGTCGAAGCTCAACATCACCGTGCGCACGGTGAAATTTCACATCTCTTCCTTGTTGAGTAAGTTTGGCGTGGATAATCGAGCTGAACTCGCTCGCAGGGCAGCAGGTTTTCTCAAGCCCGACGCAGTGGATACGGAGGGATTGGCATTCCGGCCCGGCCCGGAAATTATCGGACCGCGGCGGTTGGGTCCCGTCTCCATAGAGTCGGCCTCAAGCCGGGTGACAGAGAAACCTCGATTTTCCAGCCGCCAGCTGACGGCCTGAAGAATTCGCGGCCGCGGCCAGCGCGGGACACCAGCCCGTTCCAGCTGAGCCCGTACTATGAAGTATAGACCTCCCTCTAGGACCCTTTCAGCAGTGCATCGACCCCGCCCTTTCACTGCATCTTAAATTCCTTCAGGTCGATCGATGGCTCCGGGAGTTTCAGGTGCATTTCTTCCATCGTCTCCGCAATCACATGGGAGATAGCAAGGTTTCGAAACCATTTCTTATCCTCGGGAATGATGTACCAGGGCGCCTTGGCCGTCGTGCACTTTGTGAGGGCGTCCTCGTAGGCTCTCTGATAGGCATCCCAAAACAGCCTCTCGTTGAAGTCCGCTTGAGAGATTTTCCATCGTTTGTTGGGGGCGTCGACGCGCTCCAGCAGGCGCTTTTTTTGCTCCTCCCTGCTGATATGCAAGTAGAATTTTAGAATCTTGACGTTATTCTGATGCAGGATTTCCTCGAAGCGATTGATTTCGTCATATCGCCGAGACCAGACTTCCTTCGGGACCAGATTATGTACCCGGACGACCAGGACATCTTCGTAGTGCGACCGGTTGAAGATTCCGATGTCGCCAAATCCGGGAACGGCCTTGTGGACGCGCCAAAGGAAATCGTGCGCCGCTTCTTCGGGCGAGGGAACCTTGAAGGAAGTCACGGGGCAGCCCTGCGGATTGATGCCGGACATGACGTGGCGGATCGTGCCGTCTTTCCCGGCGGCGTCGAGCCCCTGCAAGATCACCAGGACGGCGCGCTTGCGCTCCGCATAGAGAACATATTGCAGGTCGTCGATCTTCTTGAGTGCCTTTTCAAGACTCGCCTTCATCTTGCTGTCCTTTTTCCAACCCAGGGTTTCCTTCGGATGAAGCTTCGCGAGCTTCACTTTATGGCCCGGCTTGACGGCAAGCTCCCTGCTGAAATTTGTCCCCATCGGCTTTGACACTCCTCTCGATCAGCCCAGAAGCTGATTCAGGATACCGCGTTTGCGGCCCAAATCGCTGTCGCGCCAATGGTTGGGTGCGCTATTGAGTCGTTTACCAGGGGCATTTTTTTATGATTGAATCGGGGGTTCCGAAGTATCATGAAAACGAGCGCTAGCGCTCACCTCCATGGCGACAGTTACTCCAGATATTCTAGATACCATACAACCGGAAAAGATACCCGTGGGGAAGCGCGAGTATCCCGGGGCGCTGATCGTGGTGGAGGGAATCGACGGTTCAGGAAAGAGCACCCAGCTCTACCTGCTGAAGCGGTGGCTGGAAATCCGCGGGTATCGCATTCATTTCACCGAATGGAACTCGTCGCCGCTGGTGAAGTCCGCCACGCGGCGCGGGAAGCAGCGGCGGCTCCTCACGCCCACGACGTTTTCCCTTTTGCACGCCGCCGATTTTGCCGATCGCTGCGAGCGGCAAATCATGCCGCTCCTTCATGGGGGCTACCTGGTTTTGGCGGATCGCTATATTTACACGGCATTCGCGCGCGATGCGGCCCGGGGCTGCTCGCCGCACTGGCTGCGGAACCTCTATAGTTTCGCGCCGATTCCCGACATCACATTCTACTTCCGGGCTCCGCTGGACGTGGCCGTGGACCGCATTGTCGCCGGCCGTCCAAAACTGAAATATTACGAAGCGGGAATGGATCTGGGAATTTCGCTGGACCGCGCGGAAAGCTTTCGCATCTTTCAGGAACGGATTCTGAACAATTACGACCAGATGGTCAACACAGACCGTTTCGTCCTGATGGACGGGACCTGCCGCGTGAACAAGCTGCAGAAGCTGATGCGGGAGATTCTGGAAGAGCGGGTCAATCTCGATCAGTTTGCTCCGAAAAAGAAATGAAAAGCTCGCCAAAGAACGGGTCCGCAAAGAGTTCCGCCAACGGAGAGCCGGCGAAGGGTGGCGTACGGCGCAAGAACGGCCGCTTGGAAATCAAGAAGAACGGCCAGCCGGAGACGCCTGCGCGCTTCTACGGAACCGCGCTTCCGGGTGTAAAGTCCGAAGAACTCAGCGGCAACCTGATCGTGATCGAAGGCACGGATGGATCGGGGCGGTCGACGCAGATCTCGCTTCTTACGGAGTGGCTTGAATCCCAGGGATTTGCCGTCGAGACGATGGGCCTGCGCAGATCGGCGCTGGTGGGCGAAGACATCGACGGGCTGCTCGCCGAAAACTCCGTGACGCGGATGACGCTGGCGCTGATGTACAGCACGGACTTCTTCGATCAGCTGGAAAGGCGCCTTCTGCCCGCCTTGCGTTCCGGGCTGATCGTTCTGGCGGACCGCTATATTTTCACGCTGATCGCGCGGGCGGCGGTGCGTGGAATCAGCCGGGACTACCTGCACGGAATATATGAAATGGCGCTGCGCCCCGATTTGACCTTCTGGCTGAACGTCCGTCCCGAGATCGCATTTGACCGGGAATTCAGGAAGTCCCAAACCATCAGTTATTGGGAATCGGGACGCGATATGTCGCTGTCGAACGATCTGTTTCAGTCGTTCATTCGGTATCAGTCGATGATCAAGAGGGAATTCGAGTATCTTTCGAAACGGCATGGCTTCATCGAATTAGACGGCGAAGGAAGCGTCTCCGAGGTGAACCGCGTGCTGCGCAAGCGGATTGCGTCTCACCTGGGCATTCCGAGGACGCAATACAAGCCTTCACACGCCTTGTCCCACCTCTGGCGCTAAGTGGCCGCCCCCGTCCAACTGGCGGCGGTGGACGCGGGATCGAACGCGATCCGCCTCGTCATCGCCCGGGCCACTTCTCCGCAGCACATACAAATTCTTGAGAACGAGCGAGCGGCCGTCCGCCTGGGCCACAATGCTTTTACCCACCGAATGCTGGACGACGACACCATTTCGCGCGCGTCGCGCGTATTCCGGCACTTTCGCGACCGCATGGACCGGCATCATGTGACCTGCTATCGCGCGGTAGCCACCGCGGCGGCTCGTGAAGTGCGAAATTACCGGCGGCTCATGGACCGCATCCGCAGGAAGTCGGGACTCGAACTCGAAGTAATCAGCAGCGAGGAGGAAGCTCGGCTGGTTTGCCAGGCGGTCCATTGGTCTCTGCACAACAAAGTGCATCCCCGGCTGATTTTCGATTTGGGCGGAGGAAGCCTGGAGCTGAATTTCTTTCAGCGGGGAGTGCTCCAGCACCGTGTGGGCCTGCCCCTCGGAACGATTCGCTTGATGGAGACCTATTCCATCAAGGGCGCGATTGGTGAAGATGACGTGAAGAGGCTGCGGCACCATATCATTTCGCTGCTCGAGAGTTCGTTGCCCTCGCCGCCCAAGCTGTCGCGCTCGATCGCTGTCGCGTGCGGCGGCAATGCCGAGGCTCTCGTGCGCCTCGCGACGGGCCCCTTCCTGGGGAAAATTCCCACCATTAACGTGCGCCTATTGCGGGATCAGACCTGGCGATTGTTGCGGCTCGACATTCCCGGACGCATGCGCGTATTTCGAGTGAGGCAAGACCGCGCGGAAGTAATGGGAATCGCCGCAATCATTATTACCACGCTGGCCAAGTGGCTCGGGCTGCGTTCGATGCTGGTGCCGGGCGTGGGCGTGCGCGAAGGCTTATTGCTCGATTTGGTGGCCGGACAATATTCGGGGGGCGTTACCTCACAGGAAGAGAAGAGACGCGGCGACGAGTTGTTGGCCGGCGTGCGCTGGTTTGCCCGCCGGCTGAACTACGATCCCCAGCACGCCGATCAGGTGTCGCGGCTGGCGCTGTCCCTTTTCGATCAGCTTCGCCCGCTGCATGAATTGGGAGCGGAGCTCCGGCTGGTGCTCGAAATGGGCGCGTTGCTGCATGACGTCGGGCATTTCATCAATCGAAAGGCGCACAACCGCCACGGGGAGTATTTGGTTTGCAACGGCGAAATTCCCGGGCTGCGCGGGTGGCGGCGCGACATGGTGGGCGCCCTCGTGCGCTATCACAATACGAAATCCGAGCCGCACATTGACCATGCTGCCTACGCGGCGCTGGATGGCGAGCGCCGGCGCCAGCTTCGGCTGCTCACGTCCCTGTTGAGGATCGCGGAAAAGCTCGAATCGGACCACGCACAAGGTGTCGCAGGCGTCGATGTGCAAATTCTGGGGCATCGCGCGATCTTTCTGGCCCAGGTATCGGAAGGCACGCGGCTGGACATTGCCGGTTTGCTGAGAAAATCAGAGCTTTTCGAGAGGGAGTTTCACCTCGCTCCGGAATTCCGGCGCGCCCAAAAGGGAGAAAAGGTTGCGTAAAACGTCATGATCATATACCTCGTTCGTCACGGAATTGCCGTCGATCGCGCAGATCCCAAATCGCCTCCCGAAGCGGAACGCCCCTTGACCGCGAAAGGCGTGCAAAAGGCTCGATCCGCGGCGCTCGGTCTTCGCGCCCTCAAAATCAAACCGGACGCGCTGGTTACCAGCCCCTTGGTCCGCGCCGCGCAGACCGCGGAAATCTTTGCGGAAGCGCTCGGTTTTGGCCCGGACAAAATTCGCGTAAGCCAAGCGCTGAAACCGGCGGCGGATCCTGCGGAGATCGTCAAGGAACTCTCGCAATGGAA
>Ga0182015_10005231_pt1 | contig 13584 bp, 15 predicted proteins | sample 712P3MmetaG_FD_120478 | JGI IMG/M metagenome (GOLD analysis project Ga0182015, IMG submission 120478) | Permafrost microbial communities from Stordalen Mire, Sweden - 712P3M metaG | ecosystem: Environmental > Terrestrial > Soil > Wetlands > Permafrost | place: Sweden: Stordalen | collected...
GCCTAGCAAAAGCTGTCGAAGGCGAAGCAGTCGAAGCGGACATGGGAACCTCTCCCACGATCACACGCATGGCCACGCAAATGGGCTTCATCATCGGCACCGCGGCCTACATGTCGCCGGAGCAGGCCAAAGCGAAGCCGGTGGATCGCCGAGCAGACATTTGGGCGTTCGGCTGCGTGCTCTACGAAATGCTCACGGGCAAGCAGGCTTTCAGCGGCGAGACGATCACGGACATTCTGGCGTCCGTCGTTCGCGCCGAACCGGATTGGTCGCAGCTTCCGGCGGCGACGCCGCTGCGCGCCCGCGTTCTTTTGCAGCGCTGCTTGCAGAAGGACCCGAAGCAGCGCCTGCGCGATATCGGCGACGCCCGCATTTCGCTCGATGAAATGATCTCCGGCGCGCCGCTTGAGGCGCCATCGCCCCACGAGCTTTCCGGCGCTTCCGGATGGCGCGCGGCATTCGGCCGGCCGGCGATCCTGCCTTGGAGCGTTGCCGCATCTCTCGCGGTCGCACTCGCCGTGCTCGCGTGGGCTTACCAACGAGCAGCGAGCAATCCCGCGCCAACGGCCGATGCGAGCGCGTTGCGCACTTCGATCATTCCACCCAAAGACGGAAGCTTTTCCTTGGGCAACAACCTTGGGGGCATTGCCATTTCGCCGGACGGTAAGACTGCGGCGTTTGCCTCGACCGTAAATGGGGAGACGGCATTGTGGGTACGGCCGCTGGATGGAACTGACGCGCGAATGCTGCCTGGAACGGATGGCGCTTTCTTCCCCTTCTGGTCGCCGGACAGCAGGTCCATCGCATTCTTTACCGGGAGCGAATTGCAAAGCGTCGACCTCGCAGGCGGCACACCCTTTACGATTTGTGAAGCGACCAGCGGACGCGGCGGTGCCTGGACCAGCGACGGACAAATTATCTTTGGAGCAGTCGGCACTGCTCTGTTCCGCGTGCCGGCCTCGGGCGGTACGCCTTCACCGCTGACCACCTTGGATGCGTCACGCAGCGAGCAGGACCATCGCTGGCCGCAACTTCTTCCCGACGGACGCTTGTTGTTCTGGGCGCGCAGCGACAAGACCGATAACACCGGCGTCGATGTGATTTCTATCGCGAAGCCCAGCCAGCTAGTGCATCTGCTGAGCACGGACACCGCAGCCCTGTACGCGCCGGGTAATGATGGCAAGAATTATCTGGTGTGGCAACGCGAAGGAACGCTGGTAGCTCAGGAGTTCGATCCGGGCAAGCTCCAACTCATGGGAGATATTCGCACGCTTTCCAATCACGTGGCCACGAGCACGCTCGTCGGCCAGACGTTGGCGACTGTTTCCAGCAACGGGCTGCTGCTCTACAGCAGTGCCGACACGGTGAGCCAGTTGACCTGGTTTGACCCCAGCGGGAAGCAGCTGGGAACATTAGGCGATCCCGGCGATTACGAAGACCTTCGCCTGTCCCTAGACGGGCGAAGCGTGGCGGCGAGTCGCGACAATCCCGGCGGAACGGTTATCTGGCTTCTCGACATCGAACGAGGCGTGTCCAGCCGATTTACGACCAGGCCGGGCAATCACATCTTTCCGATTTGGTCTCCAGACGGTCGCACGATCGTGTTCCGTTCCGGGTTGCATATGTGCCGCAGAGAGATAGCCGGAACCGGTGAAGAAGAGCGCCTCACGGAATCAGCGACCTCGTATGAGTTTCCTAACGATTGGTCCCGCGACGGGAAGTTGATCCTTTACCATGTAATTGCCCCCACCACGGGACTCGACCTTTGGGTTCTGCCCGTAACACCGGACGGAAAGCCGGCGGCGGCGCCGAAACCTTACCTGCGCACACAATTCAATGAGGGATATGGGCGTTTATCGCCTGAACCAAATCCGCGCTGGGTGGCGTATCAGTCGGATGAGTCCGGGCAGTATGAAATCTACGTTAATGCGTTTCCCGAGCCGCGCAACAAGGTGCGGATTTCGACGGACGGAGGCCGATATCCAGAGTGGAGCCCGGATGGACGCGAACTGTACTACGTCTCGTCGGATTTGAAGCTCATGGCGGTGAGCCTGAAGACCAGCGGAGATGCCGTCGAGGCATCCGCACCACGTGAGCTATTTACTCTACCTATATTTAGTAACGGTTTGGTTCCGTATGACGTCGCGCCCGACGGCAAGCGCTTCCTCGTGCGCGCCGTGCCCGCGGGAGAGGGCTCGCAGCCGCTGACCCTCCTCAGCAATTGGTCCGCGCTGCTCAAGCAGGCCCCGCCTGCGCAATAGGGCCTCACGCACCGCCCCGTAGCCAACCCGAAAGCGTCATCGCCTCCGCAACAGTCAACGGTTAGACGACAGGCTTGGGCGCTGGCGGAGGAAGATCTCGGGCCTGGACCGCGTCCTGAAAATTCGCCTGCTTGTGCGCGCCGTCACAGAACGGCTTATTCGCCGAGTGGCCGCAGCGGCAGAGCGAAATCTTGGTCCTTCCCGCCAATCCAAAGTTCTTACCGGAAGGATCCAGTATCTCGAATTCGCCCTCAATGCGCAGCGGTCCGTTGTCTCCGGGCACAATCTTGGTGGGCATGCGATTCCTTTCGTCGGGTCATCTGAAGCCAGCTCAATACTTCGGCACGGACGGATCGACTTCATCCGACCACGCCAGAATCCCGCCCTTCAGATTCAAAATTTTCTTGAAGCCGGCCTTCTGCAAGAATTCCACGGCGTCGGCCGAGCGCTTTCCGCTGCGGCAGTGCGCCACGATTTCGCGCGAGCTATCGAGTTCGCTGACGCGCTTCGGCAAATCGCCCAGCGGGATCAGGTGCCCATTCAGATTACAAATCTGATATTCGTGCGGTTCGCGCACGTCCAGAATAAACAGGTCGTCGCCGCGATCCAGGCGCGCCTTCAGCTCGCGCGGTGTGATTTCAGGTATTCCGGTGGTCACAACAGGTGCCTCCTCGCCTCGTATTCCGCAAAATTCCTCGTAATCAATTAATTTGTTGATCGTGCGATTCTCGCCGCAAATCGGGCACGCCGGATTCTTGCGCACCTTCAGTTCGCGGAAGCGCATCGCCAGCGCGTCAAAAAGCAAGAGGCGCCCGGCTAGCGATTCGCCCGCGCCCAGAATCAGCTTGATCGTCTCCATCGCCTGCAGCGATCCGACGATTCCCGGCAGCACTCCCAGCACTCCGCCTTCCGCACACGACGGCACAAGCCCCGGCGGCGGCGGTTCCGGATACAAGCAGCGGTAGCACGGCCCGCTCGGCGCGCCGAACACGGTCACTTGCCCCTCGAACCGGAAAATCGAGCCGTAAACATTCGGCTTGCCCAGCAGGATGCAAGCGTCGTTCACCAGATAGCGCGTCGGAAAATTGTCCGTCCCATCCACGATGATGTCGAAATCCTTGAAGAGGTCGAGCGCGTTCGCGCTCGTCAGCATCGTGTCAAACGTGTCGATCTGAATGTCCGGATTCATCGCCGACAATCGATCGCGCGCCGCTTCGGCTTTCTTGCGCCCAACATCCTTCGTCGAAAATGTGATTTGCCGCTGCAGATTCGTGAAATCCACGACGTCGAAATCCACAATCCCCAGCCGCCCCACTCCCGCCGCGGCCAAATACAATCCCAACGGCGCGCCCAATCCTCCCGCGCCGATCAGCAGCACCTGCGCCTTTTTCAGCTTTAGCTGCCCATCCATGCCGACCTCCGGCATGATCAAGTGGCGGCTATAGCGCAGAATTTCTTCCTTCGATAATTTCACGTCTTGTCTGGGCAACGCGCTCGTATCAATCGGCATAGCAATCTCCCGCTCTCGGGCCTCAGTCGCCGCCGGCGATGGACGGCACGATCGTAATCGTGTCGCCGGACTTCGTGGGCGTCTGCTCCTGTTTCAAAAATCGAATGTCCTCGTCGTTCAAATAAACGTTCACGAAGCTGCGAATCCGCCCCTCCGGCGTATACAAATGTTTCTTCAAATCGCCGTACTGCGCCGTCAATCGATCGAGCGCGTCGCCAACCGTCGCGGCGTCAAATTCCACGCTGGCCTTGTGTTCGGCATACGGACGCAGCGGCGTCGGCAAAATCACTTTCACGGCCATCAGAGCTTTCCTCCCGCGGACGACGTGTGTTGCGCCGCGCCCGCGCCCGCCGCCGACAGCGGCTCCGGCTCGAATCGCGCGCGATCGTCGGTCAGCCGCCACGAAGTCATCTCGCCCGGCACCGCCGCCGCAACCGCCACAATAATGTAACTGTACCAGGGCCACGCGTGCTCGCGATCGAACTCCGATGGCCGCGCCGGATGATCCGGATGCGAATGATACCAGCCGATCAGATCCAATCCGCGCTCGGCCGCGGCGCGTTCCGCCGCGCGCACATCCTCCGCCGTGATCGCAAATCGATTGCGCGGCGAATCGTCGCGCCGGTTCGATAGCGGCACCAGATCGCGCACCGCGCGCCCCGCCGCGCCGTCAGTGCCCAAAAGCGCGCCGCAGCATTCATGCGGATAGTCCTGCGCGCCATGCGCCCCAATCTTCGCCGCCAGTTCCCGATTCAATTCCAGCATTTTCTTCGCCGAGTCCTTGTTGCCGCGTCGCCGAACATTCGGGTGCCGCACCCTTCGCCTCTAAGGGTGCGGTTCTTGACCTTGCATTTTCTTTACTGCGCCTCGTCCCAAAATCTCTCGCTCAAATATTTCTCGCCCGAATCCGGAAACACCGTAACAATCACCGCGCTCTCGCCGCTCGGCAATTTCGCCGCCACCTGAAAGCATCCCGCCAGCGCCGCCGCCGCGCTCGGACTCAGCAGCAATCCCTCTTCGCGCGCCGCCCGCTTCACCAACCGGTACGCCTCTTCCGTGTTCACGCTCAAATTTTCATCCGCCAGCGAAGCGTCATAAATCGGAGGCACAATCGCCGTCTCCATATGCTTCCAGCCTTCGAGTCCATGAAACGGCGAATCCGGCTGCAAGCTCACGCAGCGAATCGCGGCATTGTATTCCTTTAGTCGCCGCGCCGTGCCCATAAAAGTTCCGCTCGTACCGAGCCCCGCCACGAAGTGCGTCACGCGCCCCGCAGTCTGCTCCCATATCTCCACGGCCGTCGTTCGATAGTGCGCCTGCCAATTCGCCGCGTTGCCGTATTGATCGGGATAAAAATATCGCCCCGGCTCGGCCTCGGCCACGATCTGTTGCACGCGCCGAATCGCGCCGTCGGAGCCTTCCCCGCCCGGCGTCATCACCAGCTCCGCGCCAAACGCCTTTAGGATCCGTTTGCGCTCCGGGCTGGCGCTCTCCGGCAGGCACAACTTCACGCGATACCCGCGCGCCGCAGCGATCATCGCATACGCGATTCCGGTATTCCCGCTGGTCGCGTCCAGTATCTCCACGCCCGGCCGCAGCGCGCCCGAGCGTTCGCCTTCCAGAATCATGTTCAGCGCCGCACGGTCCTTCACCGACCCGCCCGGATTGAACCATTCCGCCTTGGCGTAGAATTCGATGCCCGGAAAGCCGCGCGCGATTCGTTCGAGGCGCAGTAGCGGCGTGTTCCCGATCAAATCGATCAGGCTGCTCCCAGCGCGCCCATCCCCAGCCTCGCGCCCGCCGCGCGGCACCTCCGTGCGAAAAGTATGGCTCGCTGAACTCATGTCCGTGGATTCCACGCCGCCAGCCCGCCGCCGCTTCGTGCCGCGATGCACATTAGATGTCCCGCAGCGCATGCATATTCACCTAATTTAGCATGCCCAAAGGCAAAACGCCGCTGACGCCCTGCCGCCTCCCCGCAGGCGCTACGCGCGACTGGAGGGGCGGAGCCTGCCGGCAGGCAGGCTTGCCTCCGCCCGCTTGGCCCGTTAGTCTTGTAGTCCACGAGGCCCCATGTGGAACGTTGACGAGCCCTTCTCTCCCGCGACTCTCGAAGCCCTGCCCAAAGCCGGCTTCGCCGTCGGCAGCACGCGCGGCGTTATGCGCGTCGAACGCTACGGCTGCGGCGCCGAATTCCGCCGCACGCCCGACGGCCATTTCGTAATGACCATCCTCCCCACGATCATCATGGCCGGCAATTTCACCCGCCTGTGGGACGCCGGCTACCAGAAATTTCTGATCACCGACGACGGCCGCAAATTCCCCGCGCAGGCCGAAGAACTCGTGCGCATGCGCCGCTTCAACGAAGAACTGCGAACCGCCCTCGGCGTGCCCACCTATTACAACGAAGCGCTCGGCTCCACCTGCCAGGTCACGACATACGACCGCGTCTCCGGCCGCGCCGGCGATGTGCCCGACCGCAGCGTCGGCGTCACTCCCGCCGACGACGAGCACTAAAGCTCGCTGCCACGCCCATGTCCAAGCTCGATATTCTCCGCCTCACCGCGTTCGCCGTTGTCGTGGCCACCTGGGCTTTCTCCACGATTTATTTTCTCGTCGCGCGCCGCAAACGCCCCGCCGAAACGCAGGAAGCCAAACGCGATCCGGCATCCTACTGGGGCATCGCAATTCAGTCCGTCGCGATCGTCGCTGTCTGGGTGTTTCATCGGAGCGACCTCGGCCCGCTTCTTCCCATGCTCGCGATGCCGCGATGGCTGGATGCCGCGATCCTCGCCGCCGCAATGCTCATCGCGATTCTCTCTCTCTGGCTCAGCATCGCCTCCATCCGCACGCTCGGCAAGCAATGGACCTACGTCGCGCGCGTGATCGAAGGCCATCGCCTCGTCGTCGAAGGCCCCTATAAGCTCGTCCGCAATCCAATCTACCTCGCCATGTTCGGCTCGCTCGTCTCCACCGGCCTGGTCTTCAGCAAGTGGTGGGCGTTCTTCCCCGCCATCGTCGTCTTCCTGATCGGCACTCAGATCCGCATCTCGCGCGAAGAAAAACTCCTAGCCGCAACCTTCGCCGGCCAATGGACCGATTACACCCGCCGCGTCCCCGCCCTCTTTCCCGGTTTCTAATCGAAACTCCGATATAAGCGGATGTCTGGAGACCGTGGGTGCCGCACCCTTCGTTTCTAAGGGTGCGGGTTTTGACTTTCTGCCCGCGACCCCGGACGCTCCCCGCCCGTCGATCACTCTATCCGGCCGCCTCCGCCAGCCGCCGCCGAATCTGCTCCGCCGCCACGCGATGCTTCGCGATCTTCCGCGTCCCCAAAAAAATCACCGGCACATCGCATCCATACCGCTCGCGCAGAACCGCGTCCTCATCGACATTCACTTCCCGCAGCCGCGCCCCAAATTCCGCCAGCAGCGGCGCCATCACACCCTTCGCCTCCTCGCACAAATGGCACCCCGGCCGGGTGTAGAGCGTTACGTCCAGCTCCCCCGCCGCAGCCAGCCGCGCATCCTCTTCACTACTTGATTGTCCGTTCGGAGTTTTCTCGGGAAGCATTACAGCCGCACCGCCAGCGCAAGTTATAACTCACCCCGCGCCTCAATCGAAAGCCGCGTCCGCGTCCGCCGCTCGCTCACGAATGCCTTGCCTCGAGGCCAGCACCCGCATTACGATGCGCGAACCGAAACGCGAGCGTTCCGCCATCGCGAATCAGGTTCCCCAAGGAGAGAAAAATGCCCAAGATCATCGTCTCATCGCAAGTCCAGGACCCCGCCAAATGGGAAGCCGGCTTCCGCGCTCATGCCGATCTGTTCCGTTCCTACTCGATCCAGAAACCGATTCACTTCGCTCTCTCCGGAAACGAAGCCACGATCTGTTTCGAGCCCGAGAATCTTGAAACGTGGAAGCGCTCCATGGAATCGCCCGCCACGGCCGAAGCCATGAAGGCCGACGGCGTCAAGCGCGAAACCCTGAAAATCGTTGTCCTCGACAAGGAACTGAAGCTCTAACGCGGCGATGGTTCTCCCGGCCGGCCGGCGCGTCCACCACCCGCCGCGGCGTACAACGGGCGGGTCTGCCGCCCAAGCGCGCCGCCCCTTTGCTGCTGTTCGCATGAAATTGCATAACGTCCCGGTCGACGGACCATACGCGATTCATCGGCCGCGAACGGCCCGGCGTGCATCAAACATCTCGCATCGGCGGACTCCGCTGTTTATCCTGTGTCTGCTGAAGAATCTTCGAGGAGCGCAATGGCCGACGCCGTAGCATTCGTGGACGATCTCTTCTTCCTCGCGAAGATGACCGAGACCGCGCGCCAAACCGGCGTCGAGCTCAAGACCGTGTCCAACACCGACGCATTCCTGCTGGAAGCCGCCGCGAATCCCGCCGGCACGCTTCTTCTCGATCTAAACGCGCGCGGCAATCCCCTCGCCGCTCTCGCGCGCCTTCGCGAAAATGCGCCGCCCGCCGCCGCCCGCCGCCGCGTGATCGCCTTCCTCTCTCATGTCCAAACCGATCTCGCCGAGCAAGCGCGCGCCGCCGGCTGCGACGAAGTAATGCCCCGCTCCAAATTCACAATGGAATTGCCCCGCATCCTCCGCGAATCCCGCACAGTGAAAACGCAATGAGCGAATGGCCGACAAAACGCTGTCGGCAATGCTGCGTCGCCGGCCTAATCGCTCTTCTCTGCGCCGCATCCGCCGCCGCCCAAAAATCCCCGCCCGCGTCGCCCGCCGCCAACGACGCCGCAACCGCCCTCACCGGCGCGCTCACCGCCGCCTGCCAAGAAGACGCCGCCGCCTTCGCGCCCTTCCTCACCTCCGAAAACTCCGCCATATTCCAAAAGCTCGTCGTTCCGCAACAAACCGAATTCATGAAGCGCATGGTTCAGCTCGATAATCCCGGCCGCCCGCTCATCTCGACCAGCGACGACGGCCTGACCGTCCTGCGCTGCGAAACTCCCCTGATCACCACGGAAATGCATTTCGGCTCCGCGAAAATGTCGGACAACATCGCCTTCATTCCGATCACCGTCCCCAGCCCCGGGGAAGATCCGCGCACGATTCGCTTCGGGCTGGTTCGCGAACAGGGCCAATGGAAACTCCTTTCGCTCGGCCTCGTGCTGCTCGACGTCCAGGCGCTCACCGACGAATGGGCGCGCGCCGACGTCGAAGCCGTGGAAAACAACGCGGTGGACAATCTGCGACTGATCGCCGCTGCGCTCGATTCCTATCGCGAGGCATTCGGTGTGCTCCCGGATTCTCTCGCGCAACTCGGTCCCGCGCCGCCCACGGGAATTTCTCCCGAAGCGGCCAGCCTGCTCGACCCTGATCTCGCCGCCGGCGACAAAGGCGGCTACAAATTCCGTTACCGCATCGTTCCCTCCGAATCCGCCACCACGCCGGAAGATCAGAACAAACTCGCTGGCTACGAAATCGCCGCCACGCCGGAGGCCTACGGCAAAACCGCCAGGCGTTCCTTCTTTCTCGATTCCACAGGCGCCCTGCGCGGCGCCGACAAAAAAGGAGATGTCGCCGGCCCCGACGACCCGCGTATCGACGCCGGTTCCGGCGCGCAAACCACCGGCCCCTGATCGCGCTCCACAGTGAGAACATAACGATGAGACTTCATTCGCTGCTCCTAATTCCGCTTGCCGCTTGCGCGCTGTGCGCTTCCGCCGCAGCATCCGTCATCGGCACAAACGTCATCGCGCAACCCGTGACGCCCGAACGCGTCGCCACGCTCCCGCGCGCGCAACAAAAAGCCTGGCGCGAATATCTCGCGCGCTCCGAAAAACAAAAAGCCGTCGACAAAGCAGCTCTGCAGCAAGAAATGAAAGCCGCCAACGTGACGGACTCGAAGCTCGCGCCCGCGCGCCCCAATGCGTTCGGTCTCTACCTCTCGCCGGACAGAACCGCGGATTGGTACACCAGCGCCGACGCCGTGCGCATCGCGACCAACGTCGTCAGCTACCAACTCGCCGACGGCGGTTGGAGCAAGAACATCGATATGACAAGCGGCCCGCGTCCGCCCGGCGGCCGATATGACACCGACAATCTAAATCGCTATCCCGATCCCACCGATTTCGATAAAGCCGTGGACGACCACTGGCACTACCTCGCCACGCTCGATAACGACGCGACGACAACGCAGATCGTTTTCCTGGCGCACGTGGCAACAGCGCTGCTCGCCGCGAATCGCGCCGCGGGCGCGCAGCCTTTCACCGCGGCCGTCCAGCGCGGAGTGGGATATCTTCTCGCCTCGCAATTCCCAAATGGCGGCTGGCCGCAAGTCTGGCCGCTCGAAGGCGGCTATCACGACGCCATCACCATCAACGACGATGCCGATCTCCACGCCATCGAAGTTCTGCACGATGCCGCCGATCCCGCCGGCGACTACAACTATTTGCCGACGCCGTTGCGCCGCCGCGCCGCTGCCGCCTCCAATCGCGGCATGAATCTCCTTCTGAATCTTCAGATCGAAGAACACGGCGCGCGCACAGCCTGGGCGCAACAGTACGACGCGCTGACCCTCGCGCCCACTTCCGCGCGCAATTACGAAATGGCGTCAATCGCCAGCGGCGAAAGCGCTACGATCGTCGAATATCTTTTGCAACTCCCGCATCCCACGCCGGCCGAAGTCGCCGCCGTGCATGCCGCCGCTGCCTGGTTCACAAAAACGGAGATTTTCGGCTTCCGCTACGGCAGCGGCGATCCCCGCGGCGACCGCACCAGCCCCGATGGCCGCCGCCTTATGGCCGTCGCCGGAGCCGGCCCCATCTGGTCGCGCTACTATCAGATCGGCACCGACAAACCGATCTTTGGCGACCGCGACAAAACAATTCACGACGACGTAAACGAAATCAGCCGCGAACGCCGCAACGGCTACTCCTGGTACAACGCCGAAGGCGTCGCCCTGCTCGCAGCGTACAAAGCATGGGCGCCGTCGCACCCGCAACCGTAATCGCGGCGCGTTCGAGTGGAGTAGGCGTTTGTGGCTAGATCGCCGGGCTGGTCTGCGGCCGGCTCGCGAAGTACCAATAGAGCGCGAACATCAACCCGATCGCGCACAGCGTGGTGATGCCGAACCAGAAGTCAAAAACGAAGTACGACACGTGGCCGAAATCGTGCACTCCAATCGGCAATCGCGTGTAAGCAAGAAAGTCGGAGAGGTCTTGAATTCTGCTCACATCACCGTCGCGAACGTAGCTGCGGAACATCTCCGCATACGGCCTATAGCTCACGTACAGCATGGCGCAGGAAAGCAGCATCCCAACGACGCTGCCGACCAGAATCGTGGACGCCGCGCGGCTGGCGCGAATCGCACCGATCAACAACGATTTCGCGCTCACGCTCAAGACGCAAATCAGCGCGAGCGCGGAAAACACCAGCATCATCAGACCGGAAGTTTTCACGACGGAAGCGTTCCACCGCGAAACCGCTCCGCCAATCACTGGCTGACGGAAAGCCGCGAACTGCGCCCGCCGTGCTTCGCCGGTCCTCGCAGCTAGATCGGAATAGAATCCGGCTTCCACCGTGTTACCGTCCTCAAGAGAAATCGCCGCGAGCCGCGCGTAGGCGACCTGGGTGGTGGAGCTCATGAAGAAACCATCCGGCCAGCCGAGCATGTTGGCAAATCGCGTCACGGCTCCATACTTCTCGAGCGCACCTTTCTTGTCGCCTTGCGCCTCAAGAGCCTCTCCCGATTTCACGAGCGATTGCGCGTAACTCCACGAATCGCCTGCCGCGTAGCTCGGCAGTCCACGCCAACCGTAGCCCATCGAGTCGCTCAGGTCGGCGACGTACGGATCGTCGATGCCGTATCGGCTCAGAACTCGGCGCTCAAGTTCCGTGAGCCGGTCGAGATAACGATCGAGTTTCGCCGACTGGAACGCCGCCGCGAGATCGTCCTGCCACACAGCGCTCCGCTGATCCATCCGAAACGGGACCGATTTGTGCACTGCTCCGGCGTAAGCCACTTCGTGGCCGTCGATCCGCTCCGCCGCGATCAGGTATGGAAGCGCGTTCTGCGGATCCCATTTCTCAAGTTGCGCGATCCATTCGTCGCTTTCGGAAAATTCCGATTGACGAATAGCGACGACGGCATAAACCCAAGTCAGGTCCGGATCGAGATGAACCGCTTCCTCAGCGCGCCTCGCGCTGTCCACAGGGTCGAATTCGTGAATCGCGACAAATGCCAATCCCTCCGGATCGCGTTGCTGCTCCGCGCGCCGCGCGAGCGACGCGAGATCGGGTTGGCCGGCGCGCGAAGTCACGTGAATGATGTCGCGCCACTGAGTCAACGACACCTGGAATGCCTGCCGGAACGCGGGAGCCAGAAAAAACAGCAACGACGCTACGATGCACGCGCCTGCCGCGGCCAAAGTTGTCTTGCGCATGAGACTGCCCTCCTTCACGATCAAATCTTTCCCGGCGAATTCGCCGCGTCCGCCGTCGCGCGGAAATATCGCTCGCACCACCGCGCGTCTTGCAAGCGCGCTTGCGCCGCTAATCGCCCAGCGCAGCGCCGCCCAATCGCCTTCGACGTGATTCATCTCACTGCGCATCGCCCGCGCCCAATCGATCTGATCGGCCGGCGTGATGCGCATGGCGAATCGCATCAGCCCGTCGGCGATGCGCCGAGGACGTGTGCCCGGCGTCACGCCGCGCCTCCGCTAAGCGCGGGCCGCCGCGCATTCAATCGCGTGCGAACTTCTTTCGCGGAGGTCCGCGCCAACGCGAGCCCTTGCGCGGTGAGGCGATACATATGACGCAGCGGCACACCATCCTCGGTGACCACCCATTTGGTTTCGAGCAGCGAGTGCTTGGCGAGCCGCATGAGCAGCGGATAAAGCGTTCCCGATTTAAGGCCGGTCTCGCGGCTCAAATCGTAACCGTAGCGCCAGGCACCCGGCCGCTCGATGAACTGCTCGAGTACTCGAAGAGTTTGCGGCGATCGTCTCGGAGTCTTCATGTCCTATCACTACGTATATAGAGCGTGGCTGTCAATGGAACTCCCGGATCTCGCCGCGCCGATTGGTAGCGTAGTCCGGCCGCATAACTATCGCGCTGGTGCCTCGCAGTCGATGGCCGCGCCTAGAAAAATCACACCCCGGTCGTCACTGAACGCGGCGGTCTTGCACCAGGTAGTCTTGTCGGCCATGTCGGATGGCTGCTGGAGCGTGATTTGATAATGCATTCCATCCGCGCTGGTGGTGATCGCAAGGTCGAACGGTTTCGGATTCCCAAGGTCGATCGGAGACTGGTTCAGAAGACTTTTACTTCGGAGAAAGGTGAAAATCTCCTCGCGCGTCGCAAAGCGGCCAGTTTCGTGAAAATATCTGTATTCCTGCGTGTTCAACAGCCGGAGAGCAACGACCAGTTTTTCGTTGGAAGAGTCCGTCTGTCCACCCGACTGAGCCGATACGGCCGCTCCCGCCAGGAGAATCCCGAGCAAACCGCCAAGCAGCACAGCAGAGAGCCTTTTCATATGCGCCTCCATTTGCACAGAGAATTGGAAACCTTCATAGCATAAGTCTACATATATAGAGCACAGCGTCAACGCGCACCGGGAACTCGCGTGTTCAACTTACAACCACTCTCGGAGAGATCCGTGATTAGCCGGGCGATTGGAAACTCATCGGCGGTCGGTGGCGTTCGCACGGCAAGACCCACAGTTGGCACAGGGGCGGCCGGCGAGTTAACATCGGCGGCCGCCCATGCGATTTGCGCGCAATCGTCACCGTCACCGCCGCCTCCTCGTCGCGGCTTCGCTGCTGCTGGCAGCACTCGCGAATCC
>Ga0182015_10005232_pt1 | contig 13582 bp, 12 predicted proteins | sample 712P3MmetaG_FD_120478 | JGI IMG/M metagenome (GOLD analysis project Ga0182015, IMG submission 120478) | Permafrost microbial communities from Stordalen Mire, Sweden - 712P3M metaG | ecosystem: Environmental > Terrestrial > Soil > Wetlands > Permafrost | place: Sweden: Stordalen | collected...
CCATGCTCGCAACTTGGAGGACGTGAGGCGCCGAGCTGCGGCTCAGCAATAAGCGGCACTTTGGTTATGTCTGCACGCAAGTCGGCCCCCTGAGCTCGGGTGCTCGCAACGGTAGCATGCTCCGCTCCGAGATGGATACCAGCCAATTTGGCTGAGCTTCCTAATTTCCGAGCTATCTTCGATCCATCGCCGGTTCGCTCACACGAGCCCGAAAGACGAATAGCTTGTTTTCACGCATCGTACTGTATATATATACATATTACTAGCCAAACATACTGCAGTCGCGGTCTGTCCTGAGGTCGAGCGTGTCCTTGAATGTCAGCGCAGTTCTCCCCTGCCGCCGAGCCTTAGGGTTGATCTCACATTGAAGTCTTCACTCAAGCTCGCGACTTTCTCAATCGTCCAAGGGCCAGGCTTCTGATTCTGTACTGCAATGTCGCCTTACTCACCTTGAAGCGCTTCGCCAGGCCATCCAGTGCCTGCTCGTCTTCGACGTCAAGTTCGCACTCTTCGAGAGCCTCTAGCAATTTCTCTTTCGGCATTAGTAGCGCGGCCGCGAATTGGTTCGCCTCGATCTCCTTCTCGTCAATGCCTTCGCTCGAACGCTGGTCGCGTCGCAATACTGTTTCTGCAAACCGCTTGTCCACGTGAACAGCCTGTGTGATCGCCGCACGATGCAGATGAAGGTGCGCAATCTCGTGCGCCAACGTGAATCGCTGTCGATTTGTCGCGTGCAACGAATTCACCCCAATGATCGCAAGCTTATCCTTGATGAAGACCATCCCCGAAAGCTCTTCATCCAACGGCGTATACGAAACTCGGGCACCCAACGCGCGCGCGACCTTGTCGAGAGGCACGGGCACCCCGTGGATGTTCAACTCGTCGAGAAGCGCCTCGGCCTGCTCTTCGATCGTGCGCTTACTTTTTCTCATTCAATTTTTCCGATGGTGGATGAGTTGGGTCGGCAGACTGGATTAAACGCGCCAACTGGTCTTTCTGCTGCGCGTTCAAATTCTCGGGGAGAGGAAACGCATCCGGCGTACCCGTCAGAGGAGTCGTAGCAGCCGGTAACAGGTCGAATGGTTTCAAGTCGAGCGCCGCCGCGATGGCATAGAGCTGGTGGACGAGGACTCGCTGGCGCCCGCCCTCGATGTTGGCGAGCGTCCCACGCGAAATATTAAGCTTCTGCGCTAGTTCTTCCTGCGAGAAGTCTCGCTGTCTTCGCTTGGCTCGGATCACGCTACCAATATTCCGATAAAGCGGCTCGAGGCTCATGAGGGAGCCACCTTGCCGCACAAACATCCAGCTGTCAACCACACAAGCAAAACGTTTGTATTACACGCATATTTATGCGTGCTTTACACGCATAAATTCGAGGAGCAAACTGCGATGGCTACGTTGGCAATATGAGGGCGCGACAGTGAATATCGAGATCATGAGTGAAGGCGAGGGCCTCAAAGACATCGAGGTTTTTCAGGTCCCGGCAGGCGCTGCGGCCTCGGAGTTGATACGGCTCGTCGCCGAGCGCGGCGGGTTCCCTGCCGAAGAGGCGATTCTGTTCATAGAAGGTTCCCCAGAGCCACTGGAGATCGTCGGCTTGATCATCGACGAGCGCTTTCACCACCGCGCTCATCACGTTCATCGCGCCCCCCGCCTCGATGTGCACGTCGCGTATCAGAACAAGCAGATCGTCCATCACTATTCGCCGGCGACCACCGTTCAGACCGTGCTCGACTGGGCGATCGGAAATCACGGCTTTAAGATCGACCCTGCGATTGCTCCCGAGATGGAACTCGCTCTGGAAGGCAACGAGACGGCTTTGCCACGCCAGGCGCACCTCGGCCGCTTTGTCCATCATCCGTCGCATGCGCTGCACTTCGATCTGATTCGAGGTGTGATTCCGAACGGCGCCCGCGACCGGTGAGCGTTTCGGCCGCGGAAGCGGCGGCGCGCGCCGATCTAGAATCGGCGCGCTTTCGCGCCGGAGTACTCCGAGCGCACTGGAGGCTCGATCAAATCTCCTTCCCCCTCCTGTTCATCACGGTAATGGCTTTGCCCGGCCGCCAGCGCCGTGCAGAATTCTTCTTCCGATTCGATATCACCAACTTTCCCACCCAGGCGCCGGAAGTCAAGATTTGGGATCTACTGAGCGGCGGATCGCTGCCGCTCGCAGAACGGCCCAAAGGGCCCGCGCGAGTCATGGAAGCCTTTAAGGAGGGCTGGCCGGGCCCAGGGGCGCCCAGTGTGTATCGACCTTGGGAGCGGCACGGCATAAATCACAATAACTGGGCCGCGACCTATCCGCACCTCACGTGGCTGGCGAGCCGCGATCTTACTTTCGTACTGGAAGACCTTTATGCGCTCATTAATCCGAGCACTGCTGCACTGGCTCTCCCGTAAGCCCGCCGCCCTCACCTGTGGGAGGGGGCTGTGGCGCAGCGGATGCGAGGAGCTGCGGCGTCGCACGGGCGGGTATCGTGAGAGCGGCGCGTTTCTGCTCGGTCGAACTTTCGACGGGACACGCGAGGTCGTCGAGTTTCTCTATTACGACGACGTCGACGACACCTGCTTTGCAAACGGTATCGTGGAATTCGATGGCCGAAAGCTCGGACGGGTTTGGAAGTACTGCCGCGAGCGCTCGCTGCAGGTGGTGGCCGACGTCCATGTTCATCCTGGCGGTTTTGGACAGAGCCCAAGCGATCAGAGTAACCCCATCATCGCGGAGGTCGGTCATATGGCGCTTATATTGCCGAACTTCGCCGCGGGTCCCGTGTTTCCGGGCGCAATCGGCATTTACGAATACCTTGGCGATCGTCGCTGGCGCGATCGTAGTCGGGCGGGAAAGAAGGCTTTTCACATTGGAGGTTAATCATGTTAATTGACAGTGAGACTTCAAGACTGCGCTCCCTCCTTGTGAATTCGGGTCGCTTCAGCTTCCCCGAGGCAGATCGGTGCCTCACGCAAAGCAGCTTAGCGCTGACAGCGGATCGCGACATACTGAGCACCGCTGCAGCACAAGCGGCGCTGCTCACCGCGGTGGCCGCTGGCGTGCGCACATTCGGTGAGATCGCCGTTCCGCCCAATCTCGATATCGCGGTGAAAACACCGCTGCCGATTCCCGGCAACTCGCTCGGCGAGCAGCTCCGAGTGCTCGGTGCCTGCGAACGTGTTCCTAAGCCAGGTGAACGACTTCTCGTGATCGGCTCCTCCGAATATGAGCGTGATTACTCCGCTCTTCGTGCCGTATGGTCCGGTTGGGTCGCCGGCATTCAGCCCGGCGGGCACCCGATCCCTGCAGGCTCGACACATTGTGTGTTGGCGGCCGCCGCCGCGGGAGCCCTAGGTATTGCCGAAAGCTTCGCTGTCGAATATGGCAACGTGCGCGCCGGCCGCCGAGTCCAGCAGCTATCGCTCTGGTCACCCGGCACATACGAGGAGTTTGTGGGTCCGGATGAATTTGCGTTGCCCTTATCAGAGTGGGTCGTAGGCATCGGAAATCTGGGACAAGCCCATCTTTGGTGCCTGGCGCTGTTGCCCTATCCGAAGCCGGAGGACGTTGCCCTTCTGCTGCAGGATTTTGATCACGTGAAGGCCGAGAATTGGGGAACGTCCCTCCTCGTTCAACGCGGTCGCTATGGGATGTTGAAGACACGCTTGGCGGAAGAGTGGTGCGCAGCACGCGGATTTCGCGTGCGACGCGTAGATCGGCGTCTCGACGAATACCTTCGGCGTCAGGAGGACGAACCTGTGCTGGCCGTGGCTGGGCTCGATCGCCTGCCACCGCGCAGGCTCCTGGGGCATGTAGGCTTCGACCATATCGTGGATGTCGGCCTCGGCGCCGACGCCGACACGTATCATCAATTCCGCCTCACCGCCTTTGATCGAAGCTATTCACCGGCAAAGCACTTTGATCAGGTCCGGGATCAAGACAGCCGTGAGAGAACCCAGCACCTGCCGGCGTACCAGTCACTACTATCCGGGGGCGTCGTGGATGCCTGCGGGATGGCGAGCCTTGCCGGGATTCCGGTGGCGGTGCCTTTTGTGAGCTTGATCGCAAGCGCCGTTGCCGTGGCCCAAGTCATCAGACTTGCCTCAGGCGTCGCACCGGCAGTGTCTTTGACCGCCTCAGTGGATTCTCTGGCTTCCTGCCGCGCAACCTCCGGCTTAGCCCTCGTCCGACCCACATTCCCAGTCGTTCACGGTGCGAGGTGGGCCCAAACGGGCAACCAGCAGCGAGCGAAAACCGAGCCCGCGGTAGATTAACATTGAGTGGATGAGTTCGGTCCGGGTTAAAGGAGGACGATCCCGACATGAGCCGGCGTACGGCAGTGGTGGATGGCCCGCTAGCGTTCCAGATGCGGCGCTTCAGCGCTGCGCAGAGCGCAGAGCAGGGATTGCAAATTCAGAGCCTGCCGCTTCTGGCTGCCCGGCTCGTAGGCGGATTTATCCGGCCGGCACTGGCGGACGACCTTGAGCCGGCGGTCGCCGATGCGTTGAGTTTCGGAGGCTTTCGCGAGATCGACTCTATTCGAGCGCTGCCCGGAATGACCCGTGCCGCTGTGAGGACCCTTAAAAGTCTCTGGGCCGCTGATCTGAGCCTGGAGCAACTAGGTCCACGCCACCCTCGCCTTGCCGATCTCGCGCTCCTCGAGGATCGCGTCCGACAGGCGCTTCCCTCGAGCGTTGTCCTGCCACAAGACCTGCGCACCAGCGCATTGAGACGAATTCATCATGCCCCCGCAGTGCTGGGGAGCGTCGAACTTGAGCCCTGCCTGGGCGTGGCTACAGTGTGGCAGCCCCTGCTTGGCGCGCTCGCTCAGTCGATCCCGCTTGTGTGGCGAAATCCGGCAACCGCCGACTACGCCTGGTTTGCGGGCCAAGTAGTAACTGCGCCTACGGCAGCAGTGCCGGCCGAAATCGAAGTGGTGTCCTGCGCGGACCCGCGCGGGGAGGTGATAGAGACGTTGCGTTGGGCACGCGAACTCATTGCATCAGGGAAGGCGCGTCCGCAGGACATCGCGATTTGCGCGCCCTCGCCCGAAACCTGGGATGAATCGTTGGTCGCCCTCGCCGAAAGTTCGGCTTTGTCGGTTCACTTCTCAAGCGGTGTCCCCGCACTGTCCACCCGCGAGGGACAGATGTGCGCGGCACTCGCCACGGTGCTGACGCGTGGGTTGGGTCAAGAACGTATCCGAAGGCTGATTTCGTACACGCGCGCGACCAGCCCCGCCCTCGAGCCCCTGCCCGATAGTTGGAGCCAGGGGCTCGCCCGTGAGGCCACTCTCCTTCATCTTGAGGACTGGCGCCGCGCGCTCGATTGCGCCGTCTCACGTTCGCCCGATCAGACGGATCCGCGACCCACCCTCTTGCCCGTCTTGGAATTGCTAGCCCGCGGCTTCTCGGCCAGCGAGAGTGCCGGCGACTTGTTGCTCGACTCGAAGTCGAAAGTCCTATGGCGGCGCGCGCTGCGCGCGGCTCCCCCGGAGGCTCTGGAGTTTTCTCTGCGTTCTTTGCGTGTGTCCGACGGTCGAGAGGCTGCGACCTCAATGGTTTGGGCGCCAAGCGATCATCTCGTTGGCGCTGCACGCCCCTTTACGCGTCTGCTGGGACTTAGCACGGGCGCGTGGCCCCGGCAGACCGGCGAGGATCCCCTGCTGCCAAGTCATATACTGGACCGGTCACTTGTCGACCCCGATCCCGTGACCCAGCGTGATCGTCGCGCATTCAATCATATCCTCGTGCACGCCTCGCACGCGGTGCTCTCGTTCAGTCGGCGTGATGCGCAGGGACGTCTCCTGCCTGTTAGCCCTCTGATTCGGTTGGATCAGCGCGCGCGGGTGCTCACACGCGGGCGCAGACCCGAACACGCCTTCAGCGAATCCGATCGCCTCTTTGCGCGTCCTACGGATGCGTCCTCTTCGCCTCGGCTCAAAAGTGCGCTCGCGTGCTGGCGAGCTTGGCATCGTTCGGAAGTAACGCCGCACGATGGGCACGTGCGCGTGACCCATCCGCTGATCGGACGCGCGCTGGCACGCGTTCAATCAGCGACGTCGCTCCGTCTGCTGTTGCGTGATCCGCTGGCTTTCGTGTGGCGTTATGCGCTGGGCTGGCACTCGGCGGTCGCGCGGGAAGACCCGCTTACACTTACGCCCCGCGCCTTTGGTGACTTGGTGCACGATCTACTGCGCTGCGCGGTCGACCGTTTAGAGCCAGACCCGGGGTATGGCTACGCCTCCCAAGCACAGATCGATGCTGCTCTATTGGCAGCTGCGGCGGATGTTCGAGCATCCTGGCCGCTCGAGCGCGCGCTCCCGCCGCCGTTGCTCTGGGAACACATTCTCGAGGAGGGACATCGTCTGGCCGGTAAAGCATTGCACTTCGATCCAAACGTTCGCGAAGGAACCCGATGTTGGACGGAGGTGCATTTTGGCCAACCTGATCCGCGTATTGTCGGGGGACCCTGGGATCCCAACCGCGCAGTTCCGATTCCAAACACCACGGTCCGTGTGCGCGGAAGCATCGATCGCCTGGATCTGCGATTCGACGGCCGAAAAGCGCGCGTCTCAGACTACAAAACTGGCGTTGAACCGGACGATGCGGAGAACCTCATCTTAGGCGGCGGCAACGAGATTCAGCGAGTGATATATGCCCTCGCCATCCGCGAGTTGCTCCCCGAAATCCCACAGATTCAGGCGCGGCTCCTCTTCCTTCGGAGCGATCCGCCCCGCGAGTACGCTTTGAAAAACGTTGAACAGACCATTGCGACCCTGGCTCAGCATGTCGGGGCGGCCTGCGAGCTTCTAAATGGAGGCAAAGCGCTCCCCAGCATGCTGAAGCGCCCTTTGAGCGATGAGTTCCGGATCGCACTGCCGGCATCTCTCGAGTGGTATGAGCACATCAAACGCGATGCAGTCCTGGAAAGTTTCGGATCGTTTACCCAGATTTGGGACTCACCATGACCGAACTACCCGATCTCGATGCTCGGCTGCGTGCGCTCACTGACCTCGACTCGACCCTCTTGGTTGAAGCCGCGGCTGGGACTGGCAAGACCGCCCTCCTCGCGGGACGTGTGGCCGTCGCTCTCATACGTCATGTGACTCCGGACTCTATTGCTGCCATCACTTTTAGCGAGTACGCGGCGAGCCAGCTTGCCGCGCGTATCAACAAGTATGTGGTCGGGCTGCTAAAAGGTGATACCCCCGATTGCCTGAAGGCTGTTTTTCCGGCAGGTCTGACGGCCGAGGAGCGGGTGTCGCTCGAGGCCTGCCACGCGAGGATCGATGAACTCACGGTGACGACGATCCACGGATTTTGTCAGCGCCTAATCCATAGTTATGCGGTTGAAGCCAATATCGATCCGGGCGCGCGCATGATGGATGCGCCGAGCTCTGATGCCGCCTTTAGGATGATTTTCCGCCAGTGGCTACGCTACCGCTTGACGAAACCCCAGAGCGCGATCGACCCCATCGCCGTTATGTCGGAGGACGACCCGCTCCATGTCGAGAAGCGTTTGAGCGATCTCGCGGAGTTCCGGCGTCGTCATCGAACGGCAAGGCCCGTGAAGGCGGGCCTTACCAGGCGCTTGGACATGGATTTCGCCGCGGCGGTTCGTGCGTTTCGGGAGTGGGTGGCACAGCAACCCGCCGAGGCCGCTACGATGCGTATCGCAGACGACCTCCATCAGCTCGAGGGGTTCTACACTAACTGCCTCGATCGATTGCCCGACTTCGGACGCTTATGGCAGCTGGCAGACCCTCCTCTCATCGGATGTCGCGACGCACAGACCCTAAGGCTGGTGCCGCCCAGATGGGGATGGGCGTGGCAGAAAACGGTTGGAAAGGAAGACAAAGCACGCCTCAACGTGGAGGCGGATGCACTCTTTGGTGCAGTCGATGCGACCTACCGAACGCTTGTCGGCGAAATGGCAACATCACTCGTCGAGGTGCTCTCGTGCGAGCTGGACGAAATGCTTGAACGATATGCCGCATTCAAGCGTCAAGCAGCCGTTTTAGACTTTGACGATCTGCTGGACCGAGCGCGCGCGCTCGTAAAGGGTCACGACACCGTCCGGCAAGCATTGGGCCAACGCTATCGATACATCCTGGTCGATGAATTTCAAGACACCGATCCCATTCAGGCCGAAACACTCTTTCGCATAGCGGCCACTCACGCCCCGGCACGCTGGCAGCAAAGCGTATTGCGTCCTGGCGCACTGTTCATGGTTGGCGATCCCAAGCAGGCCATTTATCGATTCCGCGGCGCCGACATACGTTGTTACGAGGAAGCGCGGAAGGCCATCGAGGCTCGCTGGCCGGAGAACATTCTCCGAATCACTGCGAACTTCCGGTCCGTCCGCGGAATCATCGACTACGTCAATAGCCACTTTGCGTCACCACTCAACGCACCAGGACAACCGGGATATGTCGCCCTCCATGCGATGCGCGCAGAGGCGGAGCACGGTTTGCCAAGCGTTACAAAGTGCACGCTCGACAACCGCCGCGCCAAGGGCGTTGCCGGCATCCGCGATGCGGAGGCCGCCGAAGTAGCCGCCCTCTGCGAGCGGCTCATCGGCAATCTCAAGTATCGGGACGAGAACGGCGAGCTCGCGTCACTGAAAGCATCCGATATCGCGCTGCTCGCACCTAGCGCAAGGGACTTATGGCGCTACGAGCGCGCGCTTGGAGCGCGTCGACTGCCATTTGCCTCAAGTGCCGGCAAAGGACTGCTGCACCGTCAGGAGGTTCAGGACTTGATAGCACTGGCCCGGGCCCTCGCGGATGGCGCCGACACGCTGGCGTTCGGCGCAGTCATGCGCGGACCTCTTGTTGGTCTTACTGAGGAAGAGCTTCTCGATATCACAGCATCCTTGGCCACACGCGGCGAGGAACCCGATCAACTGCCGAGCTTTACGATTTATACTGATTCGACAGAGATCGAGCACCCGGTCGCGCGTGAAGCATTGAGTATCCTTCGCGACTTGCGTCGTCGCGCATGGGCGACGACGCCCGCGCTGCTGCTCGGAGAAGCAGTGGAACGCCTGGCGATTCGCCCCATCCTATCCGCCCGTGAAGGGGGCGAAAGAGCGCGGGCTGCCGCCAATGTCGAGCGCTTCTTCGAGTTGGCTCGCGAATACGACGTTCTAGGACTCAGACGTTTCGCACATGATGTCACAAACGAATTCTCGCTCGGCGTCCACCAGCGAATGGAGGGACGCGTGGACGCCGAGGGGGCGATCGAAGTTGTCACCATGCACAGTGCAAAGGGATTGGAATGGCCGGTTGTAATCCTAATTAACAACGGATCAGGGTTTCATCCGGGCTCCGAGTTTGTTCATCGCCCTGAAGATGACACGCTTCATTGGGTCCTTGGGGAAATAGAGCCTCCCGAGCTGGCGCGCGCGATTGAGGCGGAGAACCGCATTTGGGCGAGCGAGCGTCAGCGCGTGATTTATGTCGCCTGCACCCGCGCGCGTGAGTTGCTCATTGTTCCAGAGATCCCAGCGATGTCGCATAGGACTTGGTCCGGGGTCATGGAGAACACGCTGACCGACGTACCCGATCTATCGATTTCACACCTCGCTATTCAAACGCCATCGCATAAAGCACCGCCGGAGAATCCGCAAAGCGCGGAAGTATTCCTACGAGAAGAAGAGTTGATACGGGGCGCCACACTTCCGTTACTGTGGTTAAGGCCGAGCGATCGAGATGCTGACCGCGCGGACCAGACCGAAAACTTGGTCGTCGATGAAGAAGAGGCGCCCGACGTTTTTGTTCCGGTCGGAGCGGGGCGACTTAGAGGCCTGGTGTTGCACAAACTGATGGAAGAAGTGCTGACAGGAGAACTCGATGAGGACTTCGGGGCACTCGCGCGCCGGGGCAAGGAGCTCATGCGGCAACTTGCGACAACGGGCATCGTAATGCCCGACGCGGAGGAACTCGGGAGAACGGTACTTCGAACGCTGGCGATTCCGGATATCGCCATACTGAGACCCCAACTGGTGCCGGAGTTTCCGTTGTACGGCCTTCATACATCCGAGCACCTGCTAGTGCCGTTAATCGGTCGCGCTGATGCGGTGCTGCTCGAGGACGGCCACCCATCCATTGTGCTGGACTGGAAAAGTGACATCGCTCCGGAGCCAGACGATATTCAGGATCACGCGACCCAATTGCGCGACTACCTACAGGTAACCGGCGCCTCACGCGGTGCGCTGGTCTATATGACGCTCGCTCGGGTACATTGGATCGGAGCCGTTGCAGCCCGGTCGGAAGAAGAATCAACGGGTGGGTGAACTGCGATCTCTCTTTGCGTTTGCTCGAATCTGCTCAAGCAAGTGCGCGGCGATCATTTCTTTCTCGGTGTTGGCTGGGGGCATGCGGTCTACAAACTGCCGGACCTGGTGCGCCAGCTCGGGCTGCTGTTGCCGCACCAAGATGTCGCCTATCGCATTCCACCCATTGCGAACCTCGTTTCGGGCGCGGAGCATATCTGCTTTCTCAGATTCGACTTTCAACCCACCGCTCGCGAACTCGCGTACCACCGCCTCGGTGCGCGCTCTCATGTGTGTGGATTGGCCGCGTTGGGTCGCTCGGTAAATTCCGTCCGACTTCCGCGGCGAGTTCTCGCCGCGCATGTACCGATGACTGGCGTTGGCGGGCACTCCAAGTGCGCGAAGGTGCGCAGCAAAATCGGAGCGCCACTGGCGAAGGACCGCCTTACGAATGTTCAGACGCACCGCCTGTTCGCTCACAGCCTTGACGACCACGTGCACGTGCGGATGCGGCTCATCAGTATGAAGCACCATAGCGTATCGATGCTTGAGTCCGAACTCTTCCCGGGCGAAATTCTTCACGGCGGCGAGCACCTTGTCTGGCGGCGTCCCTGCTGGCATAGAGAAGAGCAACTTGTGAACCAGCTTCTTAGAGCCGCCGCCACGAGCATCAAGGTCCGAGCGGCGCCGATGTTCCTCGAGATCGAGGTCCCAGCTCTCAACTAACTCTTGCGTAGCCTTGTCTCCCGTCAGCCGCTGACCGTCATCGGTCTCAAGTCCCAGTTCCCCCTCGTCGCGAAGCCGCAAATAGTCCAGGTGACGACCTACGGCCTTCAGGTCCTGCCCCCCTCGACTTAGTACCTTGACCATGACTTCGGGCGTTCGCCGCACCGTGCGCGCAACCTGAGCGATCTCCCCAGGCGAGAGGTGATCGCGCCGCCCAGGACCACGGCGGGCATAGCTCACCAGGTCGAATAGCCGCTCGTTAGCCATTCCGCTCGGCATGGCCTTGCTCCCAGCTATTGAGGTTAGCCCTGATCAGGCCCTTCACGTGATCTCTGAGTGCTTCGCATACGCGCAACATCGCCTTGAGATCGTCCCGGCCGGGACCAGGCACGCGCTCCCCTTTGTTAACCGCGTGGGCAATCTGGTTGAGGTTTCGGCCGATATCGCCTAGCTCGGACACGGTCCGCTTTAACGCGATGAGCTCTGCTTTGGGCAGCGGTGCGAGGCTTCTTAAGTGGGCTCGAGCCAGCACCGCAAGATATGTGGCCGACGGCATGCCCCGCGCCGCCGCGCGTTCGCGCAATAACTGCTGATCGCCGATGCGAAGTCTTACCGTCACGCGCGAGTCCCGTGCCGGCCGCCCTACAGCCTCAATGATCACGAGTTCCGCAGCGCCGGCGGTTTGCAGCATGAGTTCGACAAGACGCTTGAGCAGTGCCGAATCGGAAAGCCCTTGGTGTCGCGCCACCGCCGCAAAGCGCTCCTTCGTCTCCCTCGTCACCCAAGTTTTGAGTTGTGTGCAGTCGCTCATCGTGAGCGACATTTGTACCAAAGAGCCGCCGGCAGGCTATCCTGCGTTTCACTCCAAATTCAGCGAAACTGGACCAACCTTTTTTTCTTTTTTTTCTTTTTAGCAGTAAACCGACGCTACCACGAAGGCGGCCCACCTGCCAGCCGCGACCGCGTCCTGCCAGTCAGCAAGCCCGCACAGCCGTCCACGTGCCACCCGGGAATGTGTCTCCACGGCGGCAGCAAAAAAAAGCGGAGAGAGCGCCTTCGTCTGACGCCCTCTCCGCGTATACGCTCAGGTCACGCCGCCAGCACCTCCGTGGCCAGGTCCCATAGCTGCCCGTTTAATTGCACGTCCCGATTGATCGAGGTCAGCCGTCGAGTGCGTACCAGCCGGCCGTTGGTTGACCGTCGTGTCAAACCGCCGACACAAAGGTGCTCCTGTACCCGATTGAAAATGACCCAAAGATTGTCACCCAGATCCTCGGCACGCCGGCAGGTGAGCAGCTGCGAGGGCTGCATGCCGCTCTGGGCCCTGTCGGGATATCGCATCGCCAGCGCCGCTTCTGCGAACCGCAATTGCTCGTCCTTCAGCATCCGCCGACGCTCCATCCGCTCGACCTGGGCCGCCAGGCTTTCGAACTGCTCGGAGACTTGGAGTGCCGCCACAATCACCGCGTCCACGACGTTCCCACGGTGCGGTACGCAGTACGCCGGAAACGCGCCCCGCGACGCGATTAGCCCGTTACTGCAGACGACCCTGAAGATGCCGATCCGGGCGATATAGCTCGATCCGCCGTTGTGGCTGTTGAGAAAAACCACTTCAGGGATCGACTTGTCCTCGAGCGAGACCGTTTCATAACGCCGCCGCAATCGAATCACGTGCCGAGCGTGCAAAGGACTTGCACTCCGAGTGCTGGTCTGACGGGCTTCGACCGGCACGAACCCCGCATTCATCAAGCCGCTCAACACACGAGCGGTCGGTATAAAGGTGTACTTTGAGCTCAGGCCCTCGAGAGCCGAATCCGCGAACACGGCCGGTGCACGGGCACGAACGGCGTCCAGCGACAATCCACGGTCGAATGCGTTAGCGTGCGAGGAGAAGGACAGATTGGCAATAGTATTCATGATGCTAAGTCTCCGAGATGATCTTGGGGCGGGATTGCCCGCTTCGGGAACATCGCGGCGCGCGCAGCAGTCAAGGATCGAAGACCGCGTGAGCGGCGAGGGCGTCCCCGCGCTCGTCCTTGACGGCGAGCACGGCGCGATAAACTGGCGCACTTACAGGTAATCCCGCCCGTCTTCTTCCTTTCTTCCCTCATGGGTTCCGTGATTCCCTTTGCGAGGAACAAAAAGACCCGAGCGCCAGCGTCCTGTCAGCGCCCGGGTCCACGCACCAGCGATACGGCTATGGCGTTGGAGGATCGCCTGGTGGCAGTGAGTAGCCGCGACTCATCCAGGTCTCCGGACGAATACGCGACAACCAGTCCGCCACCGACGGCACAATGCCGCCACAATCTTCTTTGATATGTTGTTCTACGACGTACCTTACGGGTACGTCCCGTCCGTCGCTGTTGCGAATGGCGACGCCGAACACGCGCTCGGCTTCAAAGACCCCGAGCGAGTGATGCCGAAGGGCACGATGCCGAAAATCGCAAAACGCCTCCTTTCCGGCGTCTACCCAGTGATGCACTCCAATATAGTCCTCGACCTTTCCGCCGAAGCGACGCACGGAGGATTGCGCATGAAAAAGTGGATGTGTCATACGCCTTCATGCTCCTCTGTGTCGTACTCGGTGAA
>Ga0182015_10005234_pt1 | contig 13579 bp, 12 predicted proteins | sample 712P3MmetaG_FD_120478 | JGI IMG/M metagenome (GOLD analysis project Ga0182015, IMG submission 120478) | Permafrost microbial communities from Stordalen Mire, Sweden - 712P3M metaG | ecosystem: Environmental > Terrestrial > Soil > Wetlands > Permafrost | place: Sweden: Stordalen | collected...
CTCTGAATCCAGCGTCATGCTATGACTGCAATCGACGATCTGCGCCACTCGCCCGGGTAACCGTCCCGGACCCGGCCCAGTAATTAAGAGACCGAAAGCATGCAGTCCCATATGCGGACCTTCAAGGGGCTGCTGATGGTACAGCCGCTCGAGGAAAGAGCTGTTCAATCGTTTCCATCCGCATGAACAAACGCTTCTTCGTCTCAGGGAAAGGCATGAAGCCGGAATCGCTATAGAACCGATACGCATTATCGTCTTTGGCGTCCACCACCACGGCGACTGCTGCGATGCTCTGGCTCGCGCCTAACGCTCGCTTAAGCGCGTCAACGAGCAGCACTTCACCTATGCCCTGTCCCTCGAAGGACAAGTCACGCGCCAGCCGACCGATGAGCGTTGCTCCCAAAACTGGATAGCGCGGCAGTTTGAGTTGCTTCACCAGCTCGGGCGGAAGGTCGTCCAAGCGAAAATTGTCCGAGGAAAGCGTGTAATACCCGGCAATGCGGTCTTCCTCCGAAACCAGCACATAAGGCACTGCCGCACGCTTCTTCGCGTCCTGGCTGGCTTGTTCCTTCAGGTAGCGGTCAAGGGGCGCAGAACCGCATGAAAAAGCCGTTCGGAGATGTTTATGTTTCTCTCCGAGCGGCTCAATGTCACGAAATTGCGTTGCCGAGATGCCCCTACTCCCCGAACAGTTGGGCATGATGCGCGGCGGCTCTCCGCAATCTGGCATTTGGGGCAGGCGGCGCACTGAGGAGGGCCTCTACAAACGCAATTCTGTCGCGTTGTGTCAGCTCAGCAAATTCGTTCTCGCGCACGGTACGTTTTGCGGCTTCGACGGCACAGTTGACGATAAATTCAGTCAACGTGCTGCCCTGAATCCGAGCCGCCCTCTGGCAGAGCGCTTTTGTCTCACGACTGACGCGCGCTTCCAAGCGCTCGCTTCTTGTCGTCGTCCGCGTTCCGGGTTCAGCAGCTGGCATTCTGGGCCTTCCATCCTCACTACAAAGTTATATAGGGGCAGTACCACGACCTACCACAGTGTACGGCAAATAGCCGTACACCTCAAGGCAAAGTCAAAAACAGGGTATTTGGGAGGTAAAGCCTTATTTTTCAGCCAATCACGCTACGGCATTTTCACTTCTGGTGTAAACAAGGCAACCGCTCTCGACGCGGCTTTTCCTCAAGAAAAGCCGCACTTCCCTGAACCCGACTGTGCAGAGTAGAAGTGAAAATGCTCTAGGCTCGGGTCAGGGAAGTCACCGGCAGCCGCGTGCGTAGCAGGCCACCTGTTTTTTGCCCATCTCAAGACGAGTGATTCCTGTCGGACCAGAGGTACCGCTTAGCCCTGCTGCATGAAGTCGGGAGAGACCGGATTCTCGTAGAGCGAGTAATCGCGCGTGACCACGGTGAGCCCACTTTGGGTGACAAAGTAATTGCGCCGATCCGCTTCGCGGTCGTAGCCGATCACCGTGCCTTCCGGCAGATGCACGTCGCGGTCGATGATGGCCCGGCGAATCCGGCAATGCCGGCCAATATCCACGTGGGTGAAGATGATGCTGGACTCTACCTCGGCGTAGGAGTTCACACGCACGTCCTGCGAGAGCACGCTGTTGCGCACCACGGCCCCGGAAACAATGCATCCCGCCGAGATCACTGAGTTGATGGCCATGCCGGTACGTCCCGGTTCGCCAAAGACGAACTTGGCCGGCGGATACTGCCGCTGCCGGGTGCGCATCGGCCACGCCTTGTCATACAAATTGAAGATCGGGGATACCGACGCCACATCCATGTTGGCGTCGAAGTAAGCCTCGAGCGTGCCCACGTCGCGCCAATACAGCGCGTTCTGCTTGTTCTCATCGACGAAGTTATACGCGGAGATCTTGTAACGCCCAAGGATCCCGGGCAGGATGTTGTGGCCGAAATCGTGTTTGGAGTTGGGGTCCTCGGCGTCTTTCATCAGCGCCGGCAGCAGCACATCGGTGTTGAACAGGTAGATGCCCATGGAGGCGTCCACCTTGGTCGGATTGAAGGGCGAGCGCAGGTTGGTCGTCTTTGGCTTCTCCTGAAAGCCGATCACCTCTCCCGTCTTGCTCACTTCCACTACTCCAAAACGCGACACCTCGTCCGGCTCGATCGGCAGTGTTGCCAGGGTTACGTCGGCGCCCGCCTTCTGGTGGTGCTCGAGCATCAGCCCGTAATTCATCTTGTAAATGTGGTCGCCGGAGAGAATGAGCACATGCTTCGGCTGCTCTGCGCCGATCGAATAAATGTTCTGGTAAACGGCGTCGGCCGTGCCCATGTACCAGTTGGCGCTGACCCGCTGCATGGGAGGAAGAATCTCAATGAACTCGCCCAGTTCCTGGGCCACGATGCCCGTCCAGCCTTCGCGGATATGGCGATTGAGCGACAGCGCCTTGTACTGGGTGAGGATGTAGACGCGGCGGAGATCGGAGTTAATGCAATTCGATAGGGTGATATCGATAATGCGGTAGTTGCCGCCGAAAGGGACTGCGGGTTTGGCCCGATCACGGGTAAGAGGGAAAAGTCGTTCACCCGCTCCCCCCGCTAGTAATACTCCGAGTGTGTCTTTCATTTCGTCCCTGCGGTGCCCGTGCGCCTTGCCCAGTCCTTAGGACCGCGCGCGATGTTCTTGACCACTCTATACCTGGAGGTGCGATGCCCGGCGCTCCACCGCTAGCCTTCTTCCACCGAGATGCGCAGGGAGCGCAGAAAGTGTACATCCTGAGCGTTAAAAGTTTCGTCTGCCGGCGAATTTTCATTCACAGGAGCTTCCAGCTCGGAGATCGGTTGCTGTTCCACTTCGTTCAAACCGATCGTCGCCTCCAGCATCAGAAGCACATCAAAACCCTGCTTGCGAATATCCTGCACCACCTCGGAGATCTGCTCGGACTCGGAAACCGATTCGTGAATGGCTTCACCCAGTTGCTGGATCAGACGACGAAGTCGTTGGTTCAAGTAGTACCCCCAATCGCCACCAATCGGGCGCGGTTTAACCTACCTTACTTCTGATGACGAAGAGGATCAATCTGAATCAGCTGACTGGTAAACTTTTGCTATGGAGCCAAAGAAAGTAGGCCGCGCCCTCGGGATTGGCGTCCGCGTGGCCTCCAACATGGTTCGGCAGCGGGTGGCCCAGGCTGGCGAAACCCCTTCAGCCCCGATTGCTCCGGAAATTGCCTCTCCAGAACCCGCTCCAGGGCCCTTTTCCACCACAAATGGGCGCACAACGGTGGGCCGGCCGGCATCCAGTGCAAAATCCGGGTCGAGGCCAGGGGCGTCCGCTCAGAAGCCTCCCAGTCTCGGGATGCGGGCGGGAACCGCAAAACGCGGTCTTAAAGCCTTCGGCCAGGCCTTCCTGGGCCCTTTTACCCATGCCGGCAGCATACTTTGGCTGGAAATCACCGGCATGTTCTTCGCCCTGTTCGCGCTGTTCTTTGTCCAAAATGTTTATCGCGTGCGGGCCGCCTGGAGACAGGGGCCCGACCATGCCCACCTGCTGCTCTACGTCCTGCTGGCGGCGGCCTTCGGGTGGTTCTCCATCTCCTCATTCACCCGCGCCTACCGCAAAAGCAGGCGGGGGCCCGATGGCGGTAGAAGGGCCTAGCGTTAGGGCGAGTGCCGCCTGTTCCCTTTTTCCATCATTCGGTGCGCAGTGCACGCAGGGGATCGACACTGGCCGCGCGTAGGGCCGGCACGGCGCTCGCCGCCAGCGCAACCACCGCCAAGCCAGCCATGGCCAGAAAATAACTCGTGCCGTCAAGCGGATGAACCCCGTACAGAGACGACTCCAAGGCGTGTCCCACCAGCATCGCCAGCGGAATACCCACCACCACCCCCACCGCCGTCAGCAGCAGGCTGCCTTTTAGAATCATCCACAGCACCTGTCCCCTCCGGGCACCCACAGCCATGCGCACGCCAATCTCCGCCGTGCGCGTATTCACTCGATAGGAAAGCGTGCCGTAGAGCCCGGTCGCCACCAGCACCACCGCCAGCAGCCCGAAGAACCCCGCCAGCCGGGCAAACATCAGCTCCTGCGAAATGGTGTTCTCAAACTGCTTGCGCTGCAGAATGGGCTGGGTCAGCGGTACATCGGGGTCCATTTGCGCCACCACCTTCCGGGCTGCGGGAAGAATTGCCATCGGGTCACCCAGCACCCGCAACTCCACGTGCATCGCCCCCACCAGCCGCGCCTGCGCGTAGTCATACCAGACCATGGGAATCGGATCTTCCTGCATGCTGGTGTACTTGTTGTTTTTGACCACGCCTACGATCACCATGTCTTCGCCTTTGAACATGCCGGCCACATGATGCCCCAGCGGGTCCTGATGGGGCAGAAAGCGCTGCGCGAACAGCTCACTCACCACGGCTACTTTTGGCGCAGCTGCGGTATCCGCATCGCTAAATTCGCGCCCCATCAGGATCGGCACGCCCAAAGTACCGAAGAAGTCGGAACCCACTTCATTGCTGCGCTGCATGTTGGATTCAGCGCCGCTCGTCGGCTCCACTTTCTTGCCGTCCACGGCCGCAGTATTGTTGCTCGACCAACCCGATCCGATGCGGCTATTCATCACCGTCGCGCCCTCGACTCCGGGCAACGCGCGAAGCCTCCGCAGCAGCTCTTGATAGAAAGCAACCTGCTCGGGCGCCGTATGCGTCCGCTGCGGATCGACGCCAAACACCACCAATCCCTCCGTCCGCATGCCCAGAGGGATAAGTTCGAGATTGCGCATGGTGCGGATCAACAATCCGGCGCCCACCAGCAGCACCACGCACAGCGCCATCTGCGCCGCGACCACGATCTGGCCCCCGCGCGTTTTCCCGGCGTCTGTGCCGGAGGTCGCCGCCGAAGTCTTCAGCGCCATGGACGCGCCGCCTGCGGTCGCCACCCGAAACGGCGCCAACCCAAACAGCACCGCCGCAAGGAGCAAAATGCTCAAGGTAAACAGCAGCACCGTCGTATCCGGCGACAAACTGGAATCGATATGTGCCCATAGGCCCAGCGTTCGGGTTGCCACCTCCGCGAATCCCCACGCTAGCGCGCCGCCAACGGTTACCAGCAGCAGGCTCTCGGTCAGCAATTGCCGCAGCAACTCTCCGTGCCGCGCGCCCAGAGCCATACGCAACGAGAACTCTCGCTGCCGGGCGGCATTCCGCGCCACCAGCAGCATGACCACGTTGGTCAAGGCAATCAGCAGAACCAGGACCACCATCGCCATCAAAATGTGAAGTGGTTTAGCCGCATCGGAACCGGGAAAACTGGCCGCCTCCGCAAAGCTGAGCTGGGGCGGTTTCTCTCCCTGCATCGGGCTTCCGATCCCAACATAAGTAGCTGCTTGAAACGTACCCTGCAGGCGCACCGCAGCCTGCTCGCGGCTCACTCCGGGCGCGAGTCGCGCCAACATGCGCAAGCACCACCACGTCGGCCTCTGCTCATATAACTTGCCGTCTTCTGGCGGCTCACCCCACGCATTCAACTCCGCACGATTTTGCAGGGGGATCCAGAAATCGGTGGAGTGCCCCGGTTCCACTCCTTCAAACCCAGCCGCCGCCACCCCCACGATCGTGACGGGCACACCTTTCACGTACAGCATCTTCCCCAGCACTTCGGGATCTCGTGAGAAACGCGCTCTCCAGTAGTTGTGACTGATCACTGCAATCGCCGCATGATCCGCCTCGTCTTGCGCGGTAAACGTACGTCCCCGCGCCAGCCGCACACCCAATCCAGAGAAAAAGTTGCCGCTCACCATGTCGGCCTCGGCCTCCTCCGGCTGCGCGCCTATCCGCACGCCAACCTTGTCATCGGAAAGCGGTACATAGGCCATCACATCGCTGAGCACGCTCTTCTGCCGCCGCAACGCGTCGTAGACAGGATAGGAAAGTGACGTCTCCCAATCACCCGAATTGTTCGCATGTCGCGGTGCGCCCGAAGTCTTGACATACACCACACGTTGCGGATCACTCACCGGCAGGGAACGCAGGAGCACTGCATTCATGACACTGAACACGGCCGTGTTTGCGCCCACGCCCAGGGCAAGCGTGAGAATCGCAGTGACGGCAAACCCCGGGCTCTGGCGCAATCCACGCCATCCAAAACGAACATCTCGCCACAACTTATCCAGATACACGAATCGGCCCTTGAGGTAGAACCGCTCCTGGGCCGCGGTGACGTTGCCAAACTCCCGCCTCGCCTGGGTATGCGCTTGTTGCTCGTTCAAGCCCTCGTGCTTGAGCTCGTCCGCTTCGAGTTCGAGGTGGGCCTTGATCTCTGCCGCAAAGTCTTCCGCACTGCGTCTGCGTCGGAACATATCTACACCTCATCGCCTCTCGGATTGTCTAAGACCAGGCCCATAGCCCGCGCCAGTTTCCGCCACTGGCTGATCTTCTCCACCAGTTGCTCGCGGCCCTGGGCAGTGAGCGAGTAAAAGCGTGCCTTGCGATTGTTTTCACTTACGCCCCAGCGGGCGCGAATCCACTTCTTCTCTTCGAGCCGTTGCAGGGCGAGGTAGAGCGAGCCATGATCGACAAAGAAAACTTCCTCGGACTGGCGTTGAATCAGCCGGGCTACGCCCTGCCCATGGCAGGGACCCATGACCAGGGTTTTCAGAATCAGAAGGTCCAGCGTGCCCTGCAACAGGGCAATGCGGTCGTCGTTGCTTTCCTGGGTTGTCATCTGACCCAAGTATTGGCTCGTTTGGGTCGGATGTCAACCCAAAGGAGATCGGCTCGCCCGGAGGGACTGTGAGCGGCGGCGATCTTTTCCCGGCTTCCTTGGGGATTGCCTAGCGGAAAAGATTGGTCTTCGCCAAATCGATGACTTCGTCGCCCCGGCCGCTGAGCACAGCGCGCACCATATACAGGCTAAAACCCTTGGCCTGCTCCGCTGTGATGGTAGGCGGCATCGACAACTCCTGCCGATTGACGATCACTTCCACCAGCGCCGGCCCATCGTGGCCCAGCGCTTTTGCAAACGCCGGACGCAACTCCTCCGGTTTTTCTACCCGCAGCCCCAGGATGCCGGCCGACTCGGCTAAGTGTGCGAAATTGGGGTTGACCAGGTCCGTAGCAAAATCGAGCAGCCCGGCGGCTTTCATCTCCAGCTCTACAAAACCCAAAGAGCTGTTGTTGAACACCACCAGCTTGACCGGGAGCTTCAGTTGACGCAGCGTCAGCAATTCCCCCAAAAGCATGGCCAGACCCCCATCTCCCGAGAGACTGATGACTTGCCGCCCGGGAAAAGCCGCCTGCGCTCCAATCGCCTGGGGGAGTGCATTGGCCATCGAGCCATGAATGAACGAACCCAGCAGTCGACGCTGACCGTTCATGTGTAGGTAGCGAGAAGCCCAGATCGTCGGTGTGCCCACGTCGCAGGTAAAGACGGCATCGTCGGCGGCCAGCTCGTCCAGCACCCGGGTGACGAACTGTGGATGGATGGGCGTGCGCCCGGGCTCACCCACGGCCAGCTCATCCAAACTTTTTCGCGCCGCCTGGTAGTGCTCCAGGCAGGTGTCGAGATAGGCGCGGTCCTGCTTGTCGGTGAGCAGCGGCAGCAGCGCATCGAGAGTGGGCTTGACCTTGCCGATCAAACCCAGATCGACCGTCGTGCGGCGCCCGATCTGTTCCCCACGCAGGTCCACCTGGAGAATTTTTGCCTTCTTGGGAAAGAACTGCGGATAGGGAAAATCCGTGCCCAGCATGAGCAAGGCATCGCAGTTCATCATGGCGTGATAGCCGGAAGAAAAGCCCAACAGTCCGGTCATGCCGACGTCATAGGGATTGTCGTACTCGATGAATTCCTTACCCCGCAGCGCGTGCACGATGGGCGCCTTCAGCTTGGCTGCCAGCGCCAACAGTTCGTCGTGCGCACTTTCGCATCCTGCGCCGCCAAGAATGGTGACCTTCTGCGCTCGATTGAGGAGCTCCGCCGCCTGCTCCAGCTCCATGGTGGAGGGGCAAACGATCGACGCCGACTGGTGGATGCCCAACGATAGGGCCGGGGCTGGGCACTCACGCTGCAAAACGTCTCCCGGAATCACGACCACCGCCACCCCCCGCCGGGCGATGGCCGTGCGCATCGCGATCCCCAGCACCCGCGGCATCTGGTCGGCCTGGGAGATCATTTCGCAGTAGTCGCTGCAATCCTTGAACAGATGCTGGGGGTGCGTTTCCTGAAAGTAGCCGCTGCCCATCTCCTGGCTCGGTACCTGTGCGGCGATTGCCAGCACCGGCACGCGGCTGCGATGGCAATCGTACAGACCATTGATCAGGTGCAGATTGCCGGGGCCGCAGCTGCCGGCGCACACGGCAATCTCCCCCGTAAGCTGGCTCTCCGCCCCCGCCGCGAAAGCGGCGGCCTCTTCGTGGCGCACGTGCATCCACGCAATCTGTCCGTTGCGGCGAATCGCGTCGGTGAGGCCGTTCAGCGAATCGCCCGTAAGACCATACACTCGCTTCACGCCGGCTCCAGCCAACGTGTCTACAAATACCTCGGAGACTTTCATTGCCATTGGATGCCACGAGAACTACAGAAGCGTTGCCGATCAGAGGATATTTACCGCACGCGCGGCGAGCAGCGCCACCGTGGCAAAGGAGATGGTGGACTGCACCATCATGGCTACTTTTGCCCAAGGGGAGAGCACCGGTGAATCGGTAGGCGAGAACGCGGTGCTGGTGTTGAACGCCAGAAAAAGATAATCCACAAATCCGGGAGACCAGTCTTGCTCCAACTGCTTCCGTGCCCCGGGGACCATGGTCATCTGGGGAAAAAGAAAATCTCCTTCGGTGTGGTTGCCGCGCATATGGCGCGCATGCGGGCCGCCCCCATCCAGCCGCCAGTACCACGACGCGAACACCAGGATATTGGTGACCCAGAGTGCGGTTGCCGCGCGCAGCAGATTCGCGGGCGCAATCTGGTGATAAAGCAGAGAGCGCACCAGCATCCAGAGCGACCAAAGCAGAAACCCGGTGACGATCGCCAGCACGATGTAACCGAGCACCTGGTTGACCACAAACGACCCGCGGAGCCGAGCGATCACCACCGGGATCATGAGCACGGAAACGACCGCGAGCAAAAGCCAGGAGGGTCCGATGGTGAGCGATGCGGGCAGGGAAAAATACAGCCCTCCCACGCCCAGGATGGCGATCAGTGCCGGCCAGGCGGGTTGGGCCGGCGGCAGTGGTTTGGTGGCTGGCGTCATAGCGGACAGCTTATGGTATGCCCTTGTTCGCTGGCGCAGCGTTAACAAACGACTGCCGCTCCATACCGGTTGGCAGCTATAATTCTCCCGCCATGAATACGCCAAAATCCGTGTACCTAATGCTATTCGCCTTCTGCCTGGTCCTGCCTTTGACCCTATTTATGATCGACGCCTCGGCTACTCTGCAAACGCCTGTAAAGCCGCTCCTGGTGGCCACCAACCAGGGCGACCGCGACCTGAGCATCATTGACCCTGCCACAGCCAAGCAGCTGGCTACTGTGCCCGAAGGCGGCATCACCGGCCACGAAGTGGCTACCTCGCCGGATGGCAAGACTGCCTATGTGCCCATCTACGGGAATTCCGGGGTAGGCAAACCGGGAACCGATGGCCGGGAGATGGTGGTGATCGATATCGCCAGCCGCAAGGTCACCGGCAAGGTTGACTTCGGCCATGGAGTCCGCCCCCATTGTCCGGTTTACGATCGGGCCAGCGGCATGCTCTACGTGACCACAGAGCTCGACCAGACGGTGACCATCATCGATCCGAAGACCCTGCAGATCGTAGGCTCGGTGCCCACCGGACAGAAGGAATCGCACATGCTCGTCGTCTCTCGTGACGGCAAACGGGGCTACACCTCCAACGTGGGCGCGGGGTCGGTCTCGGTGTTGGATTTGCCCGGCCGCAAGACGATCACCATCATCCCCATATCGCCGGAATCGCAACGGATTGCTATCTCCAACGACGACCGCATGGTCTTTACAGCGGATCAGACCAAGCCGCAACTGGCGGTGATCGACACCGCGACCAACAAGCTCCAAACCTGGGTTCCGCTGCCGGGCGTGGGCTACGGAACGTCTCCCACCCCGGACGGCCGCCTGTTGCTGGTGGTGATCCCGAAATCCAACCAGCTCGTTGCCGTCGATCTCGCTACGCTGACAGTGGTCCACACGGTGACGGTTGCCGATGACCCAGTCAAGGTTCTTGCCAGCCCTGACGGCAAGGTCGCCTACGTCTCCTGCTCCAAAGCCAAGCAGATCGCGGTGGTCGATTTGTCGCAATGGAAGGTAGAGTCTCTGATTGATGCCGGCGCCGGTGTGGACGGGCTGGCGTGGGCAGCGCCGGCGGCCCACACCACGGGGGCCCATTCCCACCGCCAACCAGCTCTGGGAAAGCAAAGCTGACCTTACCCGGATTGCGGATATCCGGTTTGCCGGATTTTCCTGTACGCGGTGCCGGCCAGTGTCGCGTGTGCGGCTTTCATTAAGGAAAGCCGCAGGAAGTGAGTTACCCCATCTGCGCTTCGCAGGAAAATCCGGTTTGCCGGGCCAATCGGGCGTTTGCCGGGCAGAAATCGCCCCCGCGTCCGTGCTACCGTGGAGGCTCAGCCACTTCTCGTTAAAGGATTCGCCGTGTCCGCTGGTTCCCTCTCCCCTTCCGCCCTGCGCAAGACCGCATTGAACAGTGTTCACCGGCAACTCGGAGCCAAGATGGTGGATTTTGGGGGCTGGGACATGCCGGTCGAGTACTCCGGCATCACCGCTGAGCACATGGCGGTCCGCACCGCCGTGGGGCTGTTCGACGTGAGCCATATGGGCGATATTCAGTTCCGCGGTCCCGGCTCCCTGGCCGCGATCCAGGCCCTGTCGATGAACGATGCGTCGAAGCTTGCCACCGGGCAGGCGCAATACTCCGCCATGCTCTATCCCCAGGGAACATTTGTCGACGACGTCCTGGTGCACAAATTCAGCGACAACGATTACCTGCTGGTGATCAACGCCGGCACGCGGGAGAAAGATTATCAATGGATTCGCTCCCAGGTGGGAGCTTTTGCCGGTGTGCACATCAGCGATTACAGCGATCACTACACCCAACTCGCAATCCAGGGACCGCGCGCACAGGACACGCTGGCCAAGCTGACCAAGGTGGATTTGAGCGCCATCAAGAACTACTGGTTTACCTGGGGTACCGTGTGCGGCCTTCACAACGTGCTCATCGCGCGCACTGGCTACACCGGAGAAGACGGGTTTGAAATCTACCTACCCTCCGATGAACCAACCAGCACCCGCGTATGGCAGGAAGTCACCGAAGCAGGCAAAGAGTTTGGCTTGCTGGCCTGTGGCCTGGGGGCGCGCAACACCCTTCGCCTGGAGGCTGCCATGGCCCTCTACGGCCATGAAATTTCCGCCGAGATCAATGTGCTCGAAGCGGGCCTCGAACGCTTTTCCAAGCTCGGCAAGAGCGACTTTCTCGGCTCCCAGGCGCTGTTACAAGGCGGCGCTCCCAAGCGCAAGTTAGTGGGTCTGGAAATGGTCGAGCGCGGCATCGCCCGCGATGGTTACAAAGTCTGCAGTCTCGAAGGCGCACCGATTGGCTACGTCACCAGTGGCTCCCCGTCGCCCTACCTGAAAAAGAACATCGCGCTTGCCTACGTGCCGGTGGACCGCACTGCTGTGGGTACAGAAGTAACTGTCGAAGTGCGCGGAAACCTGGTCAAGGCTAGAGTGGTTCCAACCCCGTTTTACCGCCGGGCCAAAAAGCCGGCGCAGTCAGCATAAAAACCGGCGCCCACCGAGGATTCTTCACTTGCGGCACGACCCGGTAAATCCAATGAGTTGGTAATGGCGGCACCTGCGTATTCTTGCCGCCACACGTTACCTTGGCGCTTGCTCTAAAATAACGAAGGAGATCAAGACGGATGCCCTATCCAGCAACCTACCGCTACACCAAAGAGCATGAATGGATCGAAGTAGCGGGCAAGACCGGCAAGGTAGGTATCACCGATTACGCCCAGAGCACTCTGGGGGACATCGTCTTTGTCGATCTTCCCAAGCCAGGTTCCGCCATCGAACGCGGCAAGGTATTCGGCAGCGTCGAGTCGGTAAAGGCTGTCTCTGACCTTTACTCACCGGTCACCGGCACGGTGCTCGAGGTCAATGAGGAATTAGCCACGGCCCCGGAAAAGATCAACGCCGACGCGCACGGGGCATGGATCCTTAAAGTGGAAATCAGCGACCCCTCCGAGGTCGGCCAACTGCTGGATGCCGCAGCCTATGAAAAGTTCGTCCAGGAGGAAACCCACTGACGCTCCACCATGCCAGGTTATGGGAGCCGGTGTTGACGTTGGGCAAGCGTACCGATCTGTAAAGTAAACGTGCTCGAAGGGGATCCAGGATGCGCTATTTGCCAAAATCGCCGGGCGAACGAATTGAGATGCTGCAGCAAATCGGCGCCAGCTCGATCGACGATCTCTTTTCCACCATTCCCCAGGAATATCGCCTGGAACGGGATCTCGACGTTCCCCGCCAGATGGGCGAATCGGAGATCGTTGACTATTTTCGCCGGGCGGCGCAAGACAGCGCCGTCGGCTACGCCAGCTTTCTCGGCGCCGGCGCCTACCGCCACTACAGGCCTGTCATTATCGATTCGCTGGTGCAGCGGGGTGAGTTTCTCACCTCGTACACCCCCTACCAGGCGGAAATTACCCAGGGTACGTTACAGGCAATCTTTGAGTTCCAGACCATGATCTGCGAACTCACCGGCATGGAGATCGCCAACGCCTCCATGTACGACGGCTCCACCGGCGCTGCCGAATCGGTAACCATGGCGGTGCGCATCACCCACCGCAGCGGAGTCCTGGTTGCAAGGACCGTGCATCCGGAGTATCGCGAGGTGATGCAAACCTACGCGCAGCACCAGGGACTCGCCGCCAAAACCCTCGGCTTCGGCGAGGACGGGCGTCTCGACCTGGACGCGCTCGAGCAAAGCGTCAGCGAAGAGACTGCGTGCGTGCTGGTGCAGTCCCCAAACTTTTTCGGGGTCATCGAAGACATACCCGCCATCGCCGCGATCGTCCATAAAAAGGGCGCTCTGCTGGTGGTCTCGATTGCCGAGGCCATTTCCCTCGGGGTGGTGCGGCCGCCGGTCGAAGCCGATATCGTCTCCCTCGAAGCCCAGTCCTACGGCGTTGCCCTCAGCTATGGCGGGCCCTACTGCGGGGTGATCGCCGCCAAGGAAAAATACCTCCGCCAGATGCCCGGCCGCCTGGTCGGGGAAACGGTAGACACCGAAGGCCGCCGCGGCTTTGTGCTTACCCTTTCCACCCGAGAACAACACATCCGCCGGGAGAAGGCTACCTCCAACATCTGCACCAATCAGGCGCTCGTCGCCCTGATGGCCACCATCTATCTCACCGTTTACGGGAAAGAGGGCATACGCGAGCTGGCGTTGCACAACCTGGCTAAAGCCAGCTATGCCGCCAAACAGTTTTCCAGTGTTGGCGGCGCGCGGTTGCTCTTCCCTGCCTCTCCGCGCTTCCATGAGTTTGTGCTGCAGACTGCCGAGGCGCCGGAGAAACTCAACGCCCA
>Ga0182015_10005235_pt1 | contig 13577 bp, 13 predicted proteins | sample 712P3MmetaG_FD_120478 | JGI IMG/M metagenome (GOLD analysis project Ga0182015, IMG submission 120478) | Permafrost microbial communities from Stordalen Mire, Sweden - 712P3M metaG | ecosystem: Environmental > Terrestrial > Soil > Wetlands > Permafrost | place: Sweden: Stordalen | collected...
CACCATCAAAGAAGTCCGCGACAAGAACGAGTACATCACCAACATGGGCAAGCCGGACGTGGCGCGCATCAAACGCGATGCCGACGTGGCCACCGCGGAAGCGGACCGGGATACGGCGATCAAACGTGCCTTGGCGCAACGGGAAGCGGCCGTGGCCAAGGCGCAGGCAGACCAGGAACGCGTGCTGGCGGAAACGTTGTCTCTCGCGAAGCAGGCGGAATCGCAGCGCGATCTTGAGGTGAAGAAGGCGCAATTTCTGGAAGTCACCAAGCGCCAGCAGGCGCAAGCCGACAAGGCCTATGACATCCAGACCAACATCATGCAACAGCAGGTGATCGCCGAGCAGGTCAAGGTGCAGCAGATCGAGAAGGAGCAGCAGGTCAAAGTGCAGGAGGCGGAAATCAATCGCCGCGAGAAAGAATTGATTGCAACCGTGTTAAAGGGAGCGGAGATCGAGCGTCAGCGGATCGAGACGCTGGCGGCGGCCGAAAAGCAGCGTTTGATCGCGGAAGCCGAAGGACACGCCTCGTCGATACGCGCACAAGGCGAAGCGGAAGCCGAAATCATTTTCAAGAAAGGCGAATCCGAAGCCAAGGCGATGAACGTGAAAGCCGAGGCCTATCAGGAGTACAACCAGGCAGCGGTGATCGACCGGCTGTTTAGTTGTATGCCAGAGGTGGTGAAGGCGCTCGCCAGTCCGCTGGCGAACGTGGACAAGATCACCATCGTCTCGACGGGAAACGGCGATGCCTCCGGGATGAACAAAATCACGGGCGACATCGCGAAGATGGCGGCGCAGGTGCCGGCTCTGTTCGAGACGCTTTCAGGCATGCCGCTCGCGGAGTTGCTGGGCAAGGTGCGGCCGTTGGGGGAGCATACGCCGAAGCCGCCGGTGGTGGATGCGACGAAGTAAGGGTTCTCCATGGCTCGTGTGGAGACAGCCGCCTCGGCCCAGAGCGAAGTCGAAGGGGCTGCCCCACCGAGCGCAGCCAGGCGAAGAAATTGGAGTAGCGACGATGAACACGAAATCGAAAGGAATGGGTTTGGGAATTGCGTTGGGCGCTGCGCTGGGCACGGCGCTTGGAGTGATGGCGGGACACGTCGCGGTGTGGCTGGGGCTGGGTGTAGCAATCGGCATGGCCATCGGCAGCACATTGCGGCGGACAACGTGCGCGAACTGCCAAGCGGCAAGACGAAATCAGGAACGAAGAGCAAGAAGCTAGAAGTTCAAGAGAAAAGGAGTCCATCATGGCACTACTAGAGCGTGTTTCCACATTAGTCCGCGCAAACCTCAACGACTTGATCGACAAAGCCGAGGAGCCGGAAAAGATGATCAAACAGGTAATTCTCGATATGCAGAATCAACTGTTGCAGGTGAAGACGCAGGTGGCGATCGCCATCGCAGATGAGCATCTGCTGGAAAAGAAGAAGAAAGAGAACGAAGAGAAAGTGGCAGAGTGGATGCACAAGGCCGAATTGTCAGTGGACAAGAAACAGGATGACTTGGCGCGCGCTTCGTTGCAGCGAGTGGAAAGTTACCGCGACCTGAGCGAGAGCTTCGCGCAACAGGTAGCCGACCAGAAAGCGCAAGTGGAGAATCTAAAATCCGCGCTGCGACAACTGGAGCAGAAGCTCACCGAGGCGCAGGCCAAAGCCGATCTGTTGATTGCGCAGCATCGTCGCACTCGCGCCGTGGGCAAGGCCAGCGATGCTCGCCTCGCCATGGGTGACGGCTCGAAAGCCGCAGCCTTCGACCGCATGAAACGTAAAGTGGCGCATTCGGAGGCGGTGAGCGAAGCCAAGTCGGAGATCGCCGGAGACAACATGGAAGATCGGCTGGCCGCGCTGGAGAAAGAAGATCGGATTGAGCATCTGCTGGCGGAGTTGAAACAAAAGCGTGGGGCGTAAGCCCAATGAAAGGAACGTCGCAATGAACCTGAGAATCAGTCAGTTAAAATTCAAACCTGTGACAGGCCTTGCCCTGCTGATGCTGTGGGCGTTATGCCCATTGGTTCGGGCTCAGCAAAAGCCAGAGGAGCTTGCGGAACAGTCCGCGGAGTCGTGGCTGGCGCTGGTCGATTCTGGTAACTCCGCGCAGAGTTGGGAGGAGGCCGCGTCGATTTTCAAGGCCGCCGTTACCGAGGAGCAGTGGAAGAGCGCGCTGCGGGCGAGCCGCGATCCGTTGGGCAAAGTGCTGACCCGCAAGTGGGTGAGCGCAAGGTATACGAAGACGCTGTCGGGCGCACCGGATGGCGAATACGTCGTGATCCAATACGAGAGCAGCTTCGAGCATAAACGGTCGGCAATCGAGACCGTGACTCCGATGCTGGATCAAGATGGAAAGTGGAGGGTCTCCGGCTGCTACATCAAATAGTGGTTGCAAGTCGAAGTCCTCGATGGCGGCCGGCAAAGCATAAGCCTTACATCCATTGACCGGTCAGGGCGCATCTCTGTAATCTTGCAATAGAAATTCGGCGCTAGATTTCGAATCTTGGGATGGCGAATCGAGCCAAGGATCACTCATGAAGGAAGTTGCAGTTTTCTTGCTGCTCGCGCTCATGCTGAACGGATGCAGCAGCTCGCCGTCGGTCCAGGCCGCAGCGAGCGGTGGCTGGCAAGCGGAGTTGCTCGGGGGAATCGGTCCAGCCTCCGGACTTAGCTTTATCACGCAGTTTTCAGTGGGCGGCAACGGTGCGCTGAGCGTTTCCAATTTTCAATTTTTGACCCAGATCGACGGGGGCTGTTTTCCTGTAACTGTGACCACCACACCGACCGGGACCTTAGACGTGACTTATAACGCAGCTGACCAGGTAACCGGTACGTTTTCGTTCACGGTTGTCTCGGGAGGCAACACCCTCACCCTCACCAGTACTTCGGTCACGGGAACCTTTAACCCCAACACTAATACGCCACTTAGCGACGGCTCAGTCATTGGGAATTGGACGATGACAGGGGGCGCCGGGTGCAACGACGTATCCGGCACCTTCACAATGACGCAGACGGGCACCACGGCGTGACGGGTTCGGTCCTCATTTAAGTTTCAGAACCAATCGCTGCGGTAAGCGACCCACCATGAGATGAAGGCGATGGGAATGGTCGCTGCCAGGCCCCACCAGATGGGGAGCAGAAAATCCGCAAGCAGCCCGAGCACCATGAAGACCATCCAGAATACCTTACGTTCCATAAGCAGGATTCTAGGGGTAACTGTTCCTGTAGGGAAGTTCAATCGAGTGTGCGGCTTGTAGTATCCTCGGCTTATCGATATCCTGATGCACGGATTGTGCCGCTGGTTTTGCAGTCCATGATTTTTCAACTCATGAAAGCCAAATTCCTCCCCGGTTGTCTCGGACTTTATTCACTCCTGTGGACTGTGACAGTTTTCGGTCAGACCGCTGGCGCGCCCGGCTCCGCCACGGATCAGGCGCATCCCGAATATTCCGCGGCAAACAGTGCGTCCGGTCAATCGACGCAAGGCGGCCCGGTCTCTTATGCTTCGGTGACGCAACTGAATGGATTGCTGGCGCAGCTGGAGGCGACGTCGAAGACGACGCGAGAGGATCTGGCGAAACTGCGCATTGAGCGATGGAAGACAGATTCGTCTTCGAAAAAACAGTCGCTGAGTGATGTGGAATCTGTGCAGCGAAATCTGCAAAATGCCTTGCCGGAGATGATTGCTCAACTGCGCAATGCGCCGGAGGACGTGCCGGCGACCTTCAAGCTCTACCGCAACCTGGATGCGCTCTACGACGTCATGAGCGGCGTGGCGGAATCGGCGGGAGCGTTCGGGCCGAAAGATGATTTTCAGGCGCTGTCCAATGACCTGAACAGTTTTGAGGGCTCGCGGAGGCAGTTGGCAGAGCGCGTGAACAATTTGGCGACCTCCAAGGAGCAGGAGATCGTGCGCTTGCGCACGGACCTGAAGACGGCGCAGGCCGCGATTCCGGCCGCTCCCCCGAAAAAAGTCGTGGTAGACGATAACGAGCCGGTGAAGAAGCCGGTCGCCAAGAAGAAGCCAGTAGCGAAGAAACCGACAACGACGACTCCGGTAACCACCCCGCCGGGGCAGACCCCGCCGCCGGAATCCAAGCCGCAGTAGGAGAGAACCGGCATCCGGCTGCTGTAGCCGGAAAAGTCCTACGTTCGCGACCGGAGGCCGCACCCGGAAATCGAATCTGATACCCTTCCCTCCGCATCAAGATTTCAATCGAGAGTCCGGCATGAGCCTGCACGCAACCATTCCCGCGGTTATTTCCGGCGTCGTGATCATCAGCGTGGTGCTGCTCGATGCTTTCGAGACGGTGGTGCTGCCTCGTCGCGTCACGCGCCAGTTCAAGCTGACGGCCTGGTTTTACCGTCGAACCTGGATTCCTTGGACCAAGATTGCTGGCCACATCCGGACGGCGTCCCGACAACAAAGCTTCCTGGGATATTTCGGACCGCTATCTCTCATCATGTTGCTTGCCTTCTGGGCCGTGGGGCTCATTCTTGGCTTTGCTTTCCTGCAATACGGCTTTGGGGGACACGAGCAACTGGGCAACGAGCCGATCACGTTTGCCAGAATTCTTTATCACAGCGGCGAAACATTCTTCACCCTGGGGTATGGCGATATTGTCCCGACTTCGCCTGCGGCTCGAGTCTTGTCCGTGTTCGAGGCGGGAATGGGCTTCGCCTTTCTGGGCGTGGTGATTGGCTACTTGCCCGTGGTTTACGGATCCTTTTCACGTCGGGAGATTCAGATTTCGATGCTCGATGCGCGCGCGGGATCCCCGCCGACTGCCGCTGAATTGCTGGTGCGGCTGGCGGGAACTTCGGAGAATCCGTCCATCGACCAAAGCGTTCTGGACGAGGTGTTGCGCGATTGGGAGCGCTGGGCCGGGGAATTGCTGGAGAGCGGCCTTTCTTATCCAGTCCTGAGTTTCTTTCGTTCGCAGCACAGTAACCAGTCGTGGCTGGGAGCGCTGATGACCATGCTGGACGTAACCTCGCTGGTGATCACTGGAATTGAAGGCATCCATCCCGGTCAAGCGCGGTTGACCTTTGCCATGGCGCGTCATGCGGCTGTCGATCTGGCGCAAGTGGTGAATGCACGTTACGATCCGCAGGCTCGGGAACGGCTGACCGACGAGGACTTCAATACCCTGCGGGATGCGCTGGCAGCTGCAGGATTGAAATTGCGAAGCACGGAAGAAGCGCGGCAGAAGCTGACGAAGCTGCGATCCATGTACGAACCGTATGTGCACTCGACGGCGCGAAATCTGATGGTGACACTGCCTCCGTGGAGGTATCCCGCAAAGACGCGGGACAATTGGCAGGCGGGGCCATGGGACCGCGCGATCCAGGCGAAAGGGCTCGCCGTCCTCGGGCAGAAAACAGTGCAGCCGCCGGGAATCGAGGACCATTTCTAGCACGGGGGTGGCAGATGGATCGGCGTGCTACCATCCTCTTCGCAACTTTCATTGCATGAAAAACATCGGCGAGAACGTGGTGCGCATCGAGGCGGGGGCGTTGCACGCGCTGGCCGATCGCATTGCCGGGCCGATGGCAGGAGCGTTTCAACGGGCCGTGGACCTGCTGTTTTGCTGTACGGGACGGGTGGTCGTGACGGGGATGGGGAAGAGCGGGCTGATTGCGCGCAAGATTGCCGCGACGCTGAGTTCCACGGGAACGCCTGCTTTGTATCTGCATCCGGTGGATGCGTTGCACGGGGATTTGGGGATGGTCGTGCGCGGAGACGTCGTGTTGGCGCTTTCGGCTAGCGGTGAGACGGAGGAGATATTGGCCTTGCTGGCAACGATCAAGCGGTTGCAAGTTGCGCTGATTGCCATGACCGGAGATGCGATTTTTGATAAATCCGTGGGCGAGGGCGCCCGCGCCGCACGAGCATCTTCCGTACGAGCTTCCACTTTGGCTTCGGCGGCCGATGTAACGCTTGATTGTTCGATCGCGGGGGAGGCATGCTCGTTGGGTCTGGCGCCTACGGCCTCGACTACGACGATGCTGGCTCTGGGCGATGCGTTGGCGGTCACTCTCAGTGAGAAGCGCGGGTTCAAGGAAGAGGATTTCGCCAACTTGCACCCTGGGGGGAAGTTAGGCAAGAGGTTGGCGCGCGTGGAGTCCTTGATGCACACCGGCGATGCACTGCCATGCGTCCCGCCACAGACCAAGATGCCGGAAGTGATCTATGAAATGTCCCGCAAGAAGCTGGGCGTGACGGCCGTGGTGGAGAACGAGAGGCTGGTGGGCATAATCAGTGATGGAGATCTCCGGCGACTTCTGGAAAAGCGTGGGAAAGATGGGTTGGATCTGGCGGCCGGTGAAGCGATGACGAAAAATCCGCGAACGATTGCGGCCGGAGAATTCGCTGCGACTGCACTGGCTTTGATGGAGGAGAAGAAGATTACCTCTCTGATGGTGGTCGACGATGGCGGAAAGCTGGAAGGAATTGTGCACCTGCATGATCTGTGGAGCACTGAGTTGGTGTAGCGCCGAGACGGCGGCGCTACAATGGTTGCATGTATCACTACGATCCTAAGACTGCTCTGGAAGAATTGACGGAAGATGCCACCCTGCCAAACCCGGTGCATGTGCGCGACATGATGCTGCGCAAGAAACTCAATGCTGACAAGTCGCTGGAACTGAACCGGCTGTTTCTCGAGTATCAGAAATTCTTCGGCGAGACGCAGAAGCTGGGGAAAGAAATTTTGAAGCAGCTGGCAGGTTAGGGTGCAAGGCCGATGTGGGGACAGCCGCCCTCGGCTGTCCGGCGGGCGAAGCCCGCAACCGCTTCTCCCGATCTCCCACCGAGAGCGGGAGCTGCAATCATTTACAATCATCAATTCCGTTTTCCATCGAGAACTCATCCTATGCATCGTTGGTCAGAGCTGTTTATTCCTACATTGCGCGAAGCTCCGGCGGATGCCGAAGTGGCCAGCCACAAGTTTCTGGTGCGGTCTGGGTATATCCGGCAACTGGCAGCGGGAGTTTACTCGTACCTTTTCCTAGGCAACCGGTCGTTCAACAAGATCATGGCGATCGTCCGGCAAGAGATGGACCGGATCGGGCAGGAGTTTTTTCTGCCGGTGCTGCATCCGCGTGAGATTTGGGAGGCGAGCGGGCGCTGGGCTTTGATGGGCGACAATTTGTTTCGGCTGAAAGACCGGAAAGGCGCCGACCTGTGTTTGGGCATGACGGAAGAAGAGGTGATGACCGACATCGCGCGCAAAGAGCTGCGCAGCTACAAGCAGCTGCCGCAGATCTGGTACCAGATCGCTCCGAAGTTTCGGGATGAGCCGCGGCCAAAGTCCGGCTTGCTGCGGGTGCGGCAGTTCATGATGAAGGATGCGTACTCGTTCGACATCGACGCGGCTGGTCTGGACGTTTCCTACAAGAAACATTACGACACCTACTGCCGCATCTTTGACCGTTGCGGTTTGAAATACATGGTGGTGGAGGCGGATTCGGGGGCGATGGGCGGCAAAGAATCGCATGAATTCATGGTGCGGACGCCGGCAGGGGAAGATCAAATTGTGAGCTGCGATGGCTGCAACTACGCGGCGAACATGGAAAAAGCCACGTCGAAGCTGGAGCCGGTTTCCGAGCTCGCATCGGAGGGCGACGGGAGTCCGCTCGAGGTGCACACGCCGGGGCAGAAGACGATCGAAGATGTGGCGCGGTTTTTGGGAGTCTCACCGAAAAACAAGATCAAGACGCTCGCGTTAATGGCGGAAAACAAGGATGAGAAGACAGGCAAGACAAAGGCGCGGCCGATCGTGGTGCTGATGCGCGGCGATCATCAGTTGAACGAGGCCAAGCTGAATGGCGCCGTCGCCGTGGCAACGCGGCCCATGGAAGAAAGTGAGATCAGAGCGCTGTTCAAGTCTCCGGCGGGTTACTTGGGACCGACGGGGATTGAATGGGCGAAAGACTTAAACCAGGATGCGCACCTCCCGGTTCTCCTCGCAGATAAGGCGCTCGAAGGACGTAGCAATCTGATCGCGGGTGCGAACAAAGAGGAGTACCACGTAAAGAATCTGACGCCCGGGAAGGAGTTTCATCCCACCGCATACGTCGATTTACGTGCGGTTACGGTGGGCGAAGCTTGTCCGAATTGCGGGAAGGCGCTGCGCCTCGATACGGCGGTGGAGATTGGTCACATCTTCAAGCTCGGCTATCGCTACTCCGAGTCCATGGGAGCGCGGGTTCTCGACAAGAATGGTAAAGAAGTCACGCCGATTATGGGCTGCTACGGCATCGGGATCGAGCGAATTCTGAGCGCAGCGGTGGAGCAGAGCAACGATGAAAATGGGTTCTGGTTGCCGCCATCGATTGCGCCGTTTGAGATCGTGGTCACTCCGGTCAATGTGAAGGACGAGAGTGTCCTGAAGGCTGCCACGGACATCGCAGGCCGACTCGAGGAGGCCGGCTTCGACATAATTCTTGATGATCGCGACGAGCGGCCCGGAGTTAAGTTCAAGGACGCAGATTTAGTAGGTATCCCTTGTAGAATCACGGTCGGAAAGAAGGTTACCGAAGGTACCGTGGAAGTCGTTCTGCGCTCGACTCGCCAAGTCCGCGATGTTACGATCTCGGCGGTTGTGGAACATTGTAGAGGGGTGCTGCGAACCGGGGCCTGAAATTGCGCCGTGGTTTCGCGGCGGATTTTTCAGACCATGGGAATCATCAAAGCTTGCATCGGATTTCTCGCGATCGCGGCCGTGGTGGTGGGGCTGTTCCAAATCCTTCCCCCCATGCTGGCCAACTATAGTTTCTCGGACGACCTGAAGACCGTCTCCATGATGGACGGCAACTCACAGAAGACGGATGATGACGTTCGCGAGGATGTACTCCGCAAGGCCAAGGAACATGATCTGCCCGTCGAAGCGAAGCAAGTAACCGTGCAGCGCATCAATACTCCTGGTCTTTCCGCGATTTACGTGGCAGCCGATTATTCTGTCACGATCAGCCTGCCCGGCTACTCCTTCGATATGCACTTCAATCCGACCAGCGGAAACAAAGGCTTCTGAACTGGGATGGCCAGGCCTCGAAGGGATCTTCTCCCCCCACTGGATTTCATGTGCAAGCCTCGAAGCGCTTTTCGGGCGTCCGATTTCCCGCTGTGCCCAAGCCTGACCGGTCGAGTGTGCGAGTGACATTCGTAACGTTGCCATCACGTTACCTTCCCCCTAAGATCGCCAACGAGTGAGAGTCCGTCGAGTGGACAGAGCCAGCCCATGTCCGGCGGCAAGTTCTGATTTCAGGCTAAGTCAAATTGGGAGTGTTTCGAAGATTGCGCGACGCGGCCGAGTGAAGCTGAATCGGAGGGGTTCATGACGATGCGAGTGCGAGTAGTCCTAATGCTGATCGCGGCGGTGGCCATGATGGGCCTGGCCGGTTGCGATCATTACAATTGTCCCAGCGGCGCCAACTTTGGTTCTTCAAGTTGCACCTCATCGGGAGCTGGCCTCGGTGGCGGCGGCACCAGCGGCAACGCAACCGCTGCGTTTGCTTTTGCCGTGGACGAAGCCGGGACGATCGATAGCTATACCCTGAACACGACCGGCAACACCTTCCAAGCCACGACCAGTTATACCGCGCCGACCATTCCGCCAAACCAAGGGGGAGCTGGGATGGTGGTTGCACAGACACAGTTTTTGTACACTGCATTTGCCGTGACGGGCCAGATCTTTGGCTGGACGATTGGCTCCGGGGGAGGTCTGACTTCGATAACTGGTAGCCCGTTCTCCGCGCCTTATCTGGTCGGCAGCGTGGAGGGTGGGACACAGAGCATGATCACGAATCCAGCAGGCACATTGCTGTTCGTGGAGAACACCAGCGGGCAGGTGGTCTACGTATATCAGATTGGCAGCGGTGGGGTGTTAACGGCGGTCAGCGGGTCACCGTTTCCCATTCCCTTTTTTGGGGGCAACCTGGCGACGGATGGGCTGGGGAAGTACCTTTATGTAACCCAGGATCTCGGCGGAACCAACAGCTCGAAGGTCGCGGCTTTTTCGATCAGCAGCTCGGGCTCTCTCACCTCGGTCCTAGGAAGTCCGTTTGCCTATCCCATGTGGCAAGTCCAAGGAGATCCGTCAGGCAATTATCTGATCGGCACCTCGAGTAGCGATACTGGCGATTTTCATTTGTATGTGTTCAGCATTGCGCAGTCCGGAACCAGCGCGGGGGCAATCATGCCGGTGGCCGGTTCGCCTTTCACCACCACCTATTCGCCCTTCGCCATCGCGGTTCAGCCGAATAGCGGCGGAAATCTGGTCTACTCCTTCAGCATCAATGCCACAGACACCGGATTCAATCCCATCGAAGGTTATCAGTTGAGCTCGAGCACCGGCGCGCTTACTGCCCTCAGCGGATCGCCTTTCAGCAACTTGTCGGACGGTTCCTGGGCGCAATTCGACCAGAGTGGGCAGTTCTTGTTTCCCCATAGTGTCGTGGTGGACGAAAATACCGGGGTGGCTACGACGACCTTGGGTGTCCTGGATGTGGGATCTGGCGGAATTCTAACGCAGCCCATCAGTCCCGTGACCCTGGCGAACGAGGGCTTCTGGGTGGTGACGGACGCGCCGTAGCGTGTCGGTGACCGGCCTTAGCGGTCGATCGTGCATCTCTGCTCACGCATCCTCTCATGGATCAAATCGAGACCCGCATAACTGCGGGTTTCTTTTTGTCGGAGAGCGCAGAGTTACAATGGTCCTACAAGATCGGCGGAGCGTTAACACGCAGGGACGGCAGACACAGGAACCGCCGCAGGGAATCGCCTGCAGTTGAAACCTTTTCCTGCGGCCCAACGTCTGACCCAGGGAGAGTTATTTCGACGGGCGTGCGAGTCAAATAGTGGCTATCAAAATCAGGATTGCGAAAACCGGAGACAAGGGTCGTAAAACGCGCCGCGGTTTGCCGCGCGACCCGGTGGTTCGAGCGGCGCTGGTTGTGTTTCTGGTTGCTGCTGTCGCCCTCGGCGGCTCTTTCTCCTACTTCTACATCAAGTATGACCGGATTATCGCGCAGCGCTTTCGAACTTCTGTCTTCACCAATTCAGCCAAGATCTACGCCATTCCTCGCACTCTACACGATGGCGAAAAGGCGAACGTCAAAGAAATTGCCGCGGCACTCGAGCGCGCAGGATACTCCGACAACGATGGCCAGTCGCCCCTTGGCAGCTTTCATTTGATCAGTGGGGGGATCGAGATTACTCCGGGGCCGGAGTCTTATCACAGCGCAGAAGAAGCGCGCATCACCATTCACGATGGCGGGGTCGAGCGTATCACCAGCAAGGGCAACGATCTTTCCGCCTACGAATTGGAGCCGCAGCTGGTTACGGCGTTGTTCGATTCGGGACAGAGGTCGAAACGCCAGGTCGTCAAATACAACGAGATTCCCAAGGTCATGGTGGATGCGGTGATGGCGATCGAAGACCGCCGCTTTTTTGAGCACGGTGGCGTCAACTTCATACGCATGTTCGAGGCGGTCTGGATCGATCTCACCCGGCAACGCCACGAGCAGGGGGGTTCAACAATCACCATGCAGCTTTCTCGCGGCTTTTTCCTGACTCCGGAAAAAACCGTGCGGCGGAAGCTTACCGAGATGCTGATTGCCGAAGAACTGGAGCAGAAGTTCAGCAAGCAACAGATTTTCGAGTTCTACGGAAACTGGGTGAACCTGGGGCAGCGCGGATCGTTTGCCATCAGCGGATTTGCCGAGGCGTCCCGCGCTTATTTCAACCAAGACCTCAAAGACATCACGTTGCCGGAGGCGGCGCTGCTGGCGGGAATTATTCAGGGACCGAGCCGGCTGTCGCCATACCGCCATCCGGAGCGCGCACTCGAGCGGCGTAACCTGGTGCTGGATTCGATGGTTGAAACCCATGCCATCACCCGGGAACAGGCAGAGAAGGCCAAAGCCGCGCCGCTGAAACTGGCGCCGCCCAACGTCGAGGCCAGCGACGCTCCCTACTTTGTCGACATGGTGCGGGACACGCTGATCAATAAGTTCAGCGAACATGATCTGAACGATGAGTCGTACCGCATCTATACGACGCTCGATCCGGACCTGCAGAAGGCAGCGGCACAAGCTGTGGAGTCAGGAATCAAGTTGGTGGATGAGCAGGTCATCAAACTCCGCACCAAGCGAACCAAGGTTGGCAAAAAAGTGGAGAGCCATGTGTTGCCCGGTCCGCAAGCGCAAGTTGCCCTGGTGGTGCTCGATCCGCACACCGGGGCCGTGCTCGCTTTGGTGGGAGGACGGGATTACGGTATCAGCCAGTTGAATCATGTGCTTTCCAAGCGGCCCACCGGCTCGATTTTCAAACCATTCGTTTACGCGGCTGCGATGAATACGGCGCTGGATGGTTCCCCGACCGTGATTACGCCGGCTTCGACGGTGACGGATGCGCCTTCCACCTTCGCCTATGGCGATCAAATTTATGAGCCGCGCAATTACAAAGAGGAGTACCACGGCGACGTGACACTGCGGTATGCCCTTGCCTTGTCTCTGAACAACGCGACGGTAAAAGTTGCGGAAGAAGTGGGCTATGACAAAGTAGCGGATTTGGCGAAGTCGGCGGGAATCACATCGGTGAAAGCTACGCCAGCCATGGCACTGGGATCATACGATGCCACTCCTCTGGATATGGCGGGTGCTTATACATCCTTTGCGAACGATGGCGAGCGACTTTCGCCGGTGCTGGTGAACTCGGTGCGCAACGCCAAAGGGGATGTGATTGCGAACTTTAAAACCGACGAGCGTCAGGTGCTGGATCCTCGCATTTCATACATCATGACGAACATGATGGAAGGCGTGATCAACAACGGGCTGGGTTACACGGCGGTGCGCTTGCGCGGTTTTACACTGCCGGCGGCTGGTAAGACTGGCAGTTCCCACGATGGCTGGTTCGCGGGATATACGTCCAATTTGCTGTGTATTGTTTGGGTTGGTTATGACGACTACAGCGATCTGCGGTTGAGTGGAGCGCAGACTGCGGCGCCCATCTGGACGGAATTCATGAAGAGGGCCTCCTCGCTGCCGCAGTACAGCGACATGAAGTCTTTTGCGCAGCCCACGGGAGTAGTGGACGTGCAACTCGACAAGGCCACGAACCGGCTTGCGACACCAACCTGTCCGGACGATTATGTGGCCGCCTTCGTTACCGGCACCGAGCCTCGCGAAACCTGCGATCAGCAGAGTGGGGTTGCGGGACTGTTCTCACGGATCTTCGGCGGCGGCGCTCCGAACGCCTTACCTCCTCCTTCTCCTCCGCAGCCTGCCAACGGACAGGAGGGCCAGGATCCGAAGAAAAAGAAGGGCTTTTTCGGCAAGCTGGCCGGTATTTTCAAGGATGACAAGTCTTCTGCACCCGCCAAACCTCCCGATAATGGCGAGACTCCGCCGCACTGATCCGGAATGCGGCTAACAAAATTCTTCGCCGCCTGTTGAAAACTGTGGCAGAATGGGCTCGTGGGAAGTGGTCGCTTTGGGGGTGTGTATGTCCTACCGCAAGGCCTGCCTGGTTGTTCTTCTGATTTCTTCCACTGCCGCTCTGGCACAAGTGACGCATTCCGAACAGG
>Ga0182015_10005236_pt1 | contig 13575 bp, 11 predicted proteins | sample 712P3MmetaG_FD_120478 | JGI IMG/M metagenome (GOLD analysis project Ga0182015, IMG submission 120478) | Permafrost microbial communities from Stordalen Mire, Sweden - 712P3M metaG | ecosystem: Environmental > Terrestrial > Soil > Wetlands > Permafrost | place: Sweden: Stordalen | collected...
ATCCAGTCCGTCGACAAGTTCGCGCTTCAGCGACGAGGCATCGGCGAGCGCCGGATAGCAGATTGCCGGGCGCAGATTGGCAAAGAGATTCATATCCTTGCGCAGCCGCAGAAGACCCGCCTCGGGGCGGAGATCATAAGGGACGCCATCCCATTTCGGCCCGCCGACCGCAGCCAGAAGCACGGCGTCCGCGGCGTCCGCGCGCGCCATGTCCGCATCGCTGATCGCGGTCTTATGCGCGTCATAAGCCGCGCCGCCGACAAGGCCTTTTTCAATCTCGAAATGAACGAAGCCTGCCCGCGCGAACCAAGCGGCGATTTTCTCGGTTTCGGCCATGACCTCGGGGCCGATGCCATCGCCCGGAAGGACGAAGAGATTGTAGCGAGGCATCTGCGTTTGTCCATGAACGACGAACGCGCAAGGAGGAGCCAAGAAAGACTCCCGCCGCGCAAAGCCGCTGGAAATCTAGGCGACCGCGAGCTGGCGCAACACGTAGGGAAGAATCCCGCCGTTGTTGAAATATTCGAGCTCATCAAGCGTCACGATGCGGCAGGTGAGCGGCACAGTCTCCACCCTGCCGCCGGAAAATTTGATGCCGGCCTCCATCGTCTGGCGGGGTCTTAGCGTGCCGCCAAGTCCATGGATGGTCACTTTTTCGTCGCCCTTGAGGCCAAGGGTATGCCAGTTCGTGCCGGGCTCGAAGGTGAGCGGCAGGACGCCCATGCCGACAAGGTTCGAACGGTGAATGCGCTCGAAGGACTCGGCGATGACCGCGCGGACCCCAAGCAATTTGGTGCCCTTGGCCGCCCAGTCGCGCGACGAGCCATTGCCGTATTCGGCGCCGGCGAAGACGACCAGCGGGACGCCCTCGGCCTGATATTTCATCGCCGCGTCGAAAATCGTCATTTCTTCGCCGTCCGGCCAATACTTGGTTAGGCCGCCCTCCGGCACGGCGCCACCGTCCTTTTGCAGGATGAAATTCTTGATCCTGATATTGGCGAAGGTGCCGCGCATCATGATCTCATGGTTGCCCCGGCGCGTGCCATATTGATTGAAATCGGCATTCGAAACTTGCCGCTCGACAAGATATTTTCCGGCGGGCGACGCCTCCTTGATCGCGCCCGCGGGCGAAATATGGTCGGTCGTGATCTTGTCGCCGAAGAGCGCCAGAATGCGCGCGTCCTCAATGTCGTGCACTGGCTCCGGCTGCATTTTTAGCGCATCGAAATAGGGCGGATTTTGAACATAGGTCGAACCCATGTCCCAGGCGTAGGTTTCGCCAGCCGGCACCTTCACCTTGCGCCAATGCGTGTCGCCCTTGAACACGTCAGAGTACCGCGCCTTGAACACCTTTCTGGTCACGAATTCATCGATTATTTCGGCGATCTCGTCCTGCGGCGGCCAGATGTCCTTGAGAAACACCGGATGGCCTTTCTTGTCGTGGCCGATGGGCTCCGTCGCAAGGTCGCGGGTGACTGTACCTGCGAGCGCATGGGCGACGACGAGGGGCGGCGAGGCGAGGTAACTCGCCTGCACATCGGGGTTAATGCGGCCCTCGAAATTCCGATTGCCGGAGAGGACCGCCGCGGCCACAATGCCATTGTCATTGATGGTTTTCGAGATTTCCGGCGCCAAGGGACCGGAATTGCCAATACAGGTCGTGCAGCCGAAGCCGACGAGATTGAAGCCGAGCTTGTCGAGCGATTTTTGCAGCCCCGAGGCGGCAAGATATTCGGCGACCACCTGGCTCCCTGGCGCGAGCGAGGTTTTGACCCACGGCTTCACGCCAATGCCTTTGGCGACAGCGTTGCGGGCGAGCAATCCGGCGCCGATCAGCACGTTCGGGTTCGAGGTATTGGTGCAGGAGGTAATCGCCGCGATCACCACATCGCCGTGCCCGAGATCGAAATTCTTGCCTTCCACGGGATAGCGTTGTCCGGCCTCGCCAGCCTTTCCATACTCGGCGTCAAGTGCGGCCTTGAAGCTCGATCCAACCGAGCCGAGCGCGACGCGCCCCTCGGGACGCTTCGGTCCGGCCATGGAGGGTACGACCGTGGCGAGATCGAGTTCCAGCGTGTCGGTGAAGACAGGATCGGGGGTTGTCTTGGCGCGGAACAAACCTTGCGCCTTGGCGTAAGCCTCGACGAGCAGGACGCGCGCTTGTGTCCGCGCCGAAGTCGCAAGATAGGAAAGCGTCTCCGAATCGATCGGGAAGAAATTGCAGGTCGCGCCACATTCCGGCGCCATGTTGGCGATTGTCGCGCGATCGGCGAGCGAAAGATGAGTTAGGCCGGGGCCGCAAAATTCAACGAATTTTCCAACCACGCCTTTCCGGCGCAGCATCTGCGTGACGGTGAGAACAAGATCGGTGGCGGTCACGCCTGGGCCAAGCGCGCCGGTCAACCGGAAGCCGATCACCTCCGGCAACAGCATGGAAAGCGGCTGACCGAGCATGCACGCTTCGGCCTCGATGCCGCCGACGCCCCAGCCCAACACGGAGAGCCCATTCACCATGGTTGTATGCGAATCAGTGCCGACGAGCGTATCGGGGTAGGCGACCTCGACAGCCGTCGTCTTGCCGCGCGCCGCGTATTTCTCCTTGGCCGTCCATACCGTCTGGGCGAGATATTCGAGATTGACCTGATGGCAAATCCCGGTCCCCGGCGGCACGACCCGGAAATTGTCGAACGCGCCCTGGCCCCATTTCAAAAAACGATAGCGCTCGCCATTGCGGCCATATTCGAGTTCGACATTGGTCCTAAAGGACCTGCTGCTGCCGAACGCATCCACGATAACGGAATGATCGATGACGAGATCGACCGGGACGAGCGGGTTGATCTTTTGCGGATCGCCGCCAAGGCGTGTCATGGCGTCGCGCATCGCGGCCAAATCGACGACGGCGGGGACGCCGGTGAAATCCTGCATCAGAACCCGCGCCGGACGAAATGCGATCTCGCGCTCGATCGTGCCCTTATTGCTCAACCAGGCGGCGATGCCCTCGATGTCTTGCCTCGTGACCGAATGGCCATCCTCGAAGCGGAGCAGGTTCTCGAGCAATATCTTCATCGAAATCGGCAGTTCCGACACGCAGGGAAGCCCATGTTTCTCCGCCGCCTTGAGCGAGAAATAATGATAGGTCTTGCCGGCCACGTCGAGCTTCTTGCGGCATTTGAAACTGTCGAGCGAGGTCATTTGAATTTTCCCAGGAAAGCTGATTTGAAAAATGGGAGGCTCGTCCGCTTATAAATAATTTTTCCGACGCGAGCTACACGGATGATAGGTGAAAGCGCTATTTCGGCGGCTCGGCCCGTCTGCGGTTCGGACATCATGCGACTATCCGCCTCAACGCTAACCGTCGAACGCGGCGGCCGGATCGTCTTTTCAAATCTGTCGTTTTCGCTCGACGCGGGCGGGAGCCTGACCGTCACCGGGCCTAACGGCGCCGGAAAATCGACGCTTCTCCGGGCTCTCGCGGGATTGTTGCCGCTGGCCGGGGGCACGATCTCCTGCTCGCCCTTATCCGGCGAGACGCTCGCGGAAAAGGCCCATTATGTAGGGCATGCCGATGCCCTCAAAAACCTTCTCACCGTCGCCGAGAATTTGGAGTTCCTTGGCCCACTTCTCGATGTTGGACATGGCGGCATGCCGGTCGATACCGCACTCGCCGAGTTTGGCCTTTCACATGCCGCCGATCTGCCGGTGGCCTATCTCTCGGCCGGCCAGAAACGTCGCGCCACCCTCGCCAGGCTCCTTGTCGTGAAGCGTCCAGTATGGCTTCTAGACGAACCCTCGGCCGCCCTCGACGCCGACTCCCAGGCACGGATGGCAAAAATCATGGCGGCGCATTTGGCGCATGGCGGGATAATTGTCGCCGCCACCCATGCCAAGCTCGATCTCCCGGGCCAGGAACTGCGGCTTGGCGCGCGTGCATGAAAAATGGACAGGATGCGCAGGCAAACCCCACGCTGCGATCGAGTCTTTATGCGCTGTTCGTTCGCGATATGAGAGCCGGCCAGCGGATCGGCGGCGGCGCCAGCCTCGGCGTTGTATTTTTTCTTATCCTTGTCACTTTGAGCGCGTTCGCGATCGGTCCCGATCTCGCGCTTCTCGGCAAGATTGCCCCCGCAATTCTCTGGATTTCCGGCCTGCTCGCGACCTTGCTTGGGCTCGACAGGTTGTTTCAGGCCGATCACGAGGATGGTTCGCTCGATCTCCTTTTGACCAGCGGCACGCCGCTGGAATTGATCGTTCTCGTGAAATGTCTCGCGCACTGGATCCTGACCTGTCTGCCGCTTGCCGCCGCCGCGCCCATTTTTGGCCTCATGCTCGACCTGCCAACGGCACAGCTTTGGAGCGTCACTCTTTCGCTGCTTGCGGGCACCCCCGCTCTGACCCTGATCGGGGCGATCGGCGCGGCGTTGACGGTCAGCCTGCGGCGCGGCGGACTTTTGCTCGCGGTGTTGATCTTGCCGCTTTGCGTGCCGGTTCTGATCTTCGGCGTCGCGGCGGCCGGAGCGGGGCCGGGTTCGATGGTCCCCCCCTTCGCAACCCCCTTTCTGATCCTTTGCGCGCTGACCCTGATCGCGATCGCCGGCGCGCCTTTCGCGGCGGCTCTTGCCTTGCGGCAAACAAGCACGTGATTGGCGTGGCGCTAGGCGTGAGGCAAGCAAATGCCGGAGCCTAGCGAGATCGTGATCCTAAAAAGTTGCGGATTTCCGGAATCATGCGCTAAAAGGTTGCCATGAAAAGACTGCTGGTCGCACTTTGCGTGTCCGGAGCGCTAATCGTGGCGAGCGCCTCGCCATCCCCGGCGGCCGATCTCCCTCGCGGAGGAAAGTATAAGCTAAGTCAAGCCGATGCCTGCCAGACGAGTTGCAATGCGAATGCAGATTCGTGTAGGGCCCAGTGCGCGGATCCCGAGGAGAAGGATCAATGCATTGTTGAATGTGATGGGGGAGTGTGCAAGGCGAATTGCGATAAGTTCGAGGACAATTGTAAACGGCACTGTCCAGGCTCTAAAGGCTAACCAGATTGCCGCATTAGTTCACTTCTGAAACAGTGCCAGCGCTTCGGCGGCAAGCACCCCGCCTGTTATGGCGACAGTGGCGAAGGGGGCCGCGTCCGCGACCTGCTTGCTGGTCAGCATGATCTGCCCGAGCGTCGTTGCGAGTTCGTCGATCGAGGCGGCAAACACCACCCGGCCGATGCCACACCACAGAATAGCGCCCATGCACATGGGGCAGGGTTCGCCAGAGGTGTAGAGGGTCGTGCCTTTGAGCCCATCGGCGGGCCGCACCGCGACGAAGCGGCGGATCGCCACCATTTCGCCGTGCGCCGTCGGATCGTTAGTGGTTCTGTCCAAGTTGCGGCCAGCCGCCAGCACATCGCCGTCGCGGACGATGACCGCGCCGAACGGAAAGTCTCCCCGCGCGGCCTCGGCGATGGCCATCCGCATGAAATGCTCGTCGATCGGAAGGGCCGCCATCTGCGTCGCGCCCGCAAAGGCTTGGCGCGGCGCGCCGAGGGCGGCACCGGCAAGGCTCCCGCCGAGCAACAGCGCAAGCGCCTGGCGCCGGTCATTGCCGGGTACTTGGTTCAGGCCACGGCAGCGCGCGCTCATAAAATCTCCATCCTATCCCGCCTCACGCCACATCCTCGTCCTTGAGCGAGACGAAAATCAGCACGCCGAGCAAGGTCATGAGAACGCGGAAGGCGCTTGGCACGGCATCTAAATCCCGGGCCTGCCACATGCCGAACCATTCGCCGCCAATGGCCACGAAGCCGCCTTCGTAGAGCAGGAAGCCGAGCGTTAGCCCAGCGACCGCCTTGCTCTTGGCGGCCTGGAATGGCTGCGCCTTGGCCCAAACCTGCCGCGCCATCGCCAAGGCGCCGAGCGCGCAGAGCGCCGCGGTGATAATCTCCGTGGCGATGATCAGAATATAGCCGGCATGGTGGAGGATGGGCGACGTTACCGCGCGCCAACGGCTGGGAGACGCGGCGGGGACCGCGTCCATGTCGAGCACCTCTGTGACAAAGGCAAAATTCGTCCAATAGTCCGATAGATTGCCGAAGGCGACCAGCGCCACATAGAACGCGATCACGGCGGTACAGAAAATTTTGGCAAGGCGGATGGCTGGCACGCAAAACCCCTGTGCGCAAACCGTTGCCCCTCGCTAGCATGATCCGGGCTCGCTTGTCCCGGTTTCAAGAGAAATTTAGGCGCGGCGAAGACTGACGGCTTCTTCGGCAGCGGCGCGAGTGCGTTCGGCCCAGGTCGCTCAGTATGGTCGCGAGAATGGTGACCAGTAGGGCCAAGCCGGGCGTGAAGGAATCGATCCAACGCTTAAATCTATAGGATTCACTCACCAGTCTCGCCGAAGCTCAATTCTCCACGGGAGAGCTCAGTGTCGCGCTCGACACGGCAAAAGAGGCCGCCAATCAGATTCGCCCCTTCGCAGACCGCTATCCTCCTGTATACAGGCCCTGGCTCAGTTCCGCGCGCACATCACCGCCGATGCCTCCTTCAAGACGGAGAGGCTCGACGAGGCTCTGGCCGAAGCTCGGCGTTCAGTTGAGCTGTGGACCGAAGTTGCCTCTCTGCGTCAGCATTACGAGTTCGTGGAGGCGGCAAAGGCGTTTCGTGCCCTCATGAAATGCGAGATTGCGCTTGGCCAAAACGAGGCTGCCATAGCAACGCTTGGGCGCGCATTTCGTCTCTTGGTCAAGCCTTTGAATGACTATCCGAAGCCATTACGGCAAGTAATGTCGGAGCTCGTCGATTTGGCGCTTGCGGTGGATGGCGATGCCGTCGCTCGCGTTGTCCCGAGCGAGCTGTTGGCTAGCGAGCTGTTGGCTATTGTCAGAGCCAGTTCATGATAGAGCCCTCCAACCACCGGGCCGGCGCGGTTGAACCTTCCCCGCGGAGGTTCAAGCACCGCCGCGCGGCACCAAAAAACCGGACGAAGCTCTTCATTTCGCCTGCGGCGTGCAGACGACGGCCTCGTTCAAAACATAGCAAATCGACATCATCCCGGTGCGCAGATCGACCCTAAAGACGCCGCCCTCGCGCTCATGGCGGGAGGCGATGAGGGAATATTCGCTCGGCGCCTGCGGACCCGCGCCTTCGCCTGGCGGATAGCAGAGCGTGACGCCGACGGAAGCTTCCTTCAAGCCATATTGGCAGGCGCCGATCTCGCCGGTCGCCCGGTCGAGGCGATAGACCCGGTTGAGATCGGTTTCCGGCGCGGCGAGAAATTCATAGTTCGCCGCCAAAGCACCCGGAGCGGCAGCAATGACGGCCATTCCTGCAACGAGCAAAAGCCCCTTGCGCGGCGGGAAAACGCGCGAAACCCACATCATGCGAGCCCCCAAGTACAAATTCTGGATCGCCCCTTTATACGCGAGAGCGAGATTAAGCGAGAGGGCAACCTTCCAAAAGCCCGTTTGGGCGGCGCCGGGAACACTCCCCGGTCTTGACCGGCCCGCATTTGCAACCTAATTCCCCTGCAATGCGGCAAAACCTTCGGGCGCCCCTTCTCGTCTTCGATCTAGACGGCACGCTCGCCGATACGGCAGGTGACCTTATCGCGACCTTGAATATCATTCTCGCTCGTGAAGGCTTGCCCAAAATCGCGGTGCCAGATGCCCGCCCGATGGTCGGCGGCGGCGCCAGAGCCTTGATCCTACGCGGACTCGCGATCCATGGCGTAAAACTGAGCGAAACCCGTATCGACGAGATGCTCGCCGATTTCCTGGCCTATTACGAGGCCCATGTCGCGGACGAGACGGTCTTGTTTCCGGGCGTCGCCCGAGCGCTCGACCGCTTCGAGGCGGCGGGGTTTGCGTTTGCCGTCTGCACCAACAAGGTCGAATATTCATCCATTCTGCTGTTGACGGCGCTCGGCGTTGCCGGCCGTTTCCGGGCGATCTGCGGCAAGGATACGTTTGCGGTCAGCAAGCCCGATGGCGAAGCAGTGTTGCAGACCATCGCGCGGGCGGGCGGCGACCGAGGCCGGGCCGTGATGGTCGGCGATTCCAAAATAGATATCGACGCGGCGCGCAACGCCGGCGTCCCTGTTGTGGCGGTCAATTTCGGCTATACGAGCGAGCCAGTCGACAATTTCAAGCCGGACCGGGTCATCGGCCACTACGACGAATTGTGGGGCGCGGTCGCTGCGCTCGGCCTTCGATAAAGAATCCGCCTTGACTTGAAACGGCTTGCTTTCATAAAGGGCAGCCGCGTGCGCCGGCACGCATCGCGGGGCGCGTAGCTCAGCGGGAGAGCACTCCCTTCACACGGGAGGGGTCACAGGTTCGATCCCTGTCGCGCCCACCACTGCCCTTTGGGTCTTTGCAATCGATTGCAGCCGCAAGGGCGGAAAAAGACCGTCAACGCGGCCTAGCAATCTAGGATTTTGCCCTGAGGCCGCAGGGCAACGCGCTAAACCTTGGGAAACCGGCGCGGCGTGCGATTATTTTTAACGTTCCGGCACTGGCGCTGGCCGCGCATTTTGATTAAGTTCCACGCATGAAGCATGTGTCGAAGAAAGCTCCCCGGAAGCAGGCTTCCCGCCAGCTTCGTTATATTGTCCTAGGCTTCGCTCTTGGCCTCGGCGGCCTCGCCAGCCTGGTTTACGCTGTCGTGCCAGAGCGCGCGGATCTTGGTTCGCCCGCGATCGGCGGTTCTTTTACCATGATCTCGCAGGATGGCCGCGTGATGACGAATGCCGATCTTGCCGGGCGCCCCTATCTCGTTTTTTTCGGCTATACGCATTGTCCGGACTTTTGTCCGACGGCGCTCTTCGATATTTCGGCGGTTTTCAAGGAACTGGGGCCGGACAAAAGGGTCGCCGCGCTTTTCGTCACTGTCGATCCCGAGCGCGACACGCCGGATATTTTGAAGACCTATCTTGAAAACTTCGATTCCCGCATCATCGGCTTGACCGGCGATCCATCGAGGACCGAAGCCATCGCCAAGTCTTTTCGTGTCTACGCGAAAAAGGTGCCTGGCGAAAAATCCGGCGACTACACGGTGGACCACACCGGGGTCGTCTATCTCATGGACAAGCGTGGCAAATTCGTGAACGCGTTCAATCTGCAAAGGCCGCCGCAGCAGGCCGCGCGCGAGCTCGAAGCCTATCTTTAGACCGCATTCTCCAGATGGCGAATAATGTGAGGAATGTCGGCCGCTCAAAATCATAGAGTTGGAGCATGCCGGAATCAAAAAAGTCCGGCGATTTTTTCGGGACATGATCGAGGGACCCGCCCGCAAGCCCCAATCCGGATACGGCCTTCAATAAAATCCGAGCGGGAAGTATTTGAGATAAAGGTTTGTGTAAGTTCCCCGTGCGGCAAGCGAAGCCAGCGCGTAATCGAGCACTTGACGCAATTGGGAGTTGCCTTTTTTCACCGCGATCCCGGCACCTTCGCCAAAAAACTTCGCGTCCATAAAAGGACCGCCGCGAAAGCCGCAACAGTTCCGCCCATCTTGACTTTCGAGCCACAGGCTGAGCGATATTGCGTCGCCGAAAATTGTGTCGATCTCGCCTTTAACGAGAGCCTCGCGCAGCAGCTTTTGGGATTCGTAGGATTTGCGGATCGTGTCTGGAAAAAACTTTTCAAGATAGGCTTCATGCGCGCTCCTTGCCTGGACGCCGACAGTTTTTTCGCGCAACCTTTCCGGTGTCGCCGGCTCGGCCGCGATGGCCTTCAACGACGCGAAACGCGCCGGGGTGGTATAATATGGCCCGGTAAAATCGAGCGTTGCGCGGGTTTGCGGATCGATGCGAATCGCCGCTATTAGCGCGTCGCCTTGATCGTCATTTAGCGCGCCGATCAAGGTATCGAAACGCCGCGCCTGGATGGTGCAAGTAATTTTCAGTTCCTCGCAAATGGCGCGCGCCAGATCGACGTCGAAACCGGAGAGCGTCCCGTCCGGCAGCGCGAAGTGGAACGGCGGGTAATCGTCCTCGGTCAAGAAGCGCAGGCTCCGCAGACTGCTCAGGTCGGGCTTGGCGGGGCGATGATGCAGGTCCCAAAAGCCCGGCACGAAAACCCCAGCGCCTTCCGCCACCGGGCGCGGCGCCAGGGCGAGTAGGGCAAGCACGGCAAGCAAGCCAAGCTTGCGTTTGGAATGTGCGACAGCGAAACCCAAACGAAACTCCTCCTGCCAGTTGAACCGCAGCCATCGGGGTCTTAACCTTCGGGCGGTGCCAATTGGCCGGCAACATGCGCATATGTTATGTAGCGCAAAGTTTGCCAGGCATATTCCTTGCATTGCGGCTTTGCGCGAACAAGCGGTTTGATCCTCGCGGGGAGAGCCATTAGGCGCGGGAACGCATTTTCAGGTCAAAACCCCCTAAACTGTGCCCCGATCGGCTAAATGGCCGACTAGGCAATGAAGGGGCAAATGAACGGCGGACCAAGGCACAAAATAGGACAAAACGCGCGAATGAACGAGATTTTTTTACCCCCCGGCGAAGATGCGGAGGATCGCGGCCCTCTGATGCAAGGGCTAGCCTGCTTGCCGGTATTCTTTTCACTTGCCGGCAAGCGCGTGGTTCTCGCCGGCGGCTCTCATGCCGTCCTATGGAAAGCCGAGCTTTGCCAGGCGGCGGGGGCGACGCTCGACGTCTTTGGCCCGGACCCTTGTTCCGGTCTCGTTGCCTTGGCAAGGCGCTGCCCGGCGGTCGCCCTCGTTTCGCGCCGGATCGAGGCAGAGGATTTTCGCGGCGCCGCGCTCGCCATTGTCGACGCCCAGAGCGCCGCCGAGGCGGTGGAGTTTCAGGCCGCCGCGCGCGCTGCGGGTGTCGTGGTCAACGTCATCGACAAGCCCCAATTTTCGGATTTTCAGTTCGGAGCGATCGTCGATCGCTCGCCACTTGTCGTTGGCATTTCGACCGAAGGAGGCTCACCCGTTCTAGCCCAGGCGATACGCGGGAGGCTTGAGGCCCTGCTGCCGCGCGAGATCACGCTTTGGGCGCAAATCGCCAAGGTTTGGCGCGAAAAGCTAAAGCTGCTCGACACGCCCTCGAAGACACGCCGCCGCTTTTGGGAGCTGTTCAGCCGAAAGGCTCTGGCGGCGAGACATCGTCCCGTCGCGGCCGATCTTGCCATGCTGCTCGCCGAGGCAGAGGCGAATACCGCGGCGGCAGGGTCGGTTGCGCTTGTCGGAGCCGGTCCCGGCGATCCCGAGCTTTTGACCCTCAAGGCCTTGCGCGCGCTGCAATCCGCCGATGTTGTCTTGTACGACGATCTCGTTGCCCCCGGCATCGTCGATATGGCGCGGCGCGAGGCGGAAAAAATCGCCGTTGGCAAGCGCGGCTACAAGCCTTCCTGCCGGCAGGATCACATCGTTTCGCTACTGGTCTCGCTGGCACGCCAAGGAAAACGCGTGATTCGTCTCAAAGGCGGCGATCCAATGATTTTTGGGCGCGCCCACGAGGAAATCGCGGCGTTGCGGGCAGCCGGCATTCCAATCGAGATCATTCCAGGCGTCACCGCCGCGCTAGGTGCCGCCGCCGGGTTGCAAATTTCCCTGACCGCCCGCGAGAAAGCCCGCAGGCTGCAATTCATCACCGCGCATGCGCATGACGGAAAGCTCCCCGGGGACATCGATTGGCGAGCGCTCTGCGATGCCGGGGCGGCGACCGTTGTTTACATGGGCGTGAAAACACTTGAGCTCTTGGCATTGCGCCTGCTTGCCAATGGCATGGACCCCTCGACGCCGGCGCTCTTGGTCGAGCGCGCGACTTGCCCGGACGAACGTCATATTTTTGGGACAATCGAAAATCTCGCCGGCAAGGTGGCCCGCGCCGAACCATCCGGCCCATGCGTCATTCTTATTGGCGAAATATTCGCGGATGCCTTGCCTTTGCCGCGAACGCAGATCAAGCTCGAAACGAAACCACGAGCGCTCGCTCGTTAGTGAGGGCAACGCATGGTGAAGATGCGTTCGGCATTTTCGTGCCCTCGACTCAAGGCGGAGAGACTAGGATGCGCCGTCTCGTATTCGGAACGATCATCGCAAGCTTGGTAGCAATCGCCGCCGTCGCCGCGGCAATCTACTACTATGAACGCCCGAGCGTCTTGCGCGTCGCGGTTCCGCGCGACAGCGATGATCAGGCAATCATGGCGGCGGCGGCGCGCGACTTCGCCGACGGCCGGGATGGCATTCGCCTCAAACTGGTCGCCGTCGGGAGTCTGGAAGAGTCGTCGCGCGCGCTCCAAGAAGGGCTCGCCGATCTCGCGGTGGTGCGCAGCGATCTCGCGATGCCGCCGAATGGCCAGACGGTATTGATCATGCGCCGGGATGCGGCGCTGTTGTTCGCGCCAGCGGAAACCAGTCTGCGCGCGATCGACGATCTGCGCGGGCATAAGGTTGGCATTCTGCAAGCCGAGCCCCGGGGGAAAGTGGACAATCAGCTTCTTCTCGACACGGCGCTTGCCCAATACGACGTTCCAGCGGCCTCGGTTGGGCGGATATCCCTGACCCTCGCGGAGCTTTCGCGCGCGATCGAAAGCAAGGAGATCGACGCGGTTTTAGCCGTCGGCGTGCCTGGCTCGGATGGATTGACCGAGGCGGTCAACACGGTTGCCGTCGCCGGTCACGGTCAGCCGGTCTTCCTACCCATCGCCGAGGCCAAGGCGATCGCGCAACGCTCGCCGGCATTCGAAGGGGTCGAGGTGATGCGTGGCGCGTTCGGCGGCGCCCAGCCGAAACCGCCGGAGGATTTCGATACCCTCGGAGTGAGCACAAGACTTGTCGCGCGCAGTAGCCTTAGCGATGAAGTGGCCGGCGCATTGACAAGGCTACTGCTGGCGGCGCGGCCCGCCATCGCCGCGCGGATTCCGATCGCAAACCGCATCGAAGCGCCAGCCACCGACAAGGGCGCGGCTCTTCCGGTGCATCCTGGCGCCCTCGCTTTCCTCGATGATGAAGAAGAAAGCTTTTTCGACAAATACAGCGATGCTTTTTATATTGGCGCGATGTGTCTTGGCGCGCTCGGCACCGGGCTGGCGGCAATCGCGGGCAGGTTCACGCGCCACCAGAGCACGGACGCCGATAGGATCCTTCGCCGGTTACTCGAAATCACCAAGGCCGTGCGAAGTGCCAGGCACGCCGGGCTTCTCGACGGCTACGAGGAGGAAGCCGATGAGCTTTTGGCGCTTGCCTTGGCGCCGGACGCGGTCCACGCCTTGAGCGTCAACCGGTTGGGCGCCTTGAGTCTTGCGTTGAACCAGGTGCGCCATGCCATCGCCGATCGGCGACAAAGTTTTGCGGTCCCGATGCGCGCCCAATTTTCGCCGCGCATCGTCCGCGAATAGGCGAGCGGCGCGAGGCCGTACCGCTGTCGCCGTCAATGGTAGTTCATCGGCGCCGGCTTCAAGGTCTCGGTCAAACTTCCGTTCCGCGCCGCCGTACCCAAGGCACGTCGCGTCGCACCATGGGCTTAATCAGCACTTTCAAGGCCGCGTCTTGGATCACGGGATAAAGCCGACCCCAAATGGGCCAGTCCCGGCCGCGACCGTGGCCACCACCTTTTGCTTGGCCGTGCGGATGACCGAAACATTGCC
>Ga0182015_10005237_pt1 | contig 13568 bp, 9 predicted proteins | sample 712P3MmetaG_FD_120478 | JGI IMG/M metagenome (GOLD analysis project Ga0182015, IMG submission 120478) | Permafrost microbial communities from Stordalen Mire, Sweden - 712P3M metaG | ecosystem: Environmental > Terrestrial > Soil > Wetlands > Permafrost | place: Sweden: Stordalen | collected...
ACGTCCACCCCATTGAGCCCACCCACGGCGGCCGCGCTCACCAGCAGCAGCGGGGCACTCAGCAGTAATCCCTTGAGGATGATTCGCATGGCCTTCTCCTTCCGTAACAGAGGTGCGGTACAAAGCTATCGACAGACTCCAGCTCCTATAATGAGTCGTCGCGCTCGGTTGGAGTAGCGGACCGAGACGCCTTTGGGGGTGGGATGGCGCCTACGCGGTGTCGCCTAATAGATTGATTTTTATTAACAATTTGGCCATGTCACCGCGGTGCAGCGTCCGCAGCATCCTCGTGCGCCTGGGCCAGGACGCTCGAACAGTCTTTGTTCTTCGCGAGGCCCGGATCGATGAGAGCGAGCGCGGCGGCTGCGGGGGTCAGTAGTGTCCCAAGCGCCACCGCAATGCCTGCTTGGGCCGCGAGCTTACCGGCCTGCACGCCGACCGCAGGATGCAGCAGCGTGCCGTGCAACGTGATGGGAGAACGCAGACGCAGCAGGCGAATCTTCTTTGGGTCGCCCTGAAGAGACAGGTCGAGCTTCTCATCGCGCAGATCGATATCGCCGCGGCCGGTGATCAGCACATCGGTCGTATCGATGAATACGGACTTCGAGTCGAGCATTCCCTTGTTGGCCTGGAAATCCACGATGCCGCAGCGGATCTCAGTGTCCTTCTGCTTTTGGGACAACAGTAGGCCGAGGCCGCGTATGACGTTGATGCCGGTCAGCTCGGCAATTGCGCTGTTCATCTGCCCTTGGGGCAGGGCTACGCTGAGCGTGCCGTCAGCGGTGGAGGCGAGTTTATGCACCGAGGTGCCGAATCCGTGGATGTCGAGGCGGCCCATGAGCGAACCGTCGAGGGGCGGCTGTTGTGCCGACTTGGACTTGAATTGGCCCAAATCGACGTTATCGATGCCCATGTCGATGGTGGTTTCCGGAACGTCTTTGCGCGCGTCGATCGCGACGCTTCCGCTGAATTTACCGGCGTCGAGGACGAATGACAGCGGATTCAGGCGGAGCAAACCATCTTGCAACTGTAAATGAAAGCTGACTTCCTTCATCGGCAGCTTCGGTGCCACCACCGAGTTGGCGTGATAGGTCACGTCGGCATCCATGCCTCGCACGCGATTGACCTGCAAATCGGCGTCCGGAAAGAGATGGTCCGCGGCGGGCGGCGGCCGTGTGGGCGGCGGCGATTTCGACGAGTGGTGTGCCGTCTTCGCCTTGGCCGGGGGCGTGCCGGCGGCGGTGTTGAGCGAGGAGGCGGGGCTGCTCGCCGGCTGCCCCAAGGTGGGCGCCAAGTCGACCATGTTCAGACTGTTGGAGCTAAGCTTAGCCGTCAACTTGGGCCTCTTCGTGGCGGCCTGTACTTCCAACTCGCCTTCGATGTCGCTCGATCCAAGCTTGCCCTTGAAGTTCTCGAGACGGAACACGGTTCCGGTGTGCTTCACGTCGGCGGACAATTGGTAGGGCGGCGTGTTCGGCAGCGCCAGTCCGGTCAGATAATAGACGTCGGCCAAATCGCTTCCGGAGACGCTGAATTTCACCTGGTGGGCCCCCATGTCGAACGGCTTGGGGAAGGAGGCGTGTGCATCGAGCGTGATGTCCGACGCCGTCAGGTGAGCCTCGAGATCGTACGGGTGATCCGGGTCCAGATTGACGAGAGGTCCGCCGTGGAGCTGCGCACGGAATAGCTTTTCGTTGAGGGATCCGGTGCACTTGAGCGTGAAGCCGGCGCTCTCTTTGCCGGCTTCGTCGGATGCGTTCAACGAGCCGTCGAGCATGAGTTTTCGAATCTTATCCGTGACGCGGACCTTGCCGTCCTCGATCAGCAGCCGCCGAATGGTCGGAATCTTGGCGGGTTTCGCGCTGGTCTGCGGTTTGCCCGATGTATCCCCGAGTTCCCAGCTCGCCCGGCCTTTCGAGTCCCGCTCGAGATCCACGGTCGGCTGAACCACCTCGATCTCGGGCAGCACCAGTTGACCGCGGAGCAGGCGACCCAAGCTGACGCTGACGATCAACCGATCTGCATGAAACATGACATCGCGCTCGGCCCACGAAGGATTTTTCATCGTCAAGCCGTCGACTTCGGCGCTGGGGTTCCACGACCAGACATGCACCGTGAGATTGCCTTCGATGGACGTGGGGCGGCCGGTCTTTTCGGAAATGATGCGCGCGAGCGTGGGTTTGAAGTAATTCCAGTCGAAGAAGACCAGAAAAAGCACGACGAGAAGCAGGAGGATGGCCAGCACGACACCGGCCCATCCGGACTTTCGGTGGGTGGCGAAATAGTTCCGTAACATCACGGAAAGCATGCTTCGCCGCGCGGGGCTAGCATGTAGGAAACGCACCCCAAAGGTTGTCGGTGCGACCCGAAGAAGCGAAAGCATTGCGGCGGGAGCCATTAACCCGGTATGGTGAAGCGGGTGAGCACCGACCCACTGGCGATCTCGAGTTCTGCGCCGGCCGCCCATCCATCGCAGCCCCTCCGTTGGTCCATGTTGGCGGCGCTCGGAATCGTCTTCGGCGATCTGGGTACCAGTCCGCTCTACACTCTGCAAACCGTCGTGCAGTCCATGGGAGGCAAAATTACCCACGGCGAGGCGCTCGGCATCCTGTCGCTCGTGATCTGGACGCTGATCATCACCATCTCGGTTAAGTACTGTTTGTTCGTCATGCGCGCGGACAACAAGGGCGAGGGCGGTATTCTCGCGCTGATGTCGTTGATCGGCGCCAACGGCTTCACGCCCGGGTTTAGGACATTCACCGCGATGGGCCTTCTGGGGGCCGCGCTGATCTATGGCGACGGGGTGATCACCCCTGCGATCTCAGTGCTGAGCGCGCTCGAAGGCGTCAACGTCGCGACCGCCAGCCTGAAGCCGTACGTCATGCCGATGGCGGTGCTGATTCTCGTGGTGTTGTTCACGACCCAGCGATTCGGCACCGAGAGAATCGGACATGCTTTCGGTCCCATCATGCTTCTCTGGTTCGTCGTGATCGCGGTGCTCGGGGTGTCAGCCATCATCCGTCATCCCGAAGTGCTGGCGGCGCTCGATCCGACCCACGCGGTGCGGTTCATGATGCATACCGGCGGTAAGGGCCTCCTGGTCCTCGGCGGCGTGTTCCTGTGCATCACGGGGGGTGAGGCGCTTTACGCCGATATGGGCCATTTCGGCAAGGGGCCCATCCGATTGTCCTGGTATACGATCGCGCTGCCGGCGCTGCTCTTGAGCTACGCGGGACAAACCGCCTTCATCATGGACCAAGGGACGGTGAACGGAAATCCCTTCTTTCTGATCGCGCCGGGCTGGGCGATCTATCCGCTGGTGGTGCTTGCGGCGGTGGCCACCGTCATCGCGAGCCAGGCGATCATCACCGGATCGTTCTCGATGACCCGCCAGGCGATGCAACTCGGTTGGCTTCCCGGAGTCAACATTCGTCAGACCTCGGATCGGGTGTACGGCCAAATCTACGTCCCAGTGGTCAACTGGCTGCTGATGACGGCAACGCTGGCCACGACCATCGCGTTCGGAAGCTCCGATCGACTGGCGGGCGCCTACGGGACCGCGGTGGCAACGACCATGCTGCTCACCACGGGACTGTTGTACAAAGCCATGCGCGACGTGTGGAAATGGCCGGCAGTTCCGTCGGTCGCAATCATCTCGGTGTTCCTGGTAGTGGATTTGAGTTTCTTCAGTGCAAACCTGTTGAAGATCGCCGACGGCGGGTGGTTGCCCTTGAGCATCGCCGCGGCCTTGTTCGTCATCATGGTGACATGGCGGACCGGCATCGAGGCCGTGCACGCGGCCCTCCTGCAAACGCCCGAGACGGTGAATCGGTTCTTATCGCAACTATCGGCGCACGAGATCCCCCGCGTCGACGGCACCACGGTATTCATCACCCGCAGCAACCAACGGGTATCCCGCCTCATCGTCGATCATGCGCATTACACCGGTGTGCTGCCCGAGAGGACCATTGCGCTCAGCATCCGCTTCGAGAACACGCCGCGCATCGTCGGTCCGAAATGCTCGGTGGTCGAGACGCTCGGGGAGGGGATCTGGCTCGTGGCCGCGCGCTTCGGGTTCTTCGAGATCCCGGATTTGAGGGCGGCACTCAACAACGCGCACGGCCTGGACCCGCCGATAGATTTCGATGGCGCGCTATTCATCGCGGCGCGAGATCTGGTCGTTCCGGATCCGCATGCACGAGCCATAAAGGGCTGGCGGGTCGCGCTATTCGCTTTTCTGTACCGCAATTCCGCCAAAATCGTCGACCGGTTCAACCTGCCGCCGGAGCGGGTGGTCGAGGTCGCGAGGCAGATCGAGATTTAGCGTCCCGGCGGCCGGCAAGATCCGGCCAGAAACTTCTCCCAACCCTATGCGAACGGCTCCGGGCTTCTCGCACCATCCGCGCAGCGTGACTGCATCGCCGTCTTCCAGAAATGCGCGTTTCTCTCCCGATCCCACCGCAATGGGGTGCTTGCCGCCGCCGCCCAATTCCAGCATCGAACCGCCTTCCTCGGGGGATGGGCCGGACTGCGTGCCGGTGCCCAGCAAATCGCCGGCCCGCAAGTTGCACCCGTTGACCGTGTGCTGCGCAATCAACTGAGCCAAGGTCCAGTAGCAGTGGCGAAAGCTGGTGGAGGAGATCCGCTGGCGAGCCTCGCCGCGATCCCGCATCGATGGGGTCTCAAGATCGGCTTCCAGGCGGATGTCGAAGCCTCCGGCCGCATCGTTCGCGGCAGATCGCAGGTACGCCGGCAGGGCAGGATCGCCGGGGCCGCGTGCGTGGGGGACGCGAAAGGGTGCGAGAGCCTGAAGAGAAACGATCCAAGGCGAGACGCTGGTCGCGAAGTTCTTGGCGAGGAAGGGACCCAGCGGCTGATATTCCCAGGCCTGGATGTCGCGCGCCGACCAGTCATTCAGCAGGCATAGACCGAAGACATGCGCCTCGGCGTTCTCGATCGCGATGGGGGCGCCCAACGGATTGCCCTTCCCCACGAACACGCCGAGTTCCAGCTCGTAGTCCAAGCGAGCACTCGGCGCGACCACGGGATCGGATTGCCCGGCCGGCAAACGCTGGCCCCAGGGCCGTCGAATCTCGTGGCCCGAGATCACGATCGACGAGCTGCGGCCGTGATATCCGATGGGTAGCCACTTGTAATTGGGAAGCAGGGGATTATCGGGCCGGAACAGCCGGCCCACCGTGGTGGCGTGGTGGATGGAGGTGTAGAAATCGGTGAAATCGCCGATGTTTGCGGGGAGCGAGTATTCGGCCTGCGCCTGAGGAACGAGACATCGCTCGAAAACCGCCTGACGCTTCGAGCCTTGCAGCAGTCCGTCGAAGAGGGCGTTGCGAATCGCCGCCCAGGCGGAGGGACCCAGATCCATCAAGCAATTGAGCACCGGGCCGGCAGCGGCGGCAATCGCGGTCCGGGCCTCTCCCTCGAACGCGCCGGCTTCGATCAGAAGGGCGAGATCCACTACTTGATCCCCGATCGCGACGCCGCCGCGAAACGCCTCGACCAAGCCTCGACGTCGAAATACGGCCAGCGGCAGATTTTGAATCGGGAAATCGGCTTCCGGACGGTTCGCGGCTGACACCCAGCTCGTGCTTTGCGGATCGTTGGTCGGATCGAGGGGCATCGACTTAAGGCCGAGTCGGATCGAAATGTTTTTTCAAACCCCGCCAGCAGTTCGCGTAGTCGCTCTGCAGCGGCGGCTGCCCTTCGAGCGCGTAGCGGGTGGGTTTGATCACGGTGCGGCTCTCGAACATGAAGGCCATCGTGTCCTTGATCTGTGTCGGCACCGACGTGTCGGCTGCGCTTGCGCGCTCGAACGTCGCCGCGTCGGGGCCATGGCCGCTCATGCAATTGTGCAGGGACGATCCGCCCGGGACGAAGCCGCTTGCCTTCGCATCGTACGTGCCTGCGATCAGCCCCATGTATTCATTTGCCACGTTCCGGTGGAACCAGGGCGGCCTGAAGGTGTGCTCCATCACCAGCCAGCGCGGCGGGAATACCACGAAGTCGATGTTGCTGGTGCCCGGCGTATCGCTCGGAGAATGGAGCACCAAAAAAATAGAGGGGTCGGGGTGGTCGTAGGAAATGGAGCCGATGGTGTTGAACCGACGGAGGTCGTATTTGTACGGGACGTTATTACCGTGCCAGGCGACCACATCGAGCGGCGAATGATCCAGCGGTGCCGTCCACATCCGTCCGAGAAACTTGGCGACGAGCTCATGGGGCCCTTCCTGGTCCTCGTAGTGCGCGCGCGGCGTCAGAAAATCGCGCGGGTTGGCAAGACCGTTGGAGCCGATCGGCCCGAGATCCGGAAGCTTGAAGGGAGCGCCGAAATTCTCACAGACGTAGCCACGGACGGCGTGGGAGCTCGTGGTCACCCTAAATCGCAAGCCTCGAGGGATCACCGCGATCTCGAGGGGCTCGAGATCGATGCGGCCGAGCTCGGTGTCCAGCCTCAATGCGCCCATCTCCGGAACGATGAGAAGCTCCCCATCGGCGCTGTAAAAGAATCGATCGATCATCGATCGATTCGCCGCATAAAGATAAATGCCGCAGCCCGTATGCTGATTGGGCGATCCGTTTCCTGCGACCGGAATGAGGCCGTCGATGAAATCCGTCGGATCGACGGGCAAAGGCATCGGATCCCAGCGCAGCTGGTCGGGTGCGAGCGGTTGCGCGGCACTTTGTCCGGCGAACAGGTCGCGACCGAACGGGACGAATGCGCCGCACGCCACCGCCGGCCGGATTCTGTAGAGCCAGCTGCGCCGGTTGGCGTGGCGCGGCGCCGTGAACGCGGTTCCGGAGAATTGCTCCGCGTAAAGACCATACGGACAGCGCTGCGGCGAGTTCCTGCCCACCGGCAATGCGCCTGGGAGCGATTCGCTCGAATGCTCGTTGCCGAAGCCGCTGAGATAACCGGAGGTGGCGTTGGTGTTCATGCGGCGACCTAATGGATCCGCGCGCCTTGCCGGACAAGCTCCGCCTGCACCCGGCCCACGTCCAGTCGATCGAAGGGTTGATCGTCCTTGAACGATATCGCCGCCGCGACGCCCGCGCCCTGTCCGGAAACCGCGCAGCACATCATGTTGCGCACCGCGGCGTGCGATACCTTGTCGCCGCCGATGCACCGCCCGGCGACGATGAGGCCCGAGACGCCTTTCGGCAGCAGCGATCGATAGGGCACCTGAAAGTATCGGCCGGTCGTCGGCAGGATGAGGATGCCATACCCATCGATGAATTCGGGAAAAATACCGATGGAGTCCTCGAACCGGCCCTGGCCGCGCACGTCCGCGCCGCTCATGTTGTAGAGCGCGTCGATTTTGCGGGTGTCGCGAACCCCCAAGGTCATGCCGAAATTGCGCAGCTTTGCATCCTCGCATCCGGGCATGAACGCCTTGAGCGCGGTGATCGCCATCATGGCCTGGTGCCTCCCTTGGATCTCGCCGGTGGTGAGATCCCGCGGGTCCGTCCCGTCGCAATTCGATAGATGTACCAGATTGAGGTATGTGAGGTCGCCTTGATCCGAGATCGCTCCCCAAGTGCCGGCAATCGTGGTGAGATTGGCCGGAATGAGGCCGGCGGCCAGTGCCTGCTTGAAGGGCTTGCGCATGAAGGGGGAGAACAGGTCGTCCTCCTTGCCGGAGGTCTCGATATCCCATTCCCCGTTGCCGGTCCAGTCCTTGTAGGTCTGCGGATCGGCCTTCACCTGGTCGATGAATCGCTGCTTGTTGACGCCGGACATGGAGAACATCACCGAGGCCGCCATCATCTCCTCCCGCGGAGTCTTGTGCGTCGGCGCTCCGGCACGCATCGCCACGTCGGCATCTCCGGTCGCATCCACCACGCGCTTCGCGAGGATCGCTTCGCGTCCTGACTTGCTCTCCGTAATCACGCCTTGAATGGCGCCGTCCTGCACGATCGGCGCGACCACCAGACGATGGAGCATCGGCTCGATCTTGGCCTCTTGCACGAGGACATCGGCGACGTACTTGAACATCTCGCCGTCCAGCGCGAAGCTCGTCGATTGAGGCTCCGGCATCGCCGCTCCCATGGTCTTGGCGCGCTGCTCGAATTCTATGCCGATCCCTTCACTGTCCACGGTTTGCGGATGCCGATACCACGCGAGGCCTTCGACTCCCACCTGCGTGATGTTGCCGCCGAAGCAGCCGTACCGATCCAAGAGAATGGTTTGAGCGCCTGCACGCGCGGAGGCGAGGGCGGCGGCGAGCCCGGCGGGGCCGCTGCCGACGACTAGAACTTCCGTTTCCGCCACCACATCGACCATGCGGGCGGGTTCGCTGATTTGTTTCACGCCGATATTCTAACCCGGCGCCCGAATTTCGTTGGACTAGGTCGGAATGGCCGCCCCGCTCGAGCCGATCTTCCGAGGGCGACTGAGCAGTCGGCCCGATACTCGGCCCCGCAACGGGATGGCGGCGGATTCTGGGCCCCCCTCAATCGGCGGCCGACTAGAAGCGGCTGGACAATCTGGCCCTCGATCGCCACGAGCGCCAAAAAGCTTCCGGAAACGGCAGCTATTTGCGCGGAGCCTTCGAAACTGACGAAGGCCACGGAGGTCAGCAGGACGAGAGTCGCGGTCGGCCCGGCGTAGGGGATGAAATTGAGGACGGCTGCGATGGTCCCCCACAGAAAGGGGTTGGGCATTCTGCACGCCATCATCGCACAGCCGGTCGCGAGGCCGAGTCCCGCATTGATCAGCGCGGTGGTCACGTAGAATCGGCCCACCTCGCGGCGGACTTGCTCGATCACGTCAATGACGTGAGCGGATTTCAGATCGCTCACCGAGGCCGATGTCATCCGCGCGAGCATGGGCGGGCCGCCGGCCAAAATGAACACGGTGAGAATGACGACGGTGACGGTGCTTACCACGGCGCCGCGGGTAGCGGCAAATAGCAGCGCCGGCGCACTCTCGACAGGCGCGCTGACCGCGGGCACCGGCTGCGCCGCCGTGCGGCCCGTCACCGCGATGTTCCCCGCGGACGCGATGTTCCCCGCGGAATTGCGCAGATCGTCGAGGCGGGTGGCGAGTTGCGCCAGAGGCCGCAGTTTCTTGGCGAACACGCGCACCGCCGCGCGGCACCCGCCAACGATGCAAGATTTCCACCGGCCCCGACAAAACCAGCGCCAGGAGAAAAGCGAGCGCCACCGGGATGAAGGCGACATGTCCGACGTACAGTAAAAGTCCGATCGCGCCGGCGACCAAGACGCGCACCGCGGTGGTCTTGCGTTCTCGGCGTTTGAGTCATCGTTATTCGTCCGGTATCCCAGGCAGAAATAATTTGGATTACCGGGAAGAATTTCGGTAGGGCCGCGTGGGCCGAGCGGGCGTAGGAGGCAGCCGACGACGAGACACCGACGCGGCCGACTTGTCCTTGACATAATAATGGCGCCAACGCGCCGAACCGGGACGGTTGCCGTGCTACCGGTCGCGCCCCATCGCTTTGATCAGGCGGTAGGTGAACTCAACGCTCTCGTCGAACGCCTGGACACCCACGCGCTCGTCGCGCCCATGTGCGCGATTCTCGTTGACGTCGATCCAGACGCCGCTCACGTCATAGCTCGGGATTCCGGCGTTGCGTGTCTGGCGGTCGTCGCTAAATCCCGTCGCCATCGTGGGTACCAGCGGCACGCCCGGCCACATCGAGTGGGCGACGGCGGCGATTTTGCCCATGATGGCTTGGGTCGGCGGTGATTCGGGGCTGACGATGGGCGGCGCATCCATGGCGACGCTAATGCCGGGATCTTGCAGCGTTTCGATCAGCCGGCGCTCGACGTGATCGGCAGTGTCGCCGGGCATCATGCGGCATTGAATGGTCGCCTTCGCCCGCTGAGGAAGCGCATTCTCGGCATGGCCCCCGGAGACCAGCGTCGCCACACAGGTGGTGCGCAGCTGCGCGTTGAAGCGCACCGTGCGGCTGAGGCGCTCCGCGGCGTCCAAGTCGGGCGGGTCTAGCGCGACGGCGCGCATGTCGGCGCTCTCGGCGCCGGGCTCGAGCGTCGCAAAACTCTGAAAGCTCGCGCGCGTGGTCGCCGTCATCATGACCGGGAAACGGTAGGCCTCGAGCCGCAGAAGACCGTGGGCAAGATGGTAGATGGCGTTGTCCGGACCGGGCAGCGAGCCGTGACCGCCGGGACTCGTCGTCTGCACGGTATACGTGACGTAGGTCTTCTCGCTCGTTCCGACTTCGAAATACGAGCGCTTCCCATCCACGAGGTCGCCGCCGCCGCCATCGAGATTGATGGCGAACGCGGCGTCGATGAGATCGCGATGTTCCTTCAGCAGAAATGCCGGACCGTTCGAATCGCCGCCGGCCTCTTCGTCCGCCGTGAAAGCGAAAATCAGGTCGCGCACCGGCACGTAATGCTCGCGCTTCAATCGGATCAGCGATTCGGCGAGGGCGGCATCGCCGTCCTTCATGTCGATGGTCCCACGCCCGTAGAACCAGCCGTCCTTTTCGGCGAGCTTGAAAGGATCGACCGACCAATCATCCCGATTGGCATCCACGACGTCCAGGTGTCCCATGAAGAGCACGGCCGGCTTCGAGCGGCGCCCGCGATAGCGGACAACCAGACTGCTCTTGGTCGGGTGGCCGGGCGGCGCGATGAGCACGAGATCGGGCGCGTCGAAACCGGCGTTTCGGAGCCAGCTCTCAATCGCCTTCGCCGCCCCGGTTGAGCCGTGAGCGTGGGTGGTATCGGTCTCGACCAGCCCTTTGAATATATCGCGGGCCAGACTGAGATCCGCCGCCGGCGGAACGGTCGCGTCGGCGGCGCGTGTCATCACCGGACGTGCGGCTACGAGCGCCAGTGCGGCGGCGATCAGATAAGTTCTGTTCATGCGCAGCGTCATTTTGCCATGAATATGATTCGAGTGTTTTCCAGTACAATAGCGAACGCGATACATGCCTCTGCGCCCGCGCCTTCGGCGCCGTCCGCGTTTTTCAATCAAGAGAATTGACATGGCGAAAGCAAGCTTTCATTGGGACGATCCGCTGTTGCTCGATGCGCAGCTCTCCTCGGATGAGAAAATGGTGAGGGACGCCGCGCGGGAGTATGCCGAGGGACGTCTGGCGCCGCGGATCATCGATGCATTTCGCCGCGAGCACACCGATCCGGAAATCTTTCGCGAGATGGGCGCCTTGGGACTTCTGGGCGCGACCATTCCGGAGGAATTCGGCGGCGGCGGCCTCAACTATGTCAGCTACGGATTGATTGCCCGCGAGGTCGAACGCATCGACTCGGGGTTCCGATCGATGATGAGCGTGCAATCGTCCCTGGTCATGCTGCCGATCTACGTCTTCGGCAACGACGATCAGCGGCGGCGATATCTCCCGTCTCTTGCCCGCGGCGAGTCGATCGGATGCTTCGGACTGACGGAGCCGAACCACGGATCCGATCCGGGGAGCATGGTCACCCGCGCTCGCGCCGCGGACGGCGGCTTTCGCTTGAGCGGCTCCAAGACTTGGATCACGAACAGCCCGCTCGCCGATGTCTTCGTCGTCTGGGCCAAGACCGAGGATCAAGTCATTCGTGGCTTCATTCTGGAGAAGGGTTTCAAAGGCTTGTCGGCCCCGGTGCTTCACGGCAAGGTGGGGCTGCGGGCCTCGATCACCGGGCAGATCGTGATGGACGATGTGTTCGTACCGCAGGAGAATCTGCTGCCCGGCGTGAGCGGCTTGAAGGGACCTTTCACTTGCCTTGACTCGGCGCGGTACGGAATCGCTTGGGGCGCCTTGGGTGCGGCCGAGAGCTGCTGGCATACGGCGCGCGACTATGTGATGGGACGCAAGCAATTCGGGCGCCCGCTCGCCGCTAATCAGCTCGTCCAGAAGAAACTCGTCGACATGCAGACCGAGATAACCCTCGGGCTGCAGGCATGTCTGCGGCTGGGCCGCATGAAGGATGAGGGCAGTGCGGCGGTGGAGATCACCTCCATGCTGAAGCGCAACTCCTGCGGCAAAGCGCTGGATGTCGCCCGGACGGCGCGCGACATGCTGGGCGGCAACGGCATCTCCGATGAATACGCCGTGATACGTCATCTGGTGAATCTCGAAGTGGTGAACACCTACGAAGGCACGCACGACATCCACGCGCTCATCCTGGGAAGGGCGCAGACCGGAATCCAGGCTTTCTCTTGAGGTGAACATGAAAACGCGTGCATTGGGAAGTCAGGGATTGCAGGTCTCCGAGATTGGTCTCGGCTGCATGGGGCTGTCGGATTTTTATTCGAGCAGCGGCGCGACGGAGGATCAGGCAATCTCGCTGATTCACCTCGCGCTCGATATGGGCGTCAATTTTCTCGACACCTCCGATGCGTACGGCCCTCACACCAACGAGCGCACGGTGGGCAAAGCCTTGAAGGGCCGGCGCGACGACGTCGTACTGGCTACCAAGTTCGGCATCGTGCGTCAGCCCGGCTCGGCGGTCCGTGGCATCGACGGGCATCCCGATTACGTGCGCTCGGCGTGCGATGCGTCGCTCGCACGGCTCGGCGTGGAGGTGATCGATCTCTACTACCAGCATCGCGTGGATTCGAACGTGCCCATCGAGGAAACCGTGGGCGCCATGGCGGCGCTCGTGAGGCAGGGGAAAGTCCGCTATCTGGGCTTATCGGAAGCCGCCCCGGCGACCATCCGGCGCGCCCATAAGGTTCACCCCATCAGCGCACTGCAGACCGAATATTCTCTATGGAGCCGCGAGCCGGAAGACGAGATCATTCCGACCCTGCGCGAGCTCGGGATCGGGTTCGTGCCGTACAGTCCGCTCGGCCGGGGGTTCCTCGCCGGCCGCTTCAAGAGCGCCTCCGATCTGGCGCCCGATGATTGGCGGCGCGAATCGCCGCGCTTTCAGGGGGAGAACTTCGCCAAGAACCTCGCCGTCGTGGAGCAAATTCATTCCATCGCGAAGGAGAAGGGCTGCACGCCCTCGCAGCTCGCCCTGGCCTGGATCCTGACGCAGGGCTCGAATTTCGCACCCATCCCGGGCACCACCAGCCCCGCCCGGCTCCGGGAGAACGTGCGGTCGACGGGTGTGCGGATCTCGCCGCAGGATATGCAGCGCATCGAGGCGGTCGCGCCGCGCGGGGTGGCGCAAGGCGAGCGGTATCACCCGCAGATGATGGCGTTCCTCAACGGCTGATCATCGCATTACCGCGCCGCCGGTGGTTCGCCCGGCGGCCGTTGTTCGCCCTGTGTGATGAGGCATGCGCCGCGGGTGCCGGTGAGATAAATCCACAGCCAGTTGAGCGCGACGGCCAGGCGATTGCGCACGCCGATCAAGAAGTAGATGTGCGCGAGCCCCCAGACCCACCAGGCGATGTAACCGCGAAGTGTCAGCCAGCCAAAGTCGATCACCGCGGCACGCTTGCCGATGGTGGCCAGATTTCCTGAATGCTTGTAGCGAAAGGGCATGGGCGCGGAATCGCCCGCAAGGCGCCGCCGAATCAGCGCGGCGACGTGCGCGCCCTCTTGTTTCGCGGCGGGCGCAATGCCGGGAACCGGCTTCCCGTGCCAGGCGTCGATGGTGGCGGTGTC
>Ga0182015_10005238_pt1 | contig 13566 bp, 10 predicted proteins | sample 712P3MmetaG_FD_120478 | JGI IMG/M metagenome (GOLD analysis project Ga0182015, IMG submission 120478) | Permafrost microbial communities from Stordalen Mire, Sweden - 712P3M metaG | ecosystem: Environmental > Terrestrial > Soil > Wetlands > Permafrost | place: Sweden: Stordalen | collected...
CCTCGACGACGCTCTTGCAGTCGTACAGCGGCTTCTCGGACTGGTTTGCCAAGGTCAATGCCACGCTCACCTCCGCCGCGCCGGCCGAGCAGCTGAGCGCGTCGGGCATTTACGACCGCGCGACCAACACCTTTACCGCGACCAGCATCGACTTCGTGCTCTAAACTAGCCCCCCATCATGGGGACTTGCCGTTTCCGACTTGGATTGGCCGGGGCGCTGATCGCCGGCTGGAGCATCGCCGGGAGCGCGCAAACGCCGCCGCCGGCGCGCCCCGAGATGCCCCATGGGGCGGGGATTACCCGTCCCCGAATCTGCCTGGTTCTCTCCGGGGGCGGTGCCCGCGGCATGGCGCACATCGGCGTGCTCAAGATCCTCGAGGAGATGAAAGTCCCGGTGGACTGCATCGCCGGCACCAGCATGGGCGCCGTCGTCGGCGGTCTGTACGCGAGCGGCATGAGCGCTGCCGAAATCGAATCCACCATGCGCTCGGTCGACTGGCAGGAGGCGTTCCGCGATGCGCCGCCACGCCGCGATCTCGCCTTCCGACGCAAGCAGGACGACCGCAACTTTCTGGTGCGTCTGCCGCTCGGATTGCAGCACCATAAGTTCCTTCTCCCGAAGGGATTCATCCAGGGACAAAAACTACAGGAGACGCTCCGCCAGCTGACCTTGCCGTTCAGCAACACCACGAATTTCGATCAGCTGCCGACGCCGTTTCGCGCAGTGGCGACGGATCTTGCGACCGGCGAGGCGGTTCTTCTCGACCGTGGAGACTTGTCGATCGCCATGCGCGCCAGCATCTCGGCGCCCGGGGTGTTCGCTCCCGTCGATCTTCAGGGGCGCCCGCTGGTCGACGGCGGCCTGGCGGATAACCTGCCCATCAACGTGGCGCGGGACATGGGCGCGGACATTCTTATCGTGTCCGATGTGAGCTTCCCGCTGCAGCCGCGCGATCGCCTCGATTCGGCACTCTCCATCTCCAATCAGATGCTGGCGATCCTGGTGCGCAGAGATTCGGACCGGCAAAAGGCCACGCTCGGGCCGCAGGATATTCTTGTCGAGCCGGCGCTCGGCACCACGGCGGTCACCGATTTCACCGCCGCCGCGTCGACCATCGCCCAGGGCGAGGCGGCGGCGCGCGCGATCGAGGTCCGGCTGGCGGCCCTGCGCGTGGGAGACGACGCTTACCGGTCGTACGTCGCGCGCCGGGCGATCCGCCAGCCGGGTTTCCCGGTGATCCGGTTCGTGCGCGTCGACCGGGAATCCAAGCGCTATGAGAAGACCATCCTGGCGGAGATGGAGCCTCTCATCGGCAAGCCCCTCGATCTGGATGCGGTCGGAGCGCGCATCACAGAGCTGTACGGCCTGGGCTATTTCGAGTCCCTCGATTACACGCTGGTGCAGCAGGGCGAAGGCGAGGAGCTCGAGCACGGGCTCGAAGTGCGCGCCAGACGCAAGTCCTGGGGCCCGAACTACGTGCGCTTCGGCTTGAACCTTCAGGACAATTTCCAGGGCAACAGCCAGTACAACCTGGCAGCCGAGTTCCTGATGACCGAGATCGACGATCTCGGCGCGGAGCTCGAGACCAACCTGCAGATCGGCAGCGATCCGAAAATCACCAGCGAGTTCTACCAGCCCTTAGACGCGTTGCGGCTGTGGTTCGTCGCACCGAGCGCGCGCATCGAGGCCCGCGATCTGCCGATCTTCGTGAACAATCTCGAAGTGGCCGATTTTCGCGATCGCGAGGTGGAGGGCGACATCGACTTCGGCCGCAATCTCGGGAATTGGGGCGAAATCCGCGTCGGATACCACCGCACGAACGGTTTGACCTACGACCGGTTCGGAAAGCCCGATCTGGTCGAGCCGCAGTACAACAACGGCGAATATTTTTTCAAGTTCAGCTACGACCAGCTCGACAACGTGCACTTTCCGCGCGAAGGCACGACGTTCGACGTTCAGTGGGATGCCAACCGCACCAATCTCGGCGCCGACACGGCGTTCGACAAGGTGTCGGTGGACTGGCTGACGGCGAGCTCCCGAGGCCGCAATACCCTGGTGTTCTGGGCTTCCGCAGGCTCGACGCTGGATGGCCACCTCAAACCCACGGATGTGCAGGACTTCTATTCTCTCGGAGGCCTGTTCAATCTCTCGGGTCTCGCGCCCTTGTCGCTGCTCGGGCCGAACTATGCCATTGCGCGCACCATGTATTTTCGCAAGGTCGGGCGAGGGGGGGAGGGCTTTTTCGACGTCCCCATGTACGTCGGTGCGTCATTCGAGATCGGCAACGTTTGGAGCCGCCGCAGCGACATGAGCATCGGGTCCGCGCACAAGGACGCCTCGCTGTTCGTGGCGTTCGACACGTTTCTCGGACCGGTCTACATCGGATCGGGTTACGACGAATCGGGCAACGCGGGCTACTATCTCTTCCTCGGCCGCACTTTCTAGAAAACCGGCGGCTTTTAGAACCCGCGGCTCTCCGCGAGTTTCTCGACTTTCTCGAATACCAGTGCCGGTTGATCGCCGATCCGCGAATACTCGTGCTTGCGGGACATGTCTTCCATCACGCGGTCGCGCTCGGCTGCGGTGAAAAACCAGTGCGTTCGCTGCCAGTCGGTGCCGAGCAGCTTCGCAAACGGGTCTCCGGGCTTCAGCCTCACGCGAATTCCATAGGGTTGCGGGAGCACCGGAACGGTGCGGACCATGTTCTGAGCGTTGGCGATTCCCATGATGAGCCAACCATAGCCGAATCGGGCCGCGCTCGCCAGGCTCAGGGTCTCGCATGCTAGACTCCGGCGCCTTCCGACGAGGTAACCGATGGCATCATCCTATACCGCCTCCGACATCGAGGTGCTGAGCGGCTTGGACCCCGTGCGCCGGCGTCCGGGCATGTATACCGACACCACGCGGCCGAATCACCTGGCGCATGAGGTAGTCGACAACAGCGTCGACGAGGCGCTCGCCGGCCATTGCGACCGTATCGACGTAACCCTGTTCAAGGACGGCTCCTGCCAGGTCGAGGACGATGGCCGAGGCATGCCGGTGGACATCCATCCCAAGGAAAAGATCAGCGGCGTCGAGCTGATCCTCACGCGGCTGCACGCCGGCGGAAAATTCAACGACAAGACCTACCAGCATTCCGGCGGCCTGCACGGAGTCGGCGTATCCGTCGTGAACGCGCTCAGCAAGCATCTCGAGGTGTGGGTCCGGCGAGGCGGAAAGGAATACAACCTGAGCTTCGCGGGCGGCAAGCCCACCTCCAAGCTCGAAGTCGTGGGCGATGCGCCCAAGTCGAAGACCGGCACCACGCTGCGGTTCTGGCCGGACCCGAAGTACTTCGACACGGACAAGATTTCGGTGCCGAGCCTGAAGCAGGTTCTGCGCGCCAAGGCGGTGCTGTGCCCCAACCTGCATGTCTCGCTCACCAACGAGATCACAGGGGAGCGTGAGGAGTGGTTCTACACGGGAGGCCTGCACCAATACCTCGCCGAGGAGCTGGGGAAGGGTCAATGGCTGCCGGCCGAGACCTTTTACGGCAAGCGCGACATCGACGGCGGCGCGCTCGACTGGGCGTTCGCCTGGGTGGCGGAGTCGGAGCGGCGGGTCACCGAGAGCTACGTCAACCTGATCCCGACCACGGAGGGCGGTACGCACGTCAACGGGCTGCGCGTCGGCACTTCGGATGCGGTGCGCGAGTTCTGCGAATTCAGAAACCTCGTTCCGCGGGGTCTCAAGCTCACGCCGGAGGACGTGTGGGACGGCGTCAACTTCGTATTGTCGATGAAAATGCGCGAGCCGCAGTTCGCCGGGCAAACCAAGGAGAAGCTCTCCTCGCGGGAATCCGCCGGCATCGTGCAGGGCGTGATCAAGGACGCTTTCGCGCTGTGGCTCAACCAGCATCCGGATCAGGGCGAGAAAATCGCCATGCTGGCGATCGCCAAAGCCCAGCAGCGGGTGCGGGACAGCCAGAAAATCGAGCGCAAGCGCACGGGCTCCGGCGCGGCGCTCCCCGGCAAGCTCGCCGACTGCGTCAACCAGGATCCGGAGCGCGGCGAACTGTTCCTGGTCGAGGGCGACTCGGCCGGCGGCTCCGCCAAGCAGGCGCGCGACCGGGTCACCCAGGCCATCATGCCGTTGCGCGGCAAGATCCTGAATACTTGGGAATCCGATTCGCGCGAAGTGCTGCAGTCGCAGGAGGTGCACAACATCACCATCGCCATCGGCGTGGATCCGTCGAGCACCGATCTTTCGGGCCTGCGCTATCACAAGATTTGCATCCTGGCGGACGCCGACAGCGACGGGCAGCACATTGCGACACTGCTCTGCGCGCTGTTTCTGCGCCACTACCGTCCGCTGGTCGCGGCGGGGCACGTGTACGTGTGCATGCCGCCGCTTTTCCGCATCGACGCCGGCAAGGAAGTGGTATACGCGCTCGACGAGGGAGAGCGCGAGCGGGAGCTGAAGCGCATCGCCGAATCGAGTCCGCGCACCAAAATCGTGGTCACCCGCTTCAAGGGCTTGGGCGAGATGAGCGCCACGCAGCTGCGCGAGACCACCATGGCGCCGCAGACGCGCCGGCTGGTGCAGCTCACCATCGACGCGAAGGACAATCCGGATCAGCTGCTCGACATGCTGCTCGCGAAGAAGCGAGCGGGCGACCGCCGCGAGTGGCTGGAGAGCAAGGGTAATCTGGCGCGCATCTAGGCGCGCCGGGTCGATCGCATCATGAAAGATCAACAACTCAACTTCGAAGGCATCGAGAAGGAATCCCTGAAGTCCTTCGCCGAGCGCGCCTATCTCGACTATTCGATGTACGTGATACTCGATCGCGCGCTGCCGCACCTCGGGGACGGCCTCAAGCCCGTGCAGAGGCGCATCGTCTATGCGATGAGCGAGCTCGGGCTCGCGGCCGGGGCCAAGCACAAGAAGTCCGCACGCACGGTGGGCGATGTGATCGGCAAGTTCCATCCGCACGGCGACTCGGCGTGCTATGAGGCCATGGTGCACATGGCGCAGGACTTTTCGTACCGCTATCCCCTCGTCGACGGGCAGGGCAACTGGGGTTCGACCGACGATCCGAAGTCCTTCGCGGCGATGCGCTACACCGAGTCACGCCTGACCCGGTACGCGGATCTGCTGCTGCAGGAATTGGGAGCGAGCACCGTGGAGTGGGTGCCCAATTTCGACGGCTCGATGGACGAGCCGGTGCTCCTGCCGGCCCGGGTGCCCAACCTGTTGCTCAACGGCGGATCGGGTATCGCCGTCGGCATGGCCACCGACATCCCGCCGCACAATCTGCGCGAGGTCGTGAATGCATGCGTCGCGCTTCTGGACGACCCGGAGCTCGGCACGCGCAAGATCATGGCGCACATCAAGGGGCCCGATCTTCCCACCGGCGGAGAGATCGTCTCGCCGCGAGCCGATCTCGTGCAGATATACGAAACGGGCGGGGGGAGCTTCAAGGCTCGCGCCACCTACTCGGTCGAGGACGGCGAGATCGTCGTCGACGCGCTGCCGTTCCAGGTGTCGGGCAGCAAGATCCTGGAGCAGATCGAAGCGCTCAGACAGCAGAAAAAGCTTCCGATGGTCGATTTCACGCGCGACGAGTCGGATCACGAGAATCCAACGCGTCTCGTCATCGTGCCGAAGTCGAATCGCGTCGACATTCCGGCGCTCATGGACCACTTGTTCGCGAGCACAGACCTCGAGCGCAATTATCGGGTGAACTTGAACGTCATAGGTCTCGACGGCCGGCCGCGCGTCATGGGGCTGAAACAACTGCTGCTCGAGTGGCTGGAATTTCGCAAGTCCACGGTCACGCGGCGCCTCAAATACCGACACGAGAAAGTGAGCGCGCGGCTGCACATCCTCGATGGATTGCTGATCGCGTATTTGAATCTCGACGAAGTGATCCGCATCGTGCGCACCGAAGATCAGCCGAAACCCGTGCTGATCAAGCGCTTCAAGCTCTCCGACGCCCAAGCCGAGGCCATTCTCGAGACGAAGCTGCGCCATCTGGCACGCCTCGAGGAGATGAAAATACGCGAGGAGCAGAAGAAGCTCGCGGAGGAGCGCGACGAGATCGACCGAATTCTGAAGAGCAAGGCCCGGCTCACCAAGCTCGTGCGCGAGGAGCTGTTGCAGGATGCGGAGGATTACGGCGACGCGCGCCGCACCAAGCTCGTGGAGCGCGAGGCCGCGCAGGCAATCGCCGAGGTAGACCTGATCGCGAGCGAGCCCACCACCGTGGTGCTGTCTCGCCTCGGATGGGTTCGCGCGGCGAAGGGCCATGACATCGATGCGCGGTCGCTCTCTTACAAGACCGGAGACGAATTTCAGGCTGCGGCGAAAGGGAAAAACCTGCAGCAGGCGGTGTTCATCGATTCCACCGGCCGGGCGTATAGTCTGGACGCGCACCAGCTGCCGGCCGCGCGCGGCTACGGAGAGCCGCTGTCGGGAAGCGTTGATCCGCCGGATGGCGCGACGTTCGCGGCGGTCCTGATCGGCGAGCCCGGCGATCTGTGGCTGCTCGCGAGCGATGCGGGTTACGGCTTCAAGGTGAAGCTCGCCGAGCTCTATGCCCGCAACAAGAAAGGCAAGTCGGCGCTCAAAGTGCCGGAGAACGCCCGCGTGCTGCCCGCACAGCCCATCGCCGACCCTTCCGCTCTCGCAGTGCTCGTCAATAATGAAGGCGAGGTGCTCGCCCTGCCGATGTCCCAGATCGAGGAGATGTCGGCCGGAAAGGGCCAGAACCTATACGGGATCCCGGGCAAGAAGTCCGCCGATCGGGACGAGTATCTGACTGCCGCGGCGGTGGTCGGTCCCGCTGAATTCCTGACCGTTTACAGCGGCAACAGCGCCCCCATGAAACTCAAGTACGACGAGCTGAAACAGTTCCAGGACAGGAAGGGTCAGCGGCGGCAGAGATTCTCGCGCGCCTACAAACAGATCGACCGGCTCGAGGTCGCGCCGGCGTAAGCGCAGGCACGACCCGGGGACGACGCGGGCACGACCCGGGTCTCGAGGGTGACGGCCTAGCGGTCGCTCGACATCGTGACGTCTTCGGGCGCGTTCACGAAATAGCCCTGGATGAACTCGATGCCGAGCTGCCAGAGGACCGCCATGGTGTTGGCGTCCTCGACGCGCTCCGCGATGGTCTCGACGTTCTTGCGCTTGGCGGATTCCACCAGCCCTTTGACCCGCTGCTGTTGCAGCTGATTGGTCGAAAGGCCCTGCATCAGCGAGCCGTCCACCTTGATGAAGTTCATGTTGATGCTGGCGAGCAGCTTCAAGGGATCTCGTCCCGTACCGAAGTGCTCGAGGGCGAAGCGGAAGCCGAGTTTGCGCAGGTTTTCAGAGAGCTCGGTAGTTTGACGCATGTACTGCATCGCGAGCTCTTCGGTCACCTGGATGCAGAGGCGCTTGGGCTCGATCTTGAGCGATTTCAACTGCGTCTCCAGCCAGCCGATCAAGCTCTTGTCGAGTATCGTGTCCTTCGAAACGCGCACGAAGATGCAGGAAGCCTTGCGGTTGGCCGCAAAGGACATGGAGGCTCCGATGACCCACCGATCGATGTTCTTCATCAGATCGTTGCGCTCGGCGGCGGCAATGAATTCCGCCGGAAGGACCTCGTTGCCCTGTTCGTCGAGCATGCGGACCAGCACGTCGAACATACCCTTGTCCTCGCCGAGAAGACTTGCGACGGGCTGCTGGACCAGCCGGAAGCGATTCTCCATCAGCGCGCTCTTGATGTGCTTGACCCAGATCTTGTCGTAGGCCTGCACACGGGTATCCGTGTCCGACTTGTCTACGGCATACATTTGATTGCCGCCGAGCTCGCGGCCGCGCCGTGCCGCATTCACCGCGTCGGTAATCGCGGCCGACACGTCGGGATTGGCCGGGGGCAGGAGCCCCAGGCCAACCGTCACGGTCGCCGAAAGATTCTTTTCGTCGAACTGGAAAGTATGGTCGCCGATGCGCTTGACCACGTTCTCGGCCCAGGTCTCGACGTCGCGCGCCGTGCCGCGGTCGAGCAGGATCAGGAATCCATTGCCGCCGAATCGGCCGCAAAGATCGGTCGCGGTCAGCTGCATGCGCACGAGCTCGGCGAATTGCGCCATGAAGTCTTCGCTCGAGAGCACGCCGATGGCCGCCTGAATCTCCACGAAGCCGTCCGGTTTGACGTAGGCGAACTGGCGCACGCCGCCCTTCGTCGGGTGCGTGCAGCGCTCCCGGATCGCGGCGACGAGATAGCGCTGTTGCAGGAAGCCCGTGGTGACGTCGTTCTTGACGGCGTCGGCGAGCTGAACTTCGATGTCATGATCCGTTCGGTTGTTCGCGGGGATGCTGATGCGGGTGGCGGGCTCGTTCTCATAATCCGCCCTGGTGAGCGAGAGAACCAGCGGAAGCGTGGAGCCGTCCGACAACAAGGCTTGAACCCTGAGACCGTGATCCGACCACTTGCCCTGCAGGCACGCCACCAGCGCACCCTTCAGGGCGGGATGGGTTTCATGCTCGAACAAATCCATCAGCGGTGTGCCGGTGAGCGCGTCGTCGCCTGAATATCCGAAGAGCTCGAGCCACGCCCGATTGGCATCGACGATGATGCCTTCCTGGACGTGTGTGATGGCGTCGGCCGACCCCTCCAGGAATTTCTGCAGCTGCTCGCGGTACTCGCGGGCGGAAGAGAGCGTGGTCGACAGCGCCCGCTCGAGCCGATGCGCCCGCAGCTCCCGGGTGGCGACCGACTGCAGGCGGCTGCGATTGGCGAGTGTCACCACATCCTGTGCGCCGAAACGCATGGCCTCGGCGATCGCGTTCTCGTCGACCTGTTCACGCACGATCAGCACGGGCATTTCCGGCGCGGTCTGCTGCTTGATCTTCATGATCGAGCCGAGATCGGTGCCGAGCTCCTCGATGAACGCCACCAGCATCTCGGGATTCAACTGCGTGATCGCATCCGACAGATCGCGCGCATCCGGCAGCCAGGTGCAATGAACCGGGTGGCCGGCCTTACGCAATGTCGAATTGATCGCCTCGACGTGGTCCTGGGACCGCGTCATCACGATCATGGGGACGGCGCCCTGTTCGGTCACTGAATTTCCTTGACGGTCGGATCCTTGAGCTTACAGCTTGCAGTGTAGCACCAGGTTTTCCGCGATTCTGGGAACGGCGTCTAGCCAAGACCATGATTTGTGACGAAATTGGCGTCGCGTCGGCGTTCTCGCTATCATACGCGCCCTTCGATCCGAGGCCCTCGATGGCTAACTACAGCACGAACGAATTCAAATCCGGACTCAAAATCCTCATCGACGGCGACCCGTATACCATCGTGGAGAACGAGATGGTCAAGCCGGGCAAGGGCCAGGCATTCAATCGGGTCCGGGTCCGGAACCTCAAGACCGGGCGCACCATCGAGCGGACCTGGAAATCCGGTGATACGGTCGAGGCTGCCGACGTGGTCGATACGGACATGCAGTACCTGTACAGCGAAGGCGACTTCTTCCATTTCATGGTGCCCGAGAATTTCGAGCAGATCACCGCCTCGAAACAGGCGGTGGGCGAGGGCGCTCAATGGCTGAAAGACGGCACGATGTGCGTCATCACGCTGTGGAACGGCGTGCCGCTGCAGGTCACGCCGCCGGCGCACATGGAGCTCAAAGTCATCGAGACCGACCCGGGCCTTCGCGGCGACACGGCGACCGGCGGATCGAAGCCGGCCAAGCTCGAGACCGGAGCGACGGTGCGCGTTCCGCTCTTCATCAACGAGGGTGAGACCGTCCGCATCGACACGCGGACCGGCGAATACCTGTCGCGCGGAAAGGGCTAGTCAGGCCTCGTCGATCGAGAAGGCCATGGCCTCGGAGAGGCGGGTGGCTTTCAATGCGATCGCGACCAATCGGTCGAAGCCGAGCGCAACTCCCGCGCAATCCGGCATCCCGTCGGCGAGCGCCGCGAGAAGATGCTCGTCCATCGGAGGTGCGTGTTGACCGCGGTCTCCGCGGGTCGCGAGATCGCTCCGAAACCGGCTGCGCTGTTCGCCCGCATCGGACAGCTCGTGAAAGCCATTCGCGAGCTCGATGCCGTCCAAGTAGAGCTCGAAGCGCGCCGCCACACGCGGCAACCCCGGTTTCAACCGCGCGAGCGAGGCCTGTGAGGCCGGGTAGTCGCAGATGAAGCAGGGACGCTCGAGACCGAGCTTGGGCCCCACCACGAGCCCCATCAACAGGTCGAGCTTGGCATCGCGATCGAGCGGCGCTTCGCACGCGATGTGCCGCGCTTCGGCAGCTCGATCGAGCTCGGCGTCGGTGCACTCGGCGGGATCGACATCGGCGTGCTTCCGGATCGCCTCGGCGTAAGTCAGCCGCTCCGCCGGCCCAAGCGTGCGTTCGGGAGCGAGCAGCTCGCGCACCAGCGTGTCGACCTCGGACATCAACGCCGCATCGTCGAAACCCAGCCGGTACCATTCGAGCATCGTGAATTCCGGGTTGTGCCAGCGGCCGCGCTCACCGTCGCGGAACACCTTGCAGAGCTGATAGATGTCGCCGATCCCCGAGGCCAGCAGCCGTTTCATTGGGAATTCCGGGGAGGTAGAAAGGTAGTAAGCGCCCGGCAGACCCGCGATGCGAGTCCTTAAGGTTTCGATCTGCGGATCGCTCACCGCCGCGGCGCTCAAGATCGGCGTCTCGACTTCGAGCACCCGGTGGCGGGCGAAGAATTCTCGAACGCGAGCCACCAGGGCGGCACGCCGACGCAATGCGGTGTGCGTTGCCACCGGCCGCCATGAACCCGCCGACTCGACGCTCATGCGAGGCGGCCCAGAGATTGTCCCAGCCTGACGATCGAGCCCGCGGAGAGACCGGGATCCCACGCCGCGCGCCTGGCCTCGAACAGCAGAATGATGGTCGATCCCATGTTGAAGCGGCCGAGCTCGGCGCCTTTCGCGAGCGCGATGTCGGGCGATGGGATGCGAATGACGGCGCGCCGGGCTGCCGGGGTGACATCACCCGCCCATACGGTGGCGATGCTGCCGACGTTGAGCGCACCCACGAGCACCACCGCGAACGCGCCGAACTCGCTGTCAAACAGCGTCAGCACGCGCTCGTTGCGGGCAAACAGCCGCGGCACCAGCCGCGCGGTGGCGTCATTCACGCTGAACAAGCGTCCCGGCACATAGACGGTATCGAGCAGCCGTCCATCGAGAGGCATGTGGATGCGGTGGTAATTGAAGGGCGCGAGATAAATGGTGGCGAACGATCCGCCGGCGAAGCGTGCGGCCCAGGCTTGTCCCGCGAGCAGCTCCGGAAGCGTGTAGCGCCGACCCTTGGCCTGCACCAGGGAATCGCCGTCGATCGCGCCGCACTCGCTCACCCGGCCGTCGACCGGGCATGCGATGTGGTCCGGGGCCGCGGCCATCGGGCGTACGCCGGAGCGCAGCGCCCGCGTGAAGAACTCATTGAAAGTGGCATAGCGATAGGGATCGGTCTCAACCGCCTCGCCCATCTCGACCGGGAAGAGCTTCAGAAATCCCCGGATGAGCGCGTTCTTGAACCAAGGCGACCGGACCCTCGTGGCCCAGAGGACCGAGCGCGACACGCGGTGCTGGGGCAGCAGATGCTGCATCCAGACGAAAGCCCTTGCGCGCAGGCCGCCGCTCATGCGCCCAAGGCTACGAGGCGCTGATAGTCGGATTGCAGCGCTGCCGCGGTGAACGGTCCGTTCAGGATCGCGGTGAGCTTGCCCTCCGGATCGACCACGAAGATCTCGCCGGAGTGATCCACGGTATAGCTGCCGTCGGAATTCGGCGACGAGAGGAATACCGCCACGCCGAGTTTCCTCGCCAAATCCTCGATGGCCGGCTGGTCCGCGGCCGTCACCCCGACGAAGTCAGGATCGAAATACGGTACATACTTGGCGAGCTGCGCAGGGGTATCGCGCTTGGCGTCCACCGACACGAAGACCACGCGGGGCAGCGAGGCGGTGCCTCCCGCGCGTAGGCGTTTCTCCATGGCCGCCAACGTGGTGAGGGTGGTCGGGCAGGCATCCGGGCAATTGGTGTAGCCGAAGTACAGGAACGACCACCGGCCGCGCAAGTCCGCGGGGCCAAAAGAGTGGCCCCGCTGGTCGATCAGGCTAAAATTCGGCAGCGCACGCCGGGGCGACAGATAAGATCCCGTCGCAAGATCGATTGGCGTCCCTAAATGCCGCCACAGGAGCGCCGCGCCGAGGCCCAAGATCACGGCGACACATATCACCGCCACACTGGCGAATCTGGATTGAGGAGTCATGCGCCGATTATCCCATACGGCACCCGAGACGGTGGGCGCGGCCATCGAGCGCTGCGCTCGGGCGATGCGCCGCGCGCGCATCCACTTCGGTCATGGCACGGACAACGCGCGCGATGAAGCCGCCGAGCTCGTGTTTTTCGCGGCGGGTCTTGCTCACGAGAAGGGCAGTGCCGTTTACGGCAAGCCCTTGACTCTGCATCGTCGCGCTCGAGTCGATGCACTGTTACGCGCGCGAATCGAGCGCCGGGTGCCGCTCGCATATCTGACCCACCGGGCATTTTTTGCGGGACTCGAGCTCTACGTGGACGAGCGCGTGCTGGTGCCGCGATCTCCGATCGCCGAGCTGATCCACAACCGGTTCGAGCCCTGGGTGAAACCTCGCCGCGTGCGCAGGATTCTCGATATCGGCACGGGCTCGGGCGCCATCGCGTTGGCGAGCGCCTGCGCGTTCCCGCGCGCCGCGGTGGACGCCGTGGATATCTCTACGGCGGCGCTCCGTGTGTGCAGGCGCAACGTGCGCCGTCTCGCACTTGCCGATCGGGTTCAGGTATTGCGATCGGATCACTTCGGCGCGCTCGCAGGCCGTCGGTACGATATCATCGTCAGCAATCCGCCCTATGTGGGGCGAGATGAGATGCGCACGCTGCCGCGCGAGTACCGTCACGAACCGAAGATCGGCATGGCCTCGGGTGTCGATGGACTGGACTCGGTGCGGGCGATTTTCGCCGCGGCGCCACAACATCTGGCCGACGACGGCATTTTGGTCGTCGAAGTCGGCAATACCGAGGACGCGCTCATGCGCGCGTTTCCACGCCTGCCGTTCGTCTGGCCCGACATCGACATGGGCGGCGGCGGGGTTTTCGTGTTGCGGGCGGCCGCCTTGAGGGGGAACTGACGCGTGGCGGGAAATACCTTCGGAAAGATGTTCACGGTCACGAGCTTCGGCGAGAGCCATGGGCCTGCGCTCGGATGCGTGGTGGACGGCTGCCCGCCGGGTCTCGAGCTCAAGGAGGCTGACCTGCAGGCTGACGTGGAGCGACGCCGCCCGGGGACGTCGAAATTCACCACTCAGCGCCGAGAGTCCGACACGGTCCGCATCCTCTCCGGCGTTTTCGAAGGCAGGACGACGGGCACGCCGATCGGGCTCTTGGTGGAAAACGAGGATCAGCGATCGCGCGATTACGAGAAGATCAAGGATCGCTTTCGCCCCGGCCACGCCGACTATACCTATCAGCAGAAGTACGGATTTCGCGACTACCGGGGCGGCGGCCGCTCCTCGGC
>Ga0182015_10005239_pt1 | contig 13565 bp, 13 predicted proteins | sample 712P3MmetaG_FD_120478 | JGI IMG/M metagenome (GOLD analysis project Ga0182015, IMG submission 120478) | Permafrost microbial communities from Stordalen Mire, Sweden - 712P3M metaG | ecosystem: Environmental > Terrestrial > Soil > Wetlands > Permafrost | place: Sweden: Stordalen | collected...
AAATCGGGCTCCTCAAGATAGACAGCGAGGGCGCGGATATTGAAGTGATCAAGGGTATGGGCGCACCGGATATTGCGATTGTTATGGCGGAATATTGGGATGTGAAACACGCTTTCGGCCAAGGCGAGTATGGGCACTTGGGCCCGATTGTGGAAATGATGCGGGGCCACGGTTATTTCTGGCATGTGGTCTTCTATCATTTGGATCAGGAGGGGATTATTTCTTATTATTTCAATCACTCACACACAATCTCCGGATCATGGGGCAATGCGATCTTCTTTCGTGATCGCTCCCTCTTTGCCCGTGCCGCGCGGTGGTGTGAAGCTGCACTCGCCCCCACGCTTCACCGCTAAGCACCACGATTTTGGCGATTCTCTCGATTCCGATGAGATCGGGCTGGCGGATTTTGCGTCGCTACGTTGACCGCCGCAATGAGGAAATAATTCACCTTGAGGACAATCCCCCTTGCTCCACGCCTAACCACCCTGTGCTGCTATAGTGGTCTTGTAATGAACCCTCCGATGTCGCTCGAGATTTCAGATATAACGAAGAGTTTTGGCGGGTTCCTGGCTGTAGACAAGGTGTCTTTTGACATAGGTAAAGGACAGATTGTTGGACTTGTTGGTCCCAACGGAGCCGGAAAAAGCACAATCGTTCACATGATTCTCGGTCTGATCGCGCCGAATACAGGCCAGATACGCATTTTCGGCCTGGACCCCCGGCGACACCGGGAAGAGGTGTTTGAGCGTCTGAATTTCATGTCGCCCTACGTAGGATTTCCCAACAGGCTAACCGTTTTCGAAAATCTCTCCATCTATGCGCGGCTCTATAACGTCAAGAATCGCAAGGACGTGATTCACGACCTCCTGCGCCGGTTCTCAATTGCCGATTTGAGAGACCAGCCAATGGTCGGCCTCTCTTCGGGTGAAGTGACGTGTGTTGGTCTTTGTAAGGTGTTCATAAACGATCCTGATCTTCTGATTCTTGATGAACCTTTTGCCAGCCTGGATCCGCATGCGGCAGTTCAGGTGAAGCACATGCTGTTGGATATGCAGAACCGCCGGAAAATAACCGTGCTCCACACATCGCATAACATGTCGCAAGTCGAGGAGCTTTGCGATCGCGTGATCTTGCTTGATCATGGCCGCGTTGTTGCGGATGGCACACCCATTGAGGTAACCCGCCGGTTCCTGCAACAGGACCGGCAGACGCCGGCGCTTCGCGAGGTGGTTCTGCTGCTGGGCGGGAGGGGACGGAATGCGGCTTCATAGGGTGATCGCTATCATTGTTCGGCACAGTTATGAAGCGCGCCGTAGTATGGACCGCGTCACAGACACTGTTTTCTGGCCGGTGATTGATGTCCTTTTATGGGGCTTTATGACCCTCTATCTCGCAAAACGGGGGGAACCGAGGATTGGCGCAATCGGCTTCCTGCTCGGAGGCGCGATACTGTGGGGGCTGTTCCGAAGCTTCCAGCGCGATATGGCGATCGGCTTTCTGGGCGAGGTATGGTCGCACAACTTCGTGGGCCTTTTTTCGACTCCCCTGTCTATCACTGAATATATGGCGGGCCTGGTTGTGATCAATCTTGCCAAGGCCCTCGCGGGAATGATCATTGCCGGCCTCGCCGCCTGGATGTTTTACGTTTACAATATTTTTCCGGCACTTCCGCTCCTGATCCCCTATGTGGGTGTATTGCTGATTTTCGGGCTCGCTGTCGGAATTTTTGTGACCGCGCTAATGGTTCGATATACCACACGGTTACAAAGCCTGACATGGACTGTTACAGGTATTCTCGTACCCTTCTCCTGCGTCTTTTATCCGATTACCGCTTTGCCAGCAGGGCTCCGCCCCGTCGCGTTGATGCTGCCAACCACGCAAGCATTCGAAGGCATGCGGGAAGCGCTGGCGATGGGCACAATATCAGGCCAGCGTCTGGCCCTTGGATTCGCGCTCGACGCCGCCTACCTCGCTCTCGCCCTTGGAGCATTCATATATTTGTTTCGCGCGGCGGCAGCACGGGGCCTGCTCGTCAAGATCGGATGATCGTAAATACGGAACCCGCGATTCCATATCTCCCGGTTCTTCGCGGTCTCGGCGGATGCGGCGGAACGTTGGTGTCACGCGTGTTGTCGGCCCTGCCCAGAGTGCTGTTGCTGAGCGAAACCAATCCGCGTTCAGCACACGTTCACGGCGGAATGCTCAACCCGATCGAGCAGATTCGAAAATGGCATCCTGCTATGGCCCCGATTGTCGCCGATTTCGATCCGGGCGAGATCGGATATCCCCCTCGCTTTGGAGCCCTCCTCCAGCACATTCATTTGGCGGCGGAAAGAGATAATCGCGTTCTCGTTGTGCGGGATTTCAACTATGCTGACTTCATCGGCGTGCCGTTCATCTGGCCGGTACCAAATGAGTTGAGCCTCGACCTGGCCATTGCCGGATGTTTTACGCCCAGGCAGGCCGTCATTGTCCGGCATCCAGCAGATCAGCTTGCCAGCCTCAGATCCCATGCCGCCATTCGACCAGTTCTACGCGCCGAACGCTTCATTGAGGCCTACCATGCATTTCTCTCGGCGACTGTGCGGGCCCCGAGATTTCGCTACGAAGATTTCGTGACTGATCCGGCGAACAAATTTTCGGACCTTGCGGCCAGCCTTGGCATTCCGTGGGATCCCGTCGCGCTTGACCATTTCTCTCAAGTCCAATCTGTAACGGGCAACATGCAGAAGCGGAATGAGACGGAAATCAAGGTAAGCGCTCGTTCCGCTGCCGCATTGGATGCGGATCGCGAACTCAACGAATCGCCCGGCTACAACATACTCATCGAAACGCTAGGCTATCTTTAGGCAGCTTACAGATTGAAGCCGCAACGTGGCCAAAAGGCGAGTTGCAATTTAGTGGGACTTCATGTAGCCGCGCGCCAATTCAAGTCAAGAATGGCACCCCAAGCGAATGCCATAGGTCAGTGGCCGCCAACGAGCCACCCCGTGCAGCACGAGAAACCGGTGATTTTTGCGAACCGTCATGATTCGGGTCCATCGAGCCCGTTGTTGCGTACCGTAGCTCCATTGCTACTGATGCAATTGCTTCAGCACCTTCTGCGCTTGTTCACGCTGCATGATCAGAAGCGCACTCTGAGCATCTGTTTGTATCTCTGACCGAAACTGCGTCAGATTGAACGCTCCGACTAACTCTTCACCCGCCAGCCGCACAGGAAGAAACGGATCCCCCAGCGCTTCGCGGACGACTTCGACCAGCTCTTGCGCGTGCTCCCGCTCAACCGCTTCATTCAATCCCGCAAGTGCAGCTAGCGCGCTCAATCGAATTCGCTCCGGGACGCCAGCCTTCGACTGCGCCAACAGGATTGCCGCCGCCCTCGGATTCCCGGTTGATGCCAAGCCATCCAATGTGGCGCCCATAACGTGCACCTCCGGCTTCGTCGCCGCTTCGGCCTGCAACAAGTCGAATGCTTGCTCAGCGCCCGATCTGCCAAGTTCCCGCGCCGCCGCGGCCTCTACCGCGTAACTGGACTCGCTATGCAGCGTATTGACGAACGCATTGTAGACGGCGCGATCCTTGTGAAAATTCCCCAGCGCTTCAACGATCGCCGTGCGTACGCGGCTATCCGGCTGCGGCAACGCGGAAAGCAAAGCAGTCTTGGCCTGATCTGTTCCCATGTGGCCGAGGCCCATCGCGGCGGCAGCGCGCACGCCGTAGAACCCATCGTTGCCGAGCACCTGTATCAGCGCCGCAATTCCCAAATCCGCATCAGCTCCCTTCTCTTTGCCGAGCTGTTCGACGGCCCATAGGCGGCTCATCATCGAAGGGTCTTTTTCCGCTTCCGCGATCAGCGCACCCAATGGCTTGTCAAACTGCACGGTCTTGTCGATCAAATCGTCCGGATCGAAATCCATCCATTGCGGCTCGAAATCGAGCGGAATATAGAACTCCTGCCGGGGTAAATTGTCGCGAACCTGAATTTCCTTCCGCTCGCCATTCGCGCCTTGGAACCCCAGTTCGATCGGCATGTCAAAAATAGGCGTCAGCGCATCAACCTGCTGCGTTTGCGTGACGGCAAGTTTTTCGATCTTCTTCGTGGCGTCGTAGCTGGCTTCCACTCGATAGTCCGGATGTCCGGCCATGAACACCCACTCGCGGAAAAACCAATCGAGATCCTTGCCGGTCGTCGTCCGAATGGCCTCCACCAGGTCCGCCGTGTCCGCCGTTTGCGCGCGGTGTGCGACCAAATAGTGTTGCAGCGCCCGAAACAATGGCTCGTTTTGCGACGCGGGATGTGACACAGCCACCGCGCCGTCCACTACGAAACGCAGCATATCCAGCACAGCCGCGCCTTTCTGGTGCGTAATCGCATCGAACATCTGCATAGGATCGGCATAATGCCGGTCGACGATTGGCCGGCGATAGTCCTCGCGATCCTGCTCCTGCTCCGCTAACTGGTTGTTGTAAATTTCAAATCGAAATGCGTCGCGGCCTTCGTGATGTTGAGTGTAGAGCGCCGCGAGGTACGTCGCGAAACCCTCATTAAGCCAGATGTTGGCCCAATCGCGCCCTTGCACGTAATCACCGAACCAGTGCTGACCCAACTCGTGGGACACCAGACCAGTACTGGGATAGTCCTGATCGGCGCGTTCATCGTGAAGCGTATTTTCCGTAAGCGTGGTCGCGCTTACATTTTCCTGTCCGCCAAAAATGAAGTTGTGGACCGCCGTCTGCGCGTATTGTTCGTAGGGATAATCAACGCCGGTTGCGCGCGAAAAAAACCCAATCATGTCGGGCGTCAGATGGAAGGATCGTCGCACCGTGGCATCATCCACGTAATCCGGAACGAAATAGTCAACCGGCTTGTCCTCATACTTGTCCGTCACTTTGCGCCACGGCCCCACGGCGATGGAAATCAAATAGGAACTGTGTGGTACGTTCTCCACCCAATCGTAGGTCACATGACCTGCGGAGCGTATCGTCTTAATCAGCTTCCCGTTTGACACCACACTTTGTCCTTCAGGAACTGTAGTCACCGTTTCGCTCGCGGCCATGTCGTTCGGATAATCCCAGCACGGAAACCAATAATGATTGAATTCCGTTTCGCCCTGCGAATAGACCTCTTGCGGCCAGTTTGGATAATTTGCCGTGGGGTTTACGAAAAACAGGCCGGTGCGCGGGAAGCCGTGATACACGATGCGAACATTGAGGGTGCTTGTTACGTCGTAGTCGCGATCCAGCGTAATCCAGAGCCGTGGATCTTGCGTCCCATACGTTAATTTGACCGGGGCGCCTCGCAACGGCATCAAGATCACCGAATCAATTTTTAGCTCGGAGCTGTTTAAGTAAAATTTGCGAAAATGTGCCTCGAATGGCCGCAGCGTGACCACTTCATCGCCAAAGACTTCACCTTTCGCTTCGTCGAAGCGCAACTCCAGCTTGTAATTCTCAATATGGTACGTTCGGGTCGGGGCCGATTGCCAAATGTCCGGATTGCCGAAAACGTGCGCCCTCCCTTGCCCTGCCGCCCCCGCCGCCGTGCCCAGAACAACACTCAAAATGAAGGCGATTGACCCGCGCCACTGCCTCACACTGCACCCCGTCCTCGGACGCTCCTTCGAGCGGCTCCCAGTCCCCGCATCTCGCCGTCCAAATCGTCCAATATGCGGCATTAACTGCGCCTGTAGGCCAACCTTCGGATGGCGCTTGGTCTGAATAAGTTGCCCAAGACATCATGGCGCCACCGCTGTAACTGTTTGACTCCCGCAATTTCAGAAGATTATCGACCATCCGGGCATCGTTGTGAATTAGCTGGGCGCGCTGGCACACCTTGGCTGGCGCGTGCCTACGCTCTAGAGGCTGTTTTGCCAACTCCGGCGATTCGTCGCTTCCCTGGAACGGCACGTGACGCCGCGCCTGCTCCGCCGAATTCGCTATTACTTGCCAAGGCTCGGGCGGCATTTCAAGATGTTTTCGAACTGTGGAAGGACGCCGATCCGGATGTCCCCCTGCGCCTCGCCAAAATTCCATCCGCATCAAAAAACAGCGCAAGTTACGGTCGCGTCTTGGGACGATCCCTGAGAACGCGCACTGAATAATTGGAATAGCCCCTTCGGCGACCTGCACAGAAACACTTCTGCTACAGAGCGGCCGTTCTTGCGATGAACGTTTGCATCTATGAGGGCTACGCAGCGCGATCGTAGCGGTGATGCAACCCGCCGAGCCGTGGCAATGACGTAACACGCCCGCGTCCGGCTGACCGATGCCGGCCATTTGGCGTGCCTTTTTCCAACCCCAAGTGAGTGCGATCCTCATGATAATGCCGAACGTATTCGCTGAGCAATCGCCTGAGGCGGCATTCGTTGAAAGCGATGACGTGATCCAGCAGATCCCGTCGGCAACTCTCCACCCAGCGCTCCGCAACACCATTCTGCCAAGGACTCTGGAAGGAGGTTCTGACCGGGTTGATCTGCGGTGATCGGATGGCGGCCCAAACCTCCAACCCATATTTTTTGTCCCGATCCAGAATCGAATGCTTGGTTGTGCATTCAAACGGGAAGGCTTCCCGTAATTGCTGGACAATCCACGAAGAGGTTGGGTGAGACGTGACATTGACATGGAGTATTTTCCTGCGATCGTGGCTGATGATGAAGAAGCAATACAGCAGACCGAAAGCGATGGTAGGAACGGTGAAGAAGTCCATGGCGGCGATTGCTCCCTGGTGATTGCGCAGGAAAGCCAGCCAGTGTTGGCTGGTTCTGGGCTTCTGGGTGCTTTCCGCATCCAGCGCGAGATTGTTCGCTCCGAGATGTCAAAGCCCAGCATGAGCAACTCGCCAAGGATTCGAGGCGCTCCCCAAGTCGAATTCTCCATCGTCATTCGAAAATTAGATCGCGGGCTTCTTTGGGAATTCGCTTTCTGCCGGTGTGGTCCCAAACACGCGAGATCCATCGCCAATAGATCCGGAAGCCGGCGCGGTGCCAACGAACGACTGTTTCCGGTGTCACGACGATGAGGCTCCTCTTCCAGCCAGACAAGAACTTGCGAGCAGCTATCCAAAACAATCTATCGATAAAGCGGAGTTTTCCCCTGGGATGTCGGCGCTGAGGACTGCCAATTGCTGGCGAAGAGCTAGGATTTCGAGCAGCATACTGCTTCGATCACAGAAAAGCCTGCTAGTGACAGCGAAAAGGGATAGGATCAGGGCAATCATGGCGTTTTCTTATAACAGGAAAGAGGCCTACGGTTGCTATCATGTTGATTTCAAAGGCGGACGGAGTTTTGGCGAGGGACAAGGTTTTCTCTGCGTCACAGAGCACCATATTGGCCCTTATTCGGGAGCATTTGGACCCAAGTTGGACCCAAGTTTCTTCAGGCGCTTGTCCGCGACTGATTTCGACCCGGCAATGGTCTGGCTCTCCACGCTTCTGCGGCCTTTCCTAATGGACAATCCGAGGCCTTCGCGCTACGGTAAGGGCTGACGTACACTGTAAGCAGAGAGTGAGCGATGACCGTTACCTTGAATCTCAAGCCGGAACTCGAAGCCGGGCTGTTCGCGCAAGCGCAGGCCAGCGGAATGACCGTGGAGGAATACCTGCTTTCCGTAGTTGAGGGCGCTGTGCTTCCAGCAATGCCGAAGACATTGTCGGCCGAGGAACGCGCAACGGCATTTGAGGCGTGGTCTGCCGGCCACCGCCCCACCCCTCCCCTGTCCGATTACGCTGTCAGCCGCGACGGTATCTATGAAGGCCCCGACCGCTGATGCGTGTCCTCGTTGACACGAACATTCTGCTGCGCAGTGCTCAACCGAATCACCCGCTCAACTCCCAAGCCACCCATGCAGTTTCGAAGTTGCTCCGGCAAAAGGACGCGGCCTTCTTCTGTTCCCAAAATATTGCCGAATTCTGGTTGGAAGCAGATTGTAAGGGACCACAAAGTCCAGGGCGTCAAGGTTTATGACGCCCGCCTCGTTGCCACTATGAACGTATACGCGGTCGAGAGCGTCCTCACGTTCAATGCCGCTGATTTCAAGCGGTACAGCAACATCACCGCGCTTCACCCCTCTTCAATGCTCGCCTAAATCTCTCATACGTTCATGAGTTCCTGAAAAAGCCGCACCGTCACTGGCCCGTTGCCCGCGTAATGGTCGTTGGCGGAGTTCCAGGCGATGCCCAGGGGCGGATGTATGCTGAGCTGTTCGCTGAAGCTGGACTGAAGCGTGCCATTTCCCGCAGCGACGTGCTGTACAAGGAAATTTACGATCGCCTGGAAGGAAAGGCCCCACAGGAACTTCGATTCGCCGGCTACGGGAGTCGTATAGCGAGGAAAGGATGATAGAGGTCCGCTCGGAAATTCATAAAAAGCTCATGGATTTCCTCGCCAGAGGGGATCATCAGGAAGATTCGGCCCAGTCTGATCCTGTTAAAGCATTGCCTGAACGGACTTGAAGCCGCCACAAGGATGCGCTTTGGGCGCGCCCGGGGCGGCCCACTGGCGATTGTTTGCTGCAAGGTTGGCCTAGAGGGCCAAGGATCGGCCCTGCCCTGACCGCGGTTGCCCAAAGACCTCTGCCTGCCCAAAAACCCCCTTTTTGACCCCGCTGGAAACCTAGGGTGTTCGCTTGCCCAAAAGTACGTTGTGGGCGCCTCACAATCATTTGAATCTGGGCAAAGCCGGGCCATGTAACGGTTGAAGAAACGGGCCCAACGGAGTCGATTGAGAGTATGCTGCTTAGTGGCAGTGAAGAAAAATGGAAACCCCAGTTTAGAACGGAAGGCGCGCCCAGGCGGAAGGTAAATATGTGGAAACGATGGCGATTGGCAGTTTTGTTCGTGGTGGCTGTCCAAGTGGCCACTGTCGCCGTCGCGCAGCAAGTTCTGACGGAATCGGGCGCTATATCCGGGGTACGCGAAAACGGGTTGAGTGTTTTCAAAGGTGTTGCATTCGCTGCCCCTCCGGTCGGCGACTTACGTTGGAGGTCCCCAGCACATGTCGCACCCTGGACGGGCACGCGCAAGGCGGATGCGTTTGCCCCGGCGTGTATGCAGGTTGGTGTTTCCATGCCGGGCGAGACGCCGCCGGCAGTGAGCGAGGATTGTCTCTACCTCAACATCTGGACGCCGGCGAAGAACATGCAGGAGCACCTGCCGGTGATCGTCTGGATATATGGCGGGGGTTACATTAACGGGTCGGCCTCGATGCCCCTGTACTGGGGCGACCAACTCGCGCACAAGAGCGTGGTCGTGGTCACCATCGCATATCGACTTGGTCCGCTTGGCTTCCTTGCGTATCCAGAACTGACGCGCGAGTCCCCGCACCGATCCTCCGGGAATTACGGCCTAATGGATCAGATCGCCGCACTCGAATGGATTCAGAACAACATTGCAGCCTTTGGCGGCGACCCCAAAAACGTAACGATCGCTGGTCAATCAGCCGGAGCGATGTCGGTCAGCATGCTGATGGCTTCGCCGCGGGCGAAAGGCTTGTTTCAGCGAGCCATCGGAGAGAGCGGCGGTCTGTTTGAGCCGTCCCAGCTCGCACCAAAATACCTGCTGGCCAATGCAGAACGCGACGGGGAAAAGTACGCCGCTTCGCTGGGTGCGACCTCTCTCCAGGAACTCCGCCGGCTGCCGGCGACCAAGCTAAGCGGCGACTCCGGGGGCGTCAGCCATCCGGTGATCGAGCCCTATGTGCTCCCCGCGTCTCCCTACGAAGCGTTTGCTTCAGGGCAGCAAAACGATGTTCCATTACTCGTAGGTTCAAACGCCGAGGAAGCTCGTTCGTTGGTGGATGTCACCCACGTCAAGGCCGCCACATTCGACAGCGACCTGGAGCACAGCTTTGGCCCGCTGCCGGCTCCGATTGTCGCAGTTTATCCCCACGCAACTGACGCAGAAGCGCGACAGGCTCGGCTCGATCTCGAACGCGACCTTCGCTTCGGCTGGGACATGTGGGCCTGGGCGAGGTTGCAAGCCGGAACCGGTCAGAGCCCTGTTTACTACTACTCGTTCAGACAGCAGCCACCGTTCCCGGCCGGCTCGGTGTACGCAGGTTGGGGCGCGAGCCACTATGCCGAACTCTGGTATGTCTTCGATCATCTGGATCAAGAGCCCTGGCGCTGGAGCATGGCAGATCGGAAAGTGGCCGACGAAATATCCAGCTACTGGGTCAACTTCGCGAGGTCGGGCAATCCCAACGGCTCGGGCCTTGCACCGTGGCCGGCGTTCACCAACGCGGATAATAAGGTGCTATATCTCGGCGATCCGATCACCGTTGGTGGGGTGGCGAATATCAATAGTCTGAAGGTATTCGATGCCGTCTACACGACTGTGCGGGGCGCGCCATTTGCCACACGGTAACTGCGAAATGAGCGGCTTTTCGGTTGGATGCCGCGATTCCTTGCCCGGCAGCCGGCCGCTCGAATCGTAGCTTGATGACCTACCTGACAGTCGATTCCGAGTTCATCCATCAGGTTCACAAACCACTTTATCTTCACAAACCACTTCATCGACCCTGTCGCTTCGATGCCTACACGCACCGGACCTGGAAGCGTGGAATAAAACTCCCGCACGCTATTGCCTTCGTGCCTGAGAGTCCGATTCACCACTTCCCCCGATAGGGTGTCCAGCATCGCCACTGTTTGCTGGCGAGCGTGCAAATCACATCCTATAAGCCGAACTGGGATATAATCTCGGCTGTGAACTGTTCCCCCGGAGTTTTTCCGGTCGTGCAACGAGCCAAACGGAGACACTAATGAAGCGTTTTAGAAGAATCAACCTCGCATTAACGACGACTGCCGCATTTTTCGTACTGGCAGGAGCGCCTGCTGCAAAAGCACAGCAGAAGAAACCCAACATCCTCGTCATATTTGGTGATGATATCGGCTACTCCAACATCAGCGCGTACAACATGGGCATGATGGGCTATCGCACACCGAATATTGACCGCGTAGCACAGCAGGGCGCGATCTTTACCGACTATTACGCGCAACAAAGTTGCACGGCAGGTCGGGCGGCGTTTATTACCGGGCAGAGTCCATTCCGGACCGGGCTGTTGAAAGTTGGACTCCCGGGTGCCGATCTTGGTTTGCGCGCCGAGGATCCCACAATTGCTGATTTACTTAAAGGTCGTGGCTACATGACCTTTCAGAACGGCAAGAATCATCTCGGAGACCGAAACGAATTTCTCCCGACCGTTCACGGTTTCGATGAGTTTTTCGGCAACTTCTATCACCTGAATGCCGAAGAAGAACCCGAGAATGTGGACTTTCCAAAGAATCCTGCGTTTATGGCGAAGTTCGGGCCGCGCGGCGTTTATAAGTGCAAAGCTACTGCCACCGACAACCCAGCACCAGCGGATCCCCGTTTTGGTCCGTGGGGCAAACAGACCTGCGAAGATACAGGCCCGTTAAGTCAAAAGCGCATGGAAACTGCGGACGAAGAATTTCTCGCTGTGACGCTCGCGGATATGGAGAGTTCCGTGAAGGCGGGCAAGCCTTTCTTTATCTGGCACAACACCACGCGCATGCATATCTGGACGCGCCTCCAGCCGAAATACCAGGCCATGGTTGCGGAAAAAGGCCTTTACGGTGCTGGCATGACGGAATTCGACGACAACATCGGTGTGTTGCTCAAGAAACTTGATGATTTGGGGATTGCCGACAACACCATCGTCATTATCACGACGGATAACGGCGCCGAAACATTCTCCTGGCCAGATGGTGGTGCGACACCGTTTCGAGGCGAGAAGAACACCAACTGGGAAGGTGGATATCGCGTACCCATGATCGTCCGGTGGCCCGGCCTGATTAAGCCCGGAACGGTGATCAATGACATCTGTGCGCACGAGGATTGGGCGCCAACCCTACTTGCGGCGGCAGGCGAGCCAGACGTCACAACGAAGCTGCTGACCGGCTACCAGGCAAATGGGAAGACCTTCAAAGTCCATCTTGATGGCTACGACCTCACGGACATGTTGGCCGGCAGGACTCCCGGCCCTCGCAAAGAGTTCTTCTATTGGACTGACGATGGCGATTTCGCCGGACTCCGGTACGAAAAGTGGAAACTCGTCTTCCTCGAACAGCGCGCGCACGGCTTGGACGTGTGGCGTGACCCCCTAATCGTTTTGCGTGTGCCGTTAATCGAAGACCTGCGGGCCGATCCGTACGAACGGGCCAGTTATGAAGCTTCGGATTATGACCACTGGATGATTGACCGGGCTTTTCTGATGGTTCCCGCTCAGGCGCTCGTCGGAAGGTTCCTGATGACGTTCAAGGATTTCCCGCCGCGCCAATCGCCAGCCAGCTTCGGCATTGATCAAGTGATGGAGAAGCTGCGGCAAGGCGCCGAAGAAAATAACTAAAGCGCTCTTTCCGACAAGGGTTACGCGACGTACTACTCATAGTTTGGCTGCCAACTCCCGCACGCGTAACCGGACAAGTGCCCGCCACTGGCCAGAAACGAGGTTGTAGGAAGCAAAGAACGAAGTTCTGGGCCGGATGGTCGGCAAACCGGAAGCTATTGAGAAACGGGCATATGGGAAACGCGTGAGGCCGCTCAACGTCTGGAGCCACAGTCGGGTTATGGCGTCTCTATTCCAGCGGCATCGGTTTTCGCAAAGATCAACGGCAATTCCGTTTTGGTAGCCTCACGCTCCCGAGGGAGGATCATCAAATACTTTCCGAAATATCCCGCACTGCCGAAATCGGCCGTGCCGGTTCTTGGAGAACGTCGAGTGGTCGGGAATCTCTTGTTCAAACCCCAGCCGAGCGAACCAGCGATAGGCCAGGTGCATGCGTACCTCGTTCAGCAAACGCCGCTCGCTGGTGATTCCATAAAGATAGCCGACCAACAACAATCGTAGCAGCACTTCCGGATCGATCGATGGTCGGCCCATCGCACTGTAAAAATCCTTGAGCTGTTCCCGCACAAAGCTGAAATCAATGTGGCGATCAATGAGGCATAACAGGTGATCCTCGGGAATCTGGTCCTCCAAGCGAAAGTAGTAGAACAGCGGCTCCGTTAGCGGTTGCTGACCCATCATCGGCGGTGTCCCTCCTGCAGCACTTTTTAACACAACAGGGCATAGTCACCGCAAATAAATCTTCTCCCAAAACCGACTTTTTCAACAGACTCAGGTGTTTGTGGGCAATCCACCAGGGTCATGCAGCCGGCTGGCTCTGGGGCCAGCCGCAAGGACTCTAGGGCGTCAACGTGAAAGGCACGTTGCTTGAAAGCGTGCCGCCGGGCGTTACGACCTGGACCGTGCCGGTGGTTGCGCCAGTGGGTACGGTTGTTGTGATTTCGGATTTTGATTTTACCGTGAAGGTAGCCGCCGTGCCGTTAAATGTGACGCTGGTAGCGCCGGTTAGACTAGTCCCTAGAATCTTGACAACCGCTCCCACGTTTCCGGACGCAGGCAGCGTTTCCACAAATGGACCAAGACCCACAGAGATACTGAAGACCGTGCCATCGGCGTTTGCCCCGCCACCGCTTGTTGTCCCGTAGAACTTCCCATTGGTTTCCTGGACCAGCCCCGCCAGGGCGTTAGCGCCATCCGTGCAA
>Ga0182015_10005240_pt1 | contig 13563 bp, 12 predicted proteins | sample 712P3MmetaG_FD_120478 | JGI IMG/M metagenome (GOLD analysis project Ga0182015, IMG submission 120478) | Permafrost microbial communities from Stordalen Mire, Sweden - 712P3M metaG | ecosystem: Environmental > Terrestrial > Soil > Wetlands > Permafrost | place: Sweden: Stordalen | collected...
GATTCCTGTCTGACGCCAGATGTCCCGATGATTGACGACGTCCCGATAATCGATGAGGTTCCGATGATTGACGACGTCCCGATAATCGATGAGGTTCCGATGATTGACGACGTCCCGATAATCGATGAGGTCCCGATAATTGACGACGTCCCAATAATCGATGAGGTCCCGATGATTGACTCGAACCTGGTATCGGAGGTCCCGATGATTGATGACGTACCGATTATCGACTCCGGCCTGCTATTGGAAGTCCCGATGATCGATGAGGTGCCAATAATTGATGACGTGCCGATGATTGATTCGGGTCTGCTGTTGGAGGTACCGATAATTGATGACGTGCCGATGATTGATTCGGGTCTGCTGTTGGAGGTACCGATGATTGATGACGTACCGATTATCGACTCTGGCCTGCTATTGGAGGTCCCGATGATTGACGCGGGATTCGCCTTGGACGTGCCGATTATCGATGATGTTCCGATAATCGAACTTACTAACAACTTGCTGCCGGCAGTAGCTTGGATGCCAATTGCTTCGACTTCCTGCCCGATTTCGAGCGCACCAACCTTCTCGTCCGCCATCGCTGGCGTAAGGTCGACAGGCATCTCGTCGATTTTTGCAAAGCCGACCGAGGAATCGACAGAGGTAACTTTCCCCTTCACATAGATTGTCGAAGCGCCGGCGACATAAGGCTCACTCAACCGATGAACAACATTTGCCGGCGAGCCAAGGGTTCCGCGAACTGCGACCAAATCGCCAAGCTGAAGCGCACGAAGCGCCCGTGAAGAATCCTCAACGCCGACACCATCGTGGGCGAACGTAGTCTCCTTCGCGACGACAACGTGCTGACCCGCAACGACAAGCAGGCCGTTCGCCAAATCAATTTTCTGGACCTCACCAAGCACTTCTAAGTCAGCGCCATAGAAATCCTTGAGTTGATGGGTCGTGACCTCAGCGCCAGCTTGAATCGAGGCGGTGCAACCCAGCACAGCAATCGCTCCACTGATGATCGCACGCGCAATCCCGAACTTCGTTCCTTTCATCCCCATCCCCTTCTCGTAGAGATACTTTTAGTGTGCCGACTGACCGAAATCTATTGCGTCCCGAAGTCGCAAATTGTCCGGCGCCGGTTCAACATACAAAAAACACTGCAACCCGGCTCGGATATCAGCGACATCACCGGGCCGTAATCCCATTTTTTCCTGAAGCTCGACGGCAGCGAATGCATCGACTCGCTGCAAGAATTGCCCGCCCACGACCTTCAAATAGGACTGCAATTCCAATAGTTGATAGCTGGCAAGCGGCGAATCGACGATCATCGTTCGCTCGAACAAATCCGTGCCATCTCGCGCTTTTCGAGTATTGTTCTCTAGTGTTGAAAGCAATGATTCAACAAGACTCGCCATTCGCCCCAGATTCTCTGGAGAAAGACTGGGCTCGATATATTCTTGCTTCAAAGGCTTCCATATATTCGACCCCACCTCAGTAACCGCACCAACCCGAAGCAACTCTTGCAAAATGACCTCGGGAGATACTCTTGGAGCATGGCGGTTCGCCAAAACCGTGAAATTGAGTGGCCCACCTACGAAGGGCAAATCAACAGGAAAGCCGTACGGGCCGACGTAATCACGATCGTTATGCCAGCCGTGCAAAACTCGCGCGAATGGATTTGAAACCTCCAGAACCTCGCTTGCCTCGAAGCGCTCCTGCTCGAGCAACACGGAATTGACTTCGCTTCCCGACATTCCCGTAAGTCCGCAAACTGAGCCCACAGTTGATGTCATTCCCTTCGGCGGAAAATCTTTGGCAGCCGATTCCACAAACGCCATCTGTGCGATTGCAGCAAAATGAGAATATGTAAGACCTTCCCGCAACATAATCCTTACCAACGGGCGGAGTAGCCGCCGTAGCGATATCGACAGTGCAGTTTTTACATTATCTGGCATTTGTGAGCGAATTCACACATTTACTTAAAAAATTGGCATTTCTCTTCAAGAGAGCGTCCATGAAGCTTATGTCAAAATTTTGAATATGTATGCACCAAGTCCCTGAAAAGTCTAGATTTGGGGCAATTTACCTTATTCAAGTCATTGAATTTTTTGGCATTATGGTGCACTGCAGAGCGCTTGCGTTAAAGGCTGCTTGGGCAGCTGCCTGTAGTCCACAAAGACAACTTTGGCCGACTAGCGGCCAAGCCCCCGTCATCCCCTGTCGGGGCAAGAACTCTATTAAGAGGATTGCCTTGGGAGCCACAAACTCTCGATCCGCTGGTCACCGACGATACGTGTTCTTTCCAAGCCCATGGAGATCTGTACGAAGGCGTATCGGCAGAGGACCGTAAAGGCCGCATTCTCCGGGGAGTTGGGCAAGCCTAGGCCGTCAGCGAGTCGGGCAGCATTCACACCTGTTTATTGCGGTTAGCGGCCTGACACAAAATGATCGGGCGGCAAGCAAGTCGTTGCGGCGAAATTCATTCAGAGGTTGCAGCACGCTGTAGATCCAAGAACAGCCTCCGGATCAGCCGCCCTACTTAACCGTGATTAACGAAGCAAGTGAAATACCCTCTGTAAAGCCTACGGCGCTTCGCAGCATAAGTCCCGGTATGCCCAGGAAAAACGGGCCGCGCGAGTTACGGGATTCGGCACACAATGCCGCCCTTGCGCAGCTTGTGATTCGTGAACCAACCGAATTTCCACGCGTTCGAGCAAAGAGACGGCACTATTGTGCCGTCAGCCGGACCTTGCCGACTCGTGCCACATCCACGTGCTGTTTGGCGCGCCAAAGGTCGTGTTGATATTGCATGGCAAGCCAGCTTTCCGGGGTTCGTCCCAACGCCTTCGAAAGGCGTAACGCCATCTCGGGGCTGACCGCACTGCTGCCTTTCAATATGCGGCTCAACGTGGAGGGTGCGACACCCAACGTGGTAGCCAGCTCACGACCGCTGATGTCGTTGGGCTCGAGGTATACCGAGCTGATGAATTCACCTGGATGTGGGGGGTTATGCATTGCCATCAGTGGTAATCCTCGTAATCCAGGACATACGCATGCCCATCTCGGAATTCAAACGTCAGTCGCCAATTTCCATTGACACAAATCGACCAACGACCCGTCCGCTCGCCCTTCAGAGGATGTAGTCGAAATCCGGCGATGTTCATGTCATTGATGATCTGCGCCGTGTCGAGCGCCACCTATTGCGTTCGAAACCGCTTCGCGTGCTGCGGACCATTTTTGCCGGGCAAGACCGGACTGATTTTCGATAGCGCCTCAGTCTTCGGTCTGCAGCGCGTCCGCGAGGCCGGCAATCCCCGCCCCTCACCATCCCTATCACCCCACTACGCCACTCGGCTCCCGTAGGAGTATGTTGATAGGCTTGGCGTTGACTTGGGAACGGCGCGCCGCTTGGGCGGTGTCGTAGCGCAACCGTGCGTCGACCGCCGGCGCCGTGGCGCGTCATTTGAGGGAATGAGCCGGCGCTCCCGCATCAATCATGCCCTGACTTGGTGCGTCGCTGCGGCGCAGTAATCGTAAGTGCATGATTGGATGCGCTTCATGTCGCTGGCATGGAATTCGCTTCAGGGCATCCAAGGGGATCATTTGGGCAATAAACCTTATAACGAAATGTACTTAAGTGACGGCACCACGCGGCCGCACTATTCGAGTTACGACCATTGGCTGAAGGCACAGCCCGCGGAGCGCTTGGCCCAGAAGCGCGCCGAGGCCGATGCCCTGTTCCATCGCGTGGGAATCACCTTCGCGGTCTACGGCCAGGAGGAAGGCGCCGAGCGGCTCATACCGTTCGACATCGTGCCCCGCGTGGTGCCGCTGGAGGAATGGATACGCCTCGAGGGCGGCTTGAAGCAACGCGTCCGCGCCTTGAATGCCTTCATCCACGACATTTATCACGACCAACAGATTTTGAAGGCGGGCATCATTCCCGCGGAGCAGGTGCTCTGCAACTCTCAGTACCGTCCGGAGATGCAGGGCGTTGATGTCCCGGGCGGCATCTACGCCCACATCGCCGGCATCGATATCGTGCGCGACGGCGCCGGGGAGTTCTGTGTGCTCGAGGACAACCTGCGCGTGCCCTCGGGCGTCTCCTACATGCTCGAGAACCGCAAGATGATGATGCGTCTGTTCCCCGAGCTGTTCTCCTCGCATCGCGTGGCGCCCGTGGAGCACTACCCCGATGTGCTGCTCGACAACCTGCGCAGCGTGGCGCCCACCGGGGTGGCCGATCCCACGGTGGTGTTGATGACCGCCGGCGCCCACAACAGCGCCTACTTCGAGCATGCCTTCTTGGCACAGCAGATGGGCATCGAGCTGGTGGAGGGCCAGGATCTGTTCGTACGCGACGAGGCCGTCTTCATGCGCACCACTCAGGGACCGCAGCGCGTCGATGTCATCTATCGCCGCATCGACGATGACTTCCTCGATCCGCTGGCCTTCCGCCCGGACTCCATGCTCGGCGTGCCCGGCCTCCTCACCTCCTATCGGGCCGGCCGGATCACCATCGCCAATGCCATCGGCACCGGCGTGGCCGACGACAAATCCATCTACCCCTACGTGCCCGAGATGATCCGCTTCTATCTCGGCCAGTCGCCCATCATCGGCAATGTGCACACCTGGATGCTGCGCAAGAAAGAGGACCTCGAGTACGTGCTCGCGCATCTCCCGGAACTCGTGGTCAAGGAAGTGCACGGCGCCGGCGGCTACGGCATGCTCATCGGTCCCGCCGCCACCAAGGCGGAAATCGCCGCCTTCCGCGAACAGATCATCGCCACGCCGGAGCGCTACATCGCCCAGCCAACGCTCGCCCTGTCCACCAGCCCCACCTTCGCGGGCCACGGAATCAGCCCCAGGCACATCGACCTTCGCCCCTTCGTACTGTCCGGCCGCGACGTCACCATCGTCCCCGGCGGACTCACGCGCGTTGCGCTGCGCGAAGGGTCGTTGGTGGTCAACTCCTCCCAGGGCGGAGGCACCAAGGACACCTGGGTGCTGGAGGCTTAAAGCATGTTGAGCCGCACCGCCGATCACCTGTATTGGATGTCGCGCTACATCGAGCGCGCCGAAAGTCTGGCCCGCTTGGTGGACGCGCACTACCGCATGTCGCTCCTGCCGCATGACGACGCCGCACTGGCCCAGTCCCTGCGCTACACCATGACGGCGCTGCAGATGGAGACCGCCTACCTGGAGCGGCACGAGGCCATTGAGCCGCGCACCGTGTTCGAGTTCGTGAGCCTCGACCGCGAGTTCGGCGGCAGTATCTTAAGCTGCCTGCGCGCGGCGCGCGAGAACGCCCGCGCCGTGCGCGGCTCGCTCACCTCCGAACTCTGGGAGACCTTGAACTCCACCTGGCTGGACGCGCGCACCCTGGCCTCGCGCAGCTCGCCCCACGCGGACATCGGCCAGTTCGTCGAGTGGGTGAAGGAACGCTCGCACCTCACCCGCGGCGTCACCATCGGCACCATGCTGCGCGACGAGGCTTTTTACTTCACGCGCATCGGCGCCTTTCTCGAGCGCGCCGACAGCACCGCGCGCATTCTCACCGCCCACCAGACCGACCTGAAGCCGGGCGCCTACGCCGGCGCCGTCCCCGATCCCTTCCAGTGGAGCGTGCTGCTGCGCGCGTTGTCCGCATTCGAGGTGTACCGGCGGGTCTACCGCGACGTCATCACACCGGTTAAGGTGGCGCAACTCCTGATCCTGCGCGACGATATGCCGAGATCGCTGCTGCGCAGCTGCAAGGAGGTGTATTCGAATCTGCGCTCCGTGGCCAACGAACAATCGGCCGAGACGGAGCGCCGCGCGGGTGAAATGCACGCCATGCTGCATTTCACGCGCATGGAAGACATCCTGGACGCGGGCCTCCCGGAGTTTCTCGCGCAGTTCCTGGCCCGATTACGCGATCTGGGCGACCGCATCGCATACGACTTCTTGGTACCACCGGCAGAGGCTTAAGGCTCATGCAGATGCACATCCGACATGTCACCCGGTATCGCTACGAGCGGCCGGTGAAGTACAGCGTTCAAAGCCTGCACCTGACCCCGCGCCGCGACCTGAGCCAGCGCGCGCTCACCTGGCACATCGCGGCGCCCGGCCGGCGCCTGGAACAGATCGATGCGCACGGCAACATTTCGCACCTCCTCACCATCGAGGAGCCGCACCGCGAGATCCAGATCGTGGTGCACGGCGTGGTCGACACCGCCGACACCGAGGCACGGCAGGACGACGGCCCCCTGTCACCGCTGGCCTACCTCGCCCCGACTGTGCTCACCACCCCCAACGATGACCTCAAGGCCTTCGCGCATCAGGCCATGGACAGCACCGCGGACCCGCGCGCACGCGCCCAGCGCCTCGCCGAAGCCGTGGTCGGCGCCGTGCGCTACAAGTCCGGCACCAGCGATGTCCAGGACAGCGCCGCCGTCGCCTTCAAAAGCGGCGAAGGGGTGTGCCAGGACCACGCCCACGTGTACATCGCCTCCGCGCGCTCACTGGGCATTCCCGCCCGGTACGTGAGCGGATACATATATACCGGCGATTCCAGCGATGCCGCCAGCCACGCCTGGGTCGATGTCTGGCTGGGTGCCGAGCTCGGCTGGCAGAGCATCGATGTCACCCACCATCGGCCCGCCGTGCGCATTTATTGCCGGCTGGCCGTCGGCCGCGATTACCTCGATGCAGCACCCGTGCGCGGCGTCCGCCACGGCGGCGGCGGCGAGAAAATGGAGGCCAACGTCATGGTGGCCGAGTCGGCCCAACAGCAACAACAGTAGTCATGTAGAATTTCGGCTCATGACTTACTGCGTCGGCCTGCTGGTCGACACCGGGCTCGTGATGTTGTCCGACTCGCGGACCAACGCCGGCGTCGATCAAATCAACACCTTCCGCAAGATGGCAAACTTCCAGAAGCCCGACGACCGCGTGCTCGTGTTGTTGTCGGCCGGCAATCTCGCCATCACCCAGGCCGTGGTCAACCTGCTGCACGAGCCCCCCGCGAACACCGAACAGCCGCCGCGTCTATTTCGGGCCAAGAACATGTTCAATGCGGCCCGGGTGGTGGGCGATGCGCTGCGGGAAATTCACGATCGCGACGCCGGCATGCTGAAGGAACAGGGGCATGAATTCAACGCGACCTTCATCCTGGGCGGCCAGATCCACGGCGAGGAGCCGCGGCTGTTTCACATTTACCCGGCCGGCAACTTCATCGAATCGTCCATCGATACGCCCTACTTCCAGATCGGCGAATCCAAGTACGGCAAGCCCATCATCGACCGCGTGATTTCGCGCAGCAGCAGCCTCGCCCAAGCCGCCAAATGTGCCCTGGTCTCCATGGACTCGACCATCCGGTCCAATCTGTCCGTGGGCCCGCCCCTGGACCTCGCCGTCATTCGCCGCGATGAATTCAAGCTCGCCGTGCACATCAGCATCGACCTCGACAACGAATACTTCAAGATGATCCGCACGCGCTGGGGCTTCGCCCTCCAAGAGGTCTTCGCCGAACTGCCGAATCCGAACTGGTAGGCAAACCCGCGCCGGCAGGCGCCGGCGTCATTGAACACACTGCGTACTCGCATATACTGGGCACCAACTACCTCCACAGGAGACCGCATTGAGAACAGGGATGCTCGCCACGGCGATTTTTTGCGCAGCCGCAGCTCCAGTGCTTGCCGAGAGCATTGTCCAGCCGACGGTTCAGCCCGGGGATTCGTGGACCTACCGCACGACCACCGAACAACGGCCCAATGTCTGGAAACAGGTGCACTCCGAGAGCGCGGTGGTGCGAAATTCCGGAGCGCGGATGTTGATTCGCAACACCGAGGTCGGATCCACGAATCCGCCCACCGAGATCCTGATCAACTCGGATTGGAGCCGCTTCCGCAGCATTGCCGGCCAGGAAACCCAGGTGAACAGACCCTTCGCGTTCCCGCTCGCAGCCGGCAAGACCTGGGACCTCGAATACACCGACGACCACCCCAGCAACGCCAACCACAAGACCGAGAAGCGCCAGTTCCATTATCGGGCGGTCGGTTGGGAGGACATCGAAGTGCCGGCCGGCAAATTCAAGGCCTTCAAAGTCGAGTCGGACGGCACGTGGATCGGCGAGGTGGCCCCCAAGGTGGCCGCGAGCATCGGCACCACGACCAGTGCCGAGGGCTCCTCCACCGCAGCGCAGACCGTCAATGTGACCGCACGCACCGTGACGGGACGGATGTATCACGCCGCCTGGTACGCACCCCAGGTCAAGCGCTTCGTCGAGACCGTCGAGGAGTACTACGACACCAACGGCATGCGCACCGAACGCATCACCACCGAGCTCGAGTCGTTCAAGGTCGCCGACTGAGCGATCGATCCCGAGCGCCGCACACCCCCTACCCGGACCCCCGACCCCCAACCCCAGCGGCCCCCCGCCCTTCAAGCCTTCTCCCCACGGGGCGCAGAGCGCCACGGGCCACCGGCCGCCAGGGGCGGGCGTTCCGTTGTGGGGCCGAATTCTCCGCATGGCAGACTTTCGGGTATCACTCGGGTCGTGCGACACTGCGACGGCGATCATGGGGCACAGACAAACGAGACAACGCGCTGAACCGACCGCGAGGTCCCGGCGGTACCGGAGGAATCAGAAATTATGTACGGTGGATACAATGGTCTTTGGAGCCTGCTGGTACTTGCCGGCGACATCTGGGCGGTAATCAATATTCTTCAGAGTTCCGCCTCCAACGAGAAGAAATTGATTTGGGTACTGGTAGTCGTGCTATTGCCGGTCCTGGGTCTGATTCTGTGGTATTTCCTTGGGCCACGTGACGGCAGGGCGTAGGTTCTAGACCCTGCCCCAAGACCACACTTTCAGGCAGGCCGCGGCGCCGCTTTGGCATCCCACTGCAGCTCGACGAGCTTCGGCAGCATCCACAACCACCCGATGAGGCCGAGCAGGCTCACCGCGCCGGCCAGCAGGAACGCCGCCGTGAATTGATGCGTGGCGCCAACGATGAAGCCCGTGGCCGCGGGTGACACCACGCCGGCAAAACTGCCGCAGGAATTCTGGATGCCCACCCACCGGCCGGTGGCGCGCGGTCCGGCGAGGATTTGCGGGACCGCGTAGACCCCCGGGGATTGCCCGCCGCACAGCGCCTGATAAATGAACATGGCCGACAGGGCGACCTGCCGCGAGCCCATTGCCATGCACACCATGCAGATGACGAAGCCGATGTGCGCGAACGCATGCGTTGCCTTGTAGACCAGGTTGGCCGAGCGCCCGCCCACGATCAGCCGGTCCTGCACCCAGCCCGCCGACAGGGCGCTCAGCGCATTGATGACGTAGGCAATCCCGGCGATCTTCGCCATGTCGACGGTGGAGAAGCCGCGCTCCCGGACCAGATAAAAGGGCATCCAGGTGAGCATGAAATAGAACACGTAGTTGCTCGAGAAGAGTCCGAGGGCCGTGCCCCAGAGCGACGGCTGCTTGAGCACGGTCCATAGGTTCGGCGTGTCGCCATCGCTGCGCCGCACCGCCCGCGCCGGCAGCTTGATCAGCGACCACGGCAGGAGCCAGATCAGCGACAGTGCGCCGAACACCACGAAGGCCGCGCGCCACCCATAGCCCGCCATGATGATGCCGCCCGCATAGGTCCCGACGGCCGGACCGAACAGATAGCCGAACGCCACGAAACCGTTGGCCACCCCCAGGCTCTTCACCGGCACCACCGCCACGATCAGCTTGGCCGCGCACGGGAAGCCCACGCTTTCACCGATGCCGAGCAGCAAGCGCAGCGCCAACAGCATCGGGAACGAATTCGCGAACCCCACGCACATGGTCGCCACCGCCCAGATGGCGAGCCCCGAGGCAAGCACGCGATGCGCACCGTAGCGCTCCGCCAGCCAGCCCATGGGAATCTGCACCAGGGTGTAGGTCCAGAAGAACGCCGAGAACAGCAGCCCGAGCTGCTGTTCGTTTAGGTGCAGATCATCCTGTATCAGGTGCGCCGCCGTCGGTAAGGCGCCGCGATCCACGTAGTTGATGAACAGCACCACCGCCAACAAGAACACCACCGTCATGGCGGTGCGCGTCGAGTGCGCCATCTCTGGCTTAGGCTGAATCAGCTCGCGTAATCCGGTGAGGTGCGGTCCAGCATGCGCTTCAGGGCATCGAAGTGCAGCTCCGAACGGTTCTGGGCGGCCACCTCCGTGCCGCCCTGAAACTGAGCCGCCGTGGCCTTGACCACGGACTCCGGAACGATGCGCAGCGCCCTTCCGGTGGACAGCGCCAGCACCTGCGCCTGCGCCGCGCGCTCCAGGAAGTACAATCGCTCGAAGGCCACGGGAATGCTCGTGCCCACCACCAGCACGCCGTGGTTGCGCATCATGAGCACCGACTTCGAACCCAGGGCGCGCGCCAGCCGCTCGCCTTCGGTCTGATCGAAGGCGAGGCCGTTGTAGTCGCACTCGTACTCGATCTCGCCGTCAAAACCGATCGCACTCTGGCCCGCCATCTCCAATCGAGGATTCTCCAGCATGCACAGGGCCGTCGCATACGGCATGTGCGTGTGCAGCGCGCAGCGCGCCTGCGGCGCCAGCTTGTGCACCGGCAGGTGAATGAACAGCGCGGTGTCCTCCACCGGCCCGCGGCCGCTCAACGTCCGGCCGTGGAAATCGATCACCATGAAATCGCTCGCTCGCACCTCCGACCATAAGAGGCCGAACGGCGCCAGCAGGAACCGGTCCCCGTACCCGGGCACCAGCACTGTCAGGTGGTTGTCGATGCCTTCGTTGAGCCCGAAGTGCGCCGCCAGCCGGTACGCCGCGGCCAGATCGATCCGCGCCTGTCGCTCCGCATCCGCCTGGTTTTCGACCGACTTGAGGCTGGCACTCATGCATTGAGTATAGACATATGGACGTCATATTGGCGATCCAAAATGCGGCCAACTGATCGCCAATGCGCATGGCCGATCGCCGTTGCGCCAAGCCGATCGCCCGGGAGCTCGAAGCTCAATTGCCGACACTCGACCTGATTTACTTCAATGCCGGCGGCGGCCATCGTTCCGCCGCGACCGCGCTCGAGACCATCATTCGGGACCTAGGCCGGCCGTGGCAGGTCCGCCGCATCAATCTCATGGAGGTCCTCGATCCGAAGGACATCTTCGGCAAGACCATGGGCATGAAGCCCGAGGACCTCTACAACACGCGACTGGCGCGCGGCTGGAGTCTCGGCCTCGCCCAGGAACTGAAGTTTCTGCAGGCCTTCATCCGTCTGGCGCATCCCGCCATGACCGCCCGGCTGCGGCGCTACTGGCGGCGCACGAAACCGGACATGGTCGTGTCCCTGATTCCCAACTTCAATCGCGCCATGTACCACGGCCTGGCCGCGGCACGGCCCGGCGCGCCCTATGTCACCATCCTCACCGACTTCGCCGACCTGCCGCCGCACTTTTGGATCGAGCCGGGTCAGGCGCAGCACTTCATCTGCGGCACCCCCAGGGCCGTGGCGCAGGCGCGCGCCATGGGCTACGGCCCCGCCCAGGTTCACGCCACCTCCGGCATGATCGTACGGCCCGACTTCTACCAGGAGAGCCACGTCGATCGCCGGCGGGCGATCGCCACTCTGGGGCTGGACCCGCATCGGCCCACGGGCCTCGTGCTGTTCGGCGGCCATGGCTCGGCAGCCATGCTGGGCATTGCGCGGCGGCTCGACGACACGCAGCTCATTCTGATCTGCGGCCACAATGCGGCGCTGGCCAAGCGGCTGGCGGCCATACGCGCGCGCGCGCCGCGGCTGGTGCTGGGCTTCACGCCCAAAATTCGTGATTTCATGCACTTGAGCGATTTCTTCATCGGCAAGCCCGGCCCCGGGTGCATCAGCGAAGCCATACAGCAAGGGCTGCCGGTGATCGTGGTCAAGAATACCTGGACCATGCCGCAGGAGCGCTACAACGCCGACTGGGTCGAGGAGAACCACGCCGGCATCGTGCTCGAGTCCTTCAAATCCATTCGCGGCGGCGTCGCCGAAATGATCGGCCGTCTCGCGGAATTTCACTCACGTGCGGCGCGCATTCAGAATCGCGCCATCTTCGAGATCCCGGAGATTCTGGAGCGGATCTTGCGTGAGGGCCGGGCGGGCACGCCGCAGCATTTCCGCGCCGCGCCGGCTCGCGAGCGCAACGCCACCCTCAGCGCCTTCGCGACGGCGGACCTCCAAGCCCAAACCGGGGCTCCAATCCGCTAGAATGAGCGCCCCGCCCGTCGGCGGCGATACCCACCGAAGGATTTGACTTGGCCACGTTTCTGCTTGCGTTTGGAGCATTGTTCTCCATCGTCAACCCATTGTCCGGGGCCTTCATTTTTTTCGGCGCAACCCTGGGGCTCGACACCAAAACCCGCAATCAGGTCTCGCGCTGGGTGGCCATCTACGCCTTCAGCATCGTCGCCGCCTCGCTGTACGTGGGCGCCTATGTCTTGAGTTTCTTCGGCATCTCGATTCCGGTGCTGCGTGTGGCCGGCGGCATCATCGTCGCGATGTCCGGATGGCGCATGCTCACCGAGCCGGACGCCACCGAACAGCGGCGTAGCGAAGCGCCCAACACGCACTGGGCCATCGTCTCGCCCAGTAGGATCGCCTTCTATCCCCTGACCATGCCGCTGACCACCGGTCCGGGCACCATCTCGGTCGCCATCTCCATCGGCGCCAGCCGTCCGCACGGCTTTCACGCGGTCTTGCTCGAGTTCTTCGTCGAAACCCTGGTGGCGGTCGCGCTCCTGGCCATCCTGGTGTACGCCTTCTATCGAAATTCGTCACGCCTCGCCGAGTTCATCGGCTCCACCGGCACCACCATCATCGTACGGCTGTCGGCGTTTCTGTTGTTCTGCATCGGCATTCAGATCCTGTGGAACGGCCTGGCCGAGTTGTTGGGCACGCTGCCCCTGGGCAGCGTCGGCACGAGTTGAGCGGCTACTCCAGCCGCTCCACGTCGCGCAGCGTCGGAAATAGCTTCATCCACAGAAACGCAATGACGATGGTGCCCGCGCCGCCGAGCAGCACGGCCGGCACGGTCCCGAACAGCGCTGCGGTCACGCCGCTCTCGAACCCGCCCAGCTGGTTCGATGCGTTGATGAACAGAAAATTGACCGCGCCCACCCGGCCGCGCATCTCGTCCGGCGTTCCCAATTGCACCAGCGCCAGGCGGATCACGACGCTCACCGTATCGGCCGCACCCATGACGGCGAGCGCGGCGATCGACAGCCACATATTGCGCGACACCGCGAACACCATCGTGGCGAGACCAAACACGATCACCGCCTGAAACATGCGCATGCCCGCGCGCCGGTTGATGGCGAAATGCGCCAGCACCGCCGTCATCGCGAGTGCACCCACGGCGGGCGCGGCGCGCAGCACGCCCAGGCCCCATGGCCCGATGTCGAGGATGTCGCGTGCAAATATGGGCAGCAGCGCCGTGGCGCCGCCCAACAGCACCGCGAACAAATCCAGCGAGATCGTGCCCAGGATGGGGGGATTGCGCCGCACGAACCCGACTCCCGCGAACAGCGCGCGGAAGCTGGGCGGTTCCTTGATGGAGA
>Ga0182015_10005241_pt1 | contig 13563 bp, 12 predicted proteins | sample 712P3MmetaG_FD_120478 | JGI IMG/M metagenome (GOLD analysis project Ga0182015, IMG submission 120478) | Permafrost microbial communities from Stordalen Mire, Sweden - 712P3M metaG | ecosystem: Environmental > Terrestrial > Soil > Wetlands > Permafrost | place: Sweden: Stordalen | collected...
CCAAATATGTGGATTGCGGAGGAAAACACTGGGAGGCGAGATGGAACCGCCGGAAGTTAGTAGAATTGCCGGGCCGGTAAAGTGATATGGCATTCACGGAGACCTTAACCAGCTTGGCGATGCTTAAGGTCCATGTGGACCAAGGCAAGGACTACCTCGACTATCTTCGCCCGTTCATTCTACAGATTCTCGTCGACCACCGGCCCGATCCCATCACGGATGCCGTGGTCCGCGACCACCTGCGCACCCAATTTGGCCTTGAGATACCTGAACGTGCCGTTCAGGTGATGTTAAAGCGTATTGCGCGCAATCAGCCGTTGACACGAGAGACAGGTGTATATCGGATTACCGGCGAACTTAAAAACCCCGGCATTGGGCCTGAAAAGGCGAACGCTAGCCGACATATTCAGGCGGTGGTATCTGGGCTCATGGAGTTTTCAAAGTCCACGAGCAAGCCAATGGAAACTGAAGAGGCCGCAGTGCGTGCCCTTTGTGGTTTCCTTGCCGAGTTCAATATCCCTTGCTTGCGAGCATACTTGCGGGGGACTGCGATCCCAACGGTTGAGGGCAAACAACCAAGCGATATCGTGCTTGTCAGCGAATACGTTCTTAGGCTCCAGAAAACTGATCCCGAGCGGTTTAGCAGCTTTCTGGTCATGGTCCAAGGTCATATGCTGGCAAATGCTCTACTCTGCCCGGATCTGCAATCGGCACCGCGCTCATATCAGGGTGTTGTGTTTTACTTCGACACGCCATTGCTCGTGCAACGGCTCGGACTTGAGGGCGAGCCGAAGAAGGCCTCCTGCGAAAGCCTGGTCAATTTGCTCCATAAACTCGGCGGAACTGTCGCCGCGTTCGGGCACTCGCGTGAGGAACTGAGCCGTGTGCTCAGAAGCGCGGCCGGGTTTCTCGAATCCCCAACTGGACGAGGTCCCATCATTGCGGAAGCGAGGGCCAAGGGCACTACAAAGTCCGACCTCTTGCTTCTCGCCGGACAGGCTGATGACCTTCTTCGGGAGGCCGGCATCGACGCCCGCGAGACGCCGCCGTATGAGGATAGCTTTCAGATCGACGAAGCAGTGTTCGAGAAGGTTTTAGACGACGAAGTCTCTTATCTGAACGCGCGCGCAAAGGAATACGATATCAACTCTGTCCGCAGCATCTACGTCCTAAGGGCCAAGACGACCCCGTTGTCATTGGAGAGATGCCGCGCAGCCCTTGTGACAAGCAATTCGGGATTTGCGCAGGCGGCCTACTCGTACGGGCAGAGCTACGGAGAAACGCGGGAAGTTTCAAGCGTCATCACCGACTTCAGTTTGGCGAACATGGCATGGCTAAAGGCTCCGTTGGGTGCGCCGAACTTACCAACCACAGAAGTCATTGCGTTCTCGTATGCGGCGCTCCGGCCATCACGAGAATTGCTCGGCAAATTCATGGGTGAGATTGACAAACTTGAGAAGCAAGGCAAGATTTCCGCAAGGGATCACCAGCTTCTCCGCAGTAGTTCGATTGCGCAAGAGGAATTGGTCCGTCTCACGCTAGGAGACGAGGCGGCACTAACTGATGAGACGGTGACCGAAACACTTCGTCGCGTGACGATCGACATCAAGAAAGAAGAAAATCAGAAGCTTACCGCTGAACGGTCTGCTCACCGACAGACTCAGGAGGCACTTGCGTTGGAACGTGATGAAAAAAGGAAAGTTCGTGAGCGGTTGTTTTGGCGCTGCGAGCGCGGAGCGGGACGTTTTGCTTGGACGGTGTCTATTTTATTCGTCGTTCTGCTGCTGTGCGGGTTCACGGCGGGTCTTGGCCTGAGACCACGAACCCCTATCCTTGGTTGGGTATTCAGCGGTGGATCACTATTTGTTCTCGCCACCACCATTTTCAGCCGACTTTTTGGATTCAACGTTAAGGATATGCACCAGAAGGTGAAGGACCATTTTCTGACTTGGCTACTCAAAAGACAGGAAACGGAAATGGGCCTCGTCCTTGACGAGTGGTGATGACGCCACGACAGGTCCGGGATAGCACGCTCACGTCACCGTACGAGATGGGATGCGGTTTATGCAGCGATCTAGTTCCTCCCCGCTCCCTCCCGAAACAAGCGATTATCTTTATCTGTTGACGGTCGTTAATAGATGCGTATAATACCGGCATGTGTAAGGATAACGCCAAAACAGCGGTCGGGTACTACCGGGTTTCGACGAAGCGGCAGGGGGAAAGCGGCCTTGGCTTGGACGGACAGCGCACGGCCGTGGAGGCCTACTGTAATGCAAATGGTCTGACCCTGACGCGGACGTTCACGGAGGTTGAATCTGGCAAGCGCGCGGATCGGCCGCAACTCGCGGCGGCACTGGCCCATTGCAACCGCACCGGGGCAAAGCTGATCGTGGCCAAGCTCGACCGGCTGGCCCGCAACGTGCATTTCACTTCCGGCCTGATGAACAGCGGGGTCGAATTTGTGGCTTGCGACAATCCCACCGCCAATCGGCTGACGATCCACATACTTGCCGCCGTAGCCGAGGCAGAGGCGGCAGCCATCAGCGCGCGGACTAAGGCGGCGTTGGCGGCGGCCAAGGCTCGCGGGCAATTACTCGGATCGGCCCGGCCCGGCCATTGGGATTGCAACGCCAAGGCCCGTCTGGACGGGCTGGCGGCCGGTCGGAAGGTCACGGCCCGACTCAAACATGAGCGGGCGCTGGCCGCCGTTGCCGACTTGCTGCCGATCATGCGTCAGGGACGGGCGGAGGGGCAAACCTTCCAAGTCATCGCGGACAAGCTCAACGCTGAAGGGTATACCACGTCGCGTGGCAATGCTTGGAACGCCGTTGGCGTGATTCAAGTGTTTCGGCGGTTTGCGGCTTGACGACGCAATTTGCGGCGCGCCTGGTGATCGCTTCTCAATTCGTTGCATGCAATTCGCCGACATTTTCATTGATGATGAAGGTTGGTCCGTCTGTAAACCCCTGGAACATATAAATATTACCGGAGGAATCTTGAAACCAGAGATTGTTGCTGTTGCTCTTTTCGCCATTGCTGACCCCCACAAATCGCCAGCTTTTTGGTATTTGTGGGGTGGGCTTTTTCCCACCCTCACTTTCGTCGAAGCGGATTTCGTTGAGGGTGAATCCTTGAAGTTTGGGCGGTTCAAGGGTCTGCGCAAATACCTGACGGTGATTCCAGAACGTAAATGTTAGAGTCACCGCAAATAAAGCGACAACAAAATAAGCGATTTTGATGCGGTTCACGAGTCCTCCGTTGTTGTAAGGGTCCACGACTTGATGTCCATTATCCGAGCAAGTTCACGTTTGCCTATTGGTCAGTGCGATTGGACTGAACCGAATTGTGGTCAAGACCTCCATCAATCCGACAGCAAGCAATGCCAGGAACGCGCAGAAGATGCCGCAAATTCGAAACGCGACAAAAACCCACATGCCCTTCTGATCTACATCGACGAGATTCACATATTCACAAACCCAGACCATAGCCGCAATAAACGGTATCCCAATGGAAGCAATCGCGAATCCCGCCGTCGACCGATAGAGATTTCCCGAGATGTGTCGTCGCGCTCCAATGAGTCCGAGAATCCCCGACACGGTCGCACATACCGACCCAATGACGGCCGCCGCAATCACGAGAACGGCCCAGCCCGGCAGATTATCCGGGCCAAACAATTCGCTCTGCGCTCCTGCATCTCGTGCAAGTCCCAAAATCGTCAAGACGACGATGGACAACAGGAGGAGGCCGCCGAAAATTGGCTGAAAAACCATGCCAATCTTTGCATCGGGAGCCTTCGAACGGAAGTAGGATGTTCCGATCAAAGCCGCAGCAAGATAAAGCGAGGCTAAACTGAAAAAGAGTTCCGCGCCATCCGACAACGCATTTTCAAGAGCAACAAAAATGAGAATGAAGCTCAAGACTGACAACCCCAAGAAAATCCAACCCCGCACAAGCCCCTTCACAAACATTCCGACTGAAGCGGCGGCGAGTCCACCCAACAGGACAAAGAAGCAGAGTACAACTACTGGTTGCGCATTGGTTGATTTAAGAGCGTCCCACCACCAAATCGACCCCTCTCTGTTGGCCCCAAGCGGCAGATCCAGAAACAGTAGCAAAACGAATCCCGCGACAACGCCTGTTATTTGGCAAAAGGAAAACGCCCCATCTAAGATCTGTCTCGCCCGAATTCGATCCGATTGAGAATACGAACCCAGTTGGTGTCCGGCATTGCCAAAAGGTCCACCTGTGGCGAATACCTCAGCAAGTGCGGGAAGATGGGAGGCGGGCAAAGCCATCTCTGAACCTTCCTGCCAGCAAAAATCTCCTTGCTTCAATGTTCCGTTTTGCGTGAGCGAAACTAACACCGCAAGTGGAACCGGGCCAACCGTTACGCCATTTTGGGCATAAAAGAATTTCACGCCCGCGACCGCAGCAGACGATTGCCCCGTCGCTGACTGGTCAGATCCTCCCGGCGAGCCTTCGGCTTTCGAACTTGAGACCCGGGCTGCAAACAGTTCCCCAAAATCTCCAGCGCTGGCCCACGAAATTCGGTCGGATGAGATTTCTTGCATTCTCGACAACACGCCGCGCCGAACTAGCTTTTGCAGGGAGCTTAAATCAAACGGGCCAGTGATCTTTCCCCTTGTGCGAATGTAATATGCTTCTCCGGCCATAGCCATACTCCGAGCTAAGTGACTTTGTCAGTGCGATTTCACAATTGCCAGCACGACGAAGACAATGGCGATCAATACGAACAACGCGATGATGACGTAAATGCCCGTTTGCTCGACTCGATGGGTGCGATCCTTTTTCCTCTTTATGGAAAGGTAGTCGCGTTCGAGGTCCGCCGGCATAGGCAGTCCTATTTCTTGGACAGCGCGCAATCGATCGGAAAGAACTTCTTCCGCAACATTAACGCGCAGCACAGCGCGCAGTTCATCACACGCGACCTGAAACGACTCCTGCAATGCCTGTAATGCCTCGCGGTCGGCCACCCATTTCTTTAGCGCAATCATTTCATCCTGTAGTTCCTGAGTCTGTTGCACCTTGAAATCCGCTACGATCTTCTCCCACATTCCGAGCAACTGTTTTGCTGCCACGTACGATCCCGCCTGCCGTGCTGCGCGCGAGTCCGGGACCATCTGCTGCAATTCTTCAATGGCTTCTTCGTGATGCAACGCCCAAGATGCTTTGGACAAAACATCCCTAATGTCATCCGGTATCTGGACGCGCCATTTTTGGCGAACGATCTCGGAAGATAGCTGATCAATCACCTTCACATTGCGCGATCGGACGGCATTAGTTACGTCAGCCCGCAAATCTCGCATTCGGGCATTTTCGAACAATTCTTGGTCCTCAACCCAACATTGATTCGTTGGGTCGGCCGCCGCCAATTCACGGATAACTTCCAGGCGATCCCTTAGAGGTGCCCGTCCCAATGCAAGCAACCGGTGGTCATGCAATAGAGCTTGCAAAGGCTCTTGTTGCGCGTAGGCCTCGTTCAATTCCTGTGCCCCTTCCACCATCATTCGCATCGGACGTGCAAGCTCATAGACGGCACATAGTTGCTCCCACTCGCCGATCTCCGGAATATCGAGAGCCGCGATCATGTCCAATAGGTTCGGCTGACTTTCCGCAAGCTGGATCGCCTCTGACCGCAATCCACGCCGCAGGAAATCGAGGCAACGCCGCAGCCGGAGATTCGCGTCCCGGCAATAATCGGAATAGGACGCCGCAAGTTCCGCGAGATCATCGGTCCGTGTTTGATCGGCACCTGCAACAAAGGCTCGAACGCGATCAACACTGGTCTGATAGTCTGCCATAGTTTCCCCTACTGTTCAGAAGGCGGCGATGTGATCGTGATTCTGCACAATATCACCTCAGTCGTGTCATATCGATACACCAAATCCACGACCAAAGGTGGAAAGGTTCCGGCATAGCCGTTCGGTGTATCGTCGCGGGATATTTTGCCGTTCTTGTATTTCAGAAGGATATTATGTTGCCCGAAAGTGCATTTAAGCCCATCTTCCGACGGTATCACCTGCCACTTGTCGTCGCATAGCGGCGCTTTCCTCAATTGAATATGGGATTGGTCTACCGAACCTGCGAATTCCGGAAAAACTCGCGTTTTACCCAGGTCGTTGATGAGAATTGGCAATGAGCATGATTGAAAGTCAGCCCATTGCTCTTCACCATGAACACGGACCGACGCAAGTTGCAACCAATTGTGGAAACTGCTCCTCGCAACGGCTTGTGTATCCTTAGCCACTAATTTTAGGTAACCATCTGCGAACACGATGGATGCGATTTCCCGACCGCTTAGCTCGGAAATATCGATTTCCTCATCGCCCGCCTGCCTGTAACTATAATCCGCGTTTTTCGGAGCGTTCAGTAGTATCTTCGGTTGCGCACTGATAAGTCCCCCGCTCCAGAAGAACGTTGGCTGCGTTGTTGCTGCGCTGAATTGTCCTCTTAAATCTTCGTCGCTCTTTGCAAGAGTTTCAAGTTTTTCCTTTTCCGCAGCTACCTTTTGTTCGGCGATCTGATTCACGCCGGCCACCGCTGCCGCCTGATCGGCACGATCTTTATTCCTCACACTTTCGATTTCGGTCTTATGATCTTTAATTAGAGTATCATTGCGATTCTTTTCGTTCTGTAATTCTTGATCCTTCTCTTGCAACTCGACTACATCCATTTGCGTCGTCGCGGATAACTTCAAAATCGTTTCACCCTCGTTCTTGGTCTTTGCGGAGGTCGCATCGTTTGTGGCTACCCGCAACGCTGACAAACTATCCGCGTCTGATTGGATTTGAGCATTCAAAGTCGTGACACGCATCTCCAAATCGTGCCTTGCCTGAGATTCGGACATCAGATGCCACACAACCATTCCGGGAATCAGCAGAAGCGGCCATACGATCGCGATTATCCAAAAAAGTGTTCGTGGCTGTGAGGATTTGACCGCCTGTTCCGGCCCTTCGCCACCATCTGGCTCGCTAACGAATGGAAAACGCGGCGGCATTCGGGTCCCGTCGTTGTTGGTAGGATCGTGTAGAGACTTAAGGGACTTTAAGCGCCGTTCGCTAGTGTCCGGCGCGATGCGTTCCCAGTCTTGGTCACGCCAATCTTGGGTGGGCAATGAGGCCGGTACGATCGCTCGCGTTGAGGACGATAAGCCTCCGGTTCGAGCCGCAACCACAAAGGGGCTTTCGACAATTGCCGCCAGCTGCTTGGACAGATCGATGACTACGCCAGATGTAGCATACTTATGGGCTTCCGTGGCGGCTAAAGTCCCCGCCATGCAGCATCGCCAAGAGCATGTGAGGCCAGCCGGAAGCTCGGTAAAATAGGTGGAAAACGTCGTCAGCCATCGTTGGCGCGGCGGCAACAATGCCATTGCTTCCCGAACAAGAGCCAGAACATCGGTGCCAGGCCGATATATGATGTATGCGATACTCGCAATATCAGAAGAAACCGTCTCAGCAAGCATCCCCGCCCATCCAGCGTCTCCCGATGTCGCCTCCCAAGCGGAACACACGCGGGGCGCATCTTCGCCGATTGGAACCTGCCGGCCTCGCGGAAATAATCGGGGCGATCCATCCCAAGTGCTTTCCATAAAACCAGGCTGAGACATTACCCATGCTGGTCCGGCGGGGCACTGCTCCGATGTATCGATCACAATGTGGTGTGCGAATGTGTTTGCCCGGTGGGTGTAATCCATTCCAGCGAAGCAGACACGAGAAAAGAGGCTGGAAGTACGTTCTCCGTTCGAGATACGCCAGTGTGACCAAGCGACGGGGTTCTGGTCTGATTGTACGTCCCCTGCGGGAAACAACTCTCGATACCCGCTGAGCATTTCGAGCCGTTGCACGAGGATGCCCGACATTCCCGCGGTCATCGCAACAGTACAGAACCCCGAACTGCCCGGCTTAAGTCCGGCAGGGGCAGATGTGTAGAAAAGTTCCTGACTCATCTGCCCTTACCTCCCGCCGTTGACGGCGGTTGGCGCAACCTCCGGCTGCATGGGCGAGCCTTGCCTTGGGACGGCACCGCTCACCAATCCCGTTGCCCACTTTGCAAACATGTAAAGCAGTGGTACCGAAACCCATTTGGGGCGAATTTCCCCAGCCGGTACGAATAGCCCCTCCTGGCCATCCTGCTTTTGCGGTCCCCGCCCAAGTGCACTGACCGGAATATAAATCACATGACGGCAGAAATCCTCGGCCGCTGTAACAAACTCTGGTGCCGTATGAAGGAGTAACGTCCGAATCTTCGCGGAAATGGCTTCAATCCCAAACACGTCAACGCTCGATACTTCGTGGTCATCCGTCGAAGAACGAAGAATCGGTTCGTGGTCCAAATCCAGACCAATCAATCCGCCCCAAACGTCTGCCTTTGGAACGATAACAATTAACGGCATGTCGAATTTTCGGCTTGCGGGAAGATTCGTGAGCCGACGGACGCGCGAAGCCACTTCGATTAAGACGGTTTCCTGCCGCCGCGAGCGGCCCTCTAGCTGTGGATCGTTACTGACTTCACGACACTTGGCGCGAAACCGTGCATCCTGCGTTGGGTCGTAAAGAAACATCAGGACGCGTGATTTGGACAAATGCTGCGTTACAGGGGAAGAAGAAGAATCTTCGCCAGGCTCAAATGCCTCACCGGCGTTGTCATAAAGACAAAAAATGCGGCCAATCTTTGCCGTCTGCGCAAAATTTGGATGTTGTGGGGCTGGTCGGAGTGAGAAAAGGAAAGGCCGCGGAAGACTTACAATTTGCTGACCCATACGAATCTGGTCGTACAGCGCGATGCCATGTACTTCCGTTTTTCGGATCGCAACCATGCGGTTTGAATTCGCCTGCAAAAATAGAAGCTCCTCGTATTCGTTGAGGATGCGATTCGTGACAGTATCGGCGTCGTTGAAAATGATTGCGAAATCCTTCGGGAGGATTCGGCGAAGCTCCCACGTCATCGCAGTCAGAAAATAGGACTTGCCGCTCGATGGTACGCCAACGATTGATACGAAAAATGGCTCCGTCTCGGTAAGCGGCCGGGGAATTACCAAATGGCATTTAGGGCAGGCCAGGGTTTGGCTTTGCATTCCTCGGCTATCTAAAGCATTGCCGTCAACCGAAAAACGAGTCGGCAAAAACCGAGATGCGGCGTCCGACCCCAAAACCAAATCGCCCAGTAGTTCGGAGTGCTGTGAAACCCACAAGATTTGTTCCGGGGGGAATCGATGCCAGCAATGGGGACAAGTTACCTTCCGTAACAGCGAGGACGGACGCGGTCGGCGCGCCGCACCGGCTTTTGGCGTGGTTTCCTTTACGGACGCCTTATCACCTGTTTTGGCGTCAACTTTCGTCGAACTCTTCTCGTGGCAAGTCTTGCAAATGACTTGGCCGTTCGAATTCCAAACCTTGTCTACTGGATACTTTTGCCCACACTTCACACATTGGAACAAAGACCCATCGACAGGATTAGACGCAACGTCATCACCTTTGACCCGCGCATCAGGCATGACATTTTTCCCTTCGCTACAGCGAGGATTCAACGTTTTGTCAACCGGTTACCCGGCGAACATCCACCAGATGTTGAGAAAAGCATCGGAAATCGTGACTCGATTTTCTACTAATGTTAACGGAAGCTAAAACTGTCGTAAAGGTGCCATCAACGAACAGATGGAAGCTGGAAGGCGTAAGATCAAAATTTATCCAGACCTGATTTCGACATGACCGGTGTATTTACGCGATTAAGCTATTCGCCAATGACTTTGACAAGGACGCGCTTGGCCCGGCGGCCGTCGAACTCGCCGTAGAAAATCTGTTCCCACGGGCCGAAATCAAGCTTGCCGTCGGTGATGGCAACGATGACCTCGCGGCCCATGATCTGCCGCTTTAAGTGCGCATCCGCATTGTCCTCGCCGGTTCGGTTGTGTTGGTACTGCGAGATGGGTTCGTGCGGAGCCAGATGCTCCAGCCAGCGTTTGTAATCCTCTTTCAAGCCTGATTCTTCATCGTTTATGAACACCGACGCGGTAATGTGCATCGCGTTGCAAAGTACAATTCCCTCGCGGACCCCGCTTTTTGTCACGAGTTCTCGCACCCGTTCCGTGATGTTTACAAATCCGACCCGGCTGGGAACATTGAATGATAAATATTCTGTGAGGGCTTTCATGGATTGCCATTCGTATACGATTTGAATCAAATTAACGCAACGATCTTTCGATGCGCGCTTTCCCACCACCGCCGCCCCGCTTCTCCGATGGCACCTCCGCACGCGCTGGCGTTGGCGGCGCGGGAAACGCCACAAACTCAACAATCGCCACTGTCCGCGTGGCTGCAACGCTGGCGCGTTTAGGCGTTTGAGCGTAGAGTCGGCCCGAAAAGACCGATGAGAACGCGGGAAATTTGCGCGCATTGGCGGTTTTCGCCCGTTCCCGCCCCGCCAGCCGTTCCAAGGACGCAAAACCATCGATCCAGGCGAAATCCGGCCCGGTAGGCGGTGAAATCGGCTTCCAAAAGATTTTGCCGACTACGACTGGCGAATAATTTACGCAAGCGTTAAAATTATCGGCATCAGGCAACAAATGAAATACATGGGAACGACGGCGGCGGCGAAGCAACTCGGTATTACAGACGGCCGCATCCGCCAACTGATTCTCGGTCGTTTGTTGAGGGCGGAGAAGCTTGGCCGCGACTGGTGCATACTGCCGAGCGATCTCAACGCAATCAAAAACCGCAACAAGCCGGGCCGCCCCTGGCCGAAGAGGGGTGGGAACCATGGGAAGTGATAAACCCATTTCGTTCGCCGCGTTAGTTCGCGTCTCGACGGAGCGACAGGCTGAGGAAGGGGAAAGCTTGCGCACCCAGCGAGCGGAAATTGAACATGTCGTAAGGCAATTGGGCGGAACCGTGGCCGAATGGTATGGCGGTCAGGAACATGCGACACCGGGCTGGGAAAAGAAAGAAGTCGCCCGCTTGCTCGCCGACGCTGCAAAACAGTACCGCCGGTTTGACGCGATTATCGTCACGCATCCTGATCGCTGGTCGCGTGACAATGGCGATTCCAAACGGGGGCTGGACATCCTCCGCCGGGCAAAGATCCGGTTTTTCGTTGGTAGTGCGGAGCATGATTTATTCAATCCGACGGTGACACTGTTCCTCGGGATGTCGGCGGAGATCGGCGAGTTTCAAGCCCGCATTCAAAGTCAAAAGTCAATGCAGAGTCGCATCGCCCGCGCCAGACGGGGCATTCCGACTTGCGGCAAGCTGCCGTTTGGACGGACGTTCGACAAAGGGACAGGAAAGTGGGGGATCGATGCCGAGAAGCGTCGCCTAATTGAGAAGGTCGCACGCCGTTACTTGGCTGGTGACCCCATGCCGCGACTTGCCGAGGAGCTTGGGATCAACCACGCCAGCCTGCACAAGACGCTAACGAAGCGATGCGGGGACAAGTGGGCGCAAACTTTCGAATCCAATGAGCTGAATATCCACGAGACGGTTCTAGTGGATATCCCAGCGCTTCTGCCGCCGGAGAGGATCAAAGCAATTTTGGCAAAAGTTGAAGCTAACAAAACCTACCAGCATGGCCAAACGAAACACCCCTATCTGCTCGGTCGATTGGTGCTTTGCGAGAAGTGCGGGTACGCCTATTTCGGTCAGACTAATCATGGGGAACGTCGCTATTACCGCCGCGCCCACACCAAACGCGTTCGGACGTGCGAATCGAACAAAGGTTGGGTGCGGGCCGAGGAGCTTGAGGATGCTGTGCTGCGGCATCTGTTCAATACGTTCGGCAACCCGGCGAAATTCGAGCGGGCGGTAGAGCGGGCTTTGCCAAACCTTGACGCTCACCGCCAACATCAGCAACGCCTTGCGGAGCTTGACGCGCTGATCCGCAAGGAAACCGATGGACGGCAGAAGGTGCTCAAGCTGGTTCAGCGCAACCTTTGCAATATGGACGAGGCGGCCGAGAGGCTTGAGGAGGCGAGGGAAAAGATAGAACAATTCCAGACTGAACACGATGGATTGGTCGCCTCAACTTCAAACATTCCATCAACGAGCGAAATAAGGAACACCGCTGCGCAAGCCGTTGGCATCTTCAAACGGATGAGCCGGTTAAAGCGCGTGAGCGTGGCGGATATCAAGATCAACGCGGCACGGGGTGTTGTCGCTGGCGACTTCGAGGAAATGAAATGGCAGGATAAACGCGACCTGCTCCAGCGGGTGTTTGCCGGTAGAACCCCGGACGGTGGGCGGGCGGGCGTTTACATCGAATGGCCGGAAGGCAAGGGGGGAGGGTGCCGATACGCGATCCGAGGTTTGATAACCAGACGTGACGTGCTGCCGATGTCGCCAGAAACCAAGGAACAACTGGTGGACCCCGAATACGCGGCGGAACAGCAGGAATGTTTAACTAAATATGCTTCGCATTGGCCAGCACAAGGCCTTCGGCGATGCCGGAATCGGTGACGATGCGCTGGACCTGATCGGTGATGCGCTGAAAGCCGACGCGCGCGGGGAGATTGAAGGTGAGATATGCTGTGTGCGATTTCATGGAATGAGCATACAAGGAAGCGGGAGAATTTCATGATTAAGGGGAAACGTGCTGGCGTTGGCTCATGTCATCCGGCTGGGCGGGTGAATCGGATTCATCTTCGTAAGGCATCGGCTTGCGAAGAATCTCCAGAAGAATGCTGGCCGTGGCGACGATAAACGCGCATGTCGCGGCCCACCACCAGCCACCGGCTGCGTAGCCCGTGCGGGCGAGGAGCGCGAGATTTGACCATAACCACAAGTGGATGCCCGCGATGACGCCGAGCGGCGCGGTGACCAGCGGCAGGATCAGATTGAATCTTTTTTTACCTTTTTCATGCCGAGCCCACATCGTGGAAGCCCACATTCCCGACAGAAGAATTCCCGTCGCCAGGACGGGAAAAACCGCGATCTCCCAGGGCGATCCCCAGCGATCAGGCTTGAAATAAAAATTGAAATGCACGGGTACACGGCTCGGCCACGGACGCCGAATATCCATGATCGCGAGCATGAACGCGATGGCCAGCAGTCCGGGGAGATGCACCCACCATGTTGATTTGAGGGCCTTGATCATTTTTCTTCCTCGCTGAGACACGCCAACGCGGCTCAAACGGAACAAAGACTGTAACCGAAAAAATCCGAAGTCTTAGCGGCCCTTGGAAAGAATTTCGTTCCCTGTACGACTGGTTTTTCGAAAAATCTTGTGGGCGGCAACCCTCATCCTCTATCATTCCCAATTCATGTTGAATCCTTCTCCGCCGGTTCTTGAAGTCGTTTCCCCGCAGGATGAGATCATGCGGTTTGATCTGATCCGTTCTCCACTGGTCATCGGCCGGCTTCCCGAATGCGATATTCAGCTCGACAGCAAGAATGTTTCCCGGCGGCATGCGGAGCTTGTTCGCGGTGAAGACGGGCAGTGGACGATCCGTGATCTTGGAAGCCGGAATCATACCCGCGTCAATGGCGAACCCGTCAGGGAACAAATGATCGGGGGCGCGGACCTGGTTGAAATCGGACAATTCAAGCTGCG
>Ga0182015_10005243_pt1 | contig 13557 bp, 11 predicted proteins | sample 712P3MmetaG_FD_120478 | JGI IMG/M metagenome (GOLD analysis project Ga0182015, IMG submission 120478) | Permafrost microbial communities from Stordalen Mire, Sweden - 712P3M metaG | ecosystem: Environmental > Terrestrial > Soil > Wetlands > Permafrost | place: Sweden: Stordalen | collected...
CCGGCGGTCGCGAATCCCGTTGCCGTACTGGCATCCAGCGGCATGCGTCACCAGGCTGACCGGCTTATCGTCCCTTGTCTTGACAGGTTTTAATAGCCGCCCTGCAGCTTCTGTCATAACCTGAATACGCGTATCCGGTTTTCCGCTCGGTTACGAATGAGCCTAGTAATAAAACTGGATATCCCCCGACCAGCGGCGCTCGCGCGGCGTAACTTGCTTAGCAGATGGAGAAATTATGTTGTCTCGGCGGTGGGCAGCCCGGATAGTCCTTATTACCGTGCTTTTCATGCCAGCCGGCTTGCTGTCGCTGGCCGGCCCTGGCCTGGCCGCGGCCAGGCCGGGCGGCATGGCCGGCCGCGCCGCCAGGGCCTCCCTGGCGGCGGGCCCGGCGACGGCCGCCGGGATCCGGTCCGCCGCGCGGCAGCCAGCGCCGCTCGTCGCAAGCTCCGGACTGGCCCGCAGCAAGCGCGGCCTCCCGGCTCCGCCGATGACCTCGGCCATGCTCATGGCTAATGCCGCAAAACAGATCATGGCCAGGGCTTTCTTGCGGGCGGCGGGCAACCACGCGGGCCCGGGCGGCAAGTGCGCGAGCCGTGCCTGCCGCAACGGGCTGCCGGCCGCGCTGAACCTGGAAGGCAGCCAGCAGCCGCAGCAGACCGACTACTACTGCGGCCCGGCCACGGTGTCGGAGATGCTCAGCCAAGTCGGCGTGAAGGTGAGCCAGTCCAAGGCCGCCGGTGAGCTGAAGACCACGCCGGGCGGGACCGACTGGTCGGATTCCAGGGGATTCCCGGTGCCCAATACCCTGAACGCGGACCAGCAGCGGAATGCCTATGTCGCGGTGGCACTGCCCTGGTCCCCGACCAGCGCGCAAATCAGGACATACGAAAACGATCTGGTAACCGATATCAACCGCAACGGCGGTGCGCCACTTGCGGGTAATGCCTATGAGGTTCCCGGCGGCCCGCATCTGGTCGGGCATCCGGAGAATCAGGCGATTTCGCACTGGTTCGACATAAGGGGATACAGCAATTCCGGCGCCATCACGGATTATGAGGATTCGGTACATGGCGCGTCGAGCATCGGCTGGAGTGCCGCGGTCCCCGCTTACTCTGCGCTGTCGTCAAGCACGATCGTGAATATTCTCGGCGCCCGTGGCTACGACTGGTAGGCACCGGCCTGGCCGGCCCGCGTCCGGCGGCCCCGCGTCCGGCGGCCCCGCAGCCCGTGGCCCCGCAGTCCGTGGCTTCGCAGTCCGGGGCCGCTCAGTCCGGGGCCGCTCAGGCCGGGGGCTAGCGGCCATGCTCGCGCTCGGCCTGCTGGGCGCGGTGCCGGCCGGATGCGCCGCCGCGCCGCTAGCGGGATCCGGCCCGGCGGCGGGATCCGGCCCGGCGGCGGGCGGGCCGGCCGCGCCGTCGGGCGGGCTACGAGCCGGGCAGCCGGCCAGCCCGGTCCGGTCCGCCGGGGCATCCAGGTCCGCGGGCCGGGCCCAGTCCGGGCTGATGGGCTGGCAGCGGTTCTGTGCCGCGCCGCCGGGCGCTGGCCTGCGGGCGGCGCTGCAGCGGCCGGTGCGGGCATCGCTGAGTGACGAGGTCGTGCCGCTCGGATTGTCCGGCGACGGCCGGACGGCCTACGTGTCCACCTGGACACCGCAATTCGCTGGCGTCGCCGCACTGAGCCTGGGCACCGGGCAGCTGCGGCGGATCCGCGCCTTTCCTGATCCGGCCACCGACCAGGCCGACGGGTCGTCCGGCGGCCGCTGGCTGGCGTGGGAGGAGACGCACTCGCTGCAGAGCCTGGACGGCTTCACGGTCTACGCCTGGGACTCGGCGACCGGGCGGCTCCGCCGCCTCGGCCACTCGCTGCCCGGCCCGCATGGCGCGCCGTGGCCCAGCCCCTGGCACGCTCCGGCAGTCAGCGGCCATTTCGCGGCCTGGGCGCAGGGCTACGGGCCAGGCGGCGAGGTCGAGGTACTGCTGGCCAACCTGGCAACCGGCAAGGTCAGCGTCGTCCGCCGCGGCCACGCCCAGCCGCCGTTCTTCGCCGGCGGCCTGCTCGTCTGGCCGGAGTCAGACCAGCCAGGCGCGCAGACCACGCTGCACGCGGTCAGCCTCCGCACTGGCCGGCCGGCCGTGCTGCCCGCGGCGCTGCGCGCCGTGCACGGAACGGAGTTCGTGGCCACCGACGGAATCCGGACTGCCTACTTCAATCCCGGGCTTACCGCGCTGTACTACTCCCCGGCGCAGAATCAGCCGGCCCGGGTGGTGCTGCGGCTGACCGCGGGCGCGGATTTTGCCGACCTGGCGATCGCGCCCGGTTCGCTGGCCTGGACGACGACCAAGGCCACCTATCTCGCCAGCACCCGCACCGGCGAGTTCACCCAGGTGACCCCGCAGTACGGGGACGCGACCGAGGCAGGCCGGGACCTGATCATCTCCGATGCGCCGGGCGAGAAGGCGGCGCACCCGATCCTGCCCATGCACGTGATCCGGCCGGCCAGCCTCCGCTGGCGGGCCTGCAGCCACCGGGCCGCCTGACGCCGCCGGAGGGCCGGGGCCGGGCGCGGCGGCCGGGCCGCCGGCCGGCCCGGCCGGGGGCGCCGTCCCGGCACGATCCGGGTTCTGTCCTGGCGCTGTGGGATACTCAGGTCAAACATCCGACCTGCGCCGGGCCGCCAAGATCCGGGCGCGGCACGCAGGCTCGGGCGGCGTCGTAGCGGACGAGGGGTATCGGAGGATCCGACGGGTGGCGCTCACCGACGAGGCTATCGAGAAGATCAAGGCGATGATCGTCTCCGGGACGCTGCGCGCCGGAGACCGGCTGCCCAAGGAGGCGGATCTCGCCGCCGACCTCGGGCTGTCGCGCAGTTCGCTGCGCGAGGCAGTCAAGGCGCTGTCGCTGATCAACATCCTCGACGTCCGCCGTGGTGACGGCACATACGTGACCAGCCTGGAGCCGCCGGTGCTGCTTGAGGCACTGAGCTTTATCGTCGATTTCCACCGCGACACCACGGTGCTGGAGTTCCTGCGGGTCAGGCGCATTCTCGAGCCGGCCGCCACGGCCATGGCCGCCGAGCGCATCACCATCGAGGAGATCGAGAGTCTGGACAAGCTGCTGGACAGTCTCGGGCCGGAGCCTGACGTCGAGGATCTCGTCGCCAACGACCTGGAGTTTCACCGGCGGATCGCAGCCTGCTCGGGCAATTCCGTGCTCTGCTCGCTACTCGAGACACTGTCCGGGCCGACCACCCGGGCCCGGGTCTGGCGCGGGCTGACCCAGGCCGGTGCCATCGGGCGGACGCTCGCGGAGCACCGGGCGATCCTGGATGCGCTCGCCTCGCACGACCCCGAGGTGGCCAGGTCGTGGTCGACCGTGCATATCGCCAGCGTGGAACAGTGGCTGGCGTCCGTCCTATGACGGCGGTCAAATCGCCACCGGGACCCGCAGCCGGGGTCGTGCATGCGCCTAGTCGCCGGGCGGCGCCACGCCATACACGGCGGCTGCGTTCTGGCTGAAGACAGCGTCCGTTTCTCCCGCGCTGAGGCGCCCGCCGAGCAGAGCCCTGGCGAGCGCAACTACCTGACCGTAGGTCGCCGCCAGCGTGCAGACCGGCCAGTCCGACCCGAACATGAGCCGGCCGGGGCCGAAGCAGTCCAGCAGCCAGCCGGCGTACGGGGCTATCTGACCGGGCTCCCACTCCGGTGCGGCCTCGGTGACGAGACCAGACAGCTTGCAGGTCACGTTCGGCCGCCTGGCGAGCTCGGCCACCTGCCGCGCCCAGGGCTCGACCAGGCCGGCCGCGATCGCCGGCTTGCCGCCGTGATCAAGAACGAAACTGACACCGTCGAGGTCTCCGGCAACCCGCAGCGCCGCTGCCAGCTGGCCGGGACGGACCAGCAGGTCGTAGCAGAGGCCCGCGGCACCGACCGCTCGCAGCCCGCGGCGCACCTCTGGCCTGTCCAGCCAGCCGGGATCTGGCTCATCCTGGACCTGGTGCCGGATGCCCGCCAGTTGGCCACCGCCCGGCAGGCCACGTAGCCGGGCCAGCTCGGTAGCGACGTCGGGCCCGGCCAGGTCGGCCCACCCGACGACGGCCGCCACGACGTTGCCCCGGGCGGCCAGCGCAAGGAACTCCTCGGTCTCGCTGGTATCCGCGAGTACCTGAACGAGGACACTGGCGCTGACCTTCTCTGCCGCGCTGACCTCGGCGAAGTCGTCCAGGCCGAAACGCCGCTGCAGCGCCGGCAGGTCCGCGAGCCACGCATGCGCGCGGCTGCCGGGGTCCCACACGTGGTGGTGCGCATCGATGATCATCATGTGCCCGGGGCGGTAGCCGGGATGAGACCGTCGGCCGCTAGCTCGTCGAAGAGCGCACCCGGGACGTGAAGGTCGAGGTACCCGGCGTCCTCGGCAATCTCCGCCGCCGTCCGCGCGCCGACGACCGCGGCTGTCACGGCCGGGTGGCGGAGGGCGAACTGGAGCGCGACAGCCCCGATCGGCAGCCCGTAGCGAGCGCATGCACCGCGGATCCGCCGCGCCCGGTCCAGCAGGGCAGCGGGAGCGGGCCGGTAGTCGTAGGTCGCGTCCTGGCCGGGATCGGCCAGGACGCCGCTGTTGAAGACGCCGCCTGCCAGGACGGCGACGCCGCGCCGCTGGCACTCGGGCAGCAGTCGCTCCGCCGCGCTGCCGTCCAGCAGCGAGTACCTGCCTGCCACCAGCACGCAGTCGAGGTCGCTGCGCGGCAGGAACCACTCGAGCAGCGCGGCCTGATTCATGCCGACGCCGATCGCGCCCACGACGCCCGCGGCCCGTAGCTCCGCTAGCGCCGGGTAGGCACCGTCCAGCGCCTCGGCCGCGTAATCGTCCGGGTCATGAATAAGTGCCACATCGATCCGGTCGAGCCCGAGCCGCCCGAGGCTCGCCTCGACCGAGGCGAGGACGCCGTCGCGGCTATAGTCCCTGATCCTGGTCAGCTGAGGCGTGCCGTAGAAGCTCTCGGCTCCTTCGACATCGTCGGCCGTCGGCACCAGCAGCCTGCCGACCTTGGTCGACAGGACGTATTCCTGCCGGGGGCGTCCCGCGAGGAAGCTGCCGATGCGCTGCTCGGACAGGCCGGCACCGTAGTGCGGCGCAGTGTCGAAGGCACGGATCCCGGCCGACCAGGCGGCCTCGAGTGTCTCCAGCGCGGTGTCGTCGCTGACGGGGGCGAAGAGACCGCCGATGGGGGCGCCGCCGAAGACAAGGCGGGTAATCCGCAGCCCGGTCCGGCCGAGCGGCGCCAGCGGCATCGCAGGCCCGGCGCCGCCGGCCGCGTCGCCAGTCCTGCCGCCGGCCGCGTCGCTAGTCCCGCTGCCGGCCCTGCGGGCGGTCATGCGGGCGGGCCGTCGGCCAGCCAGGCGGCTCCGGACGGGAAGGAGAACTCGGCGAGCGACGCTGGCCTGATTTCCGACGATGTGCCGGGGATGGTCGGCACCACATAACGGCCGCCCGTCACCCGCGCGGGAGCAACGTAGTGCTCGTGCAGGTGATCGATCCACTCGATCATGCGCCCGTCCATGGTCCCCGAGACGGCGATGTAGTCGAACATCGAGAGGTGCTGGACAATCTCGCACAGCCCGACGCCGCCGGCGTGCGGGCACACCGGAACCCCGAACTTCGCGGCGAGCAGCAGGTTCGCGATGTTCTCGTTGACGCCGGCCACGCGGCACGCGTCGATCTGCATGATGTCGATCGCGCCAGCCTGGAGGAGCTGCTTGAAGATCACCCGGTTGGCTGTGTGCTCGCCGGTGGCGACGCGGATCGGGCTCACCGCCCGGCGGATCGCGGCGGTGCCGATGATGTCGTCCGGGCTCGTCGGCTCCTCGATCCACTCAGGCCTGACGTCCGCGAGCGCGCGCACCCACGGGATGGCGGTCGGCACGTCCCAGACCTGATTCGCGTCCAGCGCGATTCCGATATCTTCACCGACTACCTCGCGGGCGATCGCGCAGCGCCGCAGGTCGTCCTCCAGCCGGCCCCCGACCTTGAGCTTTACCTGCGTGAAGCCCTCCTGAACGGCAGCGGCGCACAGCTCGGCCAGCCGGCCGTCGGAGTAGCCGAGCCATCCAGGTGATGTCGCGTAGGCCGGATAGCCATCGCGCCGGAGGATCTCGGTGCGCTCTGCCTTGCCCGCAGCGCCGCGCTCCAGCAACTCCAGCGCCTCGCCGGGGGTAAGCGCGTCGGTGAGGTAGCGGAAGTCGACCAAGTCCACGATCTCCGCGGGAGAAAGGTCGGCGAGCAACTGCCAGAGCGGTTTCCCGGCGCGCCGGGCGGCAAGATCCCAGCAGGCGTTGAGCACCGCGCCGATCGCCATGTGCATGACGCCGCGCTCGGGTCCCAGCCAGCGCAGCGGACTATCACCGACCAGTTCGCGGGAGAGGCCACCCAGGTCGGCGAGCATCTTGTCGAGGTCGCGCCCGGCTAGGAACGGCTCAAGCGCGCGCACGGCGCTGAGCTGGACATCATTCCCGCGCCCGATCGTGAAGACGTGGCCGTGTCCGGCGAGGCCGTCCGGATCGTCGGTCCGCACCACCAGATAGGCAGCCGAGTAGTCGCCGCTCGGGTTCATCGCGTCGGAGCCGTCCAGGGTCCGGGATGTCGGGAAGCGGATGTCGTGCGTGTCGAAGCCCAGGATCTTCGTCATCGGCCCCGCCTCCGGCCGTCGTCCGTTGCGGCAGTTACCCGTGAAGCCCGTTTCCGGAGATTTTTCATGTTCATTCCGCGGTCGCCTCGCCGCCGATGATCCTGGCGAGAACGAGCGCCACCAGGATGACGCCGCCGGTCACCGCCTCAATCCAGTAGTTGGAGACCTGGGAGAGGTCGAGGATGTTCTGCACAAGCCCGAGCAGCACCACGCCGGAAGCGGCGCCGACCATGTTCCCCCTGCCCCCCTTCAGGCTCACCCCGCCGATCACGGCCGCGGCGAAGACGGTGAAGATGGTCCCCTCCTGGTAGCCCTGCTGGCCGGTGACCGCGCTGACGCGGCCTGCTTCCATCAGGCCGCCGATCGCGGCAAGGACCCCGCCGGCGACGTACACGCCGATCCTGATCCGGTCGACCTTGATCCCGGCGGCGCGCGCAGCCGGGAGGCTGCCGCCGACCGCGTAGATCGCCCGGCCGGTGCGATGGTAGCGGAGAAAGAGCCCGACGCCCGCGAAGATCAGTGCGGCGACGACGAACGAGACCGGCAGCGGCCCGAAGTTGGCGGAGCCCAGGTAGTTGAACGGGGCGGGCAGGTTGAACAGCGTGTTTCCCTGCACGATGCCCAGCTGCAGCCCGGCCAGAACGATGAGCATGCCGAGCGTCCAGATGAATCCGTTCAGCCGTCCCCTGACGATGAACAGGCCGTTCACCATCCCGATGGCAGCCCCCACCGCGAGCAGGACGCAGATCGCCAGGTAGGGATTCAGCATCGTTCCCGAGCCGAATTCCACGGCGGGCACCATTAGCCACGCGGCGACCATCGGCGCGAGCCCGTAGGTCCCCGCCAGCGACAGGTCCATGCCGCCGATGAGCAGGATGAGGCTCTCGCCGACGACGATCACGCCGAGCGCGGATATCTGCGCGGCAATGCCGGAGAAGTTCGAGGACGTGAGGAACGCGCTATTGACGAATGTCCCCACGACGACGAGCAGGATGATGACGGGTACCAGCGCCGCCTGGCGCAGCACGGAGATCGCCGCTGCCTGACGGCTTCGGCCCTGCATGATGGCCTCTACCGCGGCCCGTCCGCGCTCCGGGGGCTCCTGCTGCCCTGCTGGCTCGGCAGCCGTTGCCTGATCGCTCGCCGCGTTGCGGCGGCCGATCTCTGTCATGCTGGCTCCTGTCCTTCTGGTGAGGTCAGCCCGCGGTTCCCGGTTGCGCCATTGCGCAAGAGTCCCTCGGTGGCCGAGATGAGCGCCTCGCGGTCGAACGGGGGCTCGGTGAACTCAGTGAAGCGCTCGCCGCGGACGAGCACCACGACCCGATCGCAGATCTCCAGATCGGAGAGTTCGTCGGTAGCCAGCAGCAGCCCGGCTCCACTCTCGGCGGTGATCTCGGCGATTTCCTGCAGCAGCAGTGACTTTGAGGCCACGTCCACGCCCCTGGTCGGCGTGATGGCGACGATAAGCCGCGGCCGCCGGATGATTGCCCGGGCAACGGTCACCTTCTGCTGATTCCCGCCGGACAGCTCGCCGACAGGCTGGGCAAGGCCAGCCGACACGATGGACAGGCGCCGGGCTAGCGGCATCGCGGCCGCCGCCCTGGTTCGCGGACTTAGCCAGCCGAGCTTTCTCGCCAGCCAGTCCACGACGGTCATCGTGGTGTTCTCGGCGACAGACAGGAGCGGGACATAGCCCTCTGCCTGACGATCCTCTGGGATGTAGCCCACGCCTGCCAGCAGGGCGAGATCCCGCCGGCCAGGGGCGAGCGGCTGGCTGTCTAGCAGCACCTGACCCGACTCGTAGGGCTCGGCGCCGGCCACGACCCGCGCCAGCGTCGCCACGCCTCCGCTGAGCAGGCCAGTCACGCCGACCCGCTCGCCTGGGCGCACCTCAAGGGAGATGTCGTGCAGCGATCCGCGAGCTGACTCGGCCGATACGTGGTCGACAACGAGGCAGCGCGCTGCGTCAGCGGGCGCCTGGCCGACGCCAGCGTCGCCGGCCGCGCGGGCTGGCCGGCTGTCAGTCGCGCGGGCCAGCCGGCTGGTAGTGCGGGCCGGCTGGCTGTCAGTCGCAGCGGGCACCGCCGCCCCGACCATCGCGGTGACGAGCTGTTCCTTGGAAACCTCGGCCGTCGGCGCCGTGAGCACGAGCTCACCGTCGCGGATGACCGCGACGTCCTGGCAGATCTCGAATACCTCTTCAAGGTGATGTGAGATATACATGACGGCCACGCCGCTGGCGACCACCTGCTTGACCCGGGCAAACAGTCGCTGGACCGCGTCCCGCTCGAGCGCGGCGGTGGGCTCGTCCAGCAGCAAGCATCGCGTGCCGGCGGCGAGCGCCCGGGCAATCTCCACGATCTGCCGCTGCTCGACGGTCAGGCTTGCGCAGGGCAGCCGGACGTCGATCGAAAAACCCCACTCCAGCATGACCTGGCGTGCTTGCTCGCGCATTCCGCGCCAGTCGACCAGGCCGCCCCTGCGCGGCTGGTGTGCGAGGAAGACGTTCTCGGCCACCGTGAGCGTCGGGACCACCATCGAGTGCTGGTACACCGTGGCGAGCTGCTTGCGCCAGGCGTCCACGTCGCCGAGCGGCGGCGCAGGCGCGCCGTAGAGCCGCACCTCCCCGGCATCTGCCGGATATATGCCGGACAGGATCGACACCAGGGTCGACTTCCCGGCGCCGTTCCGCCCGACCAGGCCCAGGCACCGCCCCGGCTGGAGCGCGAGATCAATCCCGCGGAGCGCTTGCGTGCTGCCGAAGCGCTTCCGAATGCCTGCTGCCTCGACGACCGGGACAGCCGTCGAGGCAGCAGGCGGGCCGGTCATGGTCATCCGGCTGCCGCAGCCGCGCTGCAGACGCCGCCGTGGGCGGCACCGTAGACGTTGCCCCACAGCTGCGCGTCGGTGACCGGGGTGGTCGTCAGGCTGCCGGGAAGCCCGTCGACGGGCTTGACGGTGAGGCTCTGGCCGGCCTTGGTCACGAATGGCGCCACGATCGGGTCACCGAGGTTGGAGTCACCCTGATAGCTGATCATCTGCAGCTTCGGCGCACCGCCACCGGGCTGGCCAGGCGCCAGCTTGACGTTCTTCGCGGCGTCGAGCGCGTACTTGAGCGCCCATTCGGCGTAGAGGTTGGCCGGCTGTGACTGGGACGCGCTGGTCATGCCCTTGGAGATGTCGCACATCTCGAACGGGACGCCGTCATCGCTGACCACGAGAACCTTGCCGGTCAGGTGCTTGGACTTGAGCAGCGGCAGGATACCGGTGTCCGGGCTGCTCCATTGCGAGTAGATGGCCTTGAGCTTGCTGCCGTAGGCGTCGACGGCGTTCTGCGCGTCGGTGACTGCGGTCGGGTCCACCCAGACCGTCGGATCCTTGAGTAGCTTGACGCCCGGGTCGTTGGCCGCCATGCAGGCGTTGAAGGCGTTAGTCCGGTCGGCGCCGTTCGATGAGGTCAGGTCACCCTCAAGGTCAAGGACGTAGCCGGACTTGACGCGCGAGCTGATGTAAGCGCAGGCATCCAGGCCGTACAGCAGGTTGGACGCGCGGACGACCATGTAGACCTTGCCGACGCCCACGATGGTGTCCACCGAGATCAGCTTCACATTGTGCTTCGCTGCGTAGGTGATGGCCGGGCCCAGGCTGGTCGCGGTCTCCGGGTTGACGATGACCGCTTTGGCGCCTTCGTTGACGAGATCCTCGATCTGCTGGTTCTGCAGGCTCGCGTTGGCCGCGGCGAGCAGCGGGCCGATCAGCTTGACATGCAGCTGCTGCGCGTACTGCTTCTCGTAGTTGATGTACGCGGCCCAGAACGCCGTGTTGTTGTAAGTGAGGTCGACGCCGATGGCGACCGGCCCCTTGGATGTCGAGGATGACGCCGGGCTCGCGGACCCGGACCCGGAGCCGGAGCTGCATCCTGCGAGGAGCGCCACGACTGCCAGAGCGGTCGCGGCAGACACGCCGAAGCGTTTGCGAAGTACCATCGGTCCTCCTGTGTCCACTCCATCGGACCTGCGTTGCGCGCCTTCGCGCTCCGCTCGACCGGGCGTCCGCTCGGTCACGTGCCTGGAAAATAGATCCGATGTATGGTTCATGTCAACGCCTGTCGGACGCGAAGATGCGGACCGTCACCGAAACGATATGCACTGCTTAATAGATCTTTTGGCTGGCTGTCGCACATCAGGCTCGAAAAATACGGACAAGCGAGTCGTCGGCATCCATCCGATCTTTAGAGGATCAGGTGACGATCACGACTTGGCGGGTGGTCGCATCCGCAGGCCAGACATGCCGCCGTCGACGGCCAGCGCCATGCCAGTCACGCCGCTGGCCAGCGGGCTCGCCAGGTACGCGATCGCGGCGGCCACCTCATCCGCCGTGACCAGCCGTCCGGTCGGCTGGCGCGCGGCCAGCGCGGCTCGTTCCGCCTCCGGATCTGGCGCCGCGTCGAGCAGCCGCGCCACCCACGGCGTATCGGCGGTGCCGGGAGTCACGCACACGACCCTGATGTGCTCGCGCACGTGATCAGCGGCCATCGCCAGGGTCAGCGAGTAGATCGCGCCCTTGCTGGCGGAGTAGAGCGCGCGCTGCGGCAAGCCGGCCGTCGCTGCGATAGAGCACGTATGGACGATGACTGCCTGGCCATGACGCTGCACGGCCAGCCGCAGCTCCGGCATCGCCGCCCGGCTGACCCGGACCGCGCCCAGCAGGTTGACGTCCAGGACATGCCGCCATTCGTCGTCATCGTTGTCCTCGACCGTGCCGGCCGCGCCGATGCCCGCGTTGTTGACGAGGATGTCGATCCCGCCGAGGGCACCCGCGGCCGCGCTGACGGCGCTGCGTACCGCCTGGTCATCGGTAACGTCCGCGATGACCGGGTGCAGCGTGCCGTCATCGGGGCCCGCCCCCGGCCCGTCGGTACCGGCCGCGCGGCCGCCGTCAGCCCAGCCGCCGTCAGCCCAGGGGATGACGCGGTCCAGGATCGCGACCCGGGCACCGCGCGCGGCGAGCAGCCGCGCGGTGGCCAGCCCGATGCCCGAGGCGCCGCCGGTTACCAGCGCGGTCAGGCCGTCGAATTCCGCCGGCGGTCCGGGCATGAGCGCTCCTCCCGCGCGAGCCGCGGGCTGCTGTGGCACCCGGACCGCAGTTGAGACATCCGATGTATGGTTCCGATCAGCCCCTTACCCCGCACCGCGAATCCGGACACGTCCGGGTATGCGATGAGGAGCCCGTCCAGAGGTCAGATCTTAGTTATATATGGCTGATGGAGCGCGCGGAAGCCTGCCCGTTACCATGAGGGCACCTGGGGAAGACCGGCTGCCAGTGGCCTCGCACAGCAGGGAGCGCACATGCGGATCGCGCTCTTCATCACCTGCCTGGCCGACACCTTCTTCCCGGAAACGGGCAAGGCCATCACGACCCTGCTGGAGCGGCTCGGCCACGAGGTGGCCTTCCCGCCCGGCCAGGCCTGCTGCGGCCAGATGCACTTCAACACCGGCTACCGCCGCGAGACCGTGCCGATGGTGCGCGGTTTCGCCGCGGCGTTCAGCGGGTTCGATGCGATCGTCACCCCGTCGGCGTCCTGCGCCGCGATGGTGCGCGAGTACCACCCCGCGGTCGCGGCCGGGACCGGCGACGCGGGCCTGGCCGGGGCGGTTGGCGAGATCGCGCCGCGCGTGCATGACCTTTCCGGGCTGCTGGTGAACGTGCTCGGCGTCGTCGACGTGGGCGCGTACTTCCCCTACCGGGTCACCTATCACCCCAGCTGCCACTCGCTGCGGATGCTCCGGGTCGGCGACGCGCCGGTCCGCCTGCTGCGCGCCGTGCGCGGCCTTGAGCTCATCGACCTGCCGGGCGCCGAGGAGTGCTGCGGGTTCGGCGGCACATTCGCCCTCAAGAACGCCGCCACCTCGGCGGCGATGTGCGCCGACAAGGTCGCCGCCGTCCGCGGCACCGGGGCGCAGGTGCTGTGCACCGCGGATAACTCGTGCCTGATGCACGTCAGCGGCGCGCTGACCAGGCAGCGCGCGGACGTGACGACCAGGCACCTGGCCGAGATCCTGGCGAGCACCCGATGACCGGGCACGTCACGAGCCTGCGCCAGGGCCCGCCATGGCCGGGCCCTCCATGACCGGGCCCGCCGTGACCGGGCCCGCCGTGACCGGGCCCGCCGTGACCGGGCCCGCCGTGAGCATGCCCACCTACCTCGGCATGCCGGCCTTCCCCGAGGCCGCAGCGACCGCGCTCGGCGATGCCCAGCTGCGCCGCAATCTCGCGCACGCCACTTCCGCGATCCGGGTCAAGCGCGCCGCCGCGGTGGCCGAGCTGGCCGACTGGCCGGAGCTCCGGGCCGCGGGCAAGGCGATCAAGGATCACACCCTGGCCCACCTGGATACTTACCTGACCCGGCTCGAGCAGCGGGTCACCGACGCGGGCGGGCACGTGCACTGGGCTCAGGACGCCGCCGAGGCGAACAGCATCGTCGCCGCCCTCGTCCGCGCGGCCGGCGCGGACAGCGTCGTCAAGGTCAAGTCGATGACCACCCAGGAAACGGGCCTGAACGAGGCACTGGCCGCGGACCACATCACCGCGCTGGAGACCGACCTGGCCGAGCTCATCGTCCAGCTCGGTCATGACCGGCCCAGCCACATCCTGGTGCCGGCCATCCACCGCAACCGCAGCGAGATCAGGGACATCTTCCTGGCCGGGATGGCGGACGTGCCGGGCGGCCTCACCGACGCCCCGGCCGAGCTGGCCGGCGCCGCCCGCGCCCACCTGCGCCGCGCGTTCCTGTCCGCGAAGGTCGGCATCTCCGGCGCGAACTTCGCCATCGCCGAGACCGGCATGATTTCCATCACGGAAAATGAAGGCAACGC